>Ga0209450_10000011_pt1:0-157500 | contig 159069 bp, 136 predicted proteins | sample FrelakmetLWP11LW_FD_187149 | JGI IMG/M metagenome (GOLD analysis project Ga0209450, IMG submission 187149) | Freshwater lake sediment microbial communities from the University of Notre Dame, USA, for methane emissions studies - LWP11 LW (SPAdes)... | ecosystem: Environmental >... | reverse complement strand
ACCAGTGAGCTATTACGCTTTCTTTAAAGGATGGCTGCTTCTAAGCCAACCTCCTGGCTGTTTATGCCTTCCCACATCGTTTACCACTTAACTGTAATTTAAGGACCTTAGCTGGCGATCAGGGTTGTTTCCCTTTTCACGACGGACGTTATCACCCGCCGTGTGTCTCCCGTGATGAAACTTCTTGGTATTCGGAGTTTGCATAGGTTTGGTAGGTCGTTATGACCCCCTTGCCTAAACAGTGCTCTACCCCCAAGAGTCAACTCACGAGGCGCTACCTAAATAGCTTTCGAGGAGATCCAGCTATCTCCGGGCTTGATTGGCCTTTCACCCCCATCCACAGGTCATCTCCTAATTTTGCAACATTAGTGAGTTCGGACCTCCAGTAAGTGTTACCTTACCTTCATCCTGCCCATGGATAGATCGCCCGGCTTCGGGTCTACTCCCAGCGACTTAACGCCCATTTAAGACTCGGTTTCCCTACGCCTCCCCTAAAAGGTTAAGCTTGCCACTGAAAGTAATTCGCTGACCCATTATACAAAAGGTACACCGTCATCCCGCACCCGAATTATTTTATATAGCGCAAACTAAAGCCTGCGGCTACAGAATAAAATAATTTGGGTGCGGGACTCCGATTGCTTGTACGCATACGAATTCAGGTTCTATTTCACTCCCCTCACCGGGGTTCTTTTCGCCTTTCCCTCACGGTACTGGTTCACTATCGGTCAGTAGATAGTATTTAGCCTTAGAGGATGGTCCCCCTATATTCAAACGGGATTACACGTGTCCCGATTTACTCTTCGTTACCCCACCTAATATCTATTTTACGTACGGGACTATCACCCTCTATGGTCGAACTTTCCAGATCATTCTGTTATAGATACTAAATTTGTTGGTAACTGGGCTGTTCCGCGTTCGCTCACCGCTACTAGCAGAATCTCAATTGATTTCTTTTCCTCAGGGTACTTAGATGGTTCAGTTCCCCTGGTTCGCTTCTCTAATCTATGTATTCAACTAGAGATGATCTGTTTACACAGACCGGATTGCTCCATTCGGAAATCTCCGGATCAAAGCTTGTTGCCAGCTCCCCGAAGCTTAACGCAGGCTGCTACGTCCTTCATCGCCTTCTACTGCCAAGGCATTCCTCGTATGCGCTTAATTATTTGACCATACAACCCCAAATGACTCCATCTGCTTGTAAACTCTACCTAGCAAGCTTACAAAACAAACTATATTTTGGGGCTACAATCGCCGAAAAAACTTAGCGCTGAATTAACTACAAAAAAATAGTTAAAATTGTCTAGCTAATAAATTAGCTAGGCATACCCAATCATCGATTGTTAAAGAGCAAAATAATTCCATAATGGAATTAAAAATATATAGTTAAAAAATCATAACGCTACATTTTTAATTCTAAATTTTTCCTGGTGGAGCTGACCGGGATCGAACCGGTTGCCTCCTGCTTGCAAAGCAGGCGCTCTCCCAAATGAGCTACAGCCCCGGTAACAACTTTCATCTACTGGTGGGTCTGGTTGGAGTTGAACCAACGACCCCACGCTTATCAAGCGTGTGCTCTAACCAACTGAGCTACAAACCCGCTTCGCTTCTAATATTTTATAAAAACAAAACAACAATTTGTGTGAATACTCGTGTAATATAATTCTACAAAAGTAAGGAGGTGATCCAGCCACAGGTTCCCCTACGGCTACCTTGTTACGACTTCACCCCAGTCATGAAGCATACCGTGGTGGGCGCTTTCCTTACGGTTAAGCTACCCGCTTCTGGTACAATCCACTCCCATGGTGTGACGGGCGGTGTGTACAAGGCCCGAGAACGTATTCACCGCGACGTTCTGATTCGCGATTACTAGCGATTCCAGCTTCATAGAGTCGAGTTGCAGACTCCAATCTGGACTACGAGAAGTTTTTTGAGATTAGCTCCACCTTGCGGTTTGGCAACCCTTTGTACTTCCCATTGTAGCACGTGTGTTGCCCTACCCGTAAGGGCCATGATGACTTGACGTCGTCCCCACCTTCCTCCAGCTTAACGCTGGCAGTTTCTTTAGAGTGCCCAGCCGAACTGATGGCAACTAAAGATGAGGGTTGCGCTCGTTACGGGACTTAACCCAACATCTCACGACACGAGCTGACGACAGCCATGCAGCACCTGTCTCCAGGTTCCCGAAGGCACTTTTCTATCTCTAGAAAATTCCTGGGATTTCAAGGGTAGGTAAGGTTCTTCGCGTTGCATCGAATTAAACCACATGCTCCACCGCTTGTGCGGGCCCCCGTCAATTCCTTTGAGTTTTAATCTTGCGATCGTACTCCCCAGGCGGAGAACTTAATGCGTTAGCTGCGATACTGCCTAGTATAAACCAGGCAACATCTAGTTCTCATCGTTTACAGCGTGGACTACCAGGGTATCTAATCCTGTTTGCTCCCCACGCTTTCGCGCCTCAGCGTCAGTATTGGTCCAGAAAGTCGCCTTCGCCACCGGTGTTCTTCTCGATATCTACGTATTTAACCACTACACCGAGAATTCCACTTTCCTCTACCATACTCAAGATATTCAGTATCGACTGCAATTCCTAGGTTAAGCCCAGGGATTTCACAATCGACTTAAATACCAGCCTACGCGCCCTTTACGCCCAGTAACTCCGATTAACGCTTGCACCCTCTGTATTACCGCGGCTGCTGGCACAGAGTTTGCCGGTGCTTCTTCTTTGGGTAACGTCAGCCCTCAAATGTATTATATTTGAGGATTTCTTCCCCAACGAAAGTGCTTTACAACCCGCAGGCCTTCATCGCACACGCGGCATTGCTGGATCAGGGTTTCCCCCATTGTCCAATATTCCCCACTGCTGCCTCCCGTAGGAGTCTGGACCGTGTCTCAGTTCCAGTGTGGCTGATCGTCCTCTCAGACCAGCTACGGATTGTCGCCTTGGTAGGCCATTACCCTACCAACTAGCTAATCCGACGTAGGCTCATCCTAAAGCGAAAGCTATTGCTAGCCACCTTTGCTCCTTAGAGATTATGCGGTATTAGCCCGTCTTTCGACAGGTTATCCCCCACTCTAGGGTAGATTCCTACGTATTACTCACCCGTCCGCCACTCTACTCGAGAGTTGCCCCTCTTTCGCGTTCGACTTGCATGTGTTAGGCATGCCGCCAGCGTTCAATCTGAGCCAGGATCAAACTCTTCAATTTAAAAGCTTGTATTGTGTGAATTGACTTAGAACAAGTTCTACGTCAACCCTCACAAAATTTTGGCTCGAAATGAATTACTGTAAAATTCTTTTGGAATTGTTCAGGTCACTCATAACGATAATTTTTGTTCGTAAAACATATCGTCACGAGTACCCACACAAATTGTTTTTCGTATTTATAAAGTTAAAGAGCAGTCCTGTATATGCAGGCAAGGTGGTGCATTCTACTGATTTACTAGCTTAAGTCAACAACTTTTAAAAAAAATCTTTATATTATTCACCAGGCCTGCAACCCGCGTTGTTTGCGGGTTGCAGGCCTGGCTATTGATATTTATCTCCTTCGGAGCCATTCCATTGTTAAAAAAAGCATCTTTAAATATTGTAGCAGCCTTTTTTGTATTTACAGGAAAACTTAAAAATTCGCTTTGGTTCGTTGATGAGCACAATTAAACGTTGAATTCTTTCTGGTTTGATAACTCTGAAACGTTATTCATTGCAACCATTCTGTGATTACTACGATGCGCATCTAGCTGCGTAAGAATTCTTTTTGCAAACGCAAAAAAACTTTTACGATACTCTGGTGCAATCATTTCTCCTACAGGCAATTTAACTTTTAACGGATCATGATGAACACCGTTTATATGAAATTCATAATGTAAATGAGGCCCTGATGCTAAACCACTTGCCCCGACAAAACCAATAGTTTGCCCCTTCTTAACATTACATCCAGAACAAACGTTACTGGCAAATTTAGACATATGCGCATATAAAGTCTTATATATACCACGCTGGATTATTACCGTACGACCATGCTGACCATGACTCCCGACAAACTCAACCTTGCCATTACTAGTAGCTTTTATTGGAGTCCCAAATGGTGCACAAAAATCAACGCCACGATGCGGACGCGAATACCCAAGTATTGGATGAACTCTATTTAGAGAAAAACGTGAGCCAATACGAGTGTAATTTGTTATTGGCAAGCGTGAAAATGGCGGATTGGAGTTATATCCTTCGGGGGTGTAATAATCCGTATTACCATGAACATCAGTAAAACCAATCATGCGATATAAACGACCTTTTTGCAAAATCTCGGCAGCAACAATTTCACCGTCTTTAATTACTTTACCATTAACAGCATATTCTTTGTAAAGTACGGCAAAACTATCACCTTGATGCATTTTTCTAAGGTCGGCTTTTTTGCTAAAAATATTTGATAATTGCGCTACTATTTTACGAGAAATACCATGCTTGCTAGCAGCAGTATAAACAGAGCCATGGACGGTTGCTGCTGCATAGCTTATTTTAACCGTCGGCTCAATATGCTTTATTTGGGCATGCCAACCTTTATGAGAAGTAACAGTCAGGGTATCTAGTTCACTAACGACATAAACCAACTGCCTTAGTTTCACACCTTTTTCAACTTTTTCGACTGTTAATTCTATTTTTTTTCCAGCACGCAAATCTCTCAGCGCTTTGGCTTTCTTTAAAGCAAGAATGGCCTTTGCATCTTTAACATCAATGCCATTACGCTTGAAAATTCTTGTTAAATCATCCTTATGCCTAACCGTAACCGTCAGTAATTTCGTATTATCGGCAGGTGGTGATAGCGCAACAACCTCATTAGTAGCCGCTGCGGGCTGGGGTGAAATCTGGGGCTGAGTTTGGGCTTGGTTTTGCACCTGAAGCTGGGGCTGATCAACTACAGCTGCAGTTGGGACTATGGGAATTTGGTAACTGGTGCTATTTTTTTTAAAACAATTAGCGCCAATAAACACACCAATCACAAACAGCGCAATGGCTACGAAACAATAAAATATCTTGGAGTTATGACGAAACCGATGAAATCTAACTTCTTTCATCATTCTAATCATTTTATGTATGTGTGATATATATTTCAGAACCATTCCTCAAAAATTGGTAGCCGCAGGCTTTAGCCTGCGTTAAGCACACAGCATTCTACCAAAAACCGTCAAAAATTCAATTTGTTTGAATTCTAAGTAAATATTTTTGCTGGACAAACAAGCGCAAATAACCTAATTTATGCAGCGTTACGACGAACCAGCACATTTTATTATGACTGATACTAACATACTTTCGAACAACGTTCACAACCTCAAAAATAGCCTCAGTGCTCTTAGGGGGTATCTTTGACTACGATATCAAAACTAAACGCCTCACCGAAATCTCAAAAGAATTAGAAGATCCAAAAATCTGGAATGATTCACAAAAAACTCAAGCTCTTGGCAAAGAACGTTCGCAACTAGAAGTCAGCATAAAACAAATAAACACTATGGTGGATGAGTTAGCAGATGTAGAAGAATTGTTGTGCCTTGCAATAGATGAAAACGACGAACAAACCCTTCACGAACTTGAACAAGATGTTATAAAATTATCCAACAAAATTGAAACGCTGGAATTTCAAAGAATGTTCTCTGGTCCAATGGACAAACACTACGCTTATTTAGATATTCAATCAGGATCTGGGGGAACTGAAGCGCAAGATTGGGCAGAAATGTTATTACGTATGTATTTGCGCTTCGGCGATCGGCATGAATTCAATCCACAATTAATTGAAGCATCAGCCGGAGAAGTAGCTGGAATTAAAAGCGCTACTATTAAATTCATAGGAGACTATGCTTATGGCTGGCTTCGTACTGAAACTGGCGTTCATCGTCTAGTCCGGAAATCTCCTTTTGATGCGAATCACAAACGCCATACTTCTTTTGCCTCAGTTTTTGTTTACCCGGAAGTGGATGAAAGTGTTGAAATTGAAATTAATCCGGCAGATCTACGCGTTGATACCTATCGTGCACAAGGGGCTGGCGGACAACATGTAAATAAAACAGATTCTGCCGTCCGGATTAAGCACAATCCAACTGGAATTATTGTGCAATGTCAAAGTGAGCGTTCACAGCACCAGAACCGCGCCCAGGCGATGAAACAGTTACGCGCTCGACTTTATGAATTAGAAATGCGCAAAAAACAAGCTGCACATGATGCGCTTGAATCTACAAAACTAGAAATAACCTGGGGCAGTCAAATTCGCTCTTACGTCTTGGATGACTCCCGCATCAAAGATCTTCGCACTGGCACAGAAACTCGCAATACCCAACCAGTCCTCGATGGAAATTTAGATATGTTTATCGTAGAAAATTTAAAGCAACGCAGATAATCTTCATTTCCTAAAACAACATTTGTTCAGTCTCCGATATCTTCCTCAGCCCTACACCTCGCAAAAAATCTCTCGGTTTGGGCTGGGCTATTATATTTATCTCCTTCGGAGCTTGAATTTTTATAGCCTCGGGGAGAACGGCTCTTTATCTTCTTGTTGTGTTTGTTCAGATACTATTGTGCTTCCTATTTTAACTGCACCACTAAGCTGTTCATTTAGATCATTTATTTTTTCTAGCTTTTCTTTTTCTTGCTTTTCTAGCCGTTGCAATCTTTGCTCTAACCTTTCTTTTTGTTTCGCATATACAATGAACTGAAACAATGGATTTTGCAGCTTACCCATAATTTCAAACTTCGCCTTCTCAATTGCGGCAATCTCTTCTTTCGTTAGCATCTTTTCTTGCGTTAGCATCTCGCGATTCTTACTTTCAAAAAAATCGATCAAGGTATGTACTACCGTATTTGCGAATTCATCACTATCTGTACTGTCTGTACTGTCTGTTGGTGGATGATCCAGATCATTAACACAGTTTTCAATTATTTGTTGAACATTTGGCATTTCAATCGGTAACTTGCAATCTTGCCATGGTTCTTCAAATGTAACTACTAACTGCGTTGTTGCAAAGCTTATTGTTGCACCAATCATCTGAGGCCCTAGAGCTGCAACTTGTTGGTTAACCGTATTAATTTGTACATTTACCACACTAATTTGGCTCCTAATCGTTTGGAGTTGGACTCTTACCGCATCTAATTGTTTTTGTATTTCTGCGACTTTCTCAGCCCTAGCTTTAATCTCTTTAAGCTCTTTATGATTTTTTTCAAAAAACCCCTCTAACTCCATTCTTAAAGTTTTTAAATGCTCGGCTAGCCTTTGTTGCTCTTGCATTTCTTCCAGCACTGCTTTTTGCTCTTTTATGCTATAATCCTCCATCAGTAGCTTTGTTTTTTTCTTCTCTAATTTACGTTCGTGCTCTGTTATTAACTTTTCTATTTTCCCGATCGTTTTTTTGACTGCAGGGCTTTTTACTAAGCCATACTCTTCAAGCAACTTAAGCGTTGATTTTAATTTCCTAATATCATCGAGATTCCCGCTAGTAACAACCATTATTTCTTTTAGTTTTAGTAAAAATGGAATTGTTTGTAGAATTCCCTCTTCGAGACCAGTCTCGAATAATTTTGTTTTTTTTGGCATAGTTTTAGTCCTTTTTTATGATGCTTTTAAACATTAAATTGAATACTATCAATTTCACTTTGCAATTCACCGAGCGCTGATAAAAAATTATCGCGCTGCTCTTCCAGCGTTTCTCTCGCAAATTTTTGGTAATACTCAATTCCACTTTTTAGGTTCTCTTTGACTTCGATTAATTTTTGCTGCGACCTTGCGGGTAATCCAATCGATGCATTTTTTATTTCGCTGAACAAATAATTTAGCTGCAACTGAATTTCTCGAATAAACAAATGTGGTCGTTCCTTATTGACTAACAAAGAACAACGCCCATAAATGTGATCAACCATTTCTTTCAAGGTTGCAAGCTTTTTGAAGTTTATGATATTAGGACCAGGACAAATTGCAGGGGCTGCTTTGGTATCAATATTATTTTTGACCAACACTGATCCACCAAGTTCATTACAAATACAAGATTTGCTTAAAACAAATTCTTTAAGTGCTTCTAGCTGCTCGGCCGGTAAAGAACTTTTTGCCAATTCTTGCAATTTAAGCTTTTGATATTCGCGCGAGGCTTTACAAATTGGTTTTTCGGTAAACTCCTGATTAAACTTGGTATAACCTTTTACACAAACACTTCCAGGCATTCTATTTTTAATCCGCTCGCAGCGCATTTCTTCGCTTACAGAGTTTCTTAAATTCCAAAACGGCACATCTAAAGGCGAACTCGTACTCAAAAAAATATCTTTATCTTTAGCATTTATTAACTTACCTAAAGTTATAGCATCCACATTAGCAACTTCCGGAACCAATAAAAACGGGGTACCCCAACCAACAACATCTACATCGTAATGCTTAATCAACAATTCATGTTCAGCATTAACGCCTACGCCTCCCTGAGCGGTAATTTTTACTTTTTGCGGAATCTCTGCACAGATTTTTTTAATACTTACCAATGCATTTTTATAGAACCCATGCAGTGTTTTTATCAACTCGTCTTTGCGTTGTTTAAATTCCGACAAAATTGGACCTAATAATTGGCCATCATTAATAAATGCATGACCGCCGCAATTTAATGCTGACTCAATCCGATATTCGGAAACCCACAGCCCGTGCTTTGCTAAATACTTTCCTTGAATTGCGGCCGAACGATAATCGCTAACTTTTAGACAAATCTTTTTCTTTATTTGAGCATTCTCATCCGGAAAAAAATCGTCAAACTTGGCTATATAACCATACAAATGCGGATTAAACCCAGCAGAAAAAATAACGGTAGAACTTAAATCACTATTGGCGTAACCACGAAGCGCTGCTGCTGCATCATAAAACTCATACGGCAATATTTCTCCATTATAATAATTTTGGCAATCCAACTTAGTCATGATGTTAACATCTATACTACCTGCCATTACTGCTTGACGTAGCTGCTCTTGTAACTCTAGCTTTTTGGCGGCATCTTCTTCTGCAAGCATATTTTTATACATTTGCTGTAGCTGGTTATCCGGCAACATTTCAAAATAGCGCGTAATTTCACTGTTTGGCTCAAAAGGGCTCGCCTTCAATTCAGCTATTTGTTTATCAATTAATTTTTGTATCAAGTTCAAATAAGCAGTGATCCGTTTGGCGCGAACATCTTTATCTTGAGGATCAATTGGCGTATATGGTTCGTCAGTTTTTTCACACCAAAACTTGCGCATCCGTTCAATCAAAATGTCATCAACCAAAGAAATGACTGAGGAAATTCCATATTTTGCCACAAACAACGGGGTGTCTATCGTAAATCCCGTACCCATAACCGGAATATGAAAACTGTGTGGAGAATTATTTTTTTGCATCTTTGTTGGCCTTATATAGCATTATTTCGATGCTATAATACCATAAATGGGTAGGTCGCTCATAGATAAAACTGACCATACATATATAGACATTTCAAAAAAATGCTAAGCAATCGTCTGGCAACTTAAATTTTTCACAGTTTTAAACTTTTAGCAAATCTCTCAGTTACCTTGCTTGATTCTTTACTTTCAGTATGCTTTTCGTCTGGATTATGAACTTTGTATCCTTTTACCCCAACTCCAAAAACAAGAGATACACCCATAGTAGCTACTGCCAGTAGTATTTTTTTAGGAGAATACTTTCCGCTAATATTATTAAACATAGGTATATCTGATTTACTTTTTATCTCTACTATCGCATCTCTCAGTTCTTTCTTAGTTGTTGCTATAGCATCTTCGTTAATGGGTGATATAGAATAAAGGTCAGCAAGCTCTCCTGCTCCATTTCTTAGTTTAGTTAGAAGCCTTATTGTATCAGTTTTTTCTGGTGATACAGTTTCTCCACGTTCTTTCATTGTTTTTATATCTTTTTCGAGTACTTTTATATCTTTTGCAAGCATATCAAACCACTGTTTAGCAAACTGTTTTTGTCGAAAATTGGAAAGAGGGGTCTGCCTTCTTTGTTCTGGCGCTTGTTGTTCTGGCCTTGTTGTCCCAAAAGCAACTATATCTTCTTTTAATTGTTGAAAGATTGATGGGCCTTCCTCTACTCCTTCTTCTACTTCTCTATCTAGTGCTTCTAGCTGTTCTTCATCTGATAGGGTGGATGATGGGCCTGCTTCCAATCCTGCTTCTCTTTCAAGTGCTTCTAGCTGTTTACTCACCTCTTCATCTGATAGGGATGGTGATGGGTTTTCCAGCTCGTCTAGTTCTTCTTGCAACTCTTCCTGTTCTTTTTGCATTTCTTCCTGCGTTACCATGCCCATATCGCTCATTATTTCCTTAATTTTGGGTAAAGAATATTTTTCTAGCAGCAGGGGGTCTTTAAACCGAGAGCTCCTTTCTTCTATTTTTGAAACAATCTGTTGCAATGCTTCGAGGTCAGCCGCGGTATAATAATCATTCTTGCGGTGGAGGTAGTGCAGGATTTTGCTATATAATTCCAATAGAAGTTGTTGTTCGTAAGAATTTGCTACTTGCCTTTTAATGTCTTTACGAAGCTGCTGCATCCATGGTTCAGTCGCTTCCCATACTTTCTTAGATTCCTCAACCACCTTTGCTGCCGTACCCAGCAATGCTTCTGTTTCTGATGTTTCTGATAACACGCCTGGTTCCGTTTCTGGTCCTATTTCTGCTTCCATTTCCATTATTGCAAATAGTTTATCTGATAAGGATACATCTATTCCCATATCAAATATTGCGTTAGCAACTTTTTGAGCAGAGTATTCACCATTAAGTCCTGTTTTTTCTATTTGTGCAATAATCCCTTCCAATTTTTTCAACTGCTTAGCCATTTCTTGTTGAGAATCTTTGGTAGTTGAATCTTCGGAAGAGCTAATACTATAAAGGTCTTCAACTGTCTTGGATAATTGGTCCAGGAGTGCTTGTTCGTTAGGGTGTTGTTGCTTAGCTATCTGAAGATTTTTTACCCACTCTTTGTATGCTTCTGCTGTTACCGGTAATGGTCGTGAATTCTCCATAATATTTATCTCCCATGTTTATTTTTATTGATAGTATCACCCTAACTAAAAAATAGAGTTAACACACCACACAAATTTTAAATCAATTGGGTATATTGTAAACTAAGTAAAATAATATGCAATGGCTAGTTAATTTCTTCCAGGGTTGTCTCTTCCTTAAGTTTTTAAATAGAGTTGTGAATTTTGTAATAATTACATACAATTCGTTAGGTTGCGCCGGCTGAAGCCTGCGGCTACCAAAATTCAAAAACCTAACGAGACAACGAGACAAAGTTTAACATGAATACTAGTAAATTTATTGGCTGCATCATGATATTAATCGGCACCACAGTTGGTGCTGGTATGCTTCAACTTCAAACAGTAAGCGCCTCGGCTGGCTTTACTTTAGCATCAATTCTTATGTTGGTGATGTGGCTTTTATCAATCATAACAGGCCTAATGATTATTGAAGTAAACTTGGCTCTACCAAGCCACGCTTGTAGTTTCAGCTCGATGGCAGAACGGACTCTTGGCGTTTTTTGGAAAACCATTACTTGGATATCGTATTTATTTTTACTTTACTCAATAACTTGGGCATACATATCTGGAGGAACATCGCTCATTACCAGCACTATTGAGTATGTTTTCCACATCAAAACCCCTAGCTGGATTAGTGCGGTATCTTTTACAGCAATCCTGGGTTCATCGGTTTTTTTAGGTACCAAAATCGTTGATTACTTTAACCGCAGCTTAATCAGCATTAAGGGTTTCTTATTACTAGCAACGCTAGTTTTAATCCTACCACACATAGATTTAAACAAACTAATTGCGATACAAAATATCGAACAGGCAAAATATCTCTGGATTGCAGCGCCAATCTTTATGCTCTCTTTTTTCTATCACAGCGTTATTCCAAGCTTGAGAATTTATATCGGTGATAAACCACAAGACTTAAAACGTATTGTTATTTACGGCACCACAGTTTCCGTAACAATCTACCTGTTGTGGCTTGCCGCAACTTTGGGCACAGTACCTCTAGTTGGAGATAACAGTTTTACCAGTTTGGCTCAAAGCAAAGGTTCAGTTGGCGAACTATTTGTTCAAACTATGGCAGCTATTATTAACAACAAGTGGATTACAAGCAGTATTTCTTGCTTTTCTAGCATCGCCATGACAACTTCATTTTTAGGGGTAACGCTTGGCTTGTTTGATTTCTTAGCAGATGGATTTAGAGTCCCTAATACTAAATCTGGGCGCTTAAAAACTGCTGCGTTAACTTTTCTTCCACCACTAGCATTTGCTATTTTTTATCCAAAAGGATTTGCTTTGGCATTATATTGTGCCGCCACATTTGTAGCGATTATAATGTTCATTCTACCGCCATTGATGATTTACCGTTTGCGTAAAAATCCGAATCTAAAATCGCCATATCGTATGTTTGGCGGCAATACATTATTCGCCCTAGTACTTATAATCGGCATTATTCTTCTTGTTTTGCCTATAATGTCAAACTTACACTTGCTGCCAGATATAAAAACTTGAGGGATTTCTCATGCCAAACAAAAATTCTGCAGCTATTACCATTATCAAACGTGGCGTTACAGAAATTTTGTTGGAATCTGAACTCTTCGAGCGTTTACGCTTGGGAAAACCACTTAAAATCAAAGCCGGCTTTGATCCAACTGCTCCAGATTTACATCTGGGTCATACCGTATTAATTAATAAAATGCGGCAATTTCAAGATTTAGGTCATGAAATTATTTTTTTGATTGGTGACTTTACTGCAATGATTGGCGATCCCAGCGGCAAAAACGTAACTCGCCCTCCATTGAGCAAAGAAGAAGTTATGATTAATGTCCAAACTTATAAAGAACAAGTCTTTAAAATTCTCGATCCAAAAAAAACCAAAGTTGTATTCAACTCCGAATGGCTACAAAAACTTTCTCCCATCGATATTATTAAATTGGCTTCCACTTATACTGTAGCACGCATGCTTGAGCGTGATGATTTTAGTAAGCGCTATCGCGAAAACAAACCTATTGCGATTCATGAGTTTTTATACCCCCTGTTGGTAGGATATGACTCAGTCGTGGTTAAAGCAGATGTCGAACTTGGTGGCACCGATCAAAAATTTAATTTGCTCATGGGTCGTGAATTACAAAAACATTTTGGTCAAACACCCCAAATAGTCTTAATGACGCCTTTATTAGAAGGACTGGATGGGGTGCAAAAAATGTCAAAATCTTTAGGAAACTACATTGGAATCAATGAACCTCCAGGAGAAATGTTTGGCAAATTAATGTCTATTTCTGATGAATTAATGTGGCGTTATTTTGAGCTTTTAAGTTTTCGGCCAATGACAGAAGTCAATAAATGGCACGAAGAAACCAAATCTGAATCAACGAATCCGCGCGATATCAAAATTGAACTTGCCCTAGAAATTGTAGAACGCTTTCATAGTAAGACCGCCGCTTTAAAAGCTCATGAAGATTTTATTGCACGGTTTCAACGCGGAGCTATTCCGGAAAATATCGAAACCATAACAATCAATATAGATGCCAATGAAATTCCTCTGAGCAACTTATTAAAGCAAGTGGGTTTAACCACAAGCACTTCTGAAGCAATTCGTTTAATCAAACAGGGTGCGGTAAGAATTGACGAGCAAAAAGTTGAAGATCATACTGTACGTATTAACAAAGGGATGGAGCATATTTATCAAGTTGGAAAACGTAGGATTGCAAAGATAAAAATTGCATAATGCGATTGTTGCGATCCAGGGAGATACAAGATCATGAACAAATTAATTATCGCATTTTTTTGTTTGATTTTTTTTACAGTACCCATTCAAGCCACAATCAAACCACCAGAATCCTACCTTTTAAAGCAAAAACTAATTCAATATTACAACTCTGGTCGATACCATCATGAATTCAATCAAGCAATTGCCAATGCTAAAAAGTGTTTGGAACAACAAATTCACAATGGGCTTAATGGTAAAAAGCCATCTTTGGTACTGGACATAGATGATACAGCTTTATCATTGTATTACTATCAACGCGTACTTGGTTTTGGCGCTATTACGTCCGAAGAATTCGCATCTATCATGGAAGAAACAAATCAACCAGTAATTCCAGCAACTTTGAATCTATACAATTTTGCTAAAAAACACGGCCTATTCGTATTTTTTATTTCCGGCAGACATGAATCCTGGCGCGCCGCTACAATCAGAAGTCTCCAAGCAGCAGGCTATAAAAATTGGGACGGCCTCTACTTACGTCCCGATAATTATCCCTACCCATCAGCAATACCATTTAAATTTGGCACTAGAAAATTGTTGCTTTCTGAAGGATACAAGATCATAGGTAACGTAGGCGACCAACTAAGCGATTTGGCCGGAGACGATGATATACAATGCAAATTCAAATTACCTAATCCTTATTATTTTATCGCAGGACAAACTGAACATTTCCCATTGGTAGAACATGTGGAATTTGAATAAATAGCATGATGCCCTTTCAAGCTCGACGCAGTAAAAGCTTCTCAAATTCTACCAAACCAAAAAACATTATCGATGCAACGATAATGTAATTCCAATTCATTAGACTAATAGCAGCTGTACCAAAAAAGCGCTGCATTAAAGGCAAGTAAGTAAATAATAATTGAAAAAACACAACTGCTGCAATTGATAACAATACTGGCGGACTACCGAAAAACGTTTTCAAATGTAGCGAAGAACTTTTAAGATTGCGGCAATTAATCAAATAAAATATTTCACCAAAAACCAGCATATTTACCGCAAGCGTGCGCGCAACTGCTAAATCAAAAAACTTGTTATATTCAAACAAAAATAAACTAAAAACACTAACCACCAAAACTAATGAAACAGAAAACGAGCGTCCAATTAAAAACCAAGATAATAACGGTGTATTTGGATCTCTGGGCTTGCGATACATCACATCGTGTTCGGCAGGCTCAAATCCTAAAGCAAGCGATAACGTCACCGCAGTAATCATATTTACCCATAAAATTTGCACTGCAGTAATTGGCAAAGTTAATTTAAATAAAATTGCCACAATTACCACAAATGCTTGTGCAAAGCTTGTAGGTAAAATAAAGATTATTGCCTTTTGCAAATTATCATAGATCGTACGACCTTCACTAACTGCGTGTACGATTGTAGCAAAATCATCGTCAGCCAATACCATTTCCGCTGACTCTTTAGCAATATCTGCCCCCTTGTGCCCCATCGCAATACCTATGTCTGCCTGCTTTAGCGCTGGCGCATCATTAACACCATCACCGGTCATTGCTACAACTTCCCCTTGCGACTGCAGCGCTTTCACCAACCGTATTTTATGTTGTGGTGCCGTACGTGCATAAACATTAACTCTTGGTGCAATCACAGCCAACTCATCGTCAGACATAGCATCCAATTCATCTCCAGTTAAAACCTTACTATTTTCAATACCGACTTGTTCAGCAATAGCTTCTGCGGTAATAGCATGATCACCGGTAATCATTTTAACTTTGATCCCAGCGTGCTGACATTCTTTAACCGCAAGAATTGCTTCTGGACGCGGCGGATCAATCAAACCGAACAACGCAACTAGAATCAAATCAGTATCAACATCAGCAAAAAGCAAATCGCGTTTTTCGGCGCTGGCAGTTTTATAAGCAATAGCAATTACTCTTTGTCCTTCGCGCGTTAGATGCTCAATTGCTTGTTGCCAATAGTCTCCATTAAGCGGAAAAACCTCACCATTAGAACTTTGGGTTTTACATTTTTTTAAGATAATTTCGGGTGCACCTTTGACATAAATAAATCCCTTACCCTCATGATCATGATGTAACGTCGCCATAAATTTATGCTCGGTTTCATAAGGAATAAGATCAGTGCGCGGGAGTTTTTGTTGCCACAAATGCACATCAAATTTAGTTTGCAATCCTAACATCATCAATGCTGCATCAATCGGATTGCCCCGAGCTTTATAACCACTATCATGGGGATATAATTCTGCTTCATTACATAAAACCCCACCAACAATTGCTGTTTTTAAATCAGAATCTTCAACTGCCGCTTCTTCACCATTAAAATACTGCTGTTTGGCCGTAACTATAAATTGTGCCGTAAGCTCATTCCCAGTAAGGGTTCCAGTTTTATCAGTGCAAATAGTTGTTACTGCACCCATAGTCTCTACTGCAGGCATACGACGCACTATTGCATTTTGCTTGGCCATGCGCGCTATACCAATTGCTAAAATAATTGTCATTATCGGCGGCAATCCTTCGGGAACTGCAGCAACAATTAAACCAACAACTGCCATAAACATTTCTGTACTAGAGTCGTGCCAAACAAAAGCCCCAACTGCGAAAACTATAACTCCAATTGCAACAATTATGGCAGTTAACCAATGGCCAAAAACATTCATTTGACGTAAAAGTGGGGTATCTACTGATTTGATTCGAGAAAGTAATTCACTGATTTTGCCAACCTCAGTATTGGCGCCTGTTACAACCACCACACCCAATCCCCGCCCCGTAGTCACTAAAGTACCGCTATAAAGTATGGAACTACGTTCACCAAGCGCCGCGTTTTCTGAAGCTGGCGTAATTTGTTTTTCTGCTGGAAGCGATTCACCAGTTAAAATTGCCTCTTGTGCCTGCAAATTCTTAGCTTCACACAAACGTAGATCTGCGGGTATTTTATCGCCACGATGAATCACAACTACATCACCAGGAACAAGTTCAATTGTCGGAACAATTATTTTTTGACCATCACGAATTACATGCGTTGTTGGCGCAAGCATGGCTCGAATTGCAGCCAGAGCCTTTTCAGCCTTACCTTCCTGAATAAAACCAAAAATGGCATTGAGAATTACTACTCCTAAAATAACGCTGGCATCAACCCATTGTGCCAAATAAATAGTTATCGCTGCTGAAAGAAGTAAAATATAGATTAAAACATTATTAAACTGCCGCAAAAATCGCCATATTATATTTTCTGGTTTTTGCGTAACGCACCTATTAAACCCATAAATTTGCTGGCGCGCTAAGGCCTCGGGGGCGGTTAACCCTGTTTGCAAATTAGTTGCGAGTTTATTTAAAACTTCTTCGACACTTAAAGCGTGCCAATTGGCAGTATTCATAGTATTAGACATATATTTTTCTGTTTTGGATTTCTATAACAAGTTTTGGAACCAAATAACCTGGTAGTTTTGTTTGCATTTCAAGATAAATTTGTTTTGCCCGATCGGTCTCAACATAAAAATGGGCAGCACCTTTAACTTTATCAAGCATATGTAAATAATAAGGTAAAACTCCAGCGCCAAATAATTTTTCACTCAAAGCAACTAAAACATCAGCATTATCGTTAATACCTCGCAACAATACCGACTGATTAAAAAGGGTTACTCCTGTTTGGCGTATTGCACCAAGCGTTCGCACCACGCTCTCATCAATTTCATTTGGATGATTACAGTGTACTACTAAAACAACCGGTAAACGAGTCTGGGTTAATTTAGTGATTGGCCACTCTGGTACTACAATTGGCGCGCGGCTATGAATTCGCAAGCGTTTTATGTGGGGTATTTTAGCTAATTGCTGAATAATTTCTGTCAACTCACCTGCAGCCAGCATCAATGGATCGCCACCACTTAAAATTACTTCGCTAATTACAGGGTGTTTTTTAATGTAAACAAATACCTTTTGCCAATCAGAAATTTTGTCGCGCAAATAGCGTCGAAAACAAAAACGACAGTTCATTGCACAAACATTAGTAACCAACAATAATACACGATCTTGATATTTATGAATTACCCCTGGAACGGGAGAACATTCTTTTTCTGCCAGCGGGTCAGTGGTAAAATTTGGCGTTTCTTGCAGTTCACTTTCTTTTGGCAAAACTTGCAATAACAAAGGATCATTAATATCCATTGGCTTGATCCGCGCAACAAAACTTTCGGGAACTTGCAAGGGAAAATCGAAAAAACGCTTGCGCCCTTTCAACTCCAGCAAGTTCAAATGTAATATTTGTGCTAATTTTTTTATGTCGTTGATCATGGATACAGGCAGAGCCATCATGGTTCTCCAGCCGATGCGGGTAAGTATATCACAATTTATAACAATGCAAGACTCTATATACAATATAATATTCAGGGCAATCAACACAAACTTAACAAAAACTTAAATTAACACAAACTTATTGACTTGTAATACTAATTATACTAACTTAAGTTATACTATTTAAATTAAAAGCTGTGCTGACACAAGGTCAATATTAAATTTAAGCATGGAGGAAAATATCATGATGAGTGAACCGCAAGTAGGCGATAAGTGGCGTGGTGATTGGCGTACGTTTACAGATCCTGTGATAGCTGCAGATGGATATACCTATGAAAAAGGACGCATAGAAGAGTGGCTGAAAACGCATGATACTAGTCCCACCACTGGAGAAAAATTAGAATCCAGAGCTTTAATACCAAATCTAGCGCTTAGAAATTTAAGTGAAAAAATTAAGAAAGGCACGGAAATTACAGAAACAGATGAAGAATTGGAAGATACACTGAATTATACACCCATAGAAAGGCCCGTAGTAACCGCAAATGGTCAAACATACGATGAAGCCTCTATAGGGGTGTGGATCGACAAATCCCACACCCATCCTATGACTCGCGCCCCATTAGAAAAAAAAGATTTGATACCAAACCGAGATCTCGAGGCATTGATAACTGGGTTTAAAAATGTACAAGCAGCAAAAGTAACAACAGCAGCAGCGGAAGCAACAGCAGCAGCGGAAGCAACAGCAGCAGCGGCACTAAAACAAAGTTGGATCATGCAAGATAACACTTTCACCCCTCAACAACAAAAGTCTGCCAAAGCCTGGATTACTGAAGTTAAAAGGGATGCTAACAAGCAAGACCCCGCTAAAAAAGCCCTTCTAGAAGAGCTGGCACACGACACCACAGCGCTGCTTAAAGCTTCATCTAAACACAGCGCTCCAGAAGTTGTAGCAGCAGCCAAAGAGAAATTGGAACGGACTATTACAAAAGTAGACAAGATGGATGGCGCGTTTTTTCATGTTACAAAAGGAAAATATTCTGCAGGGAAAATAGCATTGGCAATCGCTACAATGGGCGCATCTATTGCTATAGTTGGAGTAAGAGAAAAAAAGATCGAAGAAAAAACAGGACAAGATATAACTTCCAAGTTAACTGGAGTGGAGCGCCCAAAGCTTCACTAATAACTTAAAAAAGAAGGAAACGCAATGGCTTGGGGTGACCTAACGCTGAAAGCGTTACGGGAACCCCAGGAAAGATGCCAAAAAAAATCTCAAGCCCTGAAAGGGTGTGATAATTATTTCGCATCTTAAAATCCACCCAACCTATCTGATAAAAAACCCTTTGTACAATTTTCTAAACACCCCCCGAATTTTGCAAATCAAACCACTCACCTTCCAAGGTTTTTAATTTTTCTTCGAGTGCGGCACTTTTTTTCAAGCACTTTTCTAATTCAACGCGGTTTTCTTGTTGATACATTTCTCGTTCAGCAAGCTTTGCGGCCATCTGCTCCTTTTCGGCTTGGAGCTTACCAATTTCTTTTTCTAACAAACTCATTTGTTTGGTACGAGCTTTTATTTGCTTACTATTATCTTGGTACGTGGCCGCGACGATCACATCTTTTGTAACTTCTTTTTGTGAATCTAATCCGGCAAACTGCTGTTTTCTAGCATCCAACAACCACCTTTGATAATCATCTAAATCGCCATTAAATTTCATAACCTTTTGGTCATTGACTAAATAGAATTCATTTACGGTTGCTTTTAACAAATAACGATCATGCGCAACGAGCACTAACGCACCAGCATAATCTTGTAGCGCATAAGCTAAAGCCGCACGCATTTCTAAATCTAAGTGATTAGTTGGTTCGTCCAACAAAAGTAAATTTGGTTTTTGCCAAATTAATAACGCCAAAACCAAACGCGCTTTTTCCCCACCAGAAAAATCCGTTATCGGATGAAAAGCCATATCTCCCTGAAAACCAAAACCACCAAGAAAAGTGCGGATTTGCTGCTCACGCACATTTGGATCAAGTTCAAGAATATGCGCCAAAGGCGAAGCCTGCATATCGAGCTGATCGATTTGATGCTGCGCAAAATAACCTATTTTCAAATTTTTATTAAAAGAAATATTTCCGGCACTAGCGGTCAAAATACCAGCCAGAGTTTTCATAAACGTTGATTTACCAGCGCCATTAATACCCAAAATCCCGATAGAATCTTGCGGATTCAAACTAAAACTTATTTCGCTTAAGATTTTATGCTCACCATAAGATATGTCAGCTTTATCTATATGAATTAAAGGTGCGCCACAAGATTTTGGTTTGACAAATTTAAAAGAAAAAGGCGAATCAATTTGCGTAATGCTAACTCGCTCCATTTTTTCTAGCATTTTTATGCGGCTTTGCGCCTGTCGCGCTTTGCTAGCTTTGGCTCGAAAACGATCGATATACTTATTCAGGTGTTCTATTTGTGCTTGCTGTTTGTTATAAAGGCTTTGTTCTTGCGCAAGTTGCTCGGCTCTTTGTTTTTCAAAATCAGAATAATTTCCCGAATATATTTCCAGCTTACGATTGCTCACGTAAAGAATTTTTTGTACAACATTATCTAAAAAATCTCGATCATGCGAAATCAGCAATAAAGTTCCAGGATAATTTTGCAGCCAACGCTCTAACCAAATAATTGCATCCATATCTAAATAATTGGTAGGCTCATCGAGCAGCAAAAGATCAGCACGACTCATTAATACTTGTGCCAAATTTAACCGCATTCGCCAACCACCAGAAAAAGCATTTACTGCCTTTTGCTGTTCATCTAAGCTAAATCCCAAACCAACAAGTAATTTAGCCGCTCTAGACTCTAAGTTATAACCACCAATCTCATAAAGACGATTGTGTAATTCTATTACTTGATGATCATCACGATTTTCTTCGGCTTTTTTCAGTTGTTGCATTAAACCAAATAATTCCGAATCGCCATTCATCACATATTGCAATGCAGATATTTCAGCATTAGGCACTTCTTGGGCTAAATAGGCGATACGGATGTTAGACTGAATAAAAACATCACCGCCGTCTGGCAATGCTTTTTGCAGCAACAGCAAAAACAGGCTGGATTTACCGCAACCATTTACTCCAATTAGCCCTACTTTTTGTTTGGCAAAAATTGAGGCGGATGCTTGATCGAATAGTAATTTGCTACCGCGTTGCAATGTGATTGATTGGAGTGTGATCATAAAAGCACATCACGCTTATCCCTTTTTAGATTCCATCACATTTAGAGTCTTCAGAGTATGCAGCGCTTCATATAGTTGGTAATCCTTGTATACTAACTCGAGCTCTGATTTCGACCACTGCCGCTGAATTTCTAGTTTTTGGTCTTCATCCTCACCATCACCGGTAGCATCTGCGTTCTGAATATGATCAATTAATGCCGATTCATCAATTCTTGGTAAAGATTGCCGTTCACGGTTGCGCGGGATCAATATATCTTCTACCTCAATATCTGGTTTAATACCTTTGGCCTGAATTGAATACCCAAGCGGAGTAAAATAAAGCGCCGTAGTTAATCTAATCGCATTGACTTGACCAATCGGGAGCACTATTTGCACCGATCCCTTGCCAAAACTACGCATACCAACAATAATGGCACGCTTATGATCTTGAAGAGCACCGGCAATAATTTCTGCTGCCGATGCAGAACCCTCATTGATCAAAACCACTAGCGGAACATTTGGTAACAATTCACCCGCAGAAGCTTTGGCAACTACTTGGTCTTCCTCATCTTGGCCTTTAGTATAAACGATCAAATCATTGTTTTTAAGTTTTCTTGCATCAAGAAAAGCATTGGCCACATCTATAGCAGAATCGAGTAAACCGCCGGGATTATTGCGCACATCTAAGATCAAACCCCTCAACTTTCCTTTTGATGCTCTTTGTAAATCTTTGATTGCCTTAACCATATCTTTTTCTGTTGACTCATCAAAAATAGCTAAACGGATATAGGCATAGCCAGGCTCAAGCAATTTACTTGTCACAGATTTAAATTTAATTATCTCGCGCTGAAGAGTAATAACCCGAGGTTTACTTTCATTTTTGCGAAGAATGGTCAAATTCAGTTTACTGCCTTTTTTACCACGCATCATGGCAGCAGCTTCACTAAGTGTCATATCGCGCACAAATTTATTATCAATCTGGATTATGTAGTCACCCGCTTTAATCCCAGCACGAGCAGCTGGAGTACCATCGACCGGAGTTATTACCTTAATAGCACCACTATCAGAAACCATTTCAATTCCAATTCCACCAAATTTTCCTGAAGTTTCTGCATTAAGCTCTCTAATGCCCTTTATATCGAGATATTCTGAATGCGGATCCAAACTAGAAACCATGCCTTTAATAGCGCCATCAAGTAAGGCAGATACATCAATCGCTCTATAATAATATTTTTTAATATTATCAATAACCGTAACAAGACGTTTAAAAGCTTCTGCTGGAAGGGTTGTTTCTTCATCTTGATCCTGATCTTGGGGAATATTTTTCCCGCCAAAGGCCATTGCTTCGTTACAAACGAACAAACTTAAAATAATATGAAAGACGATTGTTTTTACATGATTACGCATAAAAAACCTCTATTGTTCCAGCGACTCGCACCTCGTAAATAGCTCTCTAAACCCAGCCCTATGCCTTGCAAACAGCGCAAGGCTTAGACCCTTCAGAGCCATATAAAACCTGATTTTAGTGGCACCATCGTTCTGGGTCAACTGGCCTACCGCTATAACGAATCGCAAAATAAAGCCCTGACTCCTCACACCCGCTTTTACCCACTAGAGCAACCACTTCACCAGCTTCGACTTGATCATCCAATTTTTTGCGAAAACTACTATTGTGCCCATAAAGGCTCATATAACCACTTCCATGATCAATAATCAATAGCAAACCGTATCCAGTGAACCAATCAGCATATACCACTTTTCCTGATGAAATCGCATGAACTACTTGATTTTCTGGCGCAGCAATAATAATACCACTCCAACTCCAAGAACTTTGTTCAATTGGACTACCAAAATGAATTGTAACTGGCCCCTTGGTTGGCCAGACAAAAGACCGACATAACTGCGCCGTCAACTTAGGCGGTATGCTAACTGTTTTGCGTAGGCTTATTCGACTTAGCCTAGTAATTAACTTTTCTAAATTACTCTTGGCGCTTATTAACTGTCGAAGCTTCTGATTTTGTGATGCGATTTTATTTTTCAATGAACCAAGAATTTTATTACGCTCTTGTTGAGTTTGGATCAATTCTTGTTTTTGCTGTTGCTGCTCACTCTCAAGATCTTCTAAAACTTGAGTTTGTTTTTTAATTTGCTGTTTATTTAGCGCAATCTGCTCCAAAGTTTTTTTGATGTTGTGCATTTGCTCAAGCCGCGCAACAAAAATATACTTGTGGTAAGCCAGAAGCAATTCAGGGCTTACGCGACCATCCTTACTAAAAACAACTTTAAGGTAATTTGGTTGTTCAATTTGATAAGCGGCCATCATCTGGACAGAAAACTTTTGGCGTGCCTCTCGAAGTTTCAGTTGCTGTTTGACCTGATCATCGTTTAATTTTACAAGAATGCTTTTTTGAATTTTAAGTTTTTTTAAAGTTATTCGGTAATTCGCCTCTAGAGTCTTAATCTTTAATTTAAGATTTTTTAATTGTTGCTCAACTGATGTTTGCTGTTTTTCTTTTTGATTGATGTCCGTTTTAACTCTAGTAATTTGCTTGAGCAAACTTTTAAGTTTAACGTCATTGCTTGCAGCATTAACTGATGTGCATAAACACATAAAGCATAAAATTATTATAGCTATTTTATCCAAGTTTAACCATTGACTCCCCAATCATATTTTTTGGTTTTTCAATTTCCATGAGGTATAACAGTGTTGGCGCAACATCAATCAATTTACCTATATCTTTCGTAATAGTTGCTGGACGTCCCACATAAACAAATGGCACTAAATTAGTGGTGTGAGCCGTAAAGGGCTGCCCTGTTTCCAAATCAACCATTTTCTCGGCATTTCCATGATCAGCAATTACCACTACTTCACCACCAACTTCTTGAAGAACTTCTATGACACGTCCAAGACACACATCAACCGCTTCAATTGCTTTTACCGCAGCCTCAAAAATACCAGTGTGCCCCACCATATCCGGATTAGCATAATTACAAATGATCATGTCATATTTTTGCAAGCGGATTGCAGCAAGCAATTTTTCTGTAACCTCAAATATGCTCATTTCAGGCTTCAAATCGTAAGTCGCAACTTTTGGTGATTGCACTAAAATGCGATCTTCTTTATCAAATGGCTGTTCACGACCGCCATTAACAAAATAAGTAACATGCGCATATTTTTCTGTTTCAGCAATTCTTAGCTGAGCACAACCATTATCAGCTACAATCTCACCTAAAATATGAGTTAAATTATCGGATGGATAAGCCACTTGAACCTTCAAATCTTCTGCATATTCAGTCAAAGTTACATAACCAGTAAGCTTTGGAATAAATTCGCGTTTAAAACCGCTAAACCCTGGATCGGTAAACGCATAGCTTAGCTCTCGACCACGATCGGCGCGAAAGTTCATAAAAATAATTGCATCACCATCTTTTACAGTAACTGGTTGTTCATTCGCAGGATGAATCGCGGTTGGTTTTACAAACTCATCGTTTTCTCCACGCGCATAAGCTGATTCTAATGCAATCACCGCATCAGTAGCATGATAATCAGTTTTGCCCAAAGTAAATAAATCATAGGCGACCTGCACGCGCTCCCAACGCTTATCACGATCCATACCATAGTAACGCCCACCAATTGATGCTATCTTGCCATATCCCAAATTTTGCATTTTATTCAACATTGATTGGATCGGTTCTAAAGCAGATCTAGGCGGCGTATCACGACCATCAAGAAAAGCGTGGACATAAATATTTTTTAGTCCTCGCTTAACTGCCAATTCAACCATAGCTTCGATATGCGTATTGCGACTATGCACTCCGCCATTAGAAAGCAATCCAAAAACATGAAGAGCACTGCCAGCAGCAACGGTATCATCAACAGTTTTATTTATTACCTGATTATTAAAAAATTCACCGGTCTCAATTGATAAATCAATTTTGGTTAGATCTTGTAACACAAAGCGTCCAGCACCAATGTGTAAATGTCCCACTTCAGAATTACCCATTTGGCCACGCGGCAAACCAACATCCAAACCCGAAGCTGAAAGTAATGCATGCGGATATTTTTGCCACAACTGATCAAAATTTGGCTTTCTTGCCGCAGCAATCGCATTCCCTCTGGTCTCTTCAGTACAACCCCAACCATCAAGAATTAAAAGCATAATGGGACGATGTGTTAATTTGTTCATGTTTTTTTCTCTAAACAATTCTCAGTAATGCTATTGTAAAGGTATTCTAAATAAACTCAATAACTGCAATTCAGACAGTAGAAAAATTGTAAACCTTCTACTTCCCCAAGTCACGCAGCAACAAGATTCTTTTTATTTTTTTAATAGACCGCTTATACAAGTAAATTCTCTTTTAGAAAGGCTCGTACCAAATTTATGTAATACAGTTGAAAAAAAATGCGTTTAAAAAAGTTAGCCTAAATGACAATGTAAACTCGTTATTACACGTTGTAAGACGTCGTTTTTAACAACATTTTTGGCTGCTGCTTTTATTGCTTCTAGATTGTTATCAATCAAAGACAGAGAAAAAAAGTCTTCGATCTGCTGGGAAACTTTAAGAGATGAAGGATCAGCATCATGATCAACCTCAAAACAAAAGTTAGCAAGTTCTTCCAGTGTAGAGTCACGACTAATCTCGATCTGTTGATGTAGCGCCCGTATTACGTCTAGTATAGTAGACAATACTGATGATTGTGGCTGCATATCTCTAAGTTTTACTAACAAAGCTAATTTATATATATAACACTTTGCTAGAATCCTTTCCCTTATTGGATGGTTCATAGGGATATCTGTTCGAGCTTTGACTATTAATTTATCTAATTGTCCATTTATTTGTTCTATCACTTCTATTACTACTTCATTGGGATTCGTAATAACGATCCTTATTGCTTCGTTATACTGCACTAGCTCCCGCTCTATTTGTTGAGCTACTTGTTCCTGTTGTTGTTCTTGTGCTACGCTCTCTTGAGAAGCTGTGGACGTTGTGGTTGTGTAAGTTCGTGGTGATTTCTTGCTCATTTGGGGCAGAACTACTACTGTGTCTGTGCTACCACCAAAAAATATGAACGGAGGTGGTACATTAAGTTTTGCCTCAAAGTACGCTACCCTCTTCCCTCTTATATCTTCAATCTCGATTTTTTTTGTCGTACCAGAGGCACTTTCGCCATGAACGTTATGCACATTGCCTGAAAAAAAGTAATTATATAGATATCTCATTCCTAGCAATAAAGCTCCTCCTGCAACAACCGCTTTGGTTTTAGTCCCTGGTTGCCAGTCTTCGTTACTTCTCAATACCAGTTCTTCTTCCATCTCTTTTATCAGTTTTTCTCGTTCATCTTTATCAAAAGTAATGATTGTTGTTTTGTGTTGACCATCTTCGCTTTCTATCTCTAGTTTCATTTCCTGTTCGTTTTCTTTTGGTAATTGTTGATCCGCAAAGCTGGCACTAACAATAGAAAACAATATACTTAAAGTAACTACCAACACCTTACTAGTATTCATATAGCACTCCAGTTTTTATTTTAAAACCTTAAAACCCGTATAAAAATTCTACCGATTCTGGCCGTACGAAACACAACATAAGACAATATAAGATTAGCATAGCAATATTAAAACAAGTTTAAGATTTTGAAAACTACTTTAGCTTTTTTATTAATCTTACTTTATAATGCGCCAACAAATAAATTATGCGATGTCGGGGTCGCAAGTTTTAGCTTGAGTTTCACCCTAAAAACCGCAGGCTAGGGTCTGCGCCTACCGACATGCGAACCAATAAATAAATTATAACATGAAACAACTTCTACAGTTCATACAGAATCATTGGGCATTGTGTTCAGCATTTGGCACGGTGTTGGCACTACTAATTTTTGAAGAGCTCAAAAACCAAGTGGGCGGAATACCAAAAATTTCCGTACAAAACGCAACATTACTACTCAATCGTGAAAATGCCGTTACTCTCGACCTACGTAGCCAAAAAGCATTTGCCAGCGGACATATTCTTGGCTCAATTAATATTGCACGTGCTGATTTAGATGCTCATATGAAAAAAATTGAACCGCACAAAAATCATGCTGTACTCTTAGTAGATGATACTGATGCTGGAGCTCAAGCAATTGGCACTAAACTACAAAAAAATGGGTTTGCCAAAATTCATATTCTTTCAGGTGGCCTGTCAGCTTGGAAAGATGCACATCTACCTCTGACAAAAAATTAATTCATCGTAACCTATAAAAGGAGAGCTAATCATATGACAAATAAACATCATGAAGAAAACACTAAAGAACAGAAAGAACAGGTTGAATCTCAACCTGGATTTGGCATTCAGCGTCTTTATGTTAAAGACCTCTCCTTTGAAGCGCCAAGCACACCAGAAATATTTCAAACCGAATGGGTACCACAAGTTGACTTTAATTTGCATACCAGTTTTAGCAAAATAGCTGATGATACTTATGAGGTAGTATTACAAATTACAGTTACCGCCAAATTGAAAGACAAAACTGCCTTTTTAGTCGAAGTAAAACAAGCTGGTATATTTACCGTAAATGGTTTCACCAAAGAACAACTCGAACCAATGCTCGGTAGCTTCTGCCCCAATATTTTATTTCCCTATGCGCGTGAACTCATATCCGCAACTATTAATCGCGGTAGTTTCCCGCCATTATACTTAGCACCGATTAATTTCGATGCTTTGTATCAAGAACAATTGAAGCAGCATAAGAAATAAATATTATCTCCCAAAAACCCATTACCTGTTCGATTTTTAACATCTCCCTAAGCCTTGCGAACAGCGCAAGGCTTAGGCAACGAACCGAGATGACAAAGCATTTTTCCAAGGAAAAATTTTGTTCTGCTATTCTATGCGCAATTCTTATCGGCTGGAGCTGATGGTTGCGAATCCGCTTTTGGTACTTCATTTTCTTCTCGAGCTTTTTGTTTGCCGGATTGAAAATCCTGGTTAAGTTCTCGTGCTATCTCTCCGGTCTTCCTTGCTCCTTCATCGATCGCCTGGTTAGCTTTTTGCACTCCTTCTCCAAGATCTTTTACCACAGCTTTAGCCTTTTTTTTCCAATCAAAACCACCAGAAACCAAACCTATCTCTCTTTTCGACAATACAACATCTTTTTTGATCATTTCAATATTCTCCAAAAATAGTTTTTAAAATTCTCTCTTACCTCATCCTCTGCTATAACGTAAATTTAGCATAACGCAAAAAATTATATTCCAAAATACTGTTAAAATCACGAGGAATTGTTTATTCTGCCATCTATGAAGTTTTTTACAACCATTGCTTTATTGATTTTATGCAGCACTTCATTTGCGCTAGATAATCTAGCATCAAATCAATGCTCCCAATTTAATAGCATCGCGCTGCAATTTGCGCTAACACAAACGAACATGCAACCCCCTCTTAATCTTTTACAACTACAAATCGCTCTTGGCCAAACCAAACCAGAATCTACTACGGTAATTACAACGTATATCTGGACTTATAAAAATCGCATATTACTCGTTAGTGCAAACAACAGTGATCTCATAAAAAAATTACTTACGGGTAACGATGACGGGAGCCTAACTTCAAAAAAGATGGAACAGATTTACGAAAAATTAAAAACAGCAACCTCAATTTGGAGCATCAAGGAAATACGACAACAACTTGGCCCTGAACGCATCACCAACAGCACATTACAAAACTACAATTGGCATTGCGGTACTGGAACGTTCGAAATTACAGCCGATCAAGACAATAACATCACCGCAGCAACCATTAGCTACAGAACCAATCAAAACAAAGACATCATTGAAACTCAATTGGGTTTCAATCACCCAGCATGGGATGTTGCGACTGATTCATTTGATGGATCTTATCGAGCGTGGAAGCGCTCTTTTTAAATCTGCTCAAAACTCGCTAGGCTGAGCCAGAAAGTATTGGTTTTAGAGAATCGCAACGCAGCATACTTTGTGTGTATGAGAGCAGCGAATCGCAGAAAATCTATGCTTTCTGGCCAGCATAGTAGAGTTTGTGAGCAGGTTTTAAGCGATTTTTCCAACCGTAGCCAGATAAATGGTAAACTCATCTTTACCATTTACGCTAATAATTTTATCAACTGCATTTTGATCGTATGCAGCAATCGCACATGTCCCTGCATGAATAGCTTCAACAGCCAAATAAAGATTTTGGCAAACATGCCCAGCATCCAACGCAATCATTTTATAAGCATAAGGCCCTGAACGCCATTCACCACGATAAGGAATAACTGTCCAAATAAAAATTACTGCGGCATTATGCATTTGTGGTTGATTAATTTCAAAACAACTAGTGCAGACTTTGTCTATTGCATCGCTTTGATCGGAAACCAAACACAATTTGTGCTCAAGAGGTAAATAGCGATAAATCCCAGGTTTTAAATCTTTAACGCGTCGAATCATCAAATAAGTTTCAAATGGATGACGCGCACTCGCCGAAGGAACCGCACGATGAGCAAAAATATCTTTGTCGGTTATACCTTGGGTTGCCCACAATAAAAAAGAAAGCTCCTTCAAGGTCAAAGAATCCTGCGTAAATTTACGCCGCGAACGACGATTTTTTATTGCATCAATTAATTTAACATCAAACTCAAAATGCTCCGGCGTCACTAAATCAATTAATTTGTCTCCTGGCAAACAAGGCTTTTGTCCCGGGGGCATGGGCATGCCTTTATTGCTATCAGAAGGCCATTTGCTCCATCCTTCTTCAAAATCACATTTCAAAATATCGCGACTGAAATTTTTGTATTTCATATCTCCTCCCTAATATCCATTTGCGTAAATTATAGCATTTTAATCTGTTTGTTGGTTAAATGCTTTTACTTGGTTATGCCTTTTGTGCTAGCATATCCTTAAGTTAACCTTAAATCCACAAGGAGAATCAAATGCCATTAGTCGCTACCAAAGAAATGTTCAAAAAAGCGTATTCCGGTGGTTATGCAATCGGTGCTTTCAATGTTAACAACATGGAAATCATCCAAGGAATAACCGAAGCCGCTAAAGAAGAAAATGCGCCACTGATTTTGCAAGTTTCCTCCGGCGCAAGAAAATATGCCAATAACACATATCTGATAAAGCTGGTTGAAGCAGCAATAATCGAAACCAATTTGCCAATTTGCTTACATTTGGATCATGGTGATTCATTTGAACTTTGCAAATCCTGTATCGATGGCGGTTTTACCTCCGTCATGATTGATGGCTCACATTTCTCTTTTAAAGACAATATAGAATTAACTCGTAAAGTCGTCGAATATGCTCATCCCCGCAATGTAACAGTTGAAGGAGAGCTCGGAAAATTAGCCGGCGTTGAAGATGAAGTCAAAGTCGCTTCCGATGATGCGTTTTACACTGATCCAGCTGAGGTTGAAGAGTTTGTTACAAAAACCGGAGTTGACTCACTTGCAATTGCTATCGGCACCAGTCATGGCGCTTTTAAATTTAAGGGGGAGCCAAAACTACGCTTTGATATTTTAGAAGAAGTCAGCCGCAGATTGCCTAATTTCCCAATTGTTCTGCACGGCGCATCATCAGTTATACCTGAATATGTCGAGATGATAAATAAATTTGGCGGTAAAATGCCTGGGGCACAAGGCGTTCCAGAAGAACTCTTAAGAAAAGCCGCTTCACTGGCAGTGTGTAAAATTAATATTGATTCAGATTTGCGTCTTGCTATGACTGCAATGATCCGCAAAAGTTTTGCCGAAGATCCAGCCAATTTTGATCCACGTAAATACTTGGGCGCAGCACGTGATGCGATCAAACAACTTGTGCGCCATAAGATAGTTCATGTTCTAGGGTGTAATGGAAAAGCATAATTAAAATATTTAGTTCAAGGAGAACTTTATGTTAAGTAGAGATAGAGATACTCAAATACAGCAAGATCTCAGAGAAGGAAATATTCGGGTAGCAACCGACGGAGATAAAACAACCATGTGGGATGTGGCCATGGATGTGGCTAAAGGTGCGGCAGTAGCTGCTGTTCCAGTGGTGCTGATTGGCACAGCTATCGTACTCTCAGGCGGTACTTTAGGTATAGGTGCAATAGCTCTTGGCGGTGTAGCTATCGCAGTAGGAGGTGCCACCGGGGGTGTACGAGCATATAAAAGACGAATTAAATTTTCTTCTGCTGGGTTAATCCTTCCAGATATGGAGATCGAAAGATTAGAAGATGAAGTAGATCCAGAAACTAATGAAAAACACGCAGTCTTGCAATTAGAGCATATCAGGATCTTAGACCAAAAGGTATTTGACAAGGCAATCGATATACAAGAAAGGTACAAAGATAATCCTGATTATATAGCGATAACCCCTGATTTCAAAAATGAACCTGAATATTCGGTAAAAATCACCATAAGAGGAAAAGAGATTACGCTCGCTGAATTAGATTATACCAACTGGGAGAACAATCCAGATTTTAAAATTGAGATTACCAAACCAAAAGTAGATCCACAGACCAAAAAACCAGTAAAACCGACAGAACTACTAGAAATAACTGAAGAAGAGAAGCAGCGAGTTTTAGAAACATTAGGTGGTATGAGCAAGTTTTTGGGTGATCAGCTACAACATCCAGATGAACTTGTTGAAGAAGCGATAGACGTTGGTGATAAACAGAAAGTTAATATGCAAGCGCCACCTAGCGCTGCAATTCAATCTGATGTTTTTTGGGAAGGCCTGGCTGATGTTGCTATCAGAACCGGCAAGTATGAGATATTTACCAGATATGAAAAAGCGATAAAAGAAACCAGTGAAAAAACCGATTCAATCGACATACTGAAAAAAAATGCAGAGGCTAAAACTGCAAAAAATTATCCGTTGAATAGCACTAAATGGCGCAGAATACTTGCTATAGCCAGTTTAGCATGTTTGGCACTAGCAGCTGTAAGTGCAGCAGGAGTTGCTGTTGTTTTGTTTGCTCCGATATCTATTCCAACTATTGCTCTCGGCATTATTGTGAATACCTTAGTTGTAGTTTCTATTAGCGGATTAGTAGCAGCCGTTGCTTCATTTTCAGTTTCCAAGTTTTTATCTTACTTTACAAACTCCGCTGCTTCGTATGAAGCAGCGGCAACTATAGCTAAGGTTGTCAAATCAGCTCATGAAATTAGCCAAGAGGAAAGATTTGCCGGCGTACAAAAAACCCAAGAAATGATAAAAGCTCTTTCTACACAAAATAAAGATATTGCCACACTTGTTGCTCAAGACCAAGCGTACAAAGCACCAGGTTTAACCCTAGACCTTAGCAAACAAGGAGTTGGTAACTCTTCTGCTATAATTGTTGGTAGGTGGATAAATACCCGCCACGCCAAGTTTTGTCATACCCTTATATTATCAAATAACCGAATTACAGACGATGGAGCAGTAAGTTTAGCAAAAGGCTTGGCGACAGCTACTAATGTAAGAGAGATCGATATAGCGGGAAATAAAATCGGAGATAAAGGCCTAAGGGCATTTAGCGAAGCTTTAGCCAAAAACCCTGCTATTAGAAAATTTGCCTATGATAAAGAGGGGATTGCACCAGATATTATCAATAAAATTGAAAGAGAACTATTAGTAAATAACTTTTTATTCAATCCAGATCCAAACAATGCAGAACTACAAAAGGGAATAACAGAATTTTTCGCTGGTGATTTACGAGCTTTCGAACAAGAAGCGGCTACAAAAATAAAACAGTTACAAACTTTACCTAGGATGGCAGCATTTATTAATAGCTTTCCTGAAAATATTCAAGCTGCGCTGCAAGATGACAAAGACAATGAGATAAAAAAAGCAGTTAACAACTTAAAAAATGCGGTCATAGAAAGACAAGTAGAGCTACTATTTCATGGAAAACCGCTCACAAAAGATCCTAATGAGTTAGATCAGGCCTTAATAACTTATATAGATGTATATAATGCAGCAACCGAACCAGCCACTCTTGCCTGGGTAGACCAAAAACAAGTATTAAGTTTAATTAAAAATTCTTTGGCTGGGCCGGACGTTCCAGGAGCTAAAGAGCAACTAGAAATGCGCACTCCTAGCACTAGCCAAGGATTAAAGGCACTATTAAATTTAGATGAACAAAAAAGAATAAGTTTATTGAGCAACTGTTTTGCTAACGAAACATTACGCCTAGAAACTGGCGATGCTCGGGGTATGGCAATGTTTATTTCTTCAGCAATCAGCACCGAAGGGTTCTATGATCCGCAAGCAACGAGTAGGGCTATATTAGAACTTCGTAAATGTCTAATACTGGTTAAGAAGATGGATGATCCTAAAAGATCAACCCTAGATGAATATACTGCTTATCTAGAAGCAAAAATAGAAGCAAAAAAAGGAGAATTTAAAGATAGTCCAGAAGATGTAGCAATCATAGAATCAGCGCTGCAAGCCGCTTATCAAGGTAAAGCAGAAGGACAATTTGCATGTTTACTGCCACCTTTTAGTAAACCAAGTGAAGAAAAATTAGCCGAATTTAAAGAATATTTAAAAAACAATACCAAGATAAGAAATTTTAAGTTTCCAGAACCAAACAATATAGATCCAGAAGTTACATTAGCTATTAAAGAAACCTGTAAGAGAAACCAAATTTTAGAGGTACTCAAGCAACCACATTCAGAAGCAACACTTAAAAAGTTTTTAGAAATATACGGTACTATGCAGGATCCGGAATATCTCAGAACCGCTAAGTTTGATTTAGCAGGGTTAATAAAACTAATTAGTCTTAATGAAGATGTTTTAACCACAGATAGCGATATTTACAAAATGGTTGAATCATTAAGGACTTTATCTAAACCAGCATGTAGAGTTTTGCTTGAGATATATTTCCAAGGACAAAAAGAATGGGGCATTCCAGTAAACCACAAAGATAAGGCTCTACTAGTTACTGCCATGATTAAAAGTGATGGATTTACCGCGATGTTAAGCAGAGATTATCCTCATCCCAAAGTATTAGAATCGATGCCCATAGATATCTTGAAAGATGCATTTAACTACCGAACTAGCAGTAGTCATTTTGTCCATGACTATGCTCAATTAATAGAAATTTTAAATGCCAATATAATTTACCGACTTAATGAAGAGCCAGTAGATGAATTGATAAAAGCTAAAGAGGTATATGAAGAGGTATTACAACTCACCCTACAAGAAAAACTAGAAGCAGAGTACCCTTGTTTGCGTCAACCGTTCAAACCAGATGCCACAGGTAAATTCCTGACAGAATTAGATGATAATTTTTATCTAAGAAAATTTGATTTTACTGGCAAAGAAGCATTAGACCCAGCAATTAAAGCAGGTATTGACAAAACAATAGCGCGAAATAAATTATTTGACGAAATACATTATGCTTTAATCCATTCTCGTACCGCCGATGAAAAAGAAGAAGCAGAAATAGAGGGGGCTTTAGAAGCCCGGCTAGATACAGGTTTTGCTTTACTTATAGCGGCATATAAAAAAGATCCAAATACATTTATTGATTATTTTAAGCGAAACCCAGATGAAGCAAGTTATGCTCAAGATTTAATAATGACGAATATATACAAATTGCTAGAGGAGGAGGATGTTGCTGCTTGTAACAATCTACTTAAACTATGTTTTGATCCGAAGGATAAGGAAGCTGACTTTAAAGCCGCTTTGATAACAAACATCATTTCATATTTACCTTTTTTATCAGATACAGAAATAAACAAGATTTTGGATTTGGCACAAAGAAAAGATAAAGCAGATTTACAAGGAATCTTTATAAAATCAGGAGAGACCGCCTTACAACAAATTTGGTTACAAACCGAGCTGGAACTTAAATATGAATGTTTAAGGAATGACAGCACAACAGATTTAACAAAGCTAAAACAAGAATTGGATGGCAAACTGCTAAATAACAACCATGATTTAATCTATTTTGTTATACCAGAAGGAAAACTAAACGAAGAAACAGTAGAATATATAAATTCTATTTGTAATCGTAATATATTAGAAAGATGTGTAAATAGAGAAAAACCAGATTTAAACATATTTATTGGGAGATTAAATGAACTTTCTCCTGCAGATTGCCAGAAGCTAGTTGCAACGATCGACAAAAATCGCATGGTAAAGCTTTTCAAGGATGTGAATATTGAAGATCTGCGGAAATTGGATAAGGAACTAACAGTTATTTTATTGGAAAAATATTTCGCTTCAGTCCCCGCTGCAGAAAATGCTCATGAGAAAGCAGTGATTATTGCTGAGCTGTTACATTCGGAAGATCCAGGAAACAAAGCCATTAATGAAATAATTGAATATGCTGTTAAGCCATGGGCTGGAGCAGCAAGCGCGGCAGCGAGTGCACTTAACTACTTGACTTGGGGCAAACTTCAGCGCTCTCATTTAGCAGATGAACCATATTATAATTTAAGCGAGCTCCAAACAAAACTTGAAAAAATACATGCCGAATCTCCTACCCACAGGCCTGAGCTTCCACAATCAACAATACAAGAAAGTGATGTGGTACAAACGATGGGATTGGCATTGATGCCAAAGCCTAAAATCGCTTCTGCTCCTGTTCCAAAAGGTGTAGAACTAGCACTGGAGTCGGCATTGCTGCCTCCTGCTAAACCTAAAGTTGGAGCTGAAGTTGAAGCTGTAGAGCGCCCAACCAATACACCTACTGATTTGTAACAACAAATAGGGCGCGGCACGTGATGCAATCAAACAACTTGTACGTCATAAGATAGTTTATGTTTTAGGGTGTAATGGGAAGGCTTAACCATTTATTAAGTAGGTTAAGGGTTTTTGTAACTCCCCAGGCAACCATAATTAGTAGATTAAAAAACGCTTACAAAATTAAAAACAATAAATTCAGCCCGAAGGGCCAAATACTGATAGCCCAGGCTAAGCAACGCGCTGTTTGCGTTGCGCAGGCCTGGGGAGTTAAGGGTTTTTTAATGGAATATTTGTAAAAACATGCAAATACAGTTTTGATAATAATCGTCAAAAAAAACAGGAGGTTACCATGGTACCTTTCGTAGCTGTAACAGCTGCCGCGTGGGGATATACTTACTTAGGCGCGAAGTATAATGTTGGTGCGGCAGCTTATCGAACTGTCCACGCCCTAGATAAATATAGACAAGCTATAGTAGATGCCATCGGCGAGAAAATTAACGAGAAATTCAAGTATGTGACGGTGACCCGAGAGCCGACGACTGATGGGAAAATCGTTTTTAACTTTGATAAAGTACATACTGTCGATTTTGAAGAAATGGATAAACAAATCGTCGAAAGTATGAAACAAGGAGTTGCGGCGAAACCAGGAGAAAAAGCTAAAATAGAGAACATAGAGAATATAATATCAGCAGGTGAATATAAAGTAAGACTCGTTATCACTGATCCAGATGTCCGCCTTGGAGACATTGACTTTGCTGACTGGGAAAATCCTAACAGTGGTTTTGAAGTAACAATTACAAAGACAGAAGGTGCCAGAGACATTCCTATCACAAAAGAAGATGCAGAATATGGAGAGGTGATAGAAACTCTAAAAAAGTTTGCTAAAGTTTCGACAAGAGATACATTCTTACCCAATGAAAGCGCTACTAAATTCCCCGAAAACACCACGCGAAATTGGATTTGGAGCTGGTTTGGCGGAGAAAACGTAACAAGCACCATTAACCTCTTGGGTGGCTTAAACAATCATCTCTTAACTCCAGAGTACATCAGTAGTTTGCAGCAACGAGCCATGGATAAGGCAACAGCAAAGGACGTAACAAAAAGAGACAAGAGCCTTTTACCTAACTATTTTGGGGTTCTAGAACACGCGAAAAAAAATGAATTACTTCATACTGCGCAATTACGTAAAAAAATGGAAATCGAGAGAGCAGAACTTCTTATGTCTAAAAGCAGTAGGAAATTCTGGCTTATTACTGGACTTGCAGTAGCTCTTACCATTGCCACAATAGCACTTGTAATCGTCTTTGCTCCTGGCGTTGCAGTTTTCCTTGCTCCAATAGTAGCTACTACAGCCACCGCTATCGTAACCTTTGTTGCTACAAAACTTTTCAGTATACCTGGTGGAATACTGGGGGCTGGCATCTTAGCCGCAGCTACAGTCGGATGGTTTAAAACTAGACCACAATGGAATAAAGAGAAAGTCAATGTGCTCGAACGCGAATTAAAAGAATGCAAAGAAAAAGAAACGGCGCTTCGTAGCGATTTAGAAAATATCCATAATAATAAGTTTTCCGCGGAAAAAACTCTTGATGCCATCGTCGAACTTTACGATTCAAAAGGAAACACACTAGATCTATCCTGTAAAACAATTGGCGCAGCTTCTAAATCATTTGTCATGGGAACTCTAGGTAAAATCAGTAAACTCTTTCGCGGCGCAGGAAAAGATAAAATCGATGACATGGCTGTTAACACCATCTGTCTTCATCTGTGTGCGGAAGGTGATAAAGCGGTTCTCACCACATGCAGAAACCTCAATCTAGCGAATAATAGCATTACAAATGAAGGAGCAATCATCCTAGCAGAAACCTTAACACACGCCCAAACGTCACCAGGATTCAATATCCAACGAATTGATTTAACTGGTAATCCGATTGAAACAGAAGGACTAATAAAGCTACAAGAAGCTATGATGAATAATTTCACCATAGTTGATCTAAAATATGACCTTCCACCTGGTACTTTACCGAGCTTTAAAAATGATATCGATAAGCAACAGTTAATTAATCGCCGATTACAGGGTGTAGAGCTTGGAGTACCCAATGAGCGCCTTATAGAATTATTTGGTGGCCTCGAACAATTCAATCAAGCAATATTAGACAAGGTAAAAAGAAACCCATTTATAACTGCTATACCAGGTCCAGAACCGAAAGCAGAAGTTACTCCAGAAGTAGCAAAAATATTGGCTCAAAATCAGATTTTTGTAACATTAGCTAAAACTCCTACTTTCGAGGGCTATTTAAAAGCTGTTGAAATAGATGCCGTAAGATGCCACGAATTCATGACAGTAAACGAGCCCCTAAATAGGGAGATGGTTTCTAAAATCAGGGCTGTGATATCACAAAAACTACTTGAATTTAGTGGTATGGATTGTGCTCCCACTTTAAAGGCGATGTTCCCTGAACCCCGCAAACTAGATACTACAGCAAACATTGAATTGTTTGCGCAAGTCATGGCAAAAATGCCAAAAGATCAGAGTGGTACTGTTTCAAAAGGCATGCAGGCATATGTCCAAAACATGTTTGCGTCGTTAACCAGTTCGAAATCTGATGCTTTTAGAGCCTCGCTTGAAGCAAATCGACTAACAATAGCTAAAGATCCTACTATTATAGATGAAGCTCAAAGAAGAACTATGCTTAACATTCTTGACTCTGCGCTACATCCAAAATTAGGAGAAATAGACTCAGAAAAATTCAAAATATACCAATTGCAGAGGTTAGTTACCGACCAACCTGCACCAGCAGCTGCATTTGCAGAGTTCATGAAAATTTTTAATGAAGTTGGAAAAGAGAAGTTTATGCTTGCTATATCAGCCGAAGACTCTCTCTTAGACGAAAAAACCAGAAAAAATTTAGAACTACTAATCAACATTACGGGAAAACTCCCAGACTGGCAAAACCCCTCAATATTAGACACTCTTCAGAAGGCCTTTAACCATGCTAGCACTCAAGATGTTGACTCTTTCAATATAAGACTTGAAAAGAAAAGAGGAGATATCGCTAGAGCAGTAATGAGTGAAATAGAAAGAAAAGCTTGTCTTGATGCTCTCGATACCGCACTGCACTCAGATTATGATCAGCCAACATTGACAGCATACCAATTAAAAAAACTAACAACTGAACATCCAGCAACTGATCTTGAAAAAACGTTTGAAGTCTTCATAAACGCTTATAAAGACGTCCCACCAGATCAAATTGCCACAGCTCTCCCAGCAGAAAATCTAGAGGAATTCATAAATCTAGTAAGAGCTGATATATACGACGGGAAAGCGACCTTATTTACCCAATTAAGAAGACCAGACTTAAGCAAACAACACAAACAAGCTTTACTTGAGTTATGTTTCAAAGATACAAACGACCCAAATTATACAGACAAAGCTACACTCCTCGCTGAAATACTTAGCAATAAAGAAGCTTCTGAGCTGTTTTTAGATGATGATAGCATGAAGGACTTCCGAGAAAACTACCTCAGCTGGGCATTTACATGGCCAGCACGTGCACCCGGTGGTTTCCTTCAAGGGTTATTAGGAGATCGTAGATCATGGACAAACAAAGAATTAAGAACCGCACTAGAAGCAAAAAGAAAAGAAATAGCTGAAAAACTTGAGTATGCCGATAAAAAGATCGCCATGTTAACGATTATTGACTCCGCACTTTATCCAGGATTCAAGGGTAACCCGGAACAATTCAGACTATATCAGTTAGGAAAATTAATTGATGAACACCCGACAACTGATCTAGATAAAACGTTCGCAGAGTTTATAGATATTTGTAAAAATATCCCAGCAAATAAGATTGCTGCAATAGCCCCAAAAAATCTAGACAAACTCCTAGAACTGATAAGAGCTGATGTCTACGATGAAACCAAAAGCAGAACTCTATTTACTCAATTAAGAAAATCGGACTTAAACAGAGAACAAAAACTGGAATTGTTTAAGTTATGCTTCAAGAATAGCGGCGACCCGGATTACGAAGCCAAAGCCACCTTCTTTGCTAACATACTCAGTGATGACAAAGCCGCCAGCCTGTTTTTAGACAATGGAATCATGGAAAACTTCCGTGAACAATATCTAGCTTGGGGATTCACATGGCCAGGACACTTATGGGGAAAGAGGGAAAGCAGAACATTTGATGCGATGAAAACAGAATTAGAAAATATAAGAAAAAAAATAGCTGAACATACAGATCTTACTCCAAAAGACAAAAGAGATATGCTTAACATTGTTGATTCTGAACTAAACCCAAGATTAGGAACACCAGATTTAGCGCCATTCAAAATTTATCAATTACAAAAATTAGTTGCTGAACATCCAGCTAGTGACGACCTAAAAGCAACCAAAAATCCAACGGCAACATTTACGGAGTTTATGAGTATTTACGATAAAATCAAGGAAGAAAAACTTGATACTCTATACACAATACCGCCGTTAAACGCTGCTGCTGCAGAAAACCTTAAAATCTTCATAGCAATGGTACAAAAACTTCCAGAGCCTCGCGCTGAAATTGCTTTAGATATTCTCCAGGAAAACCTTAAACTCCTAAATCAAGAACCTGCAAAATTCAAAGCAGGTCTTGACAAAAAGCGGGGAGAGATAGCTGCCAGTAAAATAGATAGTACACAAAAAAGAGAGCTACTCACTATTATTGACCTTTCACTAGATTCACTAGATAAGAAATTGGGAGATAAAGATTCAGTAACCCTAAAAAAATATCAGCTACAAAAAATGCTTGGAGGACAGCGCCCTGCCGACAAGAGAGACGCCTTCAAAGAATTTATGGAAATTTATGAAGAAATTCCGCAAGAAGCATTGGGCGAGTTCTTTACCGACATAAACATGGATGAACTCATAGCACTAGTAAAAAATGACGTTTACAATAGTGATCATCAAACCGTATGTGCTTTATTAAGAACAATGAAGGAGCCGCATCGTCTTGCTCTTCTAAAAGCATGTTTTAGCAATCTAAAGAATTATCCAGAAGAAGCAACTTTTGAAGATAAAGCTGCTCTTGTTTCCGGGATTATTGCCTCAGGTGGTGATTTTGCTTATGCAAAGGCAGATCGTTCGAGTACCACCATCGAATCGATTCTATACTATTCTTTTTACCCTGGCACGGTGACTAATCCCTACAACTATAGCGAATTAAAACAACAATTAGAAATTATAAGGAAGGCATCAAAAGCGGCTGGGGCTGATGAAAAAACCGAGATATTAGATAAGATATTACAGGAGGATTTAATAGCAAGATTTGGTTGTTTAAATAACACAGGCGATGACTTTGAAGACTTAAAACAAGAATTAGACCAAAATTATGATCTAACAAAATTTACTTTTAGTCCCGAAGAAATCCCAACAGAAGGTGTGAAAATTTATATCGAATCCATTTGTCATAGAAATTTAGCACTTCTAGCTTTAGAAAAGAAAGATTTAGATACTTTTATAAAAGAGTATGCGGCTATTGATGCTCGTTATTTAACGGACAATGCTTTTACTGATGTTTTCTCTGAAGCTGAACCACCAATTCTAGAAATTATGGAGCCAAACTTAGGAGAATCTAAAAAAGTAGGATGGGGAGTAAGGGGGTCTACTAGAGACAGTTACAAAACAACATTGAATTGTAGTAAATTAATGGAATTAGATGGACCGCATCGTATAGCTCTATTAACTCAATGCTTTGCTCCCACAGAAACAGAAGAAAATGCGTCTAAGAAAGCCATTTTGGTATCCAACAAGTTAGAACTTCTGCTTAAAACAATAGATTATGCAAGCTATGCCGAAGACAAACTTATTAAAGATATTGCTTATGAAATTTTTTGGGCACTATCACCACAGAAAAACTTTAATCTTGCCACGCTACAAAAAGGGCTCAAAGAAATTGCAGATAACATTGATAAAGATAACTACTCTGATACTCCCGAGCAATTACGAGAAACAATTAGAAAAGCTCTAACACCAGAGAGTGGTATGGTACTAATGATGGGGGCAGCATTGATGGAGGAGCCTGCTCCTGTTAAATCTGCTCCTATTCCAAAAGTTGCAGCTAAAAATGTAGAATTAGCACTGCACTCGGCATTGCTGCCTCCTGCTAAAGCTCCAGAAGTTGTAGAGCACCTAGCTAACACACCTACTGATACTAAAAGTTAACTGCTCAGCCAATTTATACAACAAACAGTAGGGTCAGGTCTTGAATTATGAACTTGTACATACAAATTCATAATTCAAGACCTGACCCTAACTGTGGCATAACGAGCAAATAAGAGAGGTAAAATATATATGGACACAAAAACTTTTCTATGTTCAATTGTTGTTGGATTTTTATACATGAGCAATGTATTTGCTAATGCAATGGAAAAAAATATGATCATGCCACTACCAAAACCTACTATAAACAAAGCCTTTTCTTTAGATCAAGCCATAGAACAAAGACGCTCAGTACGTAGCTTTAGTAACAAGACGTTAACTCAAGAACAAATTTCTCAATTATTATGGGCAGCCCAAGGAGTTACTGACAAAAAAGGAATATTACGTGCAGCACCCTCTGCAGGCGCACTATACCCTTTGCAACTATACATTGTTAAAAATGATGGCGTATGGGTTTATTTGCCACACAAACATTCGTTGAAAAACATTATTAACAAAGATTTACGCACAGAACTTGCAAATTGCTGTTTGCACCAAAATGCGGTAAAACAAGCGGCGATTGATATTGTTATTATTGCCAACTATGATGTGCTTGCAAAAAAATATGGCAATCGAGCGATTCGTTTTGCTCAACTAGAAGCTGGGCATGTAGCACAAAATATTTTGTTAGAAACCACATCATTGGGATTGTCGTCTGTCCCTATTGGCGCTATTGAAGATGAGGCTGTGCAAAAATTATTAAACCTGCCAAGCAATCAAACCGCTTTGTATGTTATTTCGGTCGGCTAGAAAAAACTAGAAAGGAACTGTTGCAATCCGAGTTTTTAGAAAATATTTTTTATCAACTCCACGCCCGCAAGGGCCAAATTCTGATAGCCTAGCTCAAGCAAAACACTATTATAATAGTCCTTTCATCACTTTATAGATTAGCAATATGTCAGGCCAAGTAGTAATAGTTACTTTGGAAGATCTAGTATCAACTAACCACATTTATCGAAAATTTTCTAGTCTTTGGGGTTTCTCAGGTATACATAAACAGCTTTGTAATAAATTAGCTAAAATCATTTGCTACTACTACGATTTTTTAGGCTGTAATGATAGAGGCTAATTCAATCCTATATAAATATCTACCACTGCATTACTAGGATCACTTGCTCGCTTATCATACACTTCAAAATCAGCTAGATATTTACGCTTACCACCAAAATCATTTTCATTCATTTTCCACAACGCCTGCCAGGCAGCGATAATCACATTGGGTATTTTTCCTGGTTCGGTTGTAAATTTTTGATAATTGCACTTAGGTATAATTAATGTCTCAAATCGGGATAAATCTTGATCATTTGTTGAATCAACTTCCTCACCAATAAAATAAGTATACTCGCCATGTTCATCGCTTTCATAATCGGTATAAACACAATATGTGACGCCAGGAGCAACACGATGCTTAATATTGTTAACCAATTTCTGGCTCCAATATAAATTTGTATGAGCAGCTATTTTTGAAGTTTCTGGATTCATCTCATTACTATTATTGGTTCTAACTGTTAAACCAATCAGAGTAATTTCACCAAAACTGATTTTTTCTTTCTTCATTTTATTTTCCTTATCTATCATTAATATCTCGCACGTGAACCACTGCCATATTCCAGGGAAGGTCAATTCTTGCAAATACAAATTTGTGCTACTGGTGTTAGACCTAACGGAAAACATAGCCCCCATAAACAATAAATAATATTTTATTATCCAATTAACTTTGTATCAAAATTATCAAACACTGTTTTGTTATAAGCATCATTCCAAAAGTGCCATTCTAAACATGTGCTTTTATAAAAAGCATCTAACATTTTAGACTTTAGTTTATCACTGGCTTTTGCCGCAAGTTCATTAAAAATGCCGATGGCTTCGTTCACTTCAGCACCAAATTCATCACTCGCATAAGTTTCTATCCAACGAGCAAATGGATTATGTTGATCCGCATCTTTAGCGATATTAAGGCCTACTTCACGATAAACCCAAAAACATGGTAATATTGCCGCAATACCTATTTCTACAATATCCATAGAACATACTCGAAGTAAATAGCTTGTGTACCCGAGCGTTGCTGGAGTAAGCAATCCAGTTTCTTGAAAATTAAAAGTTTTCTTGAAGAAATGGTGTACTACCTCCTGTTCCGCAATAAATACAGAGTCAGAGTAGCGTAAGAAACATCTAACATATTCAAGGGGTACCTTGGATGCGATAATAGCGTGGCACCTTGCAAAATCTTGCAGATACAAAGTGTCTTGCTCGATATAATAAGCAAATTTATCTAAAGCCAACGTTCCATACATAAGCTCTTGGTTGAATGGGTGAAGTTTAATTGCTTCAACAACTTGATAAGATATCTCCCAAGCTTTTTCAGATAATTTCATAAATATTAATCTCCAACAATAGCATTAATAACTGGCCATAAGTTTGTTACAACCACACTTTGTAAAAATGGTGCACCGGCCCATGCCCAGACCCAAGTTTATATTTACTACCAACCACTAGCGCTTTAGTAATATATTTTTTTGCGTAGTTAACAGAATCAATAAGATTATTACCCTGCGCCATAAAAGCTGTAATTGCTGAGCTTAATGTGCAACCTGTGCCATGAGTATTATCAGTAACAACACGTTGTGCTTCGAACCAATAAAATTTCTTATCTTTTCTTATATAAAGACAATCATCACTTGTTTTAGTGTGCAAATGTCCGCCTTTTAGTAGTACTGCCTTAGGCCCCATATCGCAAAGATCTAGTGCAGCTTGCTGCATGGTTGGTTTATCAGTTATAGACCTTTTCAGCAGATATTCAGCCTCATAAATATTAGGGGTTAACAAAGTTGCTAGTGGTAATAATTTTTCACTAAGAGAATTAATGGCACTCTTTTTTAAAAGTAGGCTGCCATTTTTAGACACCATAACGGGATCTATAATTAAAGGTACTCGATGATTAACAATATGTTCGGCAATAATTTCAATAATACCCGCAGAAAACAACATGCCGGTTTTTATTGCATGTATTTTAATATCACTAAAACAACTATCCAATTGTTGCTGCACAAACTTTGGTGGAATAGCTAAAATAGCTTGTACTCCCTGAGTGTTTTGCGCAGTTAATGCAGTAATCACTGATGCACCATAACAACTTAACGCAGAAAAAGTTTTCAAATCTGCTTGGATTCCAGCGCCGCCACTGCTATCTGAACCAGCGATAGTTAGAGCAACTTTATATTTTTTCATATTACTACCTCAACCAAATTCATAGTTTATCTTTAACACCATTATGTTTCAGCTACTAACTTGGATGTTTTAACAATATCAAACAGTTGCATTGCACTTTTTTGAGGATCTTGTGTTGAACAAATAGCTGAAACAACCGCAACGCCATCAAAACCAATTTTTAAAATTTCGCCAGCATTGCTTGCATTAATGCCACCAATACCAATTAAAGTATGTTTAGAAAAACTACGTAATTTTTTTAGTTCATTAATACTCCATGGTTGTCCTGCATCTAACTTTGTTTGTGTATGAAAGATCGGTCCAACCCCTAAATAATTCACATCTAAGTTTTCTGCTTGTTCCGCTTGTAGCAACGTATTCACTGTTAATCCAATGATTTTTTTATGACCAAATATTTTTCTTGCAATAGCGTAAGGCATATCAGACTGCCCCAAATGTAAGCCATCAGCATCTAGAGCAATAGCTATATCCATCCGATCATTGATAATTAGAGGTACTTTATAAGCATCGAGTATATATTTTAAGCGTTTCCCTATTTGTAGAAACTCATTTGTCATCACGTTTTTTTCACGTAACTGCACCAAATTCACCCCACCTTGAACCGCTAATTCTACTACCTCCTCTAAGGATAGCGGACTACAAAGCTGGGTATCAGTAACCAAACATAACAAATGATCTTTATTTAGTTTATTCAATGTCAATTTTCTCTAAAATATCTTTTTCAGTAAGGTGATATAAAGTATCGTAAAAAATTGGTTGGAATGTTCCAGGTCCACCGGCTTTAGATGCAGCGATTTCTCCCGCAATACCAATAGTTATCATTGCATGAGTAGCAGCTGCAAACGCGTCAGGATTAACAGCGCAAAATGCGGCAATAAGCGCGGTAGCTGTGCAACCCATACCAGTAACCTTGGTCATTAAAGCAGAACCGTTTTTGATGCATAATTTTGCTTTGGCGGCCAAACAAATATCAATAGCACCGCTAATTACCACGGTACAATTATGTTTGGCAATTAATTTAGTTGCAGCAGCCACTGATTGCTCTGGCCTTAGGATACTATCCACACCTTTAGTACTGCTAGGTGCGGTTAAAGAGAGTATTTCTGATGCATTACCACGAATAACCGTTGGCGAAACATATTGTATTAATTGGTGTACTGTATTAGTTCTAAATTTTGTTGCGCCGGCACCCACTGGATCTAGAACAATTGGAATCTTACGTAAAGCTGCTAAATGCATCGCTTTACGCATCACATTTATCCAAACTGAATCCAAAGTACCTATGTTAATAACTAAACTTTGTGCAATATCTATAATGTCAGACAATTCATCTTCAGCATGTGCCATAATTGGCGAAGCACCTAAGGCCAGTAAAGCATTGGCGGTACTTTGCATAACCACAAAATTAGTTATATTGTGAATAAGAGGGGCTTTATTACGAATAGTCACTATATCTTTGTAAGCAGCTTGAGCAATATTTGCAGAGTTTATTTGTTGCATATTGGTACCTTCCTATCGAACCTCAGTTTTGATAAGTTATTATTGCCCTTTAATTTAGCTTGATCTCTCCGAAATAAGCAAATTTAAATACGCCCGATGACGACAGGTATAATAACATTAAAAAATAAACTTGCATTATCAGCATTTTTAATGAGACAGCCCTGGGTGCCAACCTGTTTTTGAGGACAAAAGGCCGTTTTTGCTGGTAAACTATGGTGGTTAATTCGAGAACAGCCGGAAGAAAAAAAGTTAGACAATGTTAGGGGTCTATATGCAAAAAACAAAACTTAAACTAAAAACCCTTAATCGAAATATCACTGGAGTACATAAGCTACTTCAAAAAAAGTTAAAAGCTTATAATGTCAGCAAAATTAATAATTACCAAAGAAAGCACATAGTGTTTAGCTATTACTACGGTAAAAAATTGCTTGCCGGCCTGTATGCTTATCAAGATTTGGGTATATTTTATATCGATCTGTTATGGATCGATGAGTCTTTTCGCCACCAAGGTTTAGGATCTAATCTTTTAAAAACAGCAGAAAAATACGCGACTAAAAACAAAGCTTTGTACATAAGGGTAAACACCGGTTCATTTCAAGCCCCGAAATTTTACTTGAAAAACAATTATGAGCAATTTGCAAAGTTGCCACTCGTTACAACCACCAAACAAAAACATTACGATTATTATTTTATTAAGTATTTAAAATAAGCAGTAGTTTTAATATTGTATTTGGAGGAAAAGAATATGAGCACTACTGAACAATCAAGCAACAATCTTTCATACGAAGGAAACTTGGAAAAGTATATCCAAACTGTTACAAAAATTTCGCCCCTTTTATTTTATAAGGTGAAAGTGTGATTACAAAATCCACTCCACTTAAGGAAGCTATGAAAAGCAAAGCGTCTGCGTTACTTTTGCGGTTTTCATATGCACGCTCCTTTTTTTAGTTTTTTACCAAAACTTTGTTTTGCAATAGAGTTTAATCAAAGGTAAATTAATTTTAAGTATTAATGCTTGCGAGGCTTCTTTAGAACAAAGCTGATCTAAGCTTCTTACGGTTATTTCTAAAGCTTCGGCCAGATTTTGTTTTGATATTTTCTTTTCGGTTAAGAATCGACAAAGCATTTTTTGGATGACTTCCGTGCGCAAATAAGCGTTATTTTTCTCAGATTGAGTCGTATCAGATTGAGCCACAACGGATTTCTTTTTGGGATTAACACCTGTAGTTGGTGTATTTGTCCCAAGATTGCCACAAACATCATGAGGCTGGATTACGGTAGAAACCGCATCAGTAGACGCATTGGACGTAGATGTGCTGATTGGTCTCATAGCTTATATTCTCCTTGCCTCACTATTTTGCCCTTACACAAGTAACAGCATTTTTAAAGTAGCGTTTATATCACATCAGTTCTTAAGAAAAACTTAAAACTTCCATTGATGAGTTTAATCGAATATAATTATCGATACTTTTTATTAATGTTTTTTAGGGATAAATATGAATGCAAAAAGAGACGCGTCTATTGTCACTTGGAAAGAAGTAAGAAACGATGTTTTAAAGGTAAATAAAAAACTAGCAGAAATTATTGATGCTATTAACCCTGGAAATGATTATAAATTTATCAAGGCAAGTTATTTATATGGCGACCTAATCATAAAAAATGGAGAGGCATATTTTCCAACACAAAATAATGAACTCACCCCATTATCTCATCAGTCTTTTAATAAGACCATGCAAAAGGAACTGTTTTATAGCCCCATGCCTCTATTTCTTACTCTAGAAAAAGATAATGAGGTTTTTATTGATACTGGCTCGAGGATTATTCCCATCAATTTATTTCATAAGGGAAACATATCGGGAATTTACGAAACAATGGATTTCTTAACCGGAAAAAAACCAAAACCAATATGGAACTACTCTGCTGGTTCTCGCTCCATTATTTCGTTACCAAAAATAACTGACAAGAAAGGTCTTAAGAAACTGAACCTGGAATATGACATTTCAACCACTAGCCACATAAAAGACTTGCCTGATCACTGGGCGCTTTTTAAAAACATTGCTCAAAGCAAGCATTTTTCACAAGATTGGCAAAACACTATATTGTTTTTTGGTGAAAAGTGGGTGACTAACAAGCACCGTACCAAAGAATGGGAAGATTTTAAAAGCTATCTCATTTGTCAGGCTTGGAATCAAGCAGCATATTCTATTGATAAGTTTATATTTAACCTTGGTTGGGAAAAATTTGCTGAAGCGATATCACTCAGGAGATTAAAACCAAAATCCTATTTGATCGATCAGGTAAAACATATGCTAAACATTGTTGCTGGTAATTTTCCTGCTTTTAAGCCTATAGACACTACCCAAGAATCTGCCCCTACCAAAGAATTACAAAAAATAATTATTGATAATTATAAATTAAAATATCTACCAACATTAATGCACGCTTGCCTTTTGGGGGATGGTGTTATCAAACCAGAGTATGTTTACTACTCCCTATCATTGCCAACAGTTTTAGAAGGATCACCATTGAAAAAAACATCAGATACTATTGTCAGCGACATGAGAGAAGTTAAGTTTTTAATAGAAACATCAAAAAAGCATCTTAAAAACAAAACAAACACTGCGGTAAATAGCCTTGTTGAACATGCAATAATAGATTACTTCCATGGCGAAAAAGATATATATGGCGAGATCTGTCCAAGCACAGACATAACTGCTGACGATAAAGCCTTTTTAGTAGATAAAAAAACGTTTCCGTCTCTTTCTTTTTGTTCGACCAGTCCATTTTTTAGCGGATGTATTCGGCTTCGTAATAACAAATAACAGATAATAGTAATAGTACCGCGTTTTAATTGTGCATCGGCGATAAATTTGGCACATGCTTTATTAACTTTATTTGGTTTTAACTCTACAGGCAGCGTAATATAATTATCTTATGGGTACATTTAAAAAACATATAATTTCACACATTAATTCATCAAAATTTGATTTGTCGTTATAAGCAAACACTTTATATTCTTTCTCATTTCTTCAAAAAAATTTACATACAGTTTATGCCAAGATATTAACCAATGCTTTTTTACCTCTTCATTAGGAAATTCTTTTGGTCTAGCCCCAAATTCCTCATCCCTTGTTACATTATCAATGGAAAATTCAGAGGGGAAATCTAAACAGATCATTACAGTTGGTTTCGGAATTCTTTGAGCAATACACTCCCACAACTCAAGATAAATATCATATTCATTTTTACTTACAAGTCCTTCTTGGAATAAATGGGTCATGAAAATCCGATCTTCATAGTGAGACCTTTCCATAATAACATTATAACCACTTGCCACCCATTCTTTGATAAGCAACGATCTTTGTATCATAAAATTTAGCTGTACTTGAAACCCATATTCTTTTGTTTCCAAAAACAATGCTGCTAAAAATGGATGATGAATAGACCTCTAATCAATAGCTATAGCTCTATCATCGTGTTTAAAAATCCGTTTTCCAAGAATGTTAGTTAATCTACTTTTACCAACTCCAGAAGTTCCGCCTAAACATATATACAAATTGTCTTTTCTTTCAAATTTGTTCGGGGGATCACTCCAGGGGTCTAAAAATAGATAGGGGGGCTTGCGTTGCATAGATTTTTCTTGAATCAATAAACCCAAAAACGATTATTAGCGCATTTCTTTAAAATATCTTTTCTTTTTATGATAGAAGCAACAATAAAGCCACCATCATCTTTTTGCATATTACAAAGATAACCGTATTGATCGCCATTTGGAATAATAACATCAAAGTTAGGCTCCATAACAACATTTGCTTTATCACGTTCTTCAAAAGTAGCCCAACTTATAGGAAAATCATTGTACTTAGCTTTCAAGTTATTCATGTGACATAAAAATTCGTCTGTTGAAATTTCTAATTTTTCTTGCTTAGATTTGCCAATTCCTAGCGGGCAAAACTGGTAAAAACGCCATACATTAAACGTATAAGGTAATTGTGTTACAAACGAAACAATAGAATCGAGTTCATTAATATTCGCTTTTGTTACAACTGTTGTTAATTTGATCTTAATGGTTGTTGGGTTGTTTGCTAAAAAAATAAAAATATCTCGAATAACCTCGTGTTGCTTACCCATTACCTCACTTCTAACTGCTGCATTTGTTTGGTAATCAATACCATCTATGGGTAATCCTACCCAATCAAGTATTCCATTAAGGAGATGTAAGTCTGTAGTAAATTTGTTCCCAACCGTAGAAAGATACGTTAGAAATCCCATTTTCTTTGCATACTCTATCATATCAATACAATCAGTTCGTATGGTTGGCTCACCGCCTGTAAAACCTATTCTCCTGAATCCCATGTGGAACATTTTTGTAATCACTTCCCGAATTTTTTGTAACGGCTGTTCATCAATACCAGGATTTCTAAAACATAGGTCACATCCCATGTTGCAACGAGAGGTTGTTCTAAAATCTAAAAGAAGTTCGTTAATTTTCATAAATTTAAAATTTAATAAATATAAATATTCGCTAAACTCACTCTGGTTTATTGGATTTGTAAACGCAATTTCGTTTTTTTCAATCGCTATACAATTAGCAACCTTATGATAAGCATCGGTAAATCTAGCAGACTCCACAAAAGTTTCCAGTGACGTGGCTGATAACTATACATATTTTACCTATCGAATACTGTGTCATGCGTAAAAAGCTGAATTTTCTTATGGCGGTGACATATACCGATCATATTGCATTATAAGTTTGCTGACAACTTATCAAAAATAAATTAAAAATAAAAACAATGGGGTTGATTTTGGGCTTACAAAATGGTTTTTGCAAAGGGAGTAACAGAATAATAGTCCTACACTCTATCCACAAACACAATGATTTTTTGGTGATTTTATAAACAGCACCAACGATTTTTTTATCCATCTCCAAAAGCTTTTTTACCTCGCGATCAAAATCGGAAATATATTTTTTATCCTGTTCCTTACAATATTTTTCACATTCCTCGAGCGCAAGTGCCTTTGCAACCTAATGGCTTATCAACCCAGCATTAGTCAACATCTGTTTTTCGTTAAGTTTAAGAAATGCATCCAATTTTAATAACCAATCTTTCACATACATAATAATTCCGCGCTGAGCTTGCATTTCGGTAAAATCAAGATACATGGTAACGATCCTGTTTAAGAGATCCAACTCTTTTTTCGTGTAAATAATTTTTTGCTATCACAACATCTGATTCGCGAATCTTACCTTTAGGGGGCTGTTACAGCCCCCTAAAATATGAAGAACGAAGCGAAAACACAAAGCTCGTGATAGCCACCAGCCAAAGGAATGTGCTATCGTAGCATTAGAGACGATTTTATAGGATGGAAAACATGATAAAGAATTTGTTAAAAAGCATACCCAACGAATACTTGGCGCTATTCAAAAAATACTGGCAGAAACCACTTATACTAATCTCTATAACCATAGCTCTATATACTGTTCCGGTTTTTTTCTCTTTCGTTAGTATTTCTGGTGTTTATGGTCATATCTTATCGATACTCACGATTATAATATATGTTTGGCTGGCCATTCAAGCCATTAGAACCATTAGAGATATAATAATAAACAACAGTCTTCAGCGGTGTAAAAACAGTTTAGATGCACAACGCATCAATACCCAAGTGGTTATTTTAGTAAGAATAGCAACTATAGCTCTATTAGTGATTGGCATTGCATTAGTGTTAATAAGCTTCCCTAAAATACAAAAGATAGGCTTAAGCATCTTAGCCTCTGCTGGAATCATTGGTATAACATTGGGTTTTGCTGCACAAAAAAGTTTGGGCAGTATTTTAGCAGGCGTACAAATCGCCCTTACCCAACCGATTAAAATTAATGACATAGTTGTTGTTAATGGAGAGACGGGAACAATTGAAGAGATTAATCTTACGTATATTGTTATGTGTACTACAGATAAGCGCAGGCTTATAATTCCGATTAATTACTTCGTTGAAAATATTTTCCAGAATTGGACTAGGAGTTCATCTGATCTGTTGGGGGTGATCTACATGGATTTAGATTATAGCGCTCCAACTCAAGAAATACGAAAAGCATTAGATCTAATCTTAGAAGAGACTGATTTGTGGGATAAAAAAATTAAAAGCTTACAGGTAACAGATACCAAGCCCCAAGTTCTTGAGTTACGAATAGTAGTTTCGGCATTAAATTCTGCGGATGCTTGGGAGCTTAAGTGTTATGTAAGAGAAAAACTCATTGAATTTTTGCAAAATAAACATCCATATTGTTTGCCCAAAGTTAGAGTGGAGCTAAAAAATCTTTAACCAAGGCTGTTATACTAAATAAAGATGGCTGGATCGCTGACACATGAATACCCTGTCTAATTTACGAAAAATAAATAACAATCTCTGGGAAATACCCAAAAGCTACCGCTCTGATATGCAGGTACCGGCTCGTGTTTATGCAAACCAAAATATGCTTACCGCCACTCTTGAAGAAAAAGCAATTGAGCAACTGATAAATATGACTACTCTTCCTGGCATTGTTAAGTATGCTTTAGCAATGCCGGATATCCACCAGGGTTATGGTTTTCCGATTGGAGGTGTAGCTGCATTTGATTTAGAACACGGTATTATCTCTCCAGGCGGCGTTGGTTATGATATAAACTGCGGAGTACGTCTTTTAGCTAGTCCTTTACACGCAAGCGATTTCAAAAAATATGGTGAAAAATTAATTACGCAAATTTATCATAATATACCATCTGGTATTGGTAGCAGCGGCAACACTATTTTAACCTCAAATGAGCTTGATCTAATATTAAATACTGGTGTTTCCTGGGCTATAAAAAATGGGCTGGCATTAACTGAAGATGCTTTGCATACAGAAGAAAATGGTCACTTTAAGGTTGCCGATGAAAAATGCGTTTCTCCTCGTGCAAAAAAACGCGGGGTAGATCAGCTAGGTACGCTGGGCGCTGGAAACCATTTTATAGAAATTCAGGAAGTAGTAGAAATTTACGACAATGTATTTGCTAAAGCTTTTGGCTTGTTTCAAGGGCAAATAACCATAATGATTCATACGGGGTCACGTGGTTTAGGTCATCAAGTTTGTACCGATTATGTGAAATTATTTAATAAAAATAGCTCGCAATTAATTGATCGGGAACTTGTGTACGCACCATTTAATTCTAAAGAAGGACAAGATTATTTCCATGCTATGGCAGCTGCTGCAAATTTTGCCTGGACTAATCGACAAACAATAACTGATGCTATTCGTAAAGTTTGGGTTCATACATTTGGCGATAATAAAAATCAATTACGATTAGTTTATGATGTTGCACACAATATAGCTAAAGTCGAACAGCATTTTAACAGAAAATTAATTGTCCATCGCAAAGGGGCGACTCGCGCTTTTGGACCCCAACACCCAGAAATACCTAAAGCCTACCAAACTACTGGCCAACCTATTTTTATTCCTGGATCTATGGGTACCTACTCTTATGTTTTGGCAGGAACTCCAGAAGCTATGCAATATACCTTTGGCTCTACTTGTCATGGCGCTGGTCGCAAAATGTCACGTATTAAAAGTAAAAAAAGCATAAACTTAAACACACTGCTTGAGAACTTAAAGCAGCAAAACATTACCGTTCGCTCTGGTTCGATAAGCGGATTGCTTGAAGAGGCTCCAGAGGCTTATAAAGATGTCAATGAGGTGGTCGAAGTGGTTGCTGCTGAAAATATAGGCAAAAAAGTAGCAAAACTAAAACCTATTGGCGTGATAAAAGGTTAAAAACATTCTATGAAATATATAGGAGCTCACGTTAGCATTCAAGGTGGGATATTTAATGCTCCACTACAAGCTCAAAAAATAGGAGCAAAAGCTTTTGCTTTTTTTACCAAGAATCAAAAAAGATGGTTTGCTAATCCATATGCCCTGGATGAAATTTCCGCATTTAAAAACAATTTAAAACAAAGCGGGATCTTAGCAAAACATATATTGCCTCATAGCAGTTATCTGATCAATCTTGGACACCCAGACGAAAAACGCAGGATAATATCTATCGATGCGCTTGTTGACGAAATTCATAGATGTGAACAGTTGGGACTCAACAAACTCAACTTTCATCCAGGTAGCCATTTAAAATTAATCACAGAACTTAAATGTTTGGATTATGTCGCTAAATCTATCAACGCAGCCCATGCAAAAACCGATAAGATTATATTAGTCATCGAGAACACTGCAGGGCAAGGTAGCAATTTAGGTTATACTTTTGAACATTTGGCATACCTGATTAGTAAAATCAAAGATAAAAAGCGAATCGGAGTCTGTATAGATACATGCCATCTGTTTGTTGCCGGTTATGATTTTAGTACCAAAGAAAAATACGAAAAAATTTGGCAGCTGTTCGATAAAGTTGTGGGTTTTAAATATTTGCAAGGGATGCACTTAAATGATAGCAAAGGCGCTTTAGGTTCCAAGATAGATCGCCACGATTCTATTGGCAAAGGGAATATAGGTTTAGAACCGTTTGGATTTTTTATGCAAGACCCTAGATTTGATGATCTACCTTTAATATTAGAAACTATTGACCATCAAATTTGGGAGCAAGAGATAAAATATTTGTACAGTTTAACCTAAGTTAAAATACCTGGTTCTTTTTTCTCATCTTCTGATAATGTTCCAGATTGTACCTCAGCATAGAGTTTTGCTCTCCTTTCCATATAAGACTGTATTTTGCCATACGCTGTTGTGATAAAAAGAAAAAGAAGGCAATGGAACTATGGGGCGCAAAGCTTAACGATACCGTTAAAAGCGCGGGGTAATTTTTATTGAAAGAAAGTGTTAGAATGTAGAAACTTTAGATCGATTTTTTTAATGAGGTTATATGAACGAAAAAACATCCAATAACGAAAACCAAATCTTGATTTATAAAACAGAAACTGGGCAATATGCTGTTGAAGTATTGTTAGATGGCGATACTGTTTGGCTCACGCAAAAACAGATGGCAGGGCTGTTTGATATAGAGTCACACACAATTACCTATCATCTAAAAAATATTTTCAAAAACAAAGAATTAAAGGAAAATTCAGTTACTCGAAATTTTCGAGTAACTGCCGAAGATGGCAAAGCTTATAAAACAAATTTTTACAGTTTAGACGCAATTATCTCGGTAGGTTATCGTGTTAATTCAACTCGTGCGACACAATTCCGTATCTGGGCAACACGCACCCTTAAAGATCACTTACTTAAAGGTTATACCATCAACCAAAAACGCATTGCCGAAACTGGCGTAAAAGAACTAGAAAATGCTTTGCAATTTATAAAGCAAGCCAGTAGTCGTCGTCAACTCACCAACGATGAAGCGCAAGGACTGCTAGATGTTATTGCAAAGTATGCAAAAGCGTGGTTATTGCTAAAAAGTTATGATGAAGATAATCTGCCAGCTACAAAAGGACAATCACCAAAATTTAATCTTACCTATAAGTACGCTTTAAATTCCATAAGAGAACTTAGAAAAACATTGGTAGCTAAAGGCGAAGCAGGCAATTTGTTTGGTAACGAACGCGAGCATGGTTTAGAAGCGATCCTAGGCAATCTAGAACAAAGCTTCGGCGGTCAAGAACTTTACCCAACACTCGAAGAAAAAGCTGCCCACTTGTTATATTTTATTATTAAAGACCATCCCTTTTCTGATGGCAACAAACGCATCGGTTCATTGTTATTCATTCACTACCTCGATAAAAACAATCATCTATATAAAGCAAATGGTGAAATGTTAATCAACGATAATGCGCTTGTGGCATTGGCACTCTTAATTGCAGAAAGCGAACCCAAATCTAAAGATTTAATGATTGCGCTAATTAAAAATTTATTGACTGAAGCAAGTTAGTTAAGTTATTAGCCCTTTAATATACAAGGCCTAGGAAATAAGTATGAAAATCTATAAGATACTCAAGCATAAGGGAAAAATTTGCAATGATATCTTGCGGGTATTACCGGATTGGTTTGCCGTAGAAAAATCTATACAAAAATATGTTAAAGATGTCAAAAAATTACCAATGTTTATCTGTAAAACAAACAATGAAGTCGTCGGCTTTTTGGCTTTAAAAATACATAATCCTTTTACAGCGGAAGTCTATGTTATGGGAGTGTTACCAAAATTCCACCGCCAAAACATTGGTAGTCAACTTCTTGAAAAAGCAGAAATCTATTTACGCCAAAGAAAAATAGAGTTTTTAACCATAAAAACGCTAAGTTCCTCCGAACCATACAAACCATATAAAAAAACCAGACTATTTTATACCCGTTGCGGATTCAAACCTGTAGAAGACTTTGGCGCTAAAATATGGGGCAAAAACAACCCATGCTTATTAATGTTAAAAAAACTCTAATGGAATATAATATAAATATTACATATTGTTTTAGAAAAACCAATGAGCTTCCAAGAAACAGATATATTTAATATTTGCCCTGCTTCACAAGAAGAAGCTAAACTTATCGATAATAAAATAACTGAGTTTGTTAATAAACAAGCTCCATTTACGCAAAAACAACCTTGCATTTTAAAAAATTATGTTATTAAGGATAAGGAGAAAATTATTGCTGGAGTTAATGCAACCATTTACTATTGGAAAATTTTATATATTGACGTTTTGTTTGTTGATGAAAGCTTTAGAGGAAAGCAATTAGGAAGTTCTCTACTACAGAAGGTTGAAGATGAGGCTAAAGCAATTGGCGCTACACTCGCACACTTGGATACTTTTGATTTTCAAGCTAAGGACTTTTATCTTAAACATGGTTATGAAATTTTCGGGGTATTAACAGATTGTCCACCCAACCATAAGCGTTACTATTTAAAAAAGAGCTTAAAAAACAATCGAACATAACAAGTTAATAGTTATCGGTTATTGATAAATGACGCCATAGACGCTCAAAAGATTTTCTTGCAAAATCCTTTACAAAACCACCCTTAAAAACCAATGTAGCTTTTTTGTAAAACAGAAAAAACAATAATCGATTTTTGACATAGAAACTAATCAGCTCCTATGCTTGGGAGGCTATATTTAGCCACTACGTTTTTTAAAAGAGACGAAAACATTTGTGGGTTACTTATAACTTTCTTGTATACTTCTAATATGATAGAAAAACCAACCCTTTCAGAGCAACGCATTATTGATTGCCTAAATATCAATTACGGCATTGAAGTTGCTACGCTTACATTCATTCCTCTGGGTGCGGATATACATGCGTCAGTATATAAAGCTCAAACGCATAACCAGTCATCTTATTTCGTAAAGTTAAAACGTGGATACCACCATGATATCAGCGCTATCATAATTGCGCTGTTACGTAATGCTGGAATTCAACAAATTATTCCCATCGTTAAAACAATCCGTGGTCAAGCAACTCAGCGTATTGATGACTTTACCCTGATTGTATCCCCCTTTGTCGATGGTCGGGACGGGTTTAGTCGTAATCTAACGGACGATCAATGGTATACGCTCGGCAAAGTGATGAGGCAAATTCATGAAATTAATGTGCCGCTCTCAATCCAAACCAAGATCCGGCGGGAATATTATTCACCCAAATGGCGACAGATCGTGCAGTCGCTCTATCCGCTTATTGAATCTGAACCGAACGGTGACATGGTTGCCGTTAACTTACTGACATTTATGAAGAAGCATACGGCTACTATTCATCAACTGGTAGATCGAGCTGAACAGTTGGCACAAAAAGTCCAAGGCCAATCACCTCAATTCGTACTGTGCCATTCTGATCTTCATGGTGGTAATGTATTAATAGATGAAAATGACACCATCTATATAGTGGATTGGGACGACCCTATCATAGCGCCTAAGGAGCGTGACCTAATGTTTATTGGTGGAGGTGTTGCTAATGTTTGGAATAAGCCGCACGAAAAAGAGTTGTTTTATAAGGGCTATGGAAAGGCCGAAGTTAACATGACACTCTTGGCATATTACCGGTATGAACGAGTCGTAGAAGATATAGCGCTCTACGGTCAGCATTTACTCCTAACGATGGCAGGAGGCCAGGATCGGATTAAATGGTATAAACAATTCACAGCCCAGTTTGACCCTCAAGGCGTGGTAGAAATAGCATTTAAAACAGATGAGAGCCTTACTATATAGATTTAAATTTTGTTTAACTCCACCCTCCAACTACCATATCAGCTAATTAAATTAGGTTGTCTTGTTGTGAGTTCCGGTGAAACAAGTATTTTTGCTCTTTGTTTTAATCTGATTTTCTCATGCTGTGTTCATCACTGCAGTTCAATGCGCGTACCTGCATTGTTAAAAAAGAAGTCATCGCCAAACTCTTGCACTAATAGGGCTGCTGCTGATAAACCGGTACAATGAGATACTCCAATCTTTTTAACTCCAAGTTTTTTTAAAGCGGTAATGGTCTTTTTTAACCTTTCTTTGGAAGCTTTAAATAAATGTGTCCACCCAAAATCATACAAATACTTTGCTCTGCAGTTATTTTTTGAGCCTGCAACAAAGTATTTATTATTCCTCGATGAGTGCAACCTGACATCACAACCAAAAATTTCTATAAGAACGCCCTTACAACTCTTGTTTTCCTTTTTCTAGTTGTTCCTTAAATATCTCTGGTTGAGTCGCTGCCGAATTAGTAGCCACTATATCTTGTATGCCTTTGCGAATTAAATAAAATATTATATCCCTTAATTGTTCTCGGTCTTCTGAGCTTAGACTTTTAATCCCAGAACGATGGACAATAAGAGCCAAACCCTTGGCTTTATTTTTAAACTCATCGTCATAACTTCCAACAGCAATTAATCGAAGAAACGAAACTAATTCAACATCATTATTAGTTGATAGTACCGCTATCGCATGTCCTCTGGTATAGATCATCCTTTCTATCATCTCAGAATCTATTCCGTAATCGATCCGACCGGTTGCTACTAGCTTAGCAATGTCTTTTTGCGCAATCAAAATAGGCTGCATAATCGGGTTATCTTCCAGATGTTGCATAGTGCTAAACCTGTTCGAATCAGATATTTCTATTGGTGTATCTTCCGGCTCCTTTTGTGAATAACTTTCTAAAAGATCAACACAATCTTTATGTCCTTTTTGTTTAGCTATAGCCAAAGCAGTTTGTCCGGCCCAATCTTTGAAATTTTTCTTTGCTCCTCTATCTAACAATACTTTTAGCGTTTTACTCCTTCCATACTCTACTGCATACATCAGAGCTGTTTTCCCATCGGCATCAACTTGATCTATCTTGGCGCCACGATCAAGAAATAGTGTTACAACTTCAGGATGGTCATAGCAAGCAGCGCTCATCAGCGGGGTGCATCCTTGGTTAGATACTTCATTTATATCGGCTCCTTGTTCAAAAAGCATCTTAATAATCTCAAAATTACCAGCTCTAGGACTATACATAAGAGCAGTAACACCTTGTTCATCTTTATGATGTACATCCGCTCCTTTAGCTATCAGCAATTTCACTGTTTTTTCTCTTCCCATGAACACAGCCATCATTAAAGGAGTAGCGCCACTACTGTCTCTAGCATCCACTGCTATACTGTGATCTAACAATATTTTTGCTACTTCATAATAACCTGGATAAAAAGTTGCCATGAATAATGGAGAATTGCCGATATTGGCATTTGCACCATGGCTAAAGAGCATTTCGAGTATTTTTGCCGAGCTTGCTTCATCACCTCCGATGTAGGTCATTGCGGTAGCTCCATTGTCGCTTACAGCATTAACTTCAACGTTTCTATCTAAGATCATTGCCACAACATCGGTCCAACCTTTGCCAGTGACTTTCATCAATAAAGTACTACCGCCATTATAATCCCGCGCGTTTACATTAGCACCAGCTGCGATCAGCATTTTTACTATTTCACGATGCTCCCCATTATGATCTTCTAAAATTGCGTTTATTGCTGGCGTTGGATATGAATCACTATATATATCTGCTCCATTCGCAATTAATATCTTTAAAATCTCTTCACGTGCTAACTTGCAAGCTAATTTAACCGCCTCCTGACATTGTTTTTTCGCATCGGTTATACCTCCTTTTGCAAAAAGCGCTTCTACAACTTTTATTTCGTTAGTTTCAACTGCATAATTTAGCGTTAATACTTCAAGAGGAGGGCACCACGAACATTCGTTAGGTAACGGAAATTGCAAGGCATCTGCACCTTGTTCCTTAAATAATTTTATAACATCCGCCGGTTCCTTAAGCTCTGTTACACCACCCGCTAACGACACTTGACAAAATAGAAATAAAACAAAGAAAGCAAAAACAACTGACATTTTTGAACTTAAGTAATGCATACAATCCGACTCCTCCAAATAGAGCTCAAAACCTACATTTTTAAGCATTGTTTCAACCAAATATTGCAACGCTCAAAAATTTTATAGCACATCTTTTATCCGCCTCCAAACTAAACTTAAAAAACCTATCTTTTGCTAACATTGAAATATATTTCATCTAGGTTATACCAATCAAAAAAATATTCATAAGAAGGTATAAAATACTGTCAGATCGAATCGTGCCCTATGCAAGAGAAAATTGGTTTAATTAGCTGATAAACCTCATCAGTAACTTCTTCGCGACGCAATACTTTCCTCTGCCTAATGCATACGCAACCAGAAAGCCATTATACGAATTGCCTAACATCACATAGCTCTTGTATAAATCACGAGAAATACCATCATGAAATTTGTATATAAGACCATTTAAATCCCAACAATCAACCTTACCTTGTCGCCATGCTTCAAATTGTTTATATAAATCTGATAAGGCAATATCAAGGTCGCGCTGATATGCCTTTCCCGATAACTCTTGCAACTGTTTTTTAATGCGTTTTGGATAGTCCCACTTAATTAATTATTCAGACCCCATACCAAAAAATTTTTTGATTTTAATTTTATCTTCTGCAGATAAATTTGATTTGAGTTGATATAGCTTTTTCTTGTCCTGACTCTCTGGTCTGAACTCGAAAGTCTTATTGGTGGTTTTAATTGTTATTATTTGATCAGGATCGTATCCTCTAGGTACGCTCCATACAATAATCTTGTCACCTTTACGTAACCCAGCTTTATAAGCGTTACTTTTTTTATCTATTTTTTTTATGACTTTTTCTTTCGAAGGTTCCTGTTTAACAAAACCAATATCATAGGCACCCATTGTTGTTTTTTCTAGAGGTAAGAATGGAACCATATTGTTTAGTTCTATCGTCTTTCCTTGGTCTATATACATAGAGATTTCTTTATCAATCCCTTGAGGAATATAGGGCTTGATAACATTTTTAAAATGCTTGGCTGAAAACTTATAGCGCTTGGCATCTTTAAAAAGATCTAACATAACATTATCTAGCAAGTTATCAGGATTATTTTTTTTAATTAATTGATTAAGATAGATTGCAAAAACAAATCCACGGTAGTAGGGCAGTTTTCCTACATCGTAGTTCTTCCAAAAATCTTGTTTTATTCTCTCATTGGACTCATTTAATACTGGTGATAAATAATAGCTTCTTAAAAATTGGTTACACTCATCGATAAACTCTTCAATTGAAAGTCCACCTGAACGCAATGCAAGAACCCTAGAGTAATAGTCAGTAAACCCTTCCGACCACCAATAATTTAATTCTTCTTGCTCGTCTTTATGTATATGTATTTTACCAACCACCCAAGTATGCAGGTGCTCATGAGCAAGATATGTATAGTACTTTAACCTGCCTATTCCCTTGGGTATATACATGGTAAAACTATTATATAATCCTGTCCCACCCATAGAATTTGGGTCATCACCTTCAATTAGGCTTATGGCATAATATGGAAAGTCGTGATCATTAAAAAACGATCTCTGGGTTTTTATAATTTCGCTTATATCGGAGATAATTAAATCATCTTTCCAATCAAAATTTCCATAAAGCGACAAATATACCGGGGCATGAGAACCACCAATCTGGTAAATACGTAAATTTCCGGCCACGTAAAGGGCATGCAACAGTTGTGGCACACTGGTTGTAAATCTCAAAAACTCATCTGTGCCATAGCTCGATAAAGCTTTCCATTCCTTAGGGATATTTTTCCATGTAATGCTAACTTCAATTTTTCTATCTTTTATATCCTTCAACTCATTAGGCGTGGCAAAAATGCCATAACCGGTTGTATGAACCAAATCTTTACGGATCATGGTTTCGTGTACATGCGCTGGATTTCCCGGCTTCTGGTATATTTCATAGCTCAAACTAATACTATTGGTTTTTGGTATTGTTATGACAACATAGTTACTGTTATGTTTTTTAAATTTTATTTTCCCCTTAGGATGGTTTAGCTTAATGTTTTTTATTTGCTTAGAGTAATCAGACCCCGCCCACTTATAGGGAAAATCAACAAAAACCTTATCTGACAGTTGCCCTTTTATTTCCGCTTCCACTTTAATAAATGGAACATTGCCCGTAAACTCCGGAGTGATTGTATAATTAATTGCTGAATAAGTATTCGCAAGCGTTAAGTTCGGAATACAAATTATAATTACCATCAAAAAATATTTAGCGGACTTTGTTATTGCCATCGCTTAATTCTCTTCTAAAAACGCCATGGACTCCCATCAAAACTATTAAAACCAATATAATTGATTGAAAATTAAAAACAATTGTTTTTAATAGTTTTCCTTAAAAACTATTAACTTTTAATAAAACTAAGCATTTTTACCAACTATCTCACTTTTGTCGGCTAATTTATACTTAACAGCTTTCTTTGCTCCCGAAGAAGGAATAATCTGCACTAATAATCCTTGATTGACCCATTTTTTTAACATTTTTGACATCCTGTCTTTATCATAGACTGCTGTGATCTAAGGATCTGAATAGGTAAAAAACTTAGGCGGATATAATCCCTTAGCTTTCATTTCGCTTCTCATAGCTCTCACGCCTTCATTTTGATCTAAATTAGGCGGAGATGGAAATTCGCGCAAGTGTTTTACCAAAGTATCATTACAATATCCGTGCGCTCTATCAATTCCGATGTTCTTTGGTGTTATGTTATAAGGAAACAAACCAGGACTGTCTACTTCAAGCCTGTCCTCAAATATTCTAATTCTATGTCCCTTTTCATATGGTAATCCCTATGAACAACCGCATTAGTAATTGCCTCCTTAACTGCACACTCAGGGATTTGGTAAATATTTTGGAAACCAGATGGAATTTTAATTCCCGATCTTAGAATATCAAGTACGTAGCTATGTGTATCAGAAATTAGCTTTACAAGCGCTCCTTGTAAAGTTTTAGGGATACCAATCAAATTGGGCGTTTCGTTAATCTGTTCTATTTTTCCCATATATTGTAAAACACGGATAGCGCATTTTGTTTCGGTTAAATTGCTTGGAAATTCGGCAAAAAGTAAAAGAGCCGCTAATATTGGCAATAATTCCCCACTCTTATTTTTTCTAGCCAAACCGGTTTTTTCCAAAATGGTTTCTATTCGATCGCCACTTATGTTTCTAGCTTGCTTCCATTCTTGAAAAAAAGACGTATTTAATAAAGAAAAATCGACCTTAACTAACTCCGTATCTGCTTTCGTAAAACCTTTTGCATAAGCAAACTCTACTATTTCATGGGTATTTAATCATCTATTACTTTTTTCAGCGCGAACATAAACACAATTATTGTTTGAGCGAAAATTATTTTCTGCCTTGGGGATATTAAGAAGCGCTACTCTTTTATTATTATCGGCTTTTATTATGGTTGGCGGCCATATTCCAAATAACGAAGGTAGCTCATGGGTAGCTTTGTAAGATTTGATAAAAAGGTAATATCGTTGAAAACCGCATCAGAACTGGTGCCGGTAAGAGGAGTTGAACCTCCGACCTCCTGATTACGAAACCTGTTAACACCACATTCTGCAACTGGTTACAATAAATAACAATAATTAAATTAAATAGTTAAATGATTTTTGTTGTTGTATATTTTTGCTGGTTTTTGCAATTATTTGTGGCTGGATGTCCCGCCAGTGTCCCATTTAACACACTAGCCTCTACAAATAAGTAAACCCAAAATTCTGTCGACAAATTATAATTTTTTTGCTCACAGCTACGCTAAAAATATGCCGTAACTCCAAACAAAATTAAAACTATTTTTGCTCTCGTATAGCTATCAGCTAGAAACGCACTTGTTATATTTATTAAGCTGCCGTAAATATTCTTCGCAACCCTCATTAAACGACTCTGAGTTTCCGTCACAATAGCTCCCGCTATTTTCTAACGCCCAGTTAAAGCCAGCGTCATGACCACCACCATCATTATAAGGATTTTGTGGCTCTTCGCACGGGCTTTCTTTTCCTGATGTCCTGAGAGCTCAAAAACATAGAATCATCACAGCCACTAATGGATAAAGTTAAAACAAAAACAAGAAGTATTGTTTTCATATATCCTTTCCTTAGCTTATGTCAAAAAACATTTTATTTAAGACATCATTGCACTATCAATGTACGGAAATTTTAGCACAAATTCCGTATATTTGCTTTTTACTGAATCACAAATTATATCCCCACCATAAGACTTCATGGTTAGGTTACAAAAAGCCAATCCAATCCCAGTACTACCCTGAGATACCTAATAATCGTAAATTATTTTCTAAATGTATCCCAAATTTTCACTGAAGCTAATAGAAGCTTTATAATTTTTAAGTCTTAAGATTAGCAGCAAAGCCTTCAGTCATTCAATTTAACCCATTTAATGGTTTTCTTACCGTTTCTTAGTAATTCAACTGTAATAGTCTGCCCTTTAAATTTTCCAAGGAGTTCGTAAAATGTATCGGTATTAATAACTTCTGACCCATTTAACTTTCTTATGATATCGTTTTTTAGTATATCTGACATAAAGGCAGGAGACTCTTTCATAACGGCAAATACAAGCACTCCTTTATTACTCCCTATCTTTTCTCGTAAATCAGAAGACAAGTCAAACGCCATAGTACCAAATATAGGCTTTTTCGTTTTAATCCAAAATGTTGCAAAGTAAGCATAACGGGTTTGAGAATATGGAATATAGGTGGTTTTTGTCCCATAAATGGTAGAAGTAGAGGAACCAGAATAAGAACCTGTCCCAGAGTAAGAATCATACCCTCTTCCATATCCATATATACTACCAGAATTAAAGCTTGTTCCAGAACTATTTGTAGTGATAGTTTTAGTATCAGGTAAAACCAATGGCATGCTTCCAGAAATTGTGTGGGTATATTGCGAATAGAAAATTACAACTTCCGCTTTAACCTTCTTAGCTTGCTCGATCAACTCTCCTTCATTAATATTTCCGGCATTAAAAGAAGAAAATCCTAGGGGAAGATATCCATCTTCAAGCATTTTTTGACTATCAGCATCAACACTATTACCAGAGTAGATTTTAGGATTGCCAACGGGGATAATAACCATTGGATATGATGATAAATCTACACCGCCAGTTTGATCTTTATAATACTCGCTAAATGGATTTGTAGCACACCCAGCTAAAAATAAAAACCAAATTATCATAAAAGATATTTTTCTCATAATTCTCCTCACGCACAACCCTTCGTTGATATTTAAATTTGACAACGTAAATGTTGTCGCACCATTAAGCTTGTAATGCCCGAAAAACATTTAACTTGAGTTTGGATTTATTGATTATCACTGATTTTTCATATTTTTTAATAATTTCTTCTGTTGCTCTATTAGTTTTTCTATATTCATTCTTGCAATAGCTGTTTGTATAGATTGGCATATTCTCTCAAATGAGTCTGGTTCAATAAAATATTTTTCAGCATACTCTTTTGATATTTTTTGCGCCTCATTCTTTTGTTCTTGAGTAAGAGAATTATAAAGAGAATCGCGCCACTCTTTTTCACCTTGACTCATATAAACACCCATCTGGTTCTGTCGTGCTTTATTAAAACGTAATTGCGATGCTGTAGCTAAATTTTGCCAAACGTAAGCAAACACATAATCTTGAGGTACGCCAATTCCCTGCCTATACAGATCGCTTAAAGTTCCTTGTGCGGCAGGATTTCCCATGGTTGCTGCTTTTGTATGCCAATAAACAGCTTTATTAATATCAGGTAAATTAATGGGCAAATCCTCGTCTTTAACCTCGTATAACCCCTCCTGGATTCTTCTGTTTTCTTCATTTAAATTTGCATAATGCAGATAAATTTCACCTAAAATATTTGCTGCTGAAGACGAACCAAATTCAAATGCCTTTTTATAATTATTTATCGCAATAATTAAATCATTAGGTACACCTTTTGTATTATAAAACTGACTGCCCGCCGTAAATTTATCTAAATATAATGTAGCTAACGTAAAATAAGCGAAGGGGCAATCGTTTTTTATTGATTCATTAAGTAAATTAACAACTTCCTGAAAATCTTGATTACCGTTAATGTGTTTAGCTTTATGAAACGCTTTTTTAAACTCCCCAAGGGCTTCCTTAGTCTTCGTACTTTCTTCTACAAACTTGTCGGCAGTAGGAATGGAATGTTTTACGGCTTTTGACGGACTAACAGCACAAATACAGCTTGGTGAATAACTACCATCATGGCATACCAACCTGCCTACGTTACTATCGCATCTTGCAACACCGCCATGCCACGAACAACAACCTCTTTTAGCTGAAGATTCTATAGGGAAAAATAACAAAATAGCGATTGATGTCAGAAAAACAAAGATAATTCTATTATGCTTCATTATTTTCCTTAATATTTGTTTGTTTTTATTGGTACTCATAGTCCGTGGATAAAGAAGCATAGCATATATATTCTTTCTATGTGAAGAGAAAACATCCAAACTTAATCAAACTAGGCAAGCATATCCAATCTCTTCGGCTAACAAAAGGCTATTCACAAGAAGAATTTGCGGCAGAGGTTGGTATTGATCGTAGCTATATGGGTGGTATTGAGCGCGGAGAAAGAAATATAGCCGCCTTAAACCTAATAAAAATTGCTAAAGCCCTAAATATAGAGGTTGGCAAACTATTTCCGCTAATCAATAAACTAACCTAATCACTTTTTTTAATTCCTCTTTGTGACTAGTTAAGAGCTTATATAAATCTCTCATTTCTGCACTCCTTAAGCCATATTTATAAGCGTTCATCTTACTAATGGTTTTACCTTCGGGGGTCTTCGCCCCTGTCGATCTCTCCCACGGTTTCCATTTCTGGATTAACTGCGATTGCCTCTCTCGGTCTTCTAAGTTCCAATGTCTCATGTGGTTTAGCCTCAATTAATAGTTCGTTTGCTGGGTTTTCAATATTTTTAAGATTTTCTGAATTAGCCTTATTATTAATCTGCTGATTTATTGCTAGATTCTGCTGCTTGATAAACATTGTTCGCTTTGGATTTTTTAGCTCAGTCAATACGGCTAATGTTTTGCGGCATTGACTTTGTGCCTTTAGCGCAATATCCGAATAAACCTGCATCTGCGGAACAACCTCAGATTTAGTCGCCCTTATCAACATATTGTGAAAAACCACATTTAGAGTTTGAGCTTGAGTAACCAGCATCTGCTCTAATCCATTAATATCATCTTTAGTAACAACATGTTCAATTTGTTTACCGAGTTCTTCTAATAAGGTACCTAGGTCAGGAATACCCTCGTGAAGCTGACTAATAGTTAGTGCCGCATTAAAAACATTACTCGTATAAAGTTTGGCATAACTTATAGCGTCATTAGTTGTATTGCCAGTTTTTACTTTATTTGTTTGCTCTTTCTCTTTGTTTAGCATAAATTTTTCCTCATGTATTAAATTAACTGATAGCCTTGGCTTGTGGTATTGGCAAGCCTTTTGCTTTATTCCAACACCAAGGACACCCTAAAACTTCGCCGCCATTAACCAGAGATGACGGAATAAAAACATCGCCACAAGCAATACAATGAGTAGTAGCTGTAAAGCTAGATGGTACTTCGCCTTGATCTATCAAATGATTTTCAGCAAGCAGATTAGACCAACCCTCTAATGCTTCTGGGTTATCCTTGTAATCGTCCCAGTCTTCGCCTAAAAATATTCTTAACTTTTCGGTATCTATTTTTTCTAACCCTTCTGGCAATTGATTGCAGGTATTGATGTTTTTTGGGTGTGCCAGGTGTGTCGGGTGCGCCAAAAAACTTAACTCATTGTTTTTATTAAAATTTTTTCTAAATAATTGTCACACCTTTGTAATTCACGTGGTGTGCCAGATGTGCCGTTATATTTTGGCACACCTGACACACCTTGATTTTTATTAGGTATAACAACGCAAGTATAATTTAACTTATTGTTATTAATCAACTTTTCTTCGTTTGGCACACCGGCACACCTGGCACACCCATTTTCTTTAATGACCTGCAACGAATTGCCAAAATAATTATAATTACTCTTCATTTTCACCCCCAAATACTTTGTCACTGAAATGATAAAAACGCCTTGTTTTGTTAGTGTCTGGCGCGCGACAAGCACTTGTAAGTTTTCCCGACTTATCAGGGATTAGCCAACCTTGCTCAATACATGCTTTTGCTGCTTGCTGATAATTTAACCCCATACATATTTCTTTTTTAAAAATTTCAGTCTCAACGAAAAACTCCAACCTGTTTTCTGCATCATTAATATTATTAGCCTTATAAAAACCAGCCTTGTTAATTACCTTTGAGCTTAAACAATCGTTCCAGCTAATAAATCGTGAAGGGTGATTTTTTTGGAAAAATTCTTTTATTTGTGAAATGGCTTGCAGTTCTTCTTGTGAATTGGAGCCGCCCCTATTATTAACCCAATCTTGAAAGCATTTTTTTACCGCTTGTATTGCTTCGCCATTTATCCAATCGGTTATACTCAAAGCCGTAGCAAGTTCTCCAGCAGCAGCAATTAAAGAGAAACGATTAGCCGCTCGCTTTACCTGACCATCAGCACTGCTAATAGATATCTCATCAATAAAATCTTTTCGTAATTCTTCAATGTTTTTTATTAACTGCTCTTTCCCTTTAATAAGAATTTTTAAAAATTCACGGATTGGTGCGCCATAATAAATTTTAGTCATCTGATCTAAATGCCTTGCTAATTCCGAACCATTGCCAAAGCCGTGTAGATTTTCAAATATCCCTAAATTTTTTCCTGCATCGGCTGGAATATCTAACAATCTTATTTGTTGACCAGCTTTTGCTTTTTTACCAGTTTGTGAAATATGTTCGGCTAAACCAATTTCACCGCTGGAAATAAATAATAGTTTCCACAAAGCTTTCCTTTGTAGTGAGCCATCTTTTTTGCTACGATTCTTACCAGTGCCATTGGCAAGCATATAGGCGGTTTCGCCTGCGTCTCTTGGGTCAATTTGCGACATCTCATCCAAACACAACAAACTATCGTTGTGTAATGATGCAACCCCTTCTAAACCATTACTTGTTGCGCGCCAATTTTGTAAACGTTCCCGTTCACCCCAAACCGAGCATGCTACTTTTAGTACGGTGGTTTTGCCTGTACTGCTTGCTCCGTTTAAATGAAATCCCCCTGATTCTTCGTTAAGCATATCCAACAAGGGGGCAGCAAAAGCCGCACTAATAGCAAGTATCAATCGGCTATTTCCAACGCAAAACTTAGAAATATTGCTACGCCAATCTTCTAAACTCCCATCGATTTTAAATCCGGTTATGTCATGCGACATACTTTGATATATTATTTTTTCACCTTTAGCATTTCCTATTACGCCATCAGGAAAAACAAATGCCCCCTGATACCAACCCATACGATTAACGCATAAGGTTATGTTTGTTGGTTGCGAGTTTGAAAAGTAATCCGTAAGTTTTTCTCTAGCTCTTTTGCCGGAGTTGAGCCTTGCCCCCATGTTTAACAAAATACGCCGATAATCAACGCCATCACCCGCCAAGGCTTCCATTGGCATTGCCCATTGATGTTGTTCGCCATTGGTATCGTTAAATTGCAGTAAGCGACCATGATTTAAGGAGTTGGTATCTCTGGTGCATGCAACAATATCAATCTTTGAACAGATAAAAATTTTAGGTAAAGGGTTTCCCTCTTTATCTAAAGGCTCAAAGAACACCCCGCCATCGTTAACACAGTAACCATCTGGTATTGCGGCATTTAACCCAATGCCAATATTAGCATTAGCAAGTTGTTTGCGTACTTCGTCAATACTTTCCAAAACCATCAGATCGTTAAAATCTGTAGGCTTGGTGCTTGTATCTTTGAACCCAGGAACAACTAATTTAGCCCCAATACTCTTGGCGGCTATGGTAGCTTTTTCGACGCCAATGTTTTTATTATCTTCACTATAAGCATCATTATCAGCACAAACTATAATATCTTTATCTTGATATTTATTTTTTATGGCTTGTGTAACGGGTAAAAGATTGCCAACATTAAAAGCAACAATCACGCCACAATCAGTAGCCTCGTGGATAGTCGCACCAGTTGCATAACCTTCACATATAAATAATTTATCCGTAGGTTTACCAATGCTGTAATAGTTACCAGTAGTTGCACCACCCCCCAAAAATCTTTTATTCCCATCAGGAAATATATATTGAAGGGTTTGCATTTCTCCATTATGGTCACGCAAGGGGATAACAAGGTTTTCATCCTTAAGCCTAATGCCATAAGGTTTAGCCCGCTTTTTTAAAAGATAAGGATGTTCAGCAGGCGTGGGGGTACTTTGTTCCCATATCTCTTGTGCTTTCTTTTTACTCTTTGCATGTACTTTTTCCCGTTCTGCTTCCTGCGCTTTTTTTGCAGCCTCTATTTTAGCCTCATAACTTTTGTGTTCTTCTGGTGAAAGTTGTTTGATTGATTTACTGCACCATTTCTCATTAATATCACGCTTCCAACAGCCAAAAGCCCCTGCGGCTAAAGAGCTGCCATGCAATACGTACCAACTGTTATCATGATTGTCGCCTTCGTTTTTGAATCGGTGCAATTCACCATCGGGGATAATAGGAACGCCGCAATCCAAACCAGCATGAGCCATCGCTAATTGAAACTTTGAAATAATCTCATGTATTGGCATCTATCACCTCATTTTGAGATTTTTTATTTTCCCATTTACCATTTAGTGACGCATACTTAGCCACCATATTCATGATATCCTACCCTGATGACTATCAATCCATTTTTCAAATTGTTCCAAATTTATTAAAATTTTTTTACCGATTTTTCGCAAACAATGTTGGAGTCCATTTTGCTTGGCGTTAAAAATCCAATACCTTAGTGATGATTCGCTGAATGGATATGATTGAGCCAATTGTTTAACGCTGGCCCATCTAATTTGCGTGTTTTCATTTATCATAATGTATACCTTTGTTAATTAAAATTATTGAGCAAATCGCAGCAAAATTGCCACATATCAACAAGGTAACATAATAAGATTAGAGTATCTGGTGAAATACATACGGCAATATTTTGGCTTATTTATCACTTAAATAAGTTTAACCATTCTTTCTTTTAAAGCAAAACAAGCAGATTTATGAATAGTGTCCTCATGAATTTCATGTCTTGAAGCAAACATAACTCTATAAAGGACAAAACCTAAAGTTTTCTCGAAAACAGAACCCCTACTTGACCTACAAGTAACGCCATGCTCTATTAATAGAGATAAAACGTGCTTTGCTATACGCTCATATCCACCTGTTTTACCGTTAAGAAGAGAAGCATAGTCTAGCTCGTTATTAAGTGCCTCATACATATCTTTAATCTCATCTTTAAATATGCGTATGCTATTATTTATTAGCCCTAATTTTTCTTTACTCTCGTCTCTATCCGATAAAATATGCCTAGACATTACTATATCACCACTGCAACAATGCTTATCAAATAAACAAACCGCCTTCTCAAGGCGATCTATTTCTTTAACAACTTTATTTATATCCCGAACTCTTCTTTTTTTTGGCAAAAATAATCCGAAGCAACTATAGATTACAAAGGTAGTAAAAATAGCGCTAATCACTTTTAATAAATTTGAGCATGATCCTTGTAGAATGGAATAAATTTCTTTTATTACATTTTCTGGAAGATCGTTCTCTGAAATTAGCAACTTTTCTGCAACTTTTTTTCTTATATCTATGATTTCTTTTTTGCACATAGTATTTTTATTGTATGATTTCACGAATCATACACCTCCAAAAATTTTCTCATTCATCTTCGCTACCACCCGAGCTGTATGTGCCTCACTTAAATGCGCATATCGTTTAACCATCTGTAAAGTCTTATGTCCCAACACCTCGGCTATTTCTGCGAGGCTAGCGCCGTTCATGGCAAGATATGAAGCTGCACTATGCCGCAAATCATGAAAGCGAAAATCGTTAATTTCTGCACGTCTTAAAGCGGTTTCAAATGGGGTACGAATATCCATTGATTGTTTTGGATTGTAGTTACTGGGAAAAACTAAATCGGTATCAATGCGTCTTATTTTGGCGTGTTGTTTTAATAGTTCCAGCGCATGCCCTGTAATTGGTAAAATACGTCGCTCGCCATTTTTCGTTTCATGCAATGTTATTATGCAACGTTCTAGGTCTACGTTTTTCCATTGCAAATCTAAAACTTCCATTTTGCGCGCACCAGTAGACAAGCAAAGCACTATGATTAAATATAAATAAGGGTTGTCATTTTCTTTGGCTACTTTTAGTAGTTTTCCGCGCTCATCTTCGGAAAGGAAACGAACGCGCCCGCGTGGTTCTTTCATTTTGGTAACTTTATTTAGTGGATTTTCTTCAATCCACCCCCACTCTTTAACAGCAACAGTGAATAAATGGCTTAAAGCTGCTAAATAGCGATTAGCGGTCGCTGGCGTTCTGGCTGTGCCTCGTGGAGTAATACCTTGTAATAATTTATCGCGCTGTTCAGCAATAAGGGCGGGGGTTATATCTGCCAATGAAAACTGCCCGATTGTTTCCTTCCAAAGTTTTAGTTGCGTGGATTGATCTCTAAAACTTTTAGGTTTGCGCTTTAAAACGGTTTCTATATAGCGATCGATTGCATCGGCTAGAGTGTGCTTTTTTGCCTCAGTGGTTTTAAAATAACGTCTTTCTCTAATTGCTGATTCTATTTGTTGTACCCATATTCTAGCATCGGTTAATCTTTCAAAAGAAGCTGTTTCCGTAGGGTGACCCTTTAGTCTAATTTTTACGCGGTAGGTTGTTGAACCATCCTGAATCGTGCGTTTTTCTATTGTTGCCATTACTTTGCCTTAATTATAAGTTGTAACTAACAAAAACAGTCTACAATAAAGCACAGCAAAAGGCAACATCTGATATATAATCATATAAATATTTATACATAACTACATACTCATCAATATGTTATATTATTGATAATTACAGCAAGGGACACTTAAGGGGCATTAGTTACAAAAAAACGATCATTTTATCGCTAAAATATTAATGGATGGATGATGCGTTACATTAGATGATTAATTTAAATTATTTTGTGGTTTGTTGCAATTAATTAAATTTAATTGCCCCTTCAGCGTCCCTTTAAGATAATATTTATTAGGTGATTACGAGAAAAGCCACAACAGTATTGGTGCCGGTAAGAGGAGTTGAACCTCCGACCTCCTGATTACGAATCTCGTGGTATACCCATTTCCCCTGATTAATAATCTTTAATAAACCTTTACACCGCTTGACAACCTCTATAAACTAAGCTTAATAAAGCTACCTCAAAATTTATCAAACTTAATGCCTATGGTAGCACATAGGTAGCTCTGGAATCAAGAGCTACCTTTTTACAATATTGTAGTCTATAATGGCTCGTTTCTTAAATCTCCAACAAGTTGTTGGAGAAAAGTTAGTTGGTGACAAAATGTCACCAACTGAAATTATACATCTGAAAATAAAAATAAAGTCTATAGCCCATGAATAAATTAAATACTAAATTTAACTTTATTAAGAAGTCTCTTGAAGCATTACGAATACCCACTAAAAAAGTTGCCGTATATCACGACGCAACTAAACACGGACTCAAGTTATTGGTAAGATCCACTGGCATAAAAACTTTTGTACTTTATCGCAAAATTCAAGGTAGACCAGAACGAATTACTATTGGTCGTTTTCCTGAAGTTACCATTGAGCAAGCTCGTAACCAAGCAGACACTCTTAATGCAAAAATAGCAGTGGGTATTAATCCTAACGAAGAAAAGCGCGGATTACGTTCTGAGATGACCATAAAAGGTCTTTTCGACCGATATCTGGAAAGATATGCAAAAGTACACAAAAAATCGTGGCAGGAAGATGCTAATCAATTTCACCGCTATCTTAAAGGGTGGGAAAATCGTAGATTATCTTCTATCCGAAAATCTCACATTCAAAAATTACATTCAGAGGTTGGCACTAATAAAGGATATTATGCAGCCAATAGATTGCTGGCGTTATTACATACCATGTTCAATCAAGCAATTGATTGGGGCTGGGATAAAGCTAATCCTGCACATGGTATCAAAAAGTTCAAAGAAAAATCCCGCGATAGGTTTATTCAGGGTGATGAGCTACCAAAATTTTTTGCTGCCTTAAACGAAGAAAACAGTATTATTGTTCGCGATTACATTTTACTTAGTCTATTAACTGGCGCAAGGCGTTCGAATGTTCTGGCAATGCGTTGGGATGAAGTTAATTTTGAAAGGACCACTTGGACAATTCCGCTCACAAAAAATGGTGAAAGCCATACCATACCGCTTGTACCAGCAGCGATTGATATATTAAAAACGCGTCAAGAAAGTAATACCAATAATAGCCCATGGGTTTTTCCTGGTGTTGGCGTTACCGGTCATCTAGTAGAAACCAAAAAACCTTGGAAAAGAATTTTAAATAAAGCTGGTATAAAAAATTTGCGGATCCATGATCTCCGCCGTTCTTTAGGAAGTTGGCAAGCAGCTACTGGAGCCAACTTATCAGTTATCGGAAAAACCCTAGCGCACAAAAATGTAAGCACTACAGCAATTTACGCACGTTTAAATATTGATCCAGTAAGAGAGTCGATGAATAAGGCTACAAATGCAATTTTAAATGCAGCCGGTGTTGCGACCGCTCAAAAATGATTAAACGTTGAATGCTTGCTTATGCTTGCATATTTTTATTTATAATATATAATTACTATACATTATAAACAAAACTATAAAACTAAAGCTATGCAAATAAAAGACTTCTTTAACAAACATCCGGTTTTTCGTTATGAAGAATTTAGCGCCTTCATGAAAAATAATGGAACAAACCTAGACTCCTCAATCCGTCAAGCACTGTCCTATTATCACAAGCAAGGAAAAATTATCTCTATCCGACGATTACTATATGCGATCAACCCAGAAACGGTTTTATATGGACAAGAAATTGATCCCTACTTAATTGCTGCTAAAGCAACCCAAAGCGCTATTCTTGGTTATCACACAGCGCTAGAGATTCACAATCTCGCTTATACCACTTTTGAAGAATTAACCTATTTAACAGCTTCGCCTAGTCGCGGATTTTCTTTTCAAAAACAATATTACCGACCTATTTGCTACCCAAGTATTCTAGTTGCGCGAAAAAAATGGCTATTCGGTGTAGATGTAGTAAAACGCCAAGGTATTGATATAAAAGTTACTTCCCTGGAAAGGACATTGGTAGATATTCTTGACCGCCCAGATCTTTCAGGCGGCTGGGAAGAGGTAATTCGCTCTATTGGCCATGTAGTTAGTTTTGATGCTAAAAAAATTATTGATTATGCTATCTTGTTAAACAAAGCAAGTCTCGCGGCAAAAGTGGGCTACTTTTTTGAACTACTATTGCCAAAGCATTTAATGTTTAATCAAAAACACTTAAATAAATTATTGGCATGTATCCCTAAGCAACCATATTATCTTGAAACATCTCAAAAAGGAAAAGGACAGGGAATATACATAAAAAAGTGGCAGTTGATTGTGCCTCGATATGTTGCTGAACAACGTTGGGAGGAACCGGATGCTAATATCTGAACATGACTTAAGAGCAGAAGCAAAACAAAGGGGATATCGTCCAGAAATTTTGGAAAAAGTTTATCACTTACTCGATTTGCTTGAGTTATTTATGGCTGTTCCGTATCTACAAAAAAGATTAGTACTTAAAGGGGGTACTGCAATAAACCTTTTTTGCTCTGAACAACTGCCGCGCTTATCGCTTGATGTGGACTTAAATTACATTGGCACTTGTGATAAAGACGAAATGATGAGGGAAAAACAAGAAATTGAATCAATCATTTTGGACATCTTACAACGACATCGATACGAATTACATCGCCATCCTCGTGCACATGCTGGTGGTAAAATGGTTTTGATTTACCAAAGCATACTTGGAAACAAGGGGCGAATAGAGATAGATACAAATTATCTTTTGCGTATTCCTCTTTGGACTCCTGAGTTACGACAAGCACCAACTTGGCTTAAACCAATCAAAATGACAGTTTTAGATCAACATGAACTTGCAGCTGGAAAATTGCAGGCTTTGTTTGGCCGCAAAGCAAGCAGAGATTTGTTCGACAGCCATCGAATACTTACCGAATGGCAACTGGATATTGAAAAGCTGCGTTTGGCATTCACCGTCTATACAGCCATGAGATCTGATGATTGGCAAGATATTGAGATAGATAATGTTAGTTTTAGCGTTAAAGATGTTCGCGATAAGCTTTTTCCTGTCCTAAAACAAGAGCACATAACAAACAATGCTGGGGCAATAGAACAATGGGCTGCGAGTATGTTAGAGGAAACTAAAGCAGCATTGGAGAAGCTATTGCCATTTAGTAAAGATGAAGCTGAGTTTTTAAATTGTTTGCGAAAACACGGAGAAATAAAGCCAAGGCTCATCAGCGGGAATCAAGATTTTTGCGACCGAGTAAAAAAACATCCATCTTTACTATGGCGTGTTAAACAACGTAATTTGCGGGCTGATTAAAAGCAATCTTTTTTTCCACAAGCTCGCTCATCGGTTTGAACCGGAATCACTGATCGATTGTAATCGGAATACGCACTCTAAAGGCAACTAAAACAAAACACTTCAATTGTGGAGGTTTACTAATGATTGATAACTTAGATAATTGAAAAGTTGCGTAGTTGCGTTACCTATACAATGCAACCGCGCAACTCTAGCACCAAAGAATGCAACCCCTCATGCAACTCAAATGCAACTGTTGGATTGAAAGCCGCAGCTGAGCAGCTTTTACAACGCAACAGGCAATGCAACTCTTACGTAACAAAGAATAAAAATCAACGCAACTTCACTACTGAAAAACCCTGGAAAAGAATTTTAAATAAGGCTGGCATAAAAAATTTGAGGATACATGATTTACGTCGATCGTTAGGAAGTTGGCAAGCTGCTACTGGCGCCAATTTATCAGTCATAGGAAAGACTTTGGCGCACAAGAATGTAAGCACCACCGCAATTTATGCGCGTTTAAATATCGACCCTATAAGAGAATCAATGAATAAGGCTATTGACGCTATGTTAAGTGCTGCCGGCATCGATAGTACAGAAACAAAATCCTAATACTTTTTTGTTTGTTTTATTATGGTTATGATAATAAAACAAACAAAAAATATTAAAATTTTGTGGCTAGGTATTTCTTTTATGGGTGCAGCTTTAAATACGGTCATAGTCCGATTATCGTCATTCCTGTATGGCCAAAATTCAGTTACAAGGATACCAATGCTGGAACATTCGCTTCCCTGCCACCGGATACCAGCATCATGCCAGAATAACGTACGGAATCAAGCAAATAAAGCTGACAGTTAATTCTGATCGCACTTAAAGTTGCACCCCCCTTCTTTTACAGCTATTTTGATTCTTTTACCTCGATATACTATACTTAACGTAGATTTAGACAAAATAAATAGAGATAAAAAACAATTACGGAGTAATGAATTTAAATGAATAAATGTACAGAATGTGGATCTTTTTTTGTTGAATTGTTGGTTAAAACGGGGGCACTGGATTCTATAAAAAATGATCCGTTACTTATTAGTGAAAAGTTGATCGAAGTAGGGGGTGTGTCTGAGCCTAATTATACGAATTGGTTCGCCAGAAAAAAGTGGACAATACTTGAAGCTAGCTGTTTATTTCATGGGATCGATATGTATATCTATGAAGAGGTGAATAGAGACTTTTCAACCGACACCCCTTCAGGTAGGCATGTGTCTACTCAAGAAGTCCTTGTGGCGTGCAAACTTCGTTCGCTTATGAATAACATATACAAAAAAGCAGAGGTAATGTTAACGTGGATTCCTAAACACAGCCATGCTAAATCCACAGGCGATATCATAAGGTTTGGCACTGAAGCAGAAGAAGATCCGCTCAAGTTGATAAATACACATCTTTTGACCGTTGGAAGTATACCTAAAAAATTATTGATGTATGCTAAAGAAAATTTTTTACTTTTGTATCAGAGCAGAGATGCTACCGAAGATACGAGAAAAAACTGGAAAGATAATTGGCACACAATTGCACCGTCTTTCAAAGCGCTAATTGATAAATCCACCAAAATTAAACAAGACATTTCACCAAGAAAAGAAGAAACCTTATTAGCTCTGATAGGCATTTTAACTGATAAATATTTTACTGGTAGCAAATATAAAAAACCTGATGGCTTACATAAAACCTCAACGATAGCCGAAGATATAATTAATCACATATCAAAACAACTTCCAGACAATCACATTCCTCATGGTTTCAAAAAATCCAATCTAATCGAAATAATCAGCAATTCTCTTGATTGTTGGAATAAAAAGAAAGAATCATAAAAACAGTTCATTCAATTTGCCCAACTGGAAAAAATATTTTTCCAGTTGGAACTTCATTACATTCATAAAACAAACCCTTATCTGGCGTGGCTTTTAACTGCATCAGCTCGCTTAGCATTTTTCCAGTTTGCCCGAATTGGAAAAAATCTTTTCCAATTGGAACATTCCCTTCCTGATTTGCATCATCATTACCGCACATTAATTAATTCTAATTGGGGCGTATATGAACAAACAAACTTTTTTTAACCGCCTAACGTCTACAGAAGTAGCGGACATATTGGGTGTTACTGAAGGTACGCTGGCTGTTTGGCGCTGTACAAAACGTTATTGCTTACCTTTCGTAAAAATAGGTCGAAAGATTTTTTATCGTAGCGAAGATGTGAAGGCATTTGTTGAGTCGAGAATATTTTGCAAAACTTCTGCTGTAGATAACGCAACAGGGAGTGCAGATAATGGATTCTAATAAAATATACATCGCGTCTAAAAATACAAAAGACTTAGAAGAACAAAAATTAAGAGCAATAACTGTCTCTGAATTATTGCGGTTTGAATTTAAAGCACACGAATACATTTTAGAGCCATGGCTAACGACTCAATCTCTCAACATGATTTTTGGTTATCGAGGAGTCGGAAAAACCCATATTTCGCTTGGCATAGCTTATGCAGTTGCTTCAGGCGGGAATATTTTGCAATGGCAATCTCCTAAGCCACGCGGCGTACTTTTTATTGATGGTGAAATGCCAGGATATTCATTGCAGGAGCGCATGGCTAAAATTATTGCAAATGCTGACAAAGAATTGGCGCCGAATTTAGTATTTCTGACGCCAGACTTGCAAAAAATGGGTATGCCAGATTTGGCTACTGCTACTGGGCAAAAGCAAGTAGGAAATTATATTACGGATGCAACTGATTTAATAATAGTCGACAACATCTCTTGCCTGGTGCGCAGTGGTAAAGAAAACGAGGGCGAGTCATGGCTACCCATTCAAGAGTGGGCTTTAAAGCTAAGAGCAGTAGGTAAAAGCGTTTTGTTTATTCATCATAGCAATAAAGCTGGTGGGCAACGCGGCACTTCGAGAAAAGAGGATGTACTAGATACCGTAATTTGCCTGAAGCATCCCGTAGGCTACACCCCAGAACAAGGAGCTTTATTTGAAGTTCATTTTGAAAAAGCGCGTCATTTATACGGAGAGGACACCAATCCGTTAGAAGTGCAATTATTTACAGATAGCGTAGGAAAACAAAACTGGCAAGTTAAATTGTTAGAGCAGTCAACATACGAGAAGGTTGCTGGTTTAGCTAACGAGGGGTTGAGCCAAAAAGACATTGCCGATGAATTGGATATTCATAAATCCAATGTTTCCAGGCATATGAAAAACGCCAAAGCTAAAGGCATGCTAAAACAAAACACTTCTACTATGGAGAGTTACTAATGATAGATAATTTAGATAATTCCGAAAAGTTGCGCAGTTGCGTTGCCTATACAATGCAACCGCGCAACTCTAGCGTCAATGAATGCAACACCTCATGCAACCAAAACGCAACTACCGGCTTGAAAGGCTTGGCTGAGCTGCTTTTACAACGCAACAGGCAGCGCAACTCTGGTGCAACTAATGGTAAAAACCAACGCAACTTTACTACTGAAAAAACCGATGAAAAGTTGCGTAGCGACTCTACTGTTTTAAGACGCGTAATATCAATACAAGAACTTCAAGAGTTTCTTGGTGAGGATTGGAGTGATTACAAAGATGACTCTAACGCACTAGATTTTTGGGTTAATTTGCTATTTAAAAACCACTTAATAGATCAAGGTATAGTGCCAGATAACTTTACGGCAATCACTTGGTGCAATTTATGCGGTTATGTTTATGTACCACCAGAACTAACAAATGGCGGCAATGTATTAGGCTGTCCATGGTGTTGGAATAGAGTAAAAAAATTACCCATACCAAAACCTGTTAGCACACATTAATCAGCGTAATAAACATAAATTGAAAGTAATAAGCAATAAATAACGTTTAATTACAGGAGCAACTATGAATAACAACGATAACAACAACATGAAGAATTTTACTCGAGGTGGTCAGATTACCTTTCATAACATAAGGATGTGGTTTCAGGTAAATCAAACTCTTTTTAAATTTTGTAAAATAATTTGGCTGCTATTAACTGGACTATTCACTTGGCTTATTACGCCGAAGCATATTTATATGTCCGCGTGGTATTGGTGCCAAGCACAAATATATCCAATATTGAAACTACTGAGTATTAACTTACCAACTTTTAAAATTTGGTACCTCAGTAGATTTTACTATGTTCATCCGTCAAGATTTTTACATACAGCGTTTACCGAATTTGCCCATAAGTTCCCTTATTATCTTGCTGTTGGTGCAGTTCTTGGTTTAATAGCTGGAATAATAGCATTTTGTATCATTAGCAGATATTTGACTAAAAGAGGAGAAGGTCAAACCACCAATGGGTTTATTCGTGGTGGGCGGCTAGATACGGTAAAAAATGTTTCCAAACAGATCAAAAAAAGCGGATTGGCGTCAGATATTGTAATTGACGGTATGCCTATGATTGCCGGATCAGAAGTCAGGCATTTTTTAGTGCATGGTGCTACTGGAACAGGTAAAACCCAACTTATATCAAAATTTCTTGATCATTTACAGAGAAGAAAAGACAAGGTGGTTGTATATGATATGGGTGGGATATATACATCTATGTTTTATCGTCGTGGTCAAGACAAGATCCTGAATCCCCTGGATGCAAGAAGTGAAGATTGGGACTTATGGCGCGAAGCAAGGGAAGATACAGATTTTGCCAGTCTTGCTGCTAGTCTTATTCCGAGACCTGCTCATGCAGATCCATATTGGGCTGATTCAGCGCGCGCTGTTTTTGCTAATGTTGCATATACGATGCAAGATGAAAACGATAGATCGATTAAAAAGATGCTAAAGTTTTTATTAACAGCGCCGCTTGAGGAACTTTATAGATATTTAGCAGACACTGAAGCAGCAGCATTAGTAAGCGATAAAATAGAAAAAACATCTCTTTCAATAAGATCTGTAATGGCAACTTATACAAAGTCATTAAAGTTTTTAACTAGTTTAAAACAAACACAAAAGCCAAAATTTTGCATTAAAGAGTGGTTAAATGATAAAGATAAAAATGACGAATGGTTATTTATAACATCAACTTCTGAACAACATGAAGCATTAAGACCGTTAGTTTCTATGTGGTTTTCTATGGCAACTATTGCTCTTATGAATCCGGCATCATCCCAAAACCGTAGGATATGGTTTGTTTGTGATGAATTGCCCAGCATGCATCAACTACCACAGCTTACAACAGCACTGGCTCAGGGACGTAAATATGGCGGTTGTTTTATCTTAGGAATGCAAAATTATGCGCAGTTAGAAACAATTTATGAGCGTAGTGGGGCCGAAGGTATTTTTGATAACATTCATACCAGGTTCTTTTTTAGAAGTCCCAGTTCTCAAATAGCAGAGCTAGTATCAAGAGAACTGGGTAGCCAAGAAGTCCAAAACATTCAAGAAACATATTCATATGGAGCTAACAGCATTCGTGATGGTATTACCTTAGGTTCACAAAAAATGATCAATCAGTTAGTAACACCATCAGAAATTATGGATCTGGAAACGATGAATTGTTATTTACGCTTAGCTGGCGCATATCCTATTACCAAGCTTAGTTTAAATTTTAAAGAACGCCCAACCATAGAGCCCGGATTTGTCTCAGGAAATGTTAAACCAGATCAAGAAATCTCCTCTCTTGTAGATAGTTTTGGATGCAAGGTAAGGAAAGTACCACCACAAGAAATCAAAACGAAACAACCAGAAGAAAAACCCTCGAAAAATGGTAATACACAAAATACAGCTAATTCTTCTGGCGATGAACCTCAGGTTGAACACGCGCCAAAACAAAAAACTCAAGAACTGTTTAATGATTGGTGATATAAAATGTTAACTATTAGTACCATAAAAAATAATGGCGGAGCAGCCAAGTATTATTCCCGAGAAGATAACTATTACTTGGCTGAAGTCGATGCTAAAGAAACATCATTATGGACAGGAGATGGTGCAGAAAGACTTGGGATTAGAGGTAAAGTAGAGGAAAGAGATTTACATGATTTGCTAAATGGCAGATTACCCAATGGTCATATAATTGGTTTACAAAAAGATGGGACAATTAATCACCGTGCTGGATATGATCTGTGCTTTCAAGCGCCAAAATCTGTTTCTATATTAGCTTTAGATGGTGGGGATAAACGTCTTTATGATGCTCATCTTGAAGCGGTTAAAGAGAGTTTAAAAATTATCGAAAGGGACTCTGCTCAAGCGAAGGTTTTTAGAAATGGAAAAATTACTTTTGAAAACACTAAAAACCTCACAGTAGCCCTGATAGCTCATACTACCTCACGCAAACTAGACCTACATCTTCATCATCATGTCTTAGTAATGAACCTTACCCAAAGACAAGATAATGCCTGGCGTGCTCTTGCTTCAAGTAAAGTAAAAAGTGATCAGGTTAATGGTTTTTTTGAACGTATCCATAAAGATCAGATTTATTACGGATTAATTTATAAGGCTTCTTTAGCAAATAAGGTAATACAACTTGGTCATGAAATAGAAACTGTCGGTCCACATGGTATGTGGGAAATCAAAGGGGTTCCTAAAGAAGCAAGAGAGATAATGTCAAAACGAAGGCAGGAGATAGAAAAGAAGATAAAAGATTTAAATTATCGATCTTTAAGAGCCGCTGATGTCGTCACTCTAAATACGCGGGAGAAAAAACCAAACAATATTAATCTCAATGAAATTAAGCAGATTTGGAAAAACGAATTGGCTTCTGTTGGATTTTCATCAAAAGACTATATTGCCAAAATCGATAAAAGTAGAGAATTAAATGTTGATATAGGAAATGATAACACTACCAATCCGATTACTGTAACCAACGCCAAAGAGGCTGTATATGGCGCAATAGAACATTTATCTCAATATAACCTAAAACTTGATTACACAAAGATTGCTGCTTTGGCTTTGGAGTTTTCCGTAGGGACTACTACCCATAAAGATATTATAAATGCTTTAAACGAAACCATTCAAAATAAAAGCATTATTCCTCTTGATAAATCAGATTCCTTGTTTGTTACAAAAACTTTGATTGAAACAGAAAAAACCATTATGGATTTAGTTGATAAAAGCAAGGGTTCTGGTTGCCCAATTAAACTTAAAAATAAAATCATTGAAGATATAATTGCAGATAAAGAAATAAAAGAAAACACACTAAATATATTACAATCTAAAGACCGGTTTCATTTAATAGAACATATAGCTAGAGATAACACTGACTTTATTTCATGTGTATTAAAGTATGCGGAGATTTCAGGTAAAGCCGTAAGAGTTTTATCTCCCAACCGAATGTTGACTAATGATATTAACGAAAATATCAAAAGAAAACCAAATGGTTTATGGCAATGGCTTGTATCTTTAGGAAAACCAGAAGTGGGAGAATGCATTGCTGGATTCAATCATAAATACAAAGAAGAAATTGATGCTCCTTTTTTAAAACTTAGACAGGGGAAGGATGTGCTCATAATAAATAACGCAGAAACACTTGGCAGTAGCGATATGAAATCATTAATGGAATTAACTGCAAAAACTAACGCCAGAGTAATATTTTTACGGGACATCAGTATCAGGCAAGGATTTAACGCTGGTAATTCTATGGAAACATTAAAACATGCGGGAATAAAAGCAATTAATTTTAAAACAAGTGATTTAGGCATAAATAACCGCATACCAGAGTTAAGAATAATACAAAATGATGAAGAACGAACAAAGGAGATCGCAAAAACTTTTGCTTTGAAAGAAAATAACGAAAGAGAGAATACTTTAGTGCTTCTTGGTGCAAAATCTCAGATCAAAAAAACCAATGAAGCTATACGTAATGAATTAAAGAATCTAGGTAGGCTATCTGGAACAGAACACAAAGTTTCAGTATTAAATCCGGTATATCTTTCAAAAGCCGAAAGTAGTCTTGCTCACAAATATCAAAAGGACATGGTAATGCGGTTTTATAATAAGGGTAGCGTGCATGAAGATTGGAGTGTAGAGAGCAGCAACAAAGATAACAATACATTACGACTAAGATTTGATAGTTGCATTGGTGATAAAAGGCAAACATGGAGTCCTAAACACAAAACCGACTATAGAATATTTAAAAGAGAGATCCTGACTATTTCCAGTGGAGATAAGCTAATTGCTACCGCCAAGATGAATAATCTAGGAATTAATAATGCTGATAGATTTATCACAACAGAAGTTAATGAAAACCATATCAGATTATCGGACAGAACAAATAAAACAGACATAACAAAAACTATTAAAATAAGTCTGCAAGACCTCCAAAACAGCCACTTTGATTACGATTATGCTACAACTCTAAGTAAATATTCTCAAAAGAAGACAAAACATGTTATAGCTGACTTTAAGGCTTATGCTTTAGATAAACCAACCCTAAATGAGTTAAATCTTAGGGCTAAAGAAACTCTTACTATTTTTACGAGCGATGCAAAAACCATCCAAAATCGTTTTGGTTTTATCCCAACCAAACTAACTGCAACGGATGTAGTGTTAGCTGCAAGTAAAATCGATAGATTTATAAATGACAAGACCATTAGTGAGATTAAGAATGATATAGAACTTGCAATATCAGTACTTAACAATAACAGCGATAAAGACAATTCCGCAGCAAAAAAGGCTGTAGATTTCGCCATAGAAAAAATTACTTCCCATACAGCGGGATTTACTCATAAAGAACTAGTTGCTGAAGCTCTTACCTATGCTTTGAGAGATCAGATTGCTACTTTTGGTAAAGAAGTAACCCATGCGGAGATTATGAAGATTATTGTTGAAAAACGTAAACTTGGTGAGCTGATAATGGGACGATATTTTGATGATGGTACAAGATGGACTACAAAAGAAATACTTGCTCTTGAACGTTCAATAATTGAAAACCTAAAAAGTGGTAAAGACAAATTAGAACCACTTTTGGATAGTGAGGTTGTAAGTAAAATCATAGAAAACACCAAGCTTACCCCAGGCCAAAAAGATGCTTGTCATTTGATCACCACCACTAAAGATCAACTTGTAATAATACAGGGATATGCTGGTACTGGTAAAACAACGATGTTTGCGCAAGTACAAAGCATGTTGAAAGATATAGTGAATGATAAAAAGCAAACTCAAATGCTAGCCTTGGCGCCAACGCATAGAGCAGTTAGAGAATTAAGAGATATTGGGATAGAAGCCCAAACTTTAAAGAGCTTTCTTGTAGAACAGCGGAATACAGATGCATCAATTAATCTGAATAATAGACTAATCGTATTAGACGAAGCGTCTATGGTTTCTAACAAGGACTTTGGTGAATTTTTGACATTGGTGAAGAATAGCAAAACTCATGTTGTGCTAAGCGGAGATATTGCACAACATATCGCTATAGAATCTGGCAAACCATTTGAAATAGTACAAAAGCTAGGTATTTTAAAAACTGTATTTTTACAGGAAATTGTCAGACAACAGAATCCAATATTAAAAGATGCTGTAGAAAATATTATACAAGGTGATTACTCATCTGCGTTTAAAAAAACAGCAAGCGAAAATCCTCAAAATTATATTGAACGACTTAAAAATACCGAAGAAATAAACGGAGTGAAGGAAGATAGATTTTTTGATACTCTAAAAAGCTCAATAGTTGAAATTGATAACAATAAATTAAAGCCCAATGAAAAAAATGAAAAAACTCTGGAACAAAGAATTGCTGAAGATTATTTATCAAGAACGCCGGAAGTGCGAGATCAAACTGTAATTATTGTTCATGCTAATCGCGATAGAAAAACTATTACAGATATTATCAGGAGTGGTTTAAAAGATCAGGGTGAAATAGATAAAAAAGGATTAGAAGTAAGTTGTCTTGTATCTAAAAGGTTAACCGATGCTGAATATAAATCTTTAGGTTCGTATAGCGTAGGCGATGTAGTAAAGTTTGGTAAAGAGTATTACCACATAATAATGAAAGAACCAGCTATTAAAAGTATATTGTTAAAAGATGAATCTGGTAAAACAAAATACTTTTATCCCGAAAAACAGTCGGGCAAATATAATACCGAGATTTACGAGCGTACTAAAGCGGAGTTGGCAGTTGGCGATACAATTAGATTAACCAAAACAGATAAAGAACGAGAGCGATACGCTAATTTTGAATATAAGGTAGAAACGATTACCAATAATACTGTTATCCTCAGAAGTAAGGATGATAAAAATAAACAATTAGTACTCAACCCTAAAGAATTGAAAGATGCACACTGGGATTATGCTCAAACCGTAACAGGATATGGTATCCAGGGTGGTTCAAAAACATATGCTATAGATTTTGAAGTAAGTTATCGTAAAAATCTTGCTAATCAGCGTAGTTTTTATATTGGCGCCAGTAGAGCCGTGCAACATCTTGCTATTTACACAGACAATAAAGAAAAACTTCTTAATCGTATTTTAGCCAATAAAGGAGATAAATATTCAGCACTTGAGGTTGTTGGTGGTATTGACAGGCCAAATACTGATAAAGCCACTAAAACATCAGAGACAGTTGGAAGCACTTACGTTCAACCAGCCAAAAGTCAAAAAAACCAAATAGATAATCAAATAAAAAACAATCTTACTAATTATGGCGGCAGTAAGCTGATACATGAATTTTATGATACTAAAGATATCATCGAAATAGAAAAATCAGTTAAAGCTTTAGCAGAACTGTTTGTTGAAAGAATATTAGGCCAACCAAACCCAAAATTGTCTACTGCAGCTGAGTGGCGTTATGGAAACAAAGGAAGCTTGGCTATTAATATGAACGGAGATAAAAAGGGGTTATGGCACAACTTTGAAACAGGAGAATCTGGAAATCTAATTTCTCTACTGAAAAAAGAGACCGGTTTGTCATTCAAAGAAACACTAAAATATGCAACTAATATGTCTGGTATTATTTTTCCGATTGCCCAAAAAAAGCAGTTAGATAAAATTGCAATTGATAAAAAAAGTAATACTAAAAACAAAGACACCAAGACCAAAGATTATGCAGTTACTTTAGCTAAAAAAAGTTTGCCAATTGGTGGTACTGTTGTAGAAAAGTACCTTAAAGAAACAAGAGGTATTAAAAACGTAGATAGTGATGATATCAGGTATCATCCAAAAGTTTATACTAGTAAAGGAGAAAACCAAAAATATCTTCCAGCAATGTTAGCTATTGGTAGAGATAAAGATGGAAATATACAATGTGTTCAAGCTACCTATCTTGATCCGAAGACTGCCAACAAAGCTGATATTGATACAAAAAAGCGTACTTATGCTTCGCCATCAGAGGCAGCAGTCATACTTCAAAAAAGCGATGATAAAAACAAAACCAGCTACATCGCCGAAGGAGTAGAAACGGGTTTGAGTGTTAAAGATGCGGTAAAACATGGTGATGTATTTGCAACCCTTGGTAAATCGAATTTTACAACACTTGATCCAACCAAGCTTGGGCAAAAGGTAGTATTTTGCTTGGATAATGATGGAAAGAATATATACAGCGATGAAATAATATATAAGGCTGCTCAACACTTAATCAATTTGGGAAAAGATGTATTTATATCCGTTCCTAATCAAATAAATAATCAAAAAACCGACTTCAATGACGTTGCAAGAATAAATGGTGTTAAAGCTGTAGAGTGCTACTTAAACAATGTAAAATCATATGACAAAATTGATAAAAAAATTGATCAGCGGCTATCCGATAATTTTTATAAAAATCATAATAACAGCATAAAAAATGATATCCAGCATAACAGAGGATTGGATTATAATTTACAAAAAACAAGCAAACATGAGGTTAACATAATAGACAAAAACCATACCATCCCTAATTTTAAGCAAAAAGACACATCACTAAATAACAGTAAACAGGACTTCGGAAGAGAGATTTAAATATCTTTTAATTTATCAAGCGTCATATTTTTAACCGTGGTGGCGATGAATTCGGTATTTTTACCCTCATATTTTGAAGGCTCATTATTTAGCTTTTTTAGGATTTCCATAGCGATATTTAAGGTTACTACCAAGTTGGCGTAATGATTTTTTTCGTGAGGAGCCATTCTCTTATTATCGCACACGCTGTCATTTTTTTGGTTACCAGGATAATTTTTTATACTAGATTCTATTAGTTCGGCAGAGATTTTTGATATAGCTTTACCAGAACTATTACTTATGTTTTTTAAGTCCCGCAATGTGTTGTCGCTTAAATAAACTGTTACTTTTGGCATATGTTTCCTCGAGTTATTGTTGATCTTCTACCACCGCAAAATGGTGGTGGATAGTAGCGGTGCTAACGGTAAAATAGCGGTGGATACTAGCAGTGCATTAGCCGCATCAACCGTAAAATAGCAATACTTTAAAAACTAGTTGACATTTTATTGCATACTTTCAATATGTTCAACAAAAAACAGATTCACCGCTAAACAGCAGTATTTTTTTACTTGCATTTGGCAGTATTTATAATTTTTACACGCGGTTTTTATGCTTAAAATCAATGAGATAATTAATTGTCCTATAGTGACGCGGGGTGTATAACCATCATCTGCAATATATTTGATCTCTTAATTGCTACTAGTGCGTAACTCTAAAAACAAAACAATTTAATGTATGCGATTTGGGTGTACTGGTATAGAGGAGATTTTGATGTTAGATCTGATTATTTCTGGTAAATCAAAGCCCATCATAATTTCGGAGCTATTTCTTTTTGGGTTGGCTTTAAGTCTTTAAAATATTACACATTGGGATAATTCTTCCCTTTATTAAACATCGCAAAATTATCACGATTACGTTCATGTAATGATTAGCCTAATTATTCCTTACGCAAATCATCGGGAAAATGTTACTCAATTTGCCACATACACATACGCAGATCTTTAGGTTGTGTCGTAGAAACCAGCTATCAAAACTTTATATACTTGCCACGTGCAGTATATGAAGTATGTAATAACTTATGGCTCTTATGCCCACATGGACCATCAGTTAAAAATTCTTTATAAAGTTCTAATACAGCAGGGTTTTCATGTGATTTACGTACTGTATATGCCATATCTTCTCCATAAATAGCTTTGGCGCGTTGTTTTCTAATTTCAGGAGAAGTTGGAATTGGTTGACCACCTCCGCCTAAACAACCACCAGGACAAGCCATAAACTCAATAAAATGACACCCGCTAAATTTGCCGCCTGCTTGGATATCTTCTAAAACTTTTCTGACATTAGCTATGCCATGAGCAATAGCCACTTTTAAAGTAACACCTTTGAGCCAATTCCAGTTTGGTACTAAATGAGCGACTATTTTTGGTACAGGCCCAACTTCAGTAATCGGAAGTTCTGCATAACGTATCCCTTCAAAACCACGAATTGGAATAATGTTGGCTTCACTGAATAAACCTTCAATTTTTTTACCAGTCACCAACTCATATACGGTACGAATAGCTGATTCCATAACACCACCGGTAGCAGCAAAAATAACGCCAGAACCAGTAGCGCTACCAAAAGGATCATCAAAATCAGATTTTGGTAATTTTGGAAGGTCCATCCCAGCTTCTTTGATCATCTTAGCTAACTCGCGTGTAGTTAATCCATAATCTACATCTTTAAAACCACTGCTATACATTTCTGGACGATCACACTCAAACTTTTTAGCTATACAAGGCATCAATGCAACACTGACAATTTTGGCTGGATCAATGTTAAATTTTTTTGCATAATAAGTTTTGATAACGGCGCCAAACATTTGTTGCGGACTTTTAGTGCTAGAAATGGATGCCAACATATTTGGAAAAAAATGTTCAATATATTTAATCCATCCTGGAGAACAAGAGGTAAATTGAGGTATTTGTGCCGAAGAGTCTTTGGCAACTAATGCTTTATATAAGCGAGTAATAAGCTCGACTCCTTCTTCAATAATAGTTAAGTCAGCAGAAAAGTTAGTATCAAACACCTTATCAAAACCGAGACGACGAATAGCTGTATTCATCTGAAAAGTTAATGCGGTACCAGGTGATAATCCAAAACATTCACCTATCCCTGCTCGGGGAGCTGGGGCAGTTTGAATAACTACATGCTTAGTTGGATCTTCTATAGCTTGCCAAATAGCGTTAGTATCATCACGCTCAGTAAGGGCTCCAGTAGGACAACGGACAACACATTGACCACAATTAATACAATTTACTTCCCCTAAAGGAAGATCATTAAATGTAGTAATATGAGAATCATTGCCACGACCGTACTTGCCTAAGGCTCCAATATTTTGCAATTGAATACAAGTACGCACACAACGCTCACATAAAATACATTTGTCTTTATCATATTGAATTGGTCCATCAGAAATACCAAAATGAGGCCTTTCATGCTTATCTTCTGTTTTAGAGGTACGACCAAATTTAAAGGTATCAATACCATAATTACTTGCTAAAGTTTGCAGCTCACAATTCATGCTCTTTTTACAGGTATAGCAATCGCCATAATGCTCAGAAAGCATTAATTGCAAAATGTTAGTACGAGCATTTCTAACTTTAGCGGTATTAGTGAGGACTATTATGGGAGAGGTTATAGGATAAGCGCACGAGGCTTGTAACGTTCGCATACCCGCTATTTCTACTACGCACATACGGCAAGAGCCAGAAATGCATAAATCTTCGTGATGACACAATGTTGGGATTCTGATGCCTAATTTTTCCGCTGCTTTTAAAATTGTGGTGTGTTCTGGCACACTAGTTTCTATACCATCTATAGTAATTTTGATATCAGCCATTGTTATTTCCCCCCACTTTTTATTTCATCACTAAAATATTTTGTTACTGCCATAAAAACATTTGGACTACTTTGTCCCAAACTACACTTAGACACAATTTGCATGGTTTCTGCTAAAGAATATAATTTTGCCGAACAATCGGGTACACCGTATTTGCCTGCTTTTATTGCCCTTATCGCTTCTAACAATTGCACATTACCTTTACGACAAGGAGTGCACTGTCCACATGATTCTTCAACAAAAAATTCTAAAAAATTCTCAGCCACATCAAGCATATTGCGCTTAGGACCAAATACTATAATTGACCCACCAGGAGGAGCATCTTCAAAAGCAATCTTACGATCAAATTGATTTTTGGGTATGGTTTGTCCAGAAGCACCGCCCATTTGTACTGCTTTAGCGCCCTCACCACCAACAGCATTTAACATTTCAGCTATTGTGGTTCCCATAGGAAATTCGTAGATACCAGGGCGATTACAATCTCCTGAAACACTAAAAATTTTATAGCCAGAAGATTTTTCTGTACCAATAGAGCTAAACCACTTTGCTCCATTACTCATTACAGCGGTTATCCAAGCAAAAGTTTCTACATTATTAACCTCACTTGGTTTGCCTAAATAGCCACTTTGAATTGGGAACGGAGGACGATTTCGTGGTTCACCGCGCTTACCTTCTAAAGACTCAATTAAAGCGGTTTCCTCACCACACACATAGGCACCTGCACCACTTTTAATATCAATAGCAAAGTTAGTAAACTCTTGACATTTGGCAATCATTGCCGTCAAGTGTTCTTTCATAAAAGAATATTCGGCACGTAAATATAAAATACCTTTTGCAGCACCAATGGCTTTACCTGCGATCGCCATGCCAGTAAAGACTAATTCGGCGTAATTGGTTAAAATCTCACGATCTTTAAATGTTCCAGGCTCACCTTCATCAGCGTTGCAAATTACATATTTAGGTTCTGCTTTTTCTTTCGCCATCAAAGTTAACTTCATGCCAGTAGGAAAACCCGCACCACCACAACCACGTAACCTAGAAGCAGTAATTTCGTCAATGATACCTTGAGCACCTATTTTTTTTGCTATATCAAAGCTGGCTTTGCTATCAACCGAGGAAAACATAAGTTTAGATACATAATTAGATTTAATCATTACTCACACTCCTTCTTGCACTCTTTTATAATTCGTTCTACGTCTTGAGGACTAACCTTTGTATACGGTTTTTCATTAATCAAAAAAGCCGGGCCCAGATCGCACATACCAAGACAACTAGTCCACTCCAAAGTAAACATATTGTTGCTAGTGGTCTCACCAAACTTAATGTTCAGAATTTTTTCAAACTGGGTAGCTACTTCTTGTGCTCCTGCCATTTTGCAAGGCATGGTCTTGCACATGCGAATAACATATTTGCCTTTTTTTCCAGTATTGTAGAAATTATAAAAAGAAACTACTTCTTGCACTTCAACGGCATGAATATGCAACATGTCAGCTAAAATTTGCATATAATCATTGGAGACTTCGTGATACTTGTTTTGTAAATCATGTAAAATTGGTTTTAATGCAATACGATCATTACCATGTTTATCAACCAACAGCTGTAACTCTGTTCTCAGTTCCGCATCGCGATCCAATTTGGTAGTACTGCTAGCCATAAATATTCTCCTCTCATGTTGAAATTTTTTAAATTAGCAATAAAAGTTTAATCAAAAGTATATACAAAAAATCATTCGCGATTTAAGTAATAATTTCTATTTCCGGTATAATACAATCATGTAGGTTACCGATCCACAAAATATAAAACTTAATAAAACGCCAAGCATTAACACATAATCCCCCTTAAAATAAGCATGTAAAATCGTAAGTACTTGCATGACGTTAAGACCAGCAAAAGTCAGCAGGGATAACTCTTTAGATTCCTTTGCCTTAAATACCTTCACAGCCTGGGGTATAAATAATATCGCTTTTAAAATCAAACCAAAGCCAAACAGAAATTCAATAAAATATTTTATATCTATATATAACATAATGTTAAGGTATCCTCTTAATAAAGATTATAATTTTAAAAATCATTTTGGTGCGAATGAAATTGTTACCTCAATCTTTAGTAGTGTTCAATTATTGACTATCCACTTTAATCTTTTTATAGAATGTGGCAAATAATTTTGCGTATTGGTCTTGACGTTTCAATCCTAAATAAGCGGCACAATTGATTATTAATACAGGGACGCTAGATATTGTGATTGACAAATTATTCAATGTTCGTAAATCATCTTTATTTATAACATCAAGTGTTTTAAAATTGGCTTCTAAGTTGTAACGAATTATTAAAGGCATTAATATTTTAGTGACTTCTTTACAATGTGGACAGTATCTAGATGTGATTAGTAATATTTTGTTATTAAGATTTCTTTGATTACAATTAGGTATTTTCTTATCAAGATTAATATATTCCATTGGCAAACCACAAGCCAAATTATCATTAAATTTGGATATCGATTTCAAGTAAATGGAAACCAATCCTATTACTATGATAATTATCAAAAATATATAAAAAATTGTTTTTGTTTGCTGAGAACATTTATCTTTCATAACAATAATCACTGTATTTTAGACTAAATTATAATTTCAGGTCGAATTAATAATATAACACCAAGTGCAACCATAACAATTCCGCTAATAAACTTTATAACTGCCGCTTGTGTTTCAGATAATTGTTTGGATCTAATAGAAAGGGCCGCGAAACCTATAATAAACAGCAGAGGAATAATATAAATTAAGTTGTATAGCATCAAATAATAGTAGTAAAAAAGGCTATTCGAAGCATGTTTTGTTACGAGGATGCTGGTATATATAACAGGAAATCCTGAAGTACAAATTAGTTCGATAAATGAAGTAAAAGTAGCAAGTGTAACAGTGGTTGCAATTAGTAGTGGCAATTTTCCGCAAATGATGATTTCTCGTATGTTACGTATTTTCGCATAAAGTAACTCTTTATGCTTTTTTGAAATCATCAAAGAAACTCCTTTGTTAAAGAAGAATAATTCCTTACAATTAATGATTCCTGCTATTATTGCTAGTGTTCCAACGCCTATTCTTAGTGGCTCAATCAGACCTATAAGCTTAAAAATATTTAGCCAGGCTGCCATCACTAAAAAGTAAAAAACATATACTACGCTAATAAATATAGCGCCTATTAAATAAACTCTGAATCTTGTTTGTGATGCTTGTATCAAGATCCCCAAAAGCAAAAGAAAAGCGAATAAATTACATGGATTAAAACTATCAAGAAGGGCTACAATTATTGTAAATATAGATAGTGGTATTGAAGTATTAAAATTTGCTAGTTGTTCGGGCGTTATGGTTTTTAAACTAAGAAACATTATCAAAATCATAACAATCACTAGAGAGATTACTATCCAAAAAGTTTTTTGTTTTTTCATAGGCATCACTTATTTTGAAATATGACATTATTAGGTAAAATTGTATTTCCGATTATTTGTCCCATTTTTATAGGTTCATTTAATGCAAGAATATTAAGCCACTGCAATGCATTTTTCTGGAATAACAAAATCACTGTCGAACCTAATTGAAACCGTCCCATTTCATCGCCACGTTGTAAAACGATATTAGTGTCTGCATAAGACCATATTTGTGGATTCCCATCATATTTATAGTCTTTGTCGTTCCTGTTGTTGCTATCATAACCACTATTTCTATTTTTTGAAGTTGTTGTACTTGGCGTAATTATGTTACTCCACGTTGTAGAGATGCTTCCCACTATCATTGCTCCCACCAAAACCAATGCCATTGCTCCAATCGCAGTATCGAAAATAGTTACCACACGCTCATTTCGTCCAAATAAATACGGAATATTACGCACGGTGCTATTATTTACAGCAAACAATGTTCCAGGAATGTAAATCATTTTTCGTAACTTACCAGTTAGAGGCATATGGATGCGATGATAATCGCGAGGAGAAAGATAGAATGTTGCAAAGCTTCCATCATTAAAAATTTCCCCTAGTTCGGGCAGCACTAATAGCTGTTGCAGAGTATAATCTTTCCCTTTTGCTTGAACGAGAATATTGTTGCTTATTTCTCCCATTTGGCTAATACATCCATCAACAGGGCTGATAGCATCATGTTCTGTAGCGGTGATTGGTCGCGCATTTGGTTTGAGTGCACGTGTGAAAAAACTATTAAAGTCTGGATAACTTTCTACCGATGGGGTTACTGCCTCTTCCATGTTAACTTGATAATACGCGATAAATTTTTTAATTAGCCAATTTTTCAACCAAACAATACGACAGCGCGCTATTTTTCCTGCAACTCGTGACACGCAATGTTGTGGTAAGAGGTATTGTAAAAGTAAGTGGCACTGATTTTTCATAATGAATTGGTATATGCAGAACTATACAAACAAATCCCTTTTGCCATTATTTAAATCATTAAGCAATTTGGTAATAGTATTACACTTTTGTGGTGGCAGTTTTGCTAATTCTTGTTGGATTAATTTCTCTCCTATAGTACGTGTTTTAGCGGAAGCATGATCAAGCAAATATTCTTTGAAGGTAAGCAGTCCGTTAGGATGACACATGTTTTTAATCATTCCAGGTTGGGCAAGATGCATAAAGTCTTCACCGGTACGTCCTGATCGATAGCAGGCGGTGCAAAAACTCGGTATATGTCCGAGAGTAGCGACATCTTGAATCACCTCGTCAAGTGTGCGATGGTCTCCCAGGCTAAATTGGCCGGCTTCTAATGCGGTGTTTGCGTTAACATCTTCGAGATACCCTCCTGGATTGGTACGGCTACCAGCAGAAATTTGTGAGACTCCTAGAGCAAGTGTTAGTCGACGCAACTTTGGAGTTTCACGAGTTGACATGATAATGCCTGTATATGGGACTGCGAGGCGTAGTACCGCTACGATTTTACAAAAATCATTATCGGTTACCGGGTAAAGAGGATGGCTTGCCAGCTCTGATCCGAGAGCTGGTTCAAGGCGCGGTACGCTAATTGTATGTGGTCCTGCCCCGTATTTTTGTTGTAGGTACGCTGCATGTTGTAGTAGCGCGAGCACTTCAAAGCGCCAATCAGCCAAGCCAAATAAAGCACCAATGCCCACGTCGCCAATTCCAGCTTGCATTGCTCGATCCATTGCTGTTAGTCGCCAGCCATAGTCAGCTTTTTTTCCAGTAATATGCACTTTATGGTATGTGTCTTGATGATAGGTTTCCTGAAATACTTGGTAAGTGCCAATATTACATTTTTTTAATTCTTTAAATCCTTCTAAAGTTAATGGTGCAAGATTAACATTAATGCGTCGAATTGTTGCAGCTTCTGCATTTTGCGTTTTATTGTCATCCAGTTTCGTAGCATAAATATTTTTAATCGCCTCTGTGATGTAATTAAAATCATTATTGGGGTATGTTTCTCCGGCAACTAGCAATAAACGTTTATGTCCTTGTTTAAGTAAGATTTGTGTTTCGGCGATGATCTCTTGTTGCTGCAAAGCGCAGCGTTTCAGGTCTTTATTAACAGAACGAAAAGCACAATACAAGCAGTTGTTAGAACAAAGATTAGAAATATAAAGTGGCGCAAAAATAACAATGCGCGAACCATAAATATTATTTTTAACTTGACGTGCGGCATCGAATATTTCTTCTTGTAATTCCGGATTATCAACAGTAAGAAGAGTTGTGGTTTCCTCCAAAGTTAATCCATGTAATTCACATGCTTTATCTAAAATATCGCGGATACGCGTTCGTAAAGCCGTATTGATTTTTGTAGTATTTATTTCATTGGCGGCAAGCGTGTCGTAAATTTTTTTTTCGTTGATGATATGTGTGGTCATATGCAGTGTCTCTTTTATAATATTCTTATTGTTTTTGTATAATATTCCCTAGATAGCGTAATAACCTAAGAAAATTCGCCGGATTTTTTATAAAATAAAACCATATTTCCTATATTGCCATTAATTATACGAGCAACGACAGAACATTTTGCAATAAATAAAAAATATAGATCTCTTTTAGTCTGATGTAATCCTTCAAAGTTACCTTGTCCCTTGCTAATAACTAAATCCGCCTTGTCAAATAACTGCAAAAAATTTTTAGCACAGTAAGATAAGACTGTTCCAGATAGTGTGGATCCAGAAGAAATAACTGTAGCAATCTTGTCAATTGAGCATTGAATAGCATCTTGCATTAACGCGTCATTAATAATTGGTTTTTCTTTAATAGCATAATAAATTTTTACAGTAGGATTGAGTTGTTTGATGGTCTCTATTAAGAGTCTATCAAATACGACCTCCCCCGCATTGTCTGCTAAGTATAATATACATCGAGAATTCTGAATTTGATTTTGAAATAATGGGAAATCAAAAATAGCTTTATTGCTTGTTTGAAATAATGATGAGGTTTCGCTTAATATTTTATTAATTTCATTATCTATATCCAAAGAATTTTTAGTCCCATAATCAATAATGTTTCCAGCTATGGCTAGTTCAGTAGCAAGTAGCAGTTTATTTTCTGATTCCTTTATTCTTTGTTTAAGTTTGGGATAAAGGCTTAATGCGAGTTCATTATTTTGTTTTTTGATTTGATTGTACACATCTTCTGTTTTTGCGTGTTTATTAACGATGTTATAGACCATGCGTACTATTTCAGGTGGAGAATGGCTTGATACGAATGATGCTTCTACATTTTGCGCCAACTCAATTACAATTTTTTCCTGTATATCTTCAGATAGGTTAGCAAGACGAGCTGCTGCTACAGCTTGTTTGAAAAAGCATGGTATGCATTCTAAATATGTTTTCATTGTAATTTTTCTTTTTGCTGGTAAAAAATAATTTGCTTTAATTTTGTAACGATTGTACTCTATGGGTATATACCCATGCAATGAAATTTTACGGGATTTATAAAAATGCCTCCATTTGTAAGAAAAGCACGTTTTTGCCGCTGTTTTGATGGCGCAGATTATTTTAAGCCCAGAGGTATACCTCTGGATGATTTGCAAGTTAATGATTTGGCTTTAGATGAACTAGAGGCAGTGCATTTATGTGATTTTGATGAGTTAGAACAAGAAGCAGCTGCAAAAAAAATGAAAATTTCAACAAGCACATTGCAACGTCTCCTTTATTCAGGGAGAAAAAAAATCATTGACGCACTTTACAACTCAAAAGCCTTAAAAATCTCAAGACATGATGATATTACAGAGTATGTTGCTCCAAGTGGTCGTAAAACTAATACTAATCGACGGCGAAGAAGAGGATGTTGTAACAGAAGTGCCATTGCTCTAAATAATTAGTAAATAGGTATATTTTTTGATTTTCAAAAAAACAAAAGGAAGGTGTGTTATGCGGAAAAACAGAAGTAAATTAAGTTTATTAGCTTTTATGCTTATTTGTTTGGGCCTAAGTTTATTGGTTACAATAAAAGCATTTGCAGAAATTTCTGAAATTAATATTACTACCAAAGAGCAAGGAGCAGGTGTTTTTTGTATATGTCCACATTGCGGTGAAAAACAGGCGCACAAGATAGGTGTTCCTTGTCGCTCTATTAATTGTTCAAAATGTGGCTCTGCTATGATAAGAGATTTGCAAGAAAAAACTGATACTGAAGTAACATCTGGAGGACAAGGAGTGGGTGGTTTTTGTATATGTCCACACTGTGGTGAAAAACAAGCGCATGAGAGAGGTGTTCCTTGTCGCTCTATTAATTGTTCAAAATGTAGTACTGCTATGATAAGAGATTTACAAGAAAAAACTGATACTGAGGGAACATATGGAGGACAAGGAGTGGGTGGTTTTTGTATATGTCCACACTGTGGTGAAAAACAAGCACATGAGAGAGGTGTCCCTTGTCGATCTGTTAGTTGTTCAAAATGTAAATCTACTATGATAAGAGAATAGGTTTTATACCGCTAAAAAAATGGAGCAACAAAAATTCTATTGTTGCGTGTAATTAACAAAATATTTGAAGAGGTGATTTATGAAAATATGTATAACTTCTAGTGGTGACAATCTTGAATCGCAAATAGACCAAAGGTTTGGCCGGTGTAGTTATTTTATTATTTGGGATGATACAAATAATACATTTGAAGCTATTGCTAATCCTAATATTGATGCTGGTTCTGGTGCTGGGGTTCAATCTGCCCAATTGGTGGTTGCTAAACAAGTATCAATGGTAATTACTGGTGAAGTTGGTCCAAAGGCAGAACAAGTATTGCAAGCGGCAAAGCTACGAATTATTACTGGTGAAAATGGTAATATAAAAGAAGCTATAGAAAAGTATAAAAGCAAGAGTATTAATTCAAGTTCTGTTTCGCAACTTAACGCAGATGTAAATATAAAAACAAAAAATGGATTGGCTAAAACACTTATTAACAAATGTTTAAATTTGGGTGGCAGACAGGGGCAAGGACAAGGAAGTGGTAGGGGTATGAGATTGGGAAGAGGAGCAGGAAAAGGTTTTGGGCGAGGTCAAGGTGGTTTTTGTATTTGTCCAAAGTGTGGTGAAAAACAACCGCATCAAAAGGGGGTTCCTTGTCAATCTATTAACTGTCCAAAGTGTGGTTCTTCTATGGTTAGAGAGTAAGTTTTATGATTATAACGGTTGCAAGCGGTAAGGGAGGAACTGGTAAAACTACTATAGCAGTAAGTTTAGCTTTATCAATTGGGAAAAATATACAACTTTTAGATAGCGATGTTGAAGAACCAAATACACATATTTTTATAAAACCCAAAATAAATAAAACAGAAAATGTTTCTATTAAAGTACCGCAAGTTGATTTAGAGAAATGTAATTTTTGCGGTAAATGCTCTAGTGTTTGTGCCTTTAACGCAATAGCTGTGGTTCCGTGGACAGTAAATATTTTTACGGAACTTTGCCATAGTTGTGGAGCATGTAAATATTTTTGTCCTAATGACGCCATCGTAGAAATAGATAAGCCTATTGGTTTAATTGAAATTGGTGAAAAAAATGAGATAGATTTTATTCAGGGCGAATTAAATGTTGGCCAAGCAATGCCTACTCCAATAATAAAGGCTATTAAAAAACATATTGACCATAATAAGCACACAATTATTGATGCTCCACCAGGAACTAGCTGTTCTATGGTACATTCTGTAATTAATTCTAATTATTGTGTTTTAGTGACAGAGCCAACGCCTTTTGGGTTAAATGATCTAAAGCTTGCTGTTGATGTTCTAATGAAATTAAAAATACCATGTGGCGTAATTATTAATCGTTGTGATATAGGTAATAGTGAGGTTGAAAAATATTGTCAAAAACAAGATATAAGAATTTTAATGAAGATTCCTTTTAGTCGTAAAATTGCTGAAAGTTATTCTTTGGGTGAACCACTAATTGAGGCTTTACCAGAGTATAAAAAAGCGTTTCAAAAGATATTTATAGCTATAGAGAATAATTATGGCCAAACAAGTAGTAATAGTTAGCGGAAAAGGTGGCACTGGTAAAACAGTAATTAGCGCTGCTTTTTGTGCTATTGCAAAAAATAAAGTTATTGTTGATGCAGATGTTGATGCTGCTGATTTATTTTTATTATTAAATCCTAAAACTAAAGAAAGCCATAAATTTAGTGGTGGTAGTAAGGCGGTTGTTGCGCAAGATCTATGTATTCAATGTGGCGCCTGTTATAACAATTGCCGATTTGGGGCTGTTAATAAAAGCTTTGTTATTGATGAGATTTTGTGTGAAGGTTGTGGGCTTTGTGCAAATATTTGTCCAAATGGTGCTATAAAAATGCAGCCTTCAGATTCCGGTGAATGGTATATATCAGAAACAGAGTATGGGACTTTTGTGCATGCTAAGCTTGGTATTGCGGAGGAAAACTCGGGTAAGCTTGTTTCGTTAATCAAATATAAGGCTCTGGAGATAGCGAATAAAAATAATTGTGCATGGATTATTATTGATGGTCCGCCAGGTATTGGCTGCCCTGCAATTGCAGCTTTAGGAAATAGTGATTGTGTGGTTATCGTAACCGAGCCAACTTTATCGGGTTTACATGATGCTATGCGTATCGCAGGTTTGGCACAACATTTCAATTTGCCGATAAAATTCATGATTAATAAATATGATTTAAATATAAAAATGACCCAGGCGATCGAAGAGTTTTGTCGTGTTCATCAAATAGAAGTAATAGGTAAAATTGTTTTTGATGAGTGCGTGGTGCAATCGATTATTGATGGCCACACTATTATGGATCAACCAAAATTCAAAAACAAAGACGTTCTATTGAACGCATGGGATAGGATAGAAAATACAGTTAATTATAATAAATGAGGAAACTATGTCAGAAGATATTGAAATGATGACCAAAGAGCTACCATTGAATTTTGGTCCACTCAAAAGCGCCAATGCAAACGCACGGATTACAGGTCCTTGTGGTGACACAATGGAGTTTTGGTTAAAGATCGATAATGGACAGATTCTGGCTGCTAGCTTTACAACTGACGGTTGCGATAATTCAATTATTTGTGGCAGTACAGCTGGATATATGGTTCAAAATAAAATATTAGATGATGCGTATGCTTTGACGCAAAAAGAAATTTTATTAGAAATGGGTTATTTGCCGGATGAATTTAAACATTGCGCCTTGTTGGCGGTAAATACAATTAAAAAGGCAATTGAAAATTATAAAGAAAATTATCAGTCTCATTGTCAAGCAAGCAATGAAGGTAATAATACTTGTGATAGTTGTACAAAAGAGGAATGTGATCCATCTTGCGAATCCAACTCTGAAAATAAGAAATCTAAGAACAGACTGACAAAAATTAAACACAAAATTGCTGTGTTGTCAGGTAAGGGAGGTGTTGGTAAAAGTACCATTGCTGTTAATTTAGCATCTGCCCTCGCAGCAGCTGGTTATAAAGTTGGGTTAATAGATGCGGACATTCATGGCCCCAGTATTCCTACACTGCTTAATTTAAATAGTATTACCAGTCATTCTGATCATGAAGGAATTATTCCCGTTGAGATTGGAAACCTTAAAGTTATCTCTATTGGCTTTTTTTTAGAACAGAATACTGATGCATTGATTTGGCGTGGTCCTATGAAAATGAGAGTCATTGATCAATTTCTACACGAAGTTAAATGGGGCGAGCTTGATTTTTTAATTATTGATCTACCACCAGGAACTGGTGATGAACCATTATCTATTGGGCAATCTTTTTCTAATCAAGATGGTGCAGTCATTGTCACAACGCCCCAAGAAGTAGCCAGCTCTGATGTGCGTAAATCAATCAATTTTTGTCGTAAGCTTGGGTTGCCTATCCTTGGGATAATTGAAAACATGAGTGGTTTTATCTGTCCAAAATGCAGTGAAATTACTTATATATTTGGTTCGAATGGTGGGAAAAATTTAGCAAATGATTTTAATATTCCTTTGTTGGGTGAAATACCACTTGATCCTACTATAGTCTCAGCTTGTGATAGGGGAGTGTCCTATATAGAGGCCTATGCAGATAGCAAAACCGCAAAAGTGTTTAGACAAATTATTGCTTCTGTATTGCAGCGTATAGATACTAATTTAAACATAAATGAATCAAAACTATAAAAGAGGAGTTTTTATGCTTATTGCTATTCCAGTTAATAATAATGAATTAGATTTACATTTTGGCCATTGTAAAAAATTTGCTTTGGTAAAAGTTGATACCAAGGAGAAGAAGATTTTATCACGAGAGGATATAGAAGCGCCGCCTCATCAACCTGGTTTGCTTCCGTCATGGCTATCGCAAAGAGGAGTGAATATGGTTATAGCTGGTGGGATGGGGCAAAGGGCCAAAGATTTATTTGATCAGCGCAATATTGAAGTATTGATAGGTGCACCACAAGAATCTCCTGAAAAATTAGCAGAAGGTTACTTAAAAGGCTCCTTAAAGTTAGGAGAAAACTGTTGCGATCATTAGCAAATAAATTTTAAAAATAATTAGCAGGTTTATTATGGTTGATAGTTTTATACAAAACAACACACATCAAAACTGCTTGATGTGTGGTAGAAAACCATGGTCTTTAGGGCTATGTTTTTATACAATAGACGATGGCTGGGTATGTAGTGAATTCCAATCGCACGAAAAATTGCAAGGATACGATGGCATATTGCATGGTGGAATAATATCTTCATTGCTAGATGCTGCGATGACCAATTGTCTTTTTCATCATGGTATTCAAGCGTTGACCGGCGAGCTTTTGGTAAGATTTCTGCATCCAATTTCTTGTGACTCGAAATTAGAGGTAAGGGCTCATATATTATCTGAAAGTCCTCCGCTTTATATAGTAAAAGCCGAGCTTATTCATGAGGATAAAATTATGGCAAAAGCAGAAGCAAAATTTATGAGACGTTTATAATATTTTTATTATTTCAATGGTGAAAAAATGATTCAAGATGATCACAATCGGTTTAAAGGTTGGTTTGTTATTAAACGTAATGGCGAAAAAGTTGAATTTAATAGCGCTAAAATAGCTAATGCTATTGTTAAGGCTGGTGAGGCAACTGGAGAAATTAACGGTGAAATTGCTCAAAAATTAGCTATTCGAGCAATCTCGATATTGCAGCAACTATTAGTTGAACCATTGGTTGGTGTTGAAACAATTCAAGATATAGTTGAAGAAGTTTTACTCAACTCAACTTATAAAAAAACAGCAAAAGCATACATAATATATAGAGATCAACATGCCCGCATTCGTGAATTAATTGACAAAAACAAGGTCGCGTTCGTTGACGGTTATATAGAGCAATTAGATTGGAAGGTAAAAGAAAACAGTAATATGGCTTTCTCTTTGCAGGGATTGAACAATTATATTGCAAACGAAACCAGTAAAAATTACTGGTTAAATAAAATATATACCCCGGAAATTAGAGATGCCCATATTAGCGGAGATTTTCATCTCCACGATTTAGATCAGTTATCTGTATATTGTGTTGGCTGGGATTTACAAGACTTGCTATTGCAAGGGTTTCGAGGGGTGGCGGGAAAAATAGCTAGTGCTCCTGCTAAACATTTTAGAAGCGCATTAGGGCATATAGTAAACTTTTTTTATACCCTACAAGGAGAGGCTTCAGGCGCACAAGCCTTTTCTAATTTCGATACTTTGCTAGCTCCTTTTATTAGATATGATGATTTATCTTATCCGGAAATCAAACAAGCACTACAAGAATTTATTTTCAATGTAAATGTGCCGACCAGGGTGGGTTTTCAAACCCCATTTACAAATGTTACTTTAGATTTGCATCCGCCGCAAAATTTAGCAAATCAAGCGGTTGTTGTTGGCGGTAAACTTCAAGAAGAAACTTATGGTGATTTTCAAAAAGAGATGGGTCTTTTTAATAAGGCATTCTTAGAAGTGCTTGCGGCTGGAGATGCAGATAGTCGTATTTTTACCTTCCCAATACCAACTTATAATATTACCAAAGATTTTTCTTGGGATAATGATGATTTGCAGTTGTTATGGGAAGTAACAGCAAAATATGGCATCCCATATTTTGCTAATTTTATTAACTCCACGATGTCGCCTGATGATGTTCGTTCAATGTGCTGTAGATTGCGCATAGATCATAAGGAATTAAATAAACGTGGTGGTGGATTGTTTGGTGCTAATCCCCTTACCGGTTCTATTGGCGTTGTAACCATAAATATGTCACGTATAGGCCATTTAGCCAACACTGAAGAAGAGTTTTTCAATGAGCTTGAACGATTAATGTGTTTAGCCAAAGATAGTTTAGAAATTAAGCGTAAAACACTAGAAAGATTTACTGAAGCTGGTTTATATCCTTACATTAAGTTTTATTTACGTAACATAAAACAACGCCATAAATATTATTGGTTTAATCATTTTTCTACAATTGGTTTAATTGGTATGAACGAAGCTTGCATAAATATCTTAGGCGAAAATATTGGAAGCGCTAAAGGACGTGATTTTTCTATACGAGTTTTAGATTTTATGCGTGATTTGCTGAGCAAATTTCAACAAGAAACTGGAAATTTTTATAACTTGGAAGCCACTCCTGCCGAGGCAACTGGCTATAGATTAGCACAGCTAGATAGAGACAAATACCCGGAGATGCTGCGTAATTTTAATTTAGATGATGGACAAAATGATTTTATTTATACAAATTCTACGCAATTGCCGGTAAATTATACCGACGATGTTTTTCATATGTTAGATCTACAGGATGAATTACAGGCTAAATATACTGGTGGAACTGTGGCGCATGTTTTTCTTGGTGAAGCAGAAGTTGATTCTCAAGCAGTAAAAAATTTCATAAGAAAAGTGTTTCAGCAATATCGCTTGCCATATCTTTCCATTACACCTGCATTTTCCATATGTGCAAAACACGGCTATATTTCTGGGATCAAAGAAAAGTGTCCTCAGTGCGGCGAAGCAACTGAAATTTATTCTAGAGTTGTAGGTTATTATCGTCCTGTTAGCCAATGGAATGCGGGCAAACAAAATGAATTTAAAATACGGAAGTTTTATCAGATAGAAAAATGAGTGTTATGAAAATTGCAGCTATCCAACCTTTGAGCTTAAGTGATTTTCCTGGTCATTGTGCGGCTATTATTTTCACTGTAGGTTGTAATTTACGTTGCCCTTACTGTCACAACAAAAACTTATGGGATGAGAATTGCCAGCAAATTAGTGAGACAGAGGTGTTGGCTTTTTTGCTTTCTAAAACCAAAAAACTAGATGGTGTGGTAATTACTGGTGGAGAACCAACAATACAACCTGATTTAATATTGTTTATAAAAAAAATAAAAAACTTGGGTTATAAGATTAAATTAAATACTAATGGCACTAACCCGAATTGTATAAAAGATTTAATCGAACAAGAACTGGTTGATTATATTGCTATGGATATTAAAGCTCCATTTAATGTTTATGAGGAATTATGCGGTACGGCCATTTCCTTAGAAGATATTAAAATAAGTATAGCAGTAATATTATCTAGCAAAATAGCGCATGAATTCAGAACAACTTTTGCAAAAAAATGGCTTACAGAAACTGATGTTGAGGCGATTAGGGGTATGATTCCTGAAACCAGTAAATATATAGTACAAAATGAAAGTTCTGCTTAGTAACATAAAGTGGAGTTATATAGAGTGAATAGTCCCATAAAAATAACTACTATAGTGGAAAATCAATCAAAACATGGCAATTTGCTATCTGAACATGGTTTAAGTCTATTAATAGAATGTGACAACAAGTGCATTCTTTTTGATACTGGAGCGAGCGATCTTATAGTAAAGAATGCTATGAGTTTAGCTGTAAACCCAGTTGATATAGATTATATAATGTTATCACATGGGCATTATGACCATACTGGTGGTTTGAAATATATAAAGAATAAGAAAGTTTATGTGCATCCTGATATATTTATTCCTAAGTACAAAAAAATAAACAATCAATACAAATATATTGGTCTTCCTCATGCTAGAGAATATTACGAAAAAGAAAATAATATAGAGTTTGTTGAAGTTCAGAAGAGTACAAAACTAACAGAAAATGTAAAGCTACATGTCGACTTTAAAAAACAAGTTATTGGTGATTTCTATTTAAGGACTAATAATAACTATATCCATGATGTATTTACTGATGAATTAGCGTTATCCATCAATACAAATAATGGTTTGGTGATTGTAACTGGTTGTGCTCATTCTGGAATAATAAACATAATTGAAAAAGTCTTGGAAGATAATGGAGCTCGAGTCATTTATGCCCTTTTGGGCGGACTTCATTTGGTTAATTTACCTCAGAAAGAGGTTAAACTAATCGCTGAGAAAATAAATCATTATCATATAAATAAGATAGGTATTAGTCATTGTACTGGCAATAAATTGGCTAAATATTTGAGTGAATCTCAAGTATTTGATTTCAACGTTGGTGATTGTTTTATTGGATCATCTAATCTAAATGTAAAACAAAAACACTACCAGGAATAAAATTATGAATTCCAAAAAACTCGGCAATATGTTTCCTTTTAGAGGGAGTGGTAATGCTCTTTTTGCTAAATATGCATTGTTACATGTAATATTACTTGCTGTATGGTGGCTTGTTTACTCTCATCTCCAATTATTTTCTGTCTTTATTACTTACTCGCTATTGCATGTTGCACAGGGTTCTCGTTTAGGGTCAACTTTAGAATTCTTTTTTTACGATACACCCAAAATATTGATGCTGCTCTGTTTGGTAGTATACATCTCCGGTTTGTTGCAGTCTTTTATATCGCCTGAAAAAACTAGACAATTTTTAGTTGGTAAAAGTGAATTTATTGGTAATATCTTTGCTGCTTTGCTTGGAATCGTAACACCTTTTTGTTCTTGCTCTGCTGTTCCTTTATTTGTTGGATTTGTATCAGCGGGGATCCCCTTGGGAGTTACATTTTCATTTTTAATTTCAGCACCCATGGTAAATGAAATAGCTTTGATTTTACTTTATGGTTTGCTCGGTTGGAAAATAGCGGCTATATATCTTATAACAGGCTTAAGTATAGCTATTGTTGCTGGTTTTATTATTGGTAAGTTGCATCCAGAAGAATATATCGAGGATTGGATAAAAGATATACGTCTTGATACGGCTGCGAAACAAAATACAAAAACAAGTTGGCATGACCGGTTTCTACTTGCATATAATGCAGTAGTTAATATTTTTAAACATATTTGGATCTATGTTTTTATTGGTATTGCTGTAGGTGCGATTATTCATGGTTACATTCCAGAAAGCTTTATGGTGTTTGTAATGGGAGCACACTCTTGGTGGTCTGTGCCATTAGCAGTGCTACTAGGTATTCCCTTGTATTCTCCTCATGCAGGTGGAATTATTCCTGTAATAGAAGTTTTGATTAATAAAGGAGCAGCAATTGGCACTGTGTTAGCTTTTATGATGGCTGTTATTGCCTTATCTTTTCCAGAGATGGTGATATTACGTAAGGTATTAAAGCCGCGATTAATTTGTATATTCTTGTTTATAGTAGCTACAGGTATTGTATTAATTGGGTATTTATTCAATTATATTATATAAATATTTGGTATAAATTTTTACCATTAATATATTGTTAATTCTTGGCGGAATAAGAAGATATAGCGTCCAAATCTTTGTTGGCCTTTTATTGTGATTTTTTATTACTGATGATTGCTAGAAATTAAACACTTTACTCAAATATGCGCGTCCTGAATCAGCAAATATGACTAGCATGGTATCTGATGCGCTAAGCTTTTTGGAATACTCTAATGCAACATGCATCACTGCTCCGCTAGATAAACCAACAAGATAACCTTTTTTTGCGAGCATTCTTGTCATATCGAAAGCATTATCATCACTGACTGGAATAATCTCATCAATAACGTTTCTATCCAAAGTGTCGGTTATAACGTCAACTCCTATGCCTTCGGTTTTATAGGCTTTAGGACTATCCGGCATTGATAATTTAGATGTCATAGCATCGATACCGATTACTTTTATATTCTTATTTTTCTCTTTTAAATATTTTCCTATGCCTGAAATAGTCCCACAGCTTCCCATTCCGATAAAACAGTGGGTTAGCTTACCGCAAGACTGCTCCCATATTTCTGGGCCAGTTGTTGTATAGTGGGCCTTAGGGTTTTCAGTATTATAATATTGATTAGGCATGTAAGAGTTTGCTATTTGTTTATGCAGGGTTTCTGCTTTTGTATGATAGCCATTAGGATCATGCAGATCATCTGTGTCTGGGCAAACAAAAACTTTAGCGCCATAAGCTTGTAATGTGGATACTTTTTCAATACTAGTTCTATTCGGCACAGTAATAATCACATTATAACCCTTAATTGCTCCAATCATAGATAAGGCGATACCTTGATTGCCCGAAGAAGCTTCGATTATAGTTCCGCCTGGGCGCAAGTCACCTCTACGTTCAGCTTCTTGAATCATAAATAACGCTGATCTATCTTTAATGCTACCACCGGGATTTAAATGCTCTAATTTTGCTAGAATGGTTGGTTTGGTGTCAAGATCAAGTTTGACTAAAGGAGTATTCCCAATTGCATCAAGAAAGCTTTTATTTTGATAATTTATTTTAGAAACTAACATGTTAATTTAATCCTAACATTTTATGAAAGTTGCTCTTATTTTATGTGTTTAATTTGTACTTGAATAGCCAAAATCACTAAACATCATGAAATTCAAAAAGACAGTCTATATCATAATAAGGTATTGTGAAGTATTAATTTCATGCCAACCAATGGGTTTTAGATTGGCAAGCTCCTTACTCTTTCCAGCGCCATGGAAATCCATAATATATTGTTATAATTTACCGAGGCAGGAGATCTCAAGTTTTTCAGCCAGTTCTTCTTGATAAAGATTGCAGTAAACGCTTTTTTAACAAATGCGTATTTAAAGGTAGCTCATGGGTAGCTTTAAAGGATCTGGTAGATAGGGCGATATGGTTGGAAGCCACAACAATATTGGTGCCGGCACGGGGACTCGAACCTCGGACCTACTGATTACGAATCAGTTGCTCTACCAACTGAGCTATACCGGCAATTCCTTAACTGGTGGCTTATAAGTGTAATTGCTTAATCTGCCTAAAGTCAATCTGTGGGGATTCTGTGAGGACTACACTCCCTACAAGATCCATCATCAGGACAAATTAGCATTTGCATAAACTTGTCCTGCATTGACTTGACAAGAATTGATCCTGTATTTATACATCTCAACAGCGTTAAAGTCGGGCTGCTAAAACCCTGCTTGGCTTCACAAACCTTATTTGCTGCTGCAATAAGATACCTATTTCAGCGGCAAAATAATGCATTGTGATTCTTTCTGAAATTTAGGAAGATCGCCTATATATTTATCCATCGCCTCAAGTTGCTCAGCACCAGATCGGATACTTTTCTTATGCTGGTTTTCCCTTAAAAAATTAACTGCAGCCTCTCTAAACTTTCGTCCGGGTCTGACTCCACATTACAGCAAATTGTCTTGAGTTTTCGATACGTCTTGCTAAATACTTTTCCGCCTCTTCAAGCGAATCTATTCCAATACTTTTGCAAATTCGTTGTCCAAATACTTGTTTGTCGATATGCCAGCAATCCCTACGTTTACAGAATACTAGTGTTCTTTTGCGTCTCATAATTTTAACCTCATATTTGAGGGACGCCCACTACGTCCCTTATGATAGTCGACCCACCTGTCTAAGTCCAGCCTATAAAACACTATTCCTTGGATTCCTATTGGCATTTCAATCAGAAATGGTCTTACTTCTTGATTAAAACGATGCCTATCCATATCAAGGTAGCGCGACACATCTCTAAATATAATTAAGCGCGGTAGCAGATATTCATTTTTGCTCATCAGTTATCTCTCTGTTCGTATAAATATTTCTACTTTTTTGTGTTAATTCTTTTTGGGTTAAAAAATTTTGACAAATGAAAATATTTTTTGTTTAGTTTTTTTAGTAGAAAATCGAAATTAGCCTGTACTTATGGGGGATTTGACATTTTTTGTATCCAACTACTGGCGGCTTACATTTCAAGAAATTATGCTTCCGGTATTCAACTAAATATAAAACTTTAGGTTATTCATCTTGTCGCGTAGAATATCGATTATAAATTTTATCCGCTTTAATCTGCTATGGAGGGAAGGTTATGTCTAAAGTTGGTAATTATTTCGAAAGCGAAAAAAAGCAAAAAAGGGAAATGTTGCAAAAATTTTGGGATGAGAGAGTTGTTAAGTTTAACGAAAAAAGTATCAACGGGCTCAGAGATCTCATGATACAAATACACTTGCCAAACGACCCCCTAAACAATAATGATATTACCAAGCTTTTTGATGACATCGTCAAACAAAAGATTAACTTTGAAAAGTTCTTCGAAATACTACAATGCTATTCTTTATCGCTCGTTCACTTTATATATGAACATGAAAGTCTTTTTGATCAAAAACATGAAATTAAGGCAGAAGATATTGCAGACATTAAACAATACATGTCTGACAAGAAAATGTCAGCAGTAATCTCTTTGGGTAACGCAGAAGATAATAGCTTGATAACATTAGCATCAGAGGGAAACAAACTCTCTGATGTTTTTTGTATATTTTCTGTTGGAAAAATTTTTACCTGTATGCTGATATTTAAAATGATCGAAGAAAAAATTATTTCTGAAAATGATTTGAATAAGCCTGCTCAACTGGACGAGAAAATTATCGAAGCGTTACCAGAAAAAATTCAAGAGCGTTTAAAAGAAGTAACACTGTTGCAGCTTATCACGCGTAAATCAGGGATCGGTTATTGCAGAGATAAGTATCATGAAGATATCGAACATAGAGTTAAAAACAATCTACCTCAAATAACAAGCATAAATGAATTGCTACCATTTATTGAAAAAGAAACAGGCAAAAACCTTAACTATACTGATGGAGAAATGTTATTGGTTGGATTTGCAATTGAGCGCGCATATGAAGGCAAATATGGCAAACATCTTGGTTTCAACGATATATTACAGAAGTACATAATTGATAAAGTCGGTATGTCACGTTTTTCAAATATGATGCCTAAAAATACCGAGCAACACCAAGTAAAATACAATCTTGCAGATACTATTATCACACCTAATTTGATAGGCGGCCCTGCTGGATCAGGAATGTGGATGACTGTAGAAGATTTAGCAAAATTTGGACAATGGGTATACGATGAATACTCCAGCTCTAATTCTAGATTTAGGATGTTTTTGGAAAACTATGCGGGACGAAGTTTTTATTACCCAGAATCCAAGTTATTTGCTTATATCCATATGAATCCATCCGCTAGTGCGTTTTTTTCAATTTTTCTTAATACCGGAACATTTGTAGTTACATTATCTAATCAGCGAGATATGGCTGCAGATTTAGCATTAATGGTAATTGATAAAAATTTCCGAAAATTAGAACAGCTTAGCATATGGGGTTAGTATACAGGGTCAAGCGATTTTACAACCGAGTTCGAAGATTAACTTAAAATCCATCAGGACTTAACTCTTTGTTCTAATAATCTCGAAAAAACCAAACTAAAACAAAGACCAAAAACAACTATAGCGCCGGCCAGCACTTCCCAAGGTTTAATTTGCTCTCCTAAAACTATCGCCGAACTTAAAAAAGCAACAAATGGAATTAACAAAGTAAACGGAACAACCGTTGCTGCCGGATAACGCTTCAGCAAGAAACTCCATGTCCCAAAGCCAAATAGCGTCGCCACATACCCTAAATAGATAATTGCTCCAAATGACACCCATGACATATGAATAAAGTTATTAACAAAACCATGCGTCCCTTCAGTAAACACTGCCAACAGCAACATTGGCGGCCAAGCAAAGAAGCTGCCCCAAACAACAACAGGTAGCATCTGGGTTGTTTGGAGTTTTTTTGAAATTAGATTGCCAATACCCCACGCCGCTGATGAAGCAATAACCAACAATGCCCCGCTAAATGAGGCTGAAGCACGTAAATTTACCGCGATAATCCCAATACCAATCCACGAAATTAAAATACCGATAACTTGCCACTTATTAGGTCTTTCATTACAAAAAATAGTTACTAACAAAAGAGTAAAAAATATTTGTCCTTGCTGCGATATTAACGCTGCCAAACCAATAGCTACCCCCAAATAAACTCCCGCAAACAACAAAGAAAATTGTAAAGCAAACATAATCAAACCATAGGCCGCAAGAGTTTTTAAGGGAATTTGTGGTCGACGTATAAAAAAAACAGCAGGTAAACTTGTAAAGAGAAAGCGCGCAAAACATAGAGCCAGTGGTGATACTCCATCCAACCCAATTTTAATAATTACCCAATTAAAGCCCCAGAAAAAAATTAAAAAAAGAACTAACACAAGGTGACGTAGAAGCATAAAATAAATTTTCGTGAATTAGAATTATCGGCGATTCTACTCACCAAGCTTGGCTAGAGCAATATCTAAAAACTTAATATAACATTAAAGTTTTCACCATTACTAACATAGGCGACACAACACGGGAAAAATATTTCTTTGGATTTTTACAACGTTTTTAAAAAAACCCAAACCTAACAATGTAGGCTCACCCCCCTGCCAAATAAAATTGATAGTATTACTAGCTTGTCCTTGGATATACTGCTGAGTTAACTATTCGAGTAATTGGTCAGCGCTAACAAAATTTTGTTCATGCGGAAACAGATTTTATAAACAGTGTAGATCGAGACCCGGTCTGGAATCATGATTTTATAAACTTAGTAAGGCACCACCAGAAGTAGGATTCCCGATAATTACCCCGTAAAAAATCCTGTATTGTGTGTTTGCATAAATAATCTTATAAAGTTCCTACATTTTAGGAGAACTTTTATGCATAACTACAACTCTGGCTTTACCTTAATCGAACTATTAGTAGCAATTGCAATCATTGGAATTCTTACCGCCATTGCTATTCCGTCATATCAAAACTACACCCGCAAAGCTCATTACAGCGAAATCGTGCACGCGGCTGCGCCATTCAAACTCGGCGTTGAAGAATGCTTTCAAACAACCAATGATTTAAAAAGCTGTAAACCCGGGGAAAATGGCGTACCAAAAAATATCGATGCTGACAGCGGTGTTGGACTTGTTGATGGAATTAGCGTGGGTGATGGCGGCATGATTACAATAACACCGCGTGATTTGCACGGAATCAAACCAACAGATACCTATGTCTTAACTCCTGAACCAAAAAACAATCAATTAAGCTGGAAAACCAGCGGTGGCGGAGTAGACCAAGGATATGCATACAAACAATAGCCTCTTTTTTTCCAATGAAGACACCTCAATCATAAGGTTTATTGATCAGATTTTAAACGATGCTATTGCTAAACACGCTTCTGATGTTCATTTTGAACCGTATGAGGAATATTGCCGCGTTCGCTTTCGCATTGACGGTTTGCTTTATGAAATTACTAAAACTGAAAATTTACTAGGACCGCGTTTCAGCGCCCGACTTAAAATCATGGCCAATCTAGATATTGCAGAAAAACGCCTACCCCAAGATGGGCGATTCACTTTTAAATTAGCAACTAAGCAAAATCAAGACTGCCGTCTAAGTATTTGTCCTACAATGTTTGGCGAAAAACTAGTAGTGCGTATTCTCAACCCTATTAACACTTCACTCAACATTGAACATTTAGATCTCAATGAAAAAGAACAGCAAATCTTTTGTAAACACATTCAAATGCCACAGGGTTTGATCTTGGTCACAGGACCTACTGGAAGCGGCAAAACCATTACTTTATACACCGCACTAAATATTTTAAATCAGCCAACAAAAAATATTTCTACCATCGAAGATCCAATTGAAATAAGTTTGCACGGAATAAATCAAGTTGAAGTTAATCACAAAACCGGTTTGGGTTTTGCAAAAACCTTGCGTGCGTTTTTGCGTCAAGATCCTGACATTATCATGATCGGTGAAATTCGTGATTTAGAAACTGCAGAAATCGCTATAAAAGCAGCACATACGGGGCATTTGGTCCTAGCAACGCTACACACCAATTCTGCTGTAGCAAGTTTAACTCGCCTCCTAAACATGGGAGTTCCAGCGTTTAATCTTGCTACAGCAATTAGTTTAATTATTGCTCAGCGCCTAATACGCAAACTTTGTGTGCATTGTAAACAACCGCAAATTCTGCCAAAAACAGCGCTTGCTGAAAACAATTTAGAAGAAACTATTATTCCTTACACTGCCCGAGGTTGTGAACACTGCAATCAAGGTTATTACGAAAGAATAGCAGTTTTTGAAATGCTTCCAGTTACTGCAACAATCAGTGAACTCATCATGCAGCATTGTGACCTGAGCACAATTGAAAAACAAATGCGCCTGCTCAATATTCCAACATTGCGCAGAGCTGCATTGAACAAGGTTCGGGCAGGCATTACCAGTCTTGAAGAAGTTAACCGCGTAATGATTTAATTTTATGCCTACTTATACCTGGTCTGGAATAGATTGTACTGGTAAAAAAATTAGCGGCATCGCTTACGCAAACAACATTAGTCAACTCAAAATTAAACTCAGCAAACAAAATATTTTCCCACTTAAAATTGCTACTACTTTTTGGCGCAATCGTAAAATAAAAACAAAACATATTAAGGTTTTTATCGAACAACTTGCTATTTTAATTAACGCCAATATTCCTTTGCTTATTGCCTTGAATATCATAATCCAGGATGCAGAAAATGAAAGTATAAAAAATTTAATCACCAATTGTAAAAACTCAATTTCAGCCGGGCAATCATTACACACAACTTTATCTCAACAGCCACAATATTTTAATGAACTTTTGTGCAACCTAATTAACGTGGGTGAACAATCTGGCACCCTTGATATCATACTCAATGAGCTGACAGATTATTTTACAAAAATCACTAGCCAAAAACGTAAAATCATAAAAACTTTACTATATCCAACTACGGTTTTGGGCATAACTTTTATTGTTATGGCAATTTTATTGTTGTTTGCTATTCCACAATTCAAAACCATGTATAGCGGCCTTGGTGCTGATCTACCAGGTTACACACAATTTATTATCAATCTTGGAGATTTTGTACGAGCGCGGTGGGAATTTATTTTGGGTAGCATAATCGGCTCTATAATTTGCACAAAATTTGTACATCAACGCTCGCTAAAACTTCGCCAATATCTTGATAATGTAAGCTTAAAAATACCCATTGTAGGAAGAATCTTAACCTATAGCATTATTGTGCGACTCACTAAAACTATTGCCCTATCTTTCAAATCCGGCATGCCTTTACTCAAAGCTATAGATCTCTCTATCAACACCACCCAAAATTGGCGCTATCAATTAGCACTGCAAAACGTTGCAAAATCCATTACTAATGGCAAAGCTCTACATAGCGCTATGGAAGAACAAAAGCTGTTTCCGGCAAAAATAATTCAATTAATTGCACTCGGAGAAGAAACGGGAACACTCGATGTGATGCTCGAAAAAATTGCAGTAATTTTTAACGAAAAATTAAACTATATCACTGACAATTTAAATAATTTATTAGAGCCAATTATCATGCTGATTCTCGGTGTTCTTGTCGGCGGCTTAATTATCGGCATGTATTTGCCGATTTTCCGATTAGGGATGGTAATATAAAACAATACTAAGAAAATACTTTTTGCAATATCCTAACCTTTCTCACCAAAGAAGCAAAAGTAAAGCTAACGGGAACGGTTATCAAAACAACGAGAATAAATTTTAAAATAGATTGTTGAGAATACCAACAAGGTTACCGCAAACCACATTGAGCCTATCCATGAAAGAAAGCGAAAAGATGTGATACTGCGTTGATAAATATCGAATAGACTCATATGGGGATGTGTCATCTTTGTCACAACAGGATTAATTAGAAACATAAAGATGATCGTAGGAATTCCCAACCGAAACAATCGATCTTTTATAAATTTCTTTGCTCCTTTTTTATCCAATGATGGCGGAACAAAAATAGGCAGCAATGAAAAAAATAAAGACATGAAAAAGGCTTGGCTAAACGACAAAATAAACCAAAAAGCATAAAAAGAGGCGCTATCTAAAGTTTCGGGCTTAATCTCAAGATAAAACCAGGGTACTATCCCACTATAAAGCAGCTGCTACATGTACAATAACTACAATAACAATTACCAAAGCTTTTAGATTATCAATATAAACCAGCCTGTTTTTTGCGGCATCACCACAAACAATATTAGGATTTTTTCTACTTGTTTGCTGCCAATTATCAACTGTCATCTGAACTTTTCCGATAAATCAGCGATTATTTCCATATCTTGTAGCACCTGATTAATTATAACGCAGTTAATAAAACTAACTTACTCATTTCTAACACGCGCGCACAGATAAACACCTACAATCGGTATATCAGTATAAATATTTCATTTAGACTTTCTTCCATTTAACTCTGCTTCAATTTCCTCAACCGTAGGCAATTCAGTTTTTAGTTCTTTAGGTAGAGTCTTTGAAATGGTATATTCAGATACTCCTATGGGCGCATTAATTTTCTTTAAAGCATATTCAGCTATGATTTTACTGCGAGATTCACAAAGTAAAATGCCAACACTAGGGTTATCATCCTTATGCTTCAATTTATTATCAACTGCCGCTAAATAGAAACTTAATTGCCCTAAGTCAGCAGGTTTGAATTTCTTTGCTTTTATTTCACAAACGACAAAACTACGTAACCCTAAATGATAAAACAAAACATCAATAAAAAATTCTTCATTATCTACTTCTATAGGGATTTGTGTGCCAACAAATGAAAATCCAGCACCTAGCTCTAATAAAAAATCTCGAATATGTATTGTTAAAGCTTTTTCAATTTCACGTTCATGCGCTTCTTTTGAGATGGTTAAAAAATCGAAATTATAAGGATTTTTCAGCATTTCATGCGCTAAATCAGACTGTGGCGATGGCAGTAATTCACGATAATTAGAGATTTTATTTGTTTCTATGGCCTGACGCTCATAAAGACTATTCTTAATATGAGTACTTAATGTGGATCTTGACCAACCATAAACTATGGTTTGAGATGCATACCATTCGCGGCGGCTAGAATCATCTCTATATTTATCAAGTAACAGCTGGATGTGTGACCAAGGCAATTGCGCAGCAGCCTGCTGCGCAAATTCATCTAAAGATGGGTACAAACTTGCCAATAGACGCATATACTCAAGACTGCGTTTAGAAAAGCCAGAGAGACCTGGCTGAGATATTTGTAAGTCATTAGATAGCTGTTCTATAAATCGCGTTCCCCAATGTTGCTTAGTCTTTTGTATTCGTAAAATATCCCTACCAAGTTGCCAATAAAATTCAATAATGTGAATATTTACTATATTGGCAGTACGTAGTTGAGCAGTTTTTAGTCGCTGCTTAATTTCATACAAAAAAGCAATGTAGTCTCTATCAGATACCAGAGGAATTGATAAATATTTATTCATTAAACTCCGGCTAAAAATATTTGGTGTTTATTTGTAGATCCCTTGCAATTATGCAAGGAGATTATTACATTTCAATACAGGATATTGTCCGGTATTGTTATATACTACCGAAGTGAATATGCCGCTTTTACTGAATACATGGCTCATCCTAGAAAGCATGCGATACAACGCTAAACATTGTGTCGTTATAGGCTTAAGTGTAAACTTGAAACCAGTGATCCATACATTACAAAACAATTATTCAACTTTTCTCATCGGAGTCAGCATTCTCGGCTTGGCAATTGGCAGTTTTTTAAATGTCGTTATTTATCGCCTGCCGATTATGTTGCAACGCGAATGGGAAAAAGATTACAAAGATTGTTCTGAACATCTTAAAAAAACTGCTTCCGTAAAATATAAAACTTTCAATTTGATTATTCCACACTCACACTGTCCAAAATGTAGCCAGCAAATTCCATGGTGGCAAAATATTCCAGTTGTAAGTTACATCTTGTTACATGGCAAATGCAGTCACTGTAAAGCCGCTATTCATTGGCGCTATCCAGTTGTCGAATTACTGGGTGGCTTATCTGCGCTTTTGGTTGCTATGCACTTTGGCATCAGCATTAAAACCCTGTCGCTATTAATTTTAACCTGGTCTCTGATTGCAGCTATTTTTATAGATTTTGATCATCTTATACTACCGGATAGCATTACCTTGCCACTAATTTGGCTCGGTTTATTATTAAGCACTAGCCATATTTTCACCACACCTGAAAATGCAATTATCGGCGCGGCTGGCGGCTATCTTTGCCCATGGTTTATTGCCTATATTTTTAAATTAATCCGCAAAATCGACGGCATGGGATATGGCGATTTTAAATTATTGGCAGTTTTTGGCGCCTGGCTTGGCTGGCAGATGATACCGCTAATTTTATTTGCCGCATCTTTAATCGGTAGTATCGTTGGTATAACCCTAATAGTTAGAAAAAAACATAAGTTCACTAAACCTATACCTTTTGGCCCATATTTAGCTATTGCCGGATGGCTTGCATTTTTCTTTGGACAAAACGTTTTGCACTGGTATTTGTATCTGTTTAATTTATAGGAGATTTTGTGTTAAAAATAGGGCTCACTGGCGGCATTGGCAGCGGCAAATCAACTGTTGCTAAATATTTTGCTGAATTAAATATACCAATTATTGATGCCGATAAAATCGCGCATGAGCTCCTTAAACCCAATACTGCCGCTCATAAAAAAATCATTGCTCATTTTGGCGAAAAAATTTTAACTGCAAAAAAAACTTTAGATCGAAACAAACTCCGCCAATTGATTTTTCGTAATAAAAAAGACCGTCTTTGGCTCGAAAAATTGGTTCATCCCCGTATACGAGCCGAAATGATAAAACGTGTAACAACGCTTAAAGCGCCCTACTGTGTCATGGCTATTCCGCTGCTTTTTGAAACCAAGATTTCACCAAAAGTTGACAGAATTTTGGTTGTTGACTGCCCTAAAAAAACCCAAATCAAACGAACCCACGAACGAAGTAGCTACTCTATCAATCAAATAAAGGCAATTATTGCTACTCAGCTTGATCGTAAAGAGCGGCTTAGACGAGCAGATGATGTTATTCGCAATACTAAAACGGTAGCTGACTTAAAAAAAATGGTAAAAAAATTACACAATCACTATTTAAGCTTGGTTTGATAACGGGTATCATGACGCTCCCATATGACAAATGAAACTATAATATACGAACAACCGCTAAACGAACAAATTCGTCTATGCCTACGACTTGAATATTTGTTTGAGCAAGCTGCCCATTATTTGTGCTCGGAATCTTCTTGGGATTTGCGTCAAACATTAAGCACTATATTGGAAATTCTTTCTGTCGCAGAACGTCCTGACCTAAAAAACAAACTTGGCCAAGCGCTCAATCAATATGCCTCCGCTTTAACTCAATTAGAAAAACTCCCTGACATTGACAAAGAAAAACTACACAGCATGCTTAAACAAATTGATCAATTAATTGATGAACTTCGCGCAAACACGCAAAAAACTGGGCAAGAACTACGTGAAAATGAGTTTTTAATGGCAATTCAACAACGATTATATACCCCTGCCGGAGCTTGCAATTTTAGTTTGCCTTCATATCATTTATGGTTACAACAAGATAAAGACATACTAAAACAACAACTATCGCGCTGGTTAGATTCGTTTAAGCAATTACAAATAATTATAAACTTAATGTTAAAATTAACACGTGAAAGCGCTTCTTTCAAAAACACAAAAGCTATTGGTGGTTTTTATCAAAGTAATCTAGAGCCAAGCATTCAGCATCAAATGATTAGAATTAGCATCACACCTGAAAAGGCGTTGTTTCCTGAAATCAGCGTCGGTCGACATCGCCTTGCTATTCACTTTTTTACTTTGGATATAAATGGCCGTGCAGCCCAAACCCCAGATGATATTGTTTTTGCACTGGCGTGCTGTAAGCTTTAATTATTTTCGCTTGCTGGTTTCGCTATAAGTGGGTATACTTCGGATCCTTAAAAGCTTAAACATGACCATAGATAATCGCAACACACTGATTATTTGATTTATTTACATATTTTGAGATACAAACATGAAACCAGAAATTCATCCACAATATAAAAAAGTAAAAGTTATCTGCAGCTGCGGTAACACATTCGAAACCAGCTCAACTGTGGGCAAAGATGTTCTCAACATAGAAATATGCGCCAAATGTCACCCTTTTTATACTGGCAAACAAAAAGTTACGGATACTGCTGGACGTGTAGAGAAATTTCAAAAAAGATACAGCACCAAAAAAGCTCCAGTCGAAAAACCTGAAAAATCTGATAAAAAATAACACATTTTTGGGTTTCGAACTTTGTGGCTGGAATGCTTCGCAAAAAACGCTCGCAACGACACTTTATGTTATTTCCTGTTAAACCAAGGTTAACTTAGCATGCGGCTTACCGATTTTGACTTCAATCTACCACCAGAACTTATTGCTCAATTTCCTTTGCCAAAACGTAGCGCCAGCCGCTTGTTGTGCCTTGATAAAAAAACCGGCGCTATCGCTCATCACAACTTCAAAGATCTACCAAATTTAATAACTCCAAAAGATTTATTGGTTTTCAACAATACCAAAGTCATCCCAGCTCGTCTATTTGCTACCAAACCGACAGGTGGCAAGGCAGAAGTTTTAGTAGAACGGATTTTAGAAAACAATAAATTATTGGTACAAATTAAAACCAGTAAACCCTTGAAAACTGGCGCGAAACTGCTTTTAACTAATGACACTTGGTTTGAAGTTGTAGGCCGTCAGGATAATTTTTTTGAGTTAGTTTTACAATCACCCCATCTACTTAATATTATTCTTGAGCAATTCGGGCAAATTCCTCTGCCACCATACATTGAACATCAACCAACCATAATCGACAACGACCGCTACCAAACTATTTATGCCAAGCACGAAGGCGCAGTCGCGGCACCAACGGCTGGGTTACATTTTGATGAAGAACTAATGGCTAATCTTGCCCACAAAAAAATTAAAACCGCTTTTTTAACTTTGCATGTTGGCGCAGGAACCTTTCAACCCATTCGCACAGAAAAAATAGAAGATCACAAAATACATAAAGAATATATCGACGTTCCTGAAGCAGTCTGCGAACAAATCATAAACACCAAAAAAGATGGCGGAAGAGTTATTGCAGTTGGCACTACCAGCGCCCGTTCTTTGGAAACGGCTGGTCAATCAGGCAAGATAAAATCGTATCGCGGTGATACCGATATTTTTATTTATCCTGGCTATAAATTTCACTGTATTGACGCTTTGATTACCAATTTTCATTTACCAAAAACTAGTTTACTCTTATTGATTTGTGCCCTCTCCAGCCACAAAAATATTATGCATGCCTATCAAGAGGCAATACAACAAAGATACCGTTTTTTCAGCTATGGCGATGGGATGTTGATAGCTTAAAATAACATCGTAATTTTTTGTCAAAATCATATAAAATCTAGTATAATACCACCATGCAAAAAATTCCCATGACTGTTAAAGGCGTAAATACTTTACGTCAAGAACTAGAAAAATTAAAAACTATTGATCGCCCACACATTGCCAAAGCAATCGGTGAAGCTCGGGCGCTTGGTGACTTGCGTGAAAACGCAGATTATCACGCAGCAAAAGAAACCCAAGGATTTATCGAAGCCCGCATTCGCGATATTGAAGGCAAGCTTTCAAATGCTAATATTATAGATGTTTCCAAGTTACCAAAAAATGGCATCGCGGTATTTGGAACCACGATTCATGTTATAAACATTGATACTAACGTTGAATCTACTTATACCCTGGTTGGCGATGATGAGGCAGACCTCAAACTTGGTAAAATTTCAATTAACTCACCAATCGCTCGTTCACTTGTTGGTAAAAAGATTGGTGAAACTACTCAAGCAACTACTCCCGTGGGAGTAATGCAACTGAAAATCACGAAGATTGAATATATCTAGATAATTCTTCAAGCAACTTGGATTGTAAAGCGCTTAAATTTCCGACACTTAGCAATTGTTTGATTTCTGCTAAAACTTCTTCAGGGGTTGCATGTACTGAATTGCGATAATCTACGATGACTCCGCCTGATTTGATTTTTTGTAAATAACCAACAAATTCCTGTCGACAATCATCGGATAAAACTTCAGGATAATTTCTTCCCAAAATTCTTATTGCTTGCGTACGCAAGTTTGGATTAGCAAAACGCTTAATCATCCCAACTTTTTCCGACAAACTAACTGCATGAAAACGATTGCACAACTGCAATTCTGTGTCCTTGATAAATCCATTCTGATAAAGCGCTGCATCAACATCAAGATTTGGTACTTCAGGATATTTATACTCTTTGTGATAGCGAACAATTTCGTTTAAATGTTGTGGGTTTTTTTGCAACCAACTGACATTACTAACTATTAATTGACGACGTTCATCGGATAAATATTTATCAAAGCGTTTGTTCAGTGGCAATAACAATGGCTGTTCACCAAAACGTTTCCGATATACAAAAGCTGCTTGGGGGATATTGGTCAAAGTAGTTTCAGCTAAGCGTAGCGAATCCAACTGTAACCACAAACTTTGATTTTTATAATGATTGTGCATTCCCAAACCAAGCACTGGACATTGATAAAATTTCTCGGTACCAAAACTACCATCGACCAATAATGCCTGGGGATATTTATCAAAAGCAAACGTTAATTTATCTAAACGTTCTGAATCAGTTTTTTTATCAAAATAGCCACGCAAATAATCCCACATTTCGCGTTCTTTGCGTAGCAAGCATGCAAGCATAAGCGCAGCTTCAACATCAGTCATTGCCTCATGTGCTTTACCATTTGCTAATTTATTATGGGTACTCAAATGCTCAAGTTTTAGAGTGGGTTTTTCGGCAATTTTGGGCCAGATAATCCCCTCCGGTTTAAACAAACAATACATCGCGGTAATGGGATATAAATCCATGCGACTACAATTATTGGCGTATTGGTGGGTATACGGCGTAAGTAAATTACGATAAAAAGAAAATCGCAAAAATTCATCGTCAAAACCTAAAGTATTATAGCCAACAGTGATAGTTCCTGGTGTATTAAATAATTGGTGGATCTCACACATTGCCTCGTATTCGCACACCCCAGTTTCAAGCTGTTTGAACGTCAATTGATGAACCAAAATTGCCTGAGGCGAAGGAACAGTATCAGGATTTAACTTTACTAAAATTTCATGGCGCTCGAGTTCATTCAATTCTAAATCAGTACGAATTGCCGCAAATTGCAGCACCTGATCAAAGCATTTGTTTAGCCCTGAGGTTTCGATGTCATAAAATAAGTATGATTTTTGCATATGGGTTCCGTAGTAACAACTATCACGCTCTTTCAGAGCTTAAAATCTTGGTGGCATCTTCCTTGGGGTTTCCGTCACACTTTCAGTGTTCGGTCACCCCAAGCTATATATATTTTGCCTCCTTCGGGGCATTTTGATCGTACTAATCTGATAAATCATTGCCTACACAAACCTCTCATGAGATCAGGTCTTGAATTAAATAAAATTCATAATTCAAATCTTGACCCATGTTTTATTTTCACTCAAAACAAATTATCAAACCAACAAACTCAAAAATATTCCGTAAAAATAAAAGCCAAAACCCTATCTTTCAAAAACGTTCCAAAACAAAAAAAGTAAAATATTTACCGATCAGAACAATCTGTCATATCGGTAAGTTCAAAAACGTTCCGAAGGAAACGTAATATATACAGCTTGGGGTGACCGAACACTGAAAGTGTGACGGAAACCCCAAGGAAGATGCCACCAAAACTTTTAGCTCTGAAAGAGCGTGATAAACTAATGCGCCAATAGAACCATAAATAAATCTGCGTCTATTTGACATAAATTTGTTCTATTATAACGTTTAGCACACTACACGAAAATCGGAACAAACCCAATGACCTCCCCAGCCCTGCGCCTCACAAAAAACGTTCGGCTTAGGCTGGGCTAGTGAAGCATTTCTGTATGTTAAAAGCTTTATTTTAATATTTTGGGATAAACCCAACCACTTCATAAACCTTTTCTAGGGTCGGCTGCGAGAGTTTTATTGCACGCTCAGCTCCAAGTTTTAAAACAGAACTCAAATAAGCCTGATCTTGACGCAGCTGTTTATAACGTTCTTGCATTGGTCGTAAAAACTCGACCAAACTTTCGGCCACGGCACTTTTTAATTTGCCATAACCCTCCCCCTGCATTTCAATAACCAATTGATCTACTGATTTACCAGTAGCTACTGCCAAAAGTGTTAATAAATTTGCCACTCCTGGTTTATTGACAATATCAAAAGAAATATCTTTACCAGAATCAGTGACCGCTCGCTTAAGCTTATTGGCAATAACATCCGGCGAATCAAGCAAAAAAATGGTTGCATTAGAATCAGCATCGGACTTGGACATTTTTTTTGTGGGCTCTTGCAGCGACATGAGACGAGCGCCAAGCAACGGATGATATACTTCCGGCACTGTAAAAACTTCACCATAGATATTATTAAATCTAAGCGCTAAATCACGCGTAATTTCCACATGCTGCTTTTGATCTGCGCCAACCGGAACCAAATTTGCTTGATAAAGCAAAATATCAGCTGCCATCAATATCGGATAAGCAAACAATCCAACATTGATATTGGCCTCATTTTTTTTTGACTTATCTTTAAACTGCGTCATGCGATTAAGCTCGCCGATATAAGCATAACAATTCAAAACCCAGGCAAGCTGTGAATGGGCAGGCACATGGGATTGCAAAAAAATAGTGTTCTTTTCAGGATCAAGTCCTGAAGCTAAATATATAGCAAGCACATCGTAACAACGCTGATAAAGTTCTTTGGGATCTTGTCGCACAGTAATCGTATGTAAATCCACTAACGAAAACAAACAATCATATTTTGCTTGTAAATCAACCCAATTCTTGAGCGCACCAATATAATTACCAATGGTTAAATTACCTGACGGCTGAATACCGCTAAATATTATCGGTTTCTTTTTGTTCATATATTTATTCTCAAAAAACTTTTAATTACTTGCCAATACTCGTCCCCAGCGACCATTAACACATCATTATGCCCTGCTTTTTCTACACGATAAAACTGCTTGGGTACTTGGGCTACTGTGAAAAGTTTTTGTCCATGCCAAAACGCTATAATATTGTCAGCAGTGCCATGAATAACCAAGAGTGGACATTTAAGCTGCTTAATTTTTTTGAGATTATCGTATTTTTCAAATGGGATTATTGGAATTCGTGTCACTACGCGAAAAGCTGTAGTAAAAGCTCCTTGCAAAATTACTGCGGCTACAGGCTCACGCACCGCCAAATCCAAAGCAACGGCAGCGCCGAGCGAATGTCCATAAGAAACAATATTTTCTGGCGCAATTTTCAAATTTCTTGTCAAATAATCATAAGCCGCGTTGACATCTAAATAAGCATTGTGCTCGGAAGGCTTGCCACTGCTCAAACCATAACCATGATAATCATAAGCAAACACGGAAAAACCATTATCGTGCATTGCACGCAAAAACGGCATTACAGTACCCAGATCTTCGGCATTTCCATGACTTACTAAAATTGTATATTTAGCTTTTTTGTTTGGTAAATAAATAGCAAAAACAGTTTTGCCATCGGTTGTAGTTAATTTTAAAAATTCTGCTGTGTCCTGATAATGTGGCCGCGGCGGAAAAAAAGTCACATAATCAGAAAAAAAGTAGACACATACAAGAAATATGATACATATACTAACGATGTGAACAATAAGTATTTTCATAGTGTTGTTTGGTAAAACGCAGGCTAAAGCCTGCGGCTACCGCCAATCATCATGCTCTTGCTTCCCGTATATTTCATTAAGCTGCTGAGTTACACGAATAAATGTTGTACATTTCGAAAGTTCTTTGAGCCTTTTAGCACCAACATAAGTACAAGTCGAGCGTAAACCTCCCAAGATATCAAGCACCATGTTTTCAACTGCGCCCCGATAAGGAACATTAACGGATTTCCCTTCACTCGAGCGATAATCTGCAACACCGCCGACATATTTAGTCATAGCTTCGGTCGAACTCATTCCATAAAAACGTTTATATTTTTTGCCATGTTCTTCAAAAATTTCACCAGCACATTCATCGTGACCTGCAAACATACCCCCAAGCATCACAAAATCAGCGCCAGCAGCAAATGCTTTAGCAACATCTCCAGGAACCACACAACCGCCATCAGAACACACATGCCCATGTAAACCATGAGCAGCATCAGCACAATCAATAACTGCCGATAACTGGGGGTAACCAATGCCAGTCTTTTTACGCGTAATACAAACTGAACCTGGTCCAATTCCTACTTTAACAATATCAGCTCCGGAAAGCAGCAATTCTTCGGTCATCTCACCTGTTACTACATTACCAGCCATAATTATTTTTTGGGGAAAGGCCGCGCGTACCTTTTTTACAGCATCAACAAAGTGTTGCGAGTAGCCATTAGCAATGTCTAAACAAATAATAGGGTAATCAACTGCTTTTAGTACTATGCATAAATTTTGAAAATCATGATCACTGCTTCCTGCTGTAACACAAACATATTTACCATAATCTTGATATTTGCTATTAAAATTTTGCCAATCTTCTACGGTAGCAAATTTATTAATTGCAGTTAACATCTGATGCTTTGCTAAAACCTCTGCAATAGCGAAAGTTCCCGTATGATCCATATTAGAAGCAATAATGGGCACACCACTCCACTTATAATCACTATGCAAAAATTTATATTCACGGATCAAATCGACGTCAACTCGCGAGCGTAACGTACTACGTTTGGGTCGAATCAATACATCTTTAAAATCAAGCTTAATATCTTCTTCAATACGCATAACAATCCCTCAATAACCTTATCTTTATTAACGAATAATACCCCAAGTTCACAATCTACAACAACAAAATAAAGATTTTTTGTGTTTTGTATTATACACAGTACAATAAACTGCAGTTTTGTACTGTATATAATACAAAAACATATGGCAGAAAAAAACCTAAAATCCACAATTAATCAAGAATACAAATACGGTTTCGTCACCGACATTGAAAGCGAGCAATTACCTGCTGGCTTAAACGAAAACACTATTCGTTTGATTTCGGCTAAAAAAAACGAACCGCAGTTTATGCTTGATTGGCGCCTCAAAGCGTATCGTAACTGGAGCAAAATGTCTGAGCCAAAATGGGCACACATTAAATACCCCGCCATTAATTACCAGGATATGATTTACTATGCTGCACCAAAATCTGTGACCGACCAGCAAAAAACTCTTGCCCAAGTCGATCCTAAATTAATAGAAACTTATAAAAAACTAGGCATTCCACTACACGAACATGCAAAACTTGCTGGGGTTGCTGTTGATGCGGTTTTTGATAGCGTTTCTGTCGCAACAACGTTCAAAGAGAGATTACAAGCAACGGGAGTTATCTTTTGTCCATTTTCTGAAGCGGTACAAAAACATCCAGAACTTATTCAAAAATACTTAGGCACTGTTGTTTCGCATGACGATAATTTTTTTGCCGCACTAAACGCTGCAGTATTCAGCGATGGATCTTTTGTTTATATCCCCAAAGGCGTACGCTGCCCCATGGAACTTTCGACTTATTTCCGTATTAATGCAGCAAAAACCGGACAATTTGAAAGGACTTTGATAATCGCAGATAGCGATAGCTATGTAAGCTACCTAGAGGGCTGTACTGCTCCAGTGCGCGACGAAAACCAACTGCACGCTGCTGTAGTAGAATTAATTGCTCTTGATAATGCTCAAATAAAATATTCTACGATACAAAACTGGTATCCGGGCGACAAAAACGGCAAGGGCGGAATTTACAATTTTGTTACTAAACGCGGCGAATGCCGCGGGATTAATGCAAAAATTTCTTGGACCCAAGTAGAAACTGGCTCGGCCATCACCTGGAAATATCCAAGCACAATTTTGCGTGGCGATAATTCAAGCAGCGAATTTTATTCCGTAGCATTAACCAATAATTTTCAGCAAGCAGACACTGGCACAAAAATGATCCATCTTGGAAAAAACACTACCAGCACTATTATTTCTAAAGGGATATCTGCTGGGCATGGACAAAACACTTATCGCGGTTTGGTTAAAGTCGCGCGCACCGCACAAAATGCACGCAATTATACGCAATGCGATTCACTGCTTTTGGGCGATAAGTGCGGGGCACATACTTTCCCCAAGATTGAAGTAAAAAATAAAGCTGCACAAGTCGCTCACGAAGCATCTGTTACTAAAATTAATGAAGAACAACTGTTTTATTGTCGGCAACGCGGCATTAAAAAAGAAGATGCAGTAACAATGATCGTTAACGGCTTTTGCCGTTCGGTATTTCAAAAATTGCCGATGGAATTTGCTGTAGAAGCGCACAAGCTGATGGAAGTTTGTTTAGAAGGCGCTGAAATATAATTTTAAAAAAACAGGGTTGAACATGCTTAAAATAAAAAATTTACACGTAAAAATAGCAGGCAAAGAAATTCTTCGCGGCATCAATCTCGAAATCAAAACTGGTGAAGTTCATGTCATCATGGGACCGAATGGTTCTGGCAAAAGCACTTTAGCCAACATCCTTGCTGGCAAAGAAAACTTTGAATACGTTTCTGGAACAGTAGAATATCTTGGAGAAAATTTGCTGACTCTCCTGCCAGAAGAACGTGCCAATCGCGGCTTGTTTTTGGCTTTTCAATATCCAATTGAAATTGCAGGCATAAACAATATGTTTTTTTTAAAAACTGCTCTGAACACTTTACGCAAACGTAACAATCTACCAGAACTTGATGCTTTCGATTTTATAAATTTGATAAAATCCAAATGTAAAATTGTTGAAATGGATGAAAGTTTTTTACAAAGATCAGTTAATGCTGGATTTTCTGGCGGCGAAAAAAAACGCAATGAAATATTGCAAATGCTAGTGCTCGAACCAAAACTTGCGATTTTAGATGAACCAGATTCAGGCCTTGACATTGATGCGCTGCAACTTGTAGCGAAAGGGATTAATGCGTCACGCGCACCAGAAAGATCAATTGTTTTAGTTACGCATTATCAACGCTTATTAAATTATGTTACTCCTGATTATATTCATATTTTATATAATGGTCAGATTATAAAATCCGGCACCAAAGAATTAGCTCTTGAACTAGAACAAAAGGGTTATGGTTGGATTGAGAATGATAAATAATCATACACCAGTAATGCAACAATATTTACGGATAAAAGCTGAACATCCAAACATGCTGCTCTTTTATCGAATGGGTGATTTTTATGAAGTGTTTTACGAAGATGCTCACAAGGCCGCAAAATTATTATCAATCACACTCACGGCGCGCGGCCAGTCCGCGGGCAAACCAATTCCAATGGCCGGCATTCCATATCATGCGGCAGAATCCTATTTAGCAAAACTAGTAAAAGCGGGAGAATCAGTAGCAATTTGCGAGCAAATTGGCGATCCTGCTACCGCCAAAGGTCCAATTGAGCGCAAAGTGGTTCGCATCATCACTCCGGGAACGGTTACAGACGAAGCGCTGCTCGAAGAAAAACGCGATAATTTACTCGTAGCTATCCATAACATTCAGGATACTTTTGGTATAGCATCACTCGATATCACCAGCGGCAGATTAAATATTTCACAAGTCACAAGCCAAGAAGCTTTGCTCAGCGAATTGGAACGTTTAAAACCAGCAGAAATGTTAATTAGTGAGGATTCTACCTATTACAAATTATTGAATAATTTTTCTGGAACAAGACGCTGCCCACCGTGGGAGTTTGAAATTACTCTAGCCAAGCGTTTATTAACCGAGCAATTTAAAACTCGCGATCTGAGCGGTTTTGGCTGTGAAGATTTACCAATCGCGATTGCTGCTGCTGGTTGCTTACTCCAATACGTCAAAGACACTCAACGCACCGCACTACCTCACATCTGGGGGTTAAATATTGAAAGACGTGAGGACAGCGTAATTCTCGATGCTATAACCCAACGCAATTTAGAACTCGTAAATAATTTACAGGGCGGCAAAAACAATACTCTGGCTGAAATTTTTGACCAGACTGCCACACCTATGGGCAGCAGATTGTGGCGCCGCTGGTTAAAACGGCCGCTGCGTAATCAAGAAATTTTACGTAAACGGCAAGCGGCAATTGAAGATTTGTTATCACCACAATTTGTCAATGGAATTTACAAACTCCTACGTAACATTGGGGATGTCGAACGCATTTTGGCGCGCATTGCTTTGAAATCAGCACGCCCGCGTGATTTAGTGCAGTTGCGTCTTACTTTGTTTTTGTTACCAGAGCTGCAAAATTTACTCTCGCAAAACACTGCAGTAAAAATTAAAGAGTTACAAAACAAGCTTGGTGAATTTCCTGAATTATTAAACCTACTCAATCGAGCCATCATTGAAAATCCGCCAACATTAATTCGTGACGGCGGTGTGATTGCTGCAGGTTATAAACAAGAGTTAGATGAACTACGCAACTTAAGCGGAAATGCCGATCAATTTCTCATCGACCTAGAAACCCAAGAAAAAGAACGCACCGGTATCGCAACTTTGAAAGTTGGTTATAATCGCATTCACGGATATTATATTGAAACCAGTCGTATTCAAGCTGCACAAGCTCCCATAGAATATATTCGTCGCCAAACCTTAAAAAATGCCGAACGTTTTATTACGCCGCAATTAAAAGAATTTGAAGACAAAGTTTTAAGCAGTCGCGGTCGTGCCCTGACACTGGAAAAAGCGCTCTATGAAGAACTCTTAGAACAACTCTGTCAATATTTGCAACCACTCCAAATAATGGCAGAAGCATTGGCTGAATTAGATGTGCTAAACAATTTAGCTGAACGCGCAACAACATTGAAACTAATCAAACCAGAATTCAGCGATCAAATTGGAATTTATATTGATGCTGGACGTCATTCAGTAGTTGAACAAAGTCTCGAAAAACCTTTTGTCCCAAACAATGCTGAATTAAACAATGATCGCCGCATGTTAATTATTACGGGACCAAACATGGGCGGTAAATCAACTTATATGCGACAAACAGCACTAATTGCTATTCTTGCTTACACTGGAAGTTTTGTCCCCGCCAAAAAAACCATCATTGGTCCAATTGATCGGATTTTTACTCGAATCGGCGCAGCTGATGATTTGGCTGGTGGACAATCAACTTTTATGGTGGAAATGACTGAGACTGCAAATATTTTGAACAATGCAACTGCCAATAGTTTGGTGTTAATGGATGAAGTTGGCCGCGGAACCAGTACTTTTGATGGGTTGGCGCTTGCTTGGTCTGCTGCAATTTATTTGGCAACTAAAATTCAAGCGCTAACTTTATTTGCTACCCATTATTTTGAATTAACGCATTTACCAAAAATGATCCCACACATTGCCAATATTCATTTAGATGCTATGGAATATGGGGAAAGTATTGTATTTTTGCACGCAGTTAATGAAGGCCCAGCGAATAAAAGTTATGGTTTACAAGTAGCGCAACTTGCCGGGATTCCGCGCGAAGTTATTAGCGAAGCAAAACAAAAACTAGCGCAACTTGAAAGCTCTTCAGAAACAGTGGATTTTGCTCCTTCAAATCAAGCACCAAAACAAATGCAAACTCAAGAACCTCAACAAAACGAACTCGTCACCAAATTAAAATCTATCGATCCAAATAACTTTACGCCCAAAGAAGCTTTGGAGTTTTTATTTGAATTACGTGAAAGCTTAGCTGTTTGACTTTATCTATAACTCCAGCAATAAATTTTATCATTTCATTGTATCTATTCAGCATAATTTTGGAATTGTATACCGTAGAAAAACCGGGGTTTCAAAAATCTTTTAGATATGATATTAAGCAGGAAAGGAGCTAATATGAAATTAATTACCTATGATCAAGTCAAATCCAAGATTATTGAAATCAGGAATCAAAAAGTTATTTTGGATATTGATGTTGCAGAACTTTACGGTGTAGAAACCAAAAGAATTAATGAAGCAGTAAGCAGAAATCCTATGAAGTTTCCCAGTGATTATTTAATCGAATTAACCTCTGAGGAATGGATGCCATTGAAGTCGCAAATTGCGACTTCAATAAAAGGCGGTAAAGTTAAGTTACCCACTGCGTTTACCGAGCGCGGTTTATATATGCTAGCTACAATTTTAAAAAGCCCACAAGCTATTAAAACAACGATTGCAATTATTGATACATTTGCAAAACTCAAAGAGTTAACCCAATCAGTGTATCAATTTGCCAAAGCCAAATCTGATAAGCAAAGAGTGAAAGTATTTGAGAATAGTACTGCGATAATTGCTGATTTACTGGATAATGAATTAACTGTCAGCCAGCATGAAACCAGTTTTAAGATTAAGTTACCATTTTTTGAAATTACCAGAAAAATCACAAAAGTAAAAAAATAACAATTGGTCTGATTTTACCTCTTAAAACCCCATTTCAACCAAAGCCACTGGAAGCGGTTCCAAACAGATATTACCAACTTTGCCACCATGCTTAGGTTTTACTAAAATGCGTGCACTGGAATATTTTTGAATTTGCTTATATTCATGAGGACGAACCTGATTGGTCCATTTAATTTCAATTGGCCAGAGCATTATCCAAATTTGGATAATGACTTTTGCCGCAACTCAAAAAGCCAATATATACCATATCCAATTGCTGCAAAAACAATTGGACCAGCGGCAAGTTCAATCCGGTAAAGCAATATATCATGTGCGTTTTGCAAATCATTGGGTGGCAAAATAAATGGTAAAAAGATTGCTAGAAACACCGAAAGCAAACCCGTTCCTGCAATCAAGTAGCTAACTATTTTGCTCCCAGGTACTCGATATGGTCTAACTCTTTCCGGGTATTGTCTGCGCAATTTAATAAAAGCAAGAAACATAAAAGCATATGGAATAAACATTGTTATTACAGCCATTAAGGCCAAGGTTCCAAAAAAAGCATTGATCGATGGCAAAAATGATGTGCAAATAATAACCAGTGTGACTATAACAGCTTGCACCAATAATGCTCGAACTGGCATACCATCTTTATTAATTTGCGTAAACCATTTTGGCAATACTCCCTCTCTACAACTTTCCAATAGCATTTTTATCGGCACTACAATCCACACTCCAATACTTCCAATTGAACCGAGCACTATCATCCCTCCAACTATCAGCACTAAAAATGGCAGGTGCAGTTCTTTTTCTAACAAGAGCAAAGCATCGCCAACACCGCTAGCAGCGCCGATTTTTCCTGGAGAAAGAACAAAAGTTATCGCAACCGTACTAATAATATATAAACTGGCAATGCAAATCGCAGAAATAAAAGTAGCGCGCGGAAAAGTTTTTTGTGGGTTTTCGGTCTCACCAGCCATAGTTGGTATAAGCTCAAGCCCAGCCATAGAAAACAATAAAATCGAAAAAGCCCCAAGATTAGATTTTGAACCGAAGTTTGGCAACCAATTGACCCATGAATAATCGGTAGCTATTGGTCTTTGCCAAACCCAAACCGAACAAAATCCCAAAATAATTAGAATCACAAGCGGCAATAAAACTCCAAAAATTCCAGCCAAATTAGAAAACTTGCTAAAAATTTTCATACCATGAATATTGATAAAAGTACTTATCCATAAAAAACCAACAACACAACTACAAACGAAAAATTTATTATGTGCTAACTCTGGATTGATAATAGAAGCCATTATTACCGTAATAAAAGTAAGAACAGCAGGATAGTAAAAAAAATTATTCACCCAATAAAACCAAGAAACTATAAAACCAGCACGCTTACCAAAAGCTTCGCGTACCCAAATATACATGCCACCTTGATCAGGCCAAGCCGTAGCAAGCTCAGTTGAAACCAATCCCAATGGAATAGCAAACAACAAAATAGCAGCTATCCATAGCAGTATCGACGAAGCGCCGCAAGCTGCAGCAATAGGCAACCAGCGTATCGCAAGAACAGCTGCGATATTCATAAAGACTATATCCCAAACTCGCATTATTCTTTTCATACGGTATAACACTCAGGCAATGATTGCTCTGCAAAAGAAGAATAGTTAACACTTGTTACCAATAATTCCCTAGATTGTTCTTGAAATGTATTATTCATAACCAATTCCATAAAATAAACTGTACGCCGCAAAGATTCTACAGCATCATTGGTTGCCAAATAACTTCCCAAAAATAAAGCGGAAAACAAATCCCCTGAGCCATTGGGAGGCGTAATAAAATCATGTTCTTTGGTTTTTATTATATAATGCCCAGACGCAGATGAAATAAACACATGCATTCCGCCATCATCTAAATCCCGAACTTTAACTCCAGTTACAATCACTATTTTTATATTTAATCCGTGAAAATAAGCGGCCACATTTTTCAGATCTTGGGTATTGGTTATGCTAATACCAGAAAGAGTTTCTGCTTCAAACTGATTTGGCGTGATAATATCAGCTTGCAAATTACTCTTAAAAAAATGTAGCACCTCGGGTTTTACAAAACAACTATTGTTACCAATTACGGGATCACACAAATACAATACATTGGCATTTCTTGCTTTAAATCTTTTTGCGGTTGCATAAACTTCCTGACAAATCTCGCTACTGCCCATGTAACCAGAAAGTATGGCCACACACCTATCTGCCACTCCTAAATCTTCTATTCCTTGAATTACATTGCCAATATGTTCTTTACTAAATATTGTTCCTTGCCACTTACCATAACCGGTATGATTTGAAAACTGTACGGTATTTACCGGCCACACATCATATCCCATAGATTGCAGGGGAAAGGTCGCCGCTTTATTCCCAACATAGCCATAGGCTACATGTGATTGTATCGAAAGTATTGATTTAAACATTTGCCCCCCTCTACCATATATTAACGATTTCATTTTCAGGAATAACCATAGGATCGCCTGGTTTACAATTATAAGCTTCTTTAAAACCCTCTTGTTGTTTTATTTGCTCATTAGTCCTTGCATACTCCAGCGCATGTGGATCTGTTTTTAATCTTAGTTCAGTGAATCCCTTTCTTTCCACACCACACCATGTCCTTGCATACTGCAGGAAAAATCTTTTCTTTAATTCTTGGTTATTATCATTTTCTTTTGAAAATGCGGCTCGATAAGCAGCACGCAGTCCAACCAAATCTCCGATGTTTTCACCAAGGGTGAATTTACCATTATGACCTATCTTGTCAAACTGCTTGATCAAAGGTAGTGATTTTTCATCAAATATTTTTTTATCTTCATCTGACATCCATGCCTTAAAAATTCCGTCTGCATTAAACTTATTGCCCTGATTATCTATTGCATGACCAAGCTCATGCCCAATCGTAGCACCAATCGCCCCAAAATTTACCTCTTCAGGCTCATCTGCATCATAATTAGGATATTGTAATATTCCTACAGGAAATTCAAATCTATTATACGATGGATTGTAATTGGCATTTACGGTTAATGGTCCCATGTCCCAGCGATTAGTGTTCATAGGACCGTTTAGCTCATTAAGCCGTTTGTCTATTAATAATTTTCCAAGTTTATGTCTATTTGCTATAGGAGAGTCTATCGAATAGTCAGCTCTTGGATTAAAATTCCAATCCTCTTTATTGTCCGGACTAACTAGCGCTAATTTGGCAGTTTTTATTTTACGCATAGCCTCTTGCTTTGCGTCCTTACTAAGCCAAGTGTTCTCACTTAGCTGATCGACTAAAGCCATTCTAATTTTTTCAATTGATTTTATAAATTTTTCTTTTGGGAAGTTCGGAAAAACTTGAGGCAAAAGAGTGAAGTCTACTTCTTTATCAAAGCTGCCCATAACGGCTTTAGTACAACGCTCCTGCCTATCAGGTCTTTTGCTTGGCCCACCCAAATATTTCTTGTTAAACTCAAACTCTTTATCAAAAAATTCTGGGTAGGCATCATCCATTATTGGTGTTAATTGAAAATATAAAAAGACGCTTTTTAGTTCTTCCAGTGATGCCGTTTCTAGTTTTTTGTTAAGGAATTCCATAGTATTATTGCCAATAATATTTCGTATAACTACGTGTTTGGGAATACTGGAAAGAAATTTTTCTAATTTCAAATGCGGATAGTTCTTTATTAAATCTTCTCTTGAAATTTCAGTTCTGGAAAAAAGGCGTTCCCAAACCATTGGTGGAGTTGGGTAGTTTTGTGCTAATTCTTTTTCAAAGTTAAAAACTAAATCAACTTTTTGCTTTGGCGATTTGTCTCCGATAATAATAAAGAATTGCTCCATTAATGCTTTTAGGTCTGTTGTTAGTTCTTTATCCTCATAATAACTTTTTTCCGGCAAGCTCATTAGATCAGTATTAAAAATTAGGTCATTGTAAGCCGGCCTGTCTAGATTTGGCTGCATTGCATCAAAAGAAATAAAACCCAACTGCGACGAGCTCGTAATGTTTTCTGCAAGCATGTTGGTAAATTCTTCCCTAGTCGTAATTTTTTCTAATTTATCTTTTGCCTGCTTAACAAAAGCTTTCTCTTCTTCTTGTCTAGCTTGTTTGTTCATGCAGGCCAGATAGTAATTTTTTATTTCTTTTTCAATTTTTGCTTCTAACGTGAAAGCTCTAAACCAAGCAAAACAATCGCTTGTTTTTTCCATTATTCCCGATTTAGACGTTTTTTTGGTTAAATTTAAAAAATAGTTCTTTTTAAACTCGAGCAAGCGCTCACTCGCATCACTATAAGAAAAAACATGCCTAGAACGATCTTCGCGTAATTCAAAACTGTTTATGACGGGAGTACAGGCATAATCATAAAAATTAACACAAGGATTAATTGAATTATCTACTGGATATTCTCTTTTGTCGGGAATTACTGAGGATTTGGTGACTCTACTTATTTGTAGGGGAGCATTATTTTCAGCATAAACTAGCGTACCACTAAAAACACCCGTCACAAAAACCAAAAGACCCTTTAAAAGCAAACCAACTATTTTTTTTCTAGCGAATAACATTGTTCTCTCCATAAATAATAAACTAACTATTATCTAAAACGCGCATTGTACAGCAAAAATCCGGTAGCCGCAGGCTTTAGCCTGCGGTTTTGAGATTAGTACCATGCCCTAGGCGCAGGCTAAAGCAATAAAATTAACTTATTTTAAGGAAAAACGCTCCTTAAAACAGGCCTATTTTAAGGAGCGACAATCCTTAAAATTGACATATTTTATTTATTGTGCTATTTTTCAATCATATGGAAATTATACGTTTTTATAATGATCTGGCTAAATACCTTGTTCCAAACAAGGCGCTGGTTATTTATGGCCCGCGGCAAGCAGGTAAGACTACTTTATTAAAAAAATTCCTAGAGAACTGTGGGTTAAAATATAAACTTGATTCGGGTGACAATATTAAAACCCAGCACCTATTGAGTTCACAAGATTTCGATTTGCTAAAAGAATATGCAGCAGGATATGAGTTATTAGCAATAGATGAAGCACAAAAAATTCCAAACATTGGCGTCAATTTAAAAATACTTGTTGACCAAGTTCCAAACATAAAAATTATTGCTACAGGATCGTCTTCATTTGAATTGGCCGGACAAATTGGCGAACCCCTAACCGGCCGTAAAACAACTCTTACTTTGTATCCAATCGCTCAATTAGAATTGCTCAATTTATATAACGCTTATGAATTGAAAGATAAAATTTCAGAATGGCTAATTTTTGGTAGTTATCCAGAAATAGTTACTGCTACAGATAAAAACAAAAAGATAAATCTTCTCGAAGAACTAATCTATTCTTATTTATTAAAAGATGTTTTAGAGTTGGATAAAATTAAAAATTCCAAAAAACTTTTGGATCTTTTGCGTCTTTTAGCTTTTCAAATTGGCAATGAAGTTTCTTTAAGTGAATTGGGAAAGCAACTTGGCATGGATTATAAAACAGTTGAACGCTATCTGGATATATTGGAAAAAGCTTTTGTGATATACAATTTACGAGGCTTTAGCCGAAACTTACGCAAAGAAATAACAAAAAAAAGCAAATATTATTTTTATGACAACGGCATAAGAAACGCAATTATTTCAAATTTTAATAGCATTGAACAAAGAAACGATATTGGAGCATTATGGGAAAATTTTATATTTATGGAGCGTTTTAAGAAACGCGCATATCAGGAAATTATTGCTAATCCTTATTTTTGGCGAACCTGGGAACAGCAAGAAATAGATTTAATTGAAGAGCGCGAAGGTAAATTATTTGCCTATGAATTTAAATGGAACGAAGACAAAGCAAATCCACCACGCAAATGGGTGGAGACATACAAAGATTCTGTTTTTTCTGTTATCAATAAAAAAACTTACTTGGAGTTTGTAACTTAAAATCAGTTCTCACCAGAATCTTGTTTTGCAATAGAGTTTCACCAAAGGTAAATTAATTTTGAGTATTAACGCACGTGAGGCTTTTTTAGAACATAGCTGATTTAAGTTTCTTACAGTTATTTCTAAAGCTTCGGCCAGCTTTTGTTTTGGCACTTTCTTTTCGTTTAAAAACCGATTAATCATTTTTTGGATGACTTCTATGCGCAAATAAGCGCTATTTTCATTAGATTTGATCGTAACAGGTTGAGCCACAACGGATTTCCTTTTGGGATTAACGTCTACGGTTGACGGATTTACCTCAAGATTGCCACAAACACCATGTGGTTGAATTGTTTTAGAAATCGCGTCAACTGATTTGTTGGGCGTGGTTGTGGGGATTGGTATCATGTATACACCTTCCTTATTGGTCTTATTGTTGTGGCCTTTTTATCAAGAGCGGCTAATTTAGAATAAGTAAATTTAACTAAAACCAGGAAACAATTTGAGTAAATTTTGCTCATAAAAAAATTACAAAACCGTATAGATAAACTCTGCATACAAAATTAACCTATAAAAATTTCAATGTAAAATACATATGGCGAAAAAATATGGTAAATATTTTTGGGTTAATTTAATATCTAATGCGTATATAATATGATTTGATATTTTTCAAAAATACTGTTTTATATTCAGCAAAGGAATTTTATGTCGGAAAAAAACGCACAGCAGTTTCTAACAGAGGAGCACATGTGGTCAGATGTTAGAGACACCATCAAACAATACGAACCAGAGTTATGTTCAGTTATTGATAAAATCGATCCAGGAAAGTCTTATCCAATACTCAAGGTAACATATCCATTTGGTACAAAAATTTTTGAAAAAGGAGTGTTTTATTTACCAACAACAGACAAACAGGCAATCGCAATTACCGACAGTAGCATTCCAACACGAATTCAACAACAGTTAGCCTATAGCTCTTTGCCTATGGGCATAATACTAGAACATGGAACTGAAGTTTATTCTAAATCGGAAGACAGAGTGTTCTCCCTGGTTTATTTTGCACATGGCTTTAACTTAGGGATATGGGAATTTTTTGATACAGCCTCACCATTTTCCGTCTCTGCCGGAGCACGTTCATTATTTATGCTGCCCAAAATAACAAACGCTAGTGGACATCGGCGGCTAAGCAAATATGATGTTGGCTTCCCTGCTCCCCAAGCACCATTTGAACAACACGAGATCTTTAAGAAAATTGCTTGTCACAAAAATTTCCCTAATCCCTGGGCATGCGAAGTGTTATTTTTTACTCAAAGCTGGGCGCAGAAAATAAGAAATGATGCAAAATGGCGTGATTTACAAAATTTTTTACTGCGCAGAATTTGGGAACATACGCGTTATAGCAGAAACAAGATGTATATTGATACTATCTGGGAATCTTTTTCTCGCTTTCTTACAAAAAAACGCATCAAACCAGATTCGCATCTAGTAGATACCGCAAAGCATTTGATTCTTACAGCTATAGGTATCGTACCTGCCTTTGCTCCTGCAACAGACGACCAAGCGGCACCGATTAATGGACTATCGAAGGTTTACACCGAAGATTACGGCCTAGAAACGTATGCACCGTCAATCATGCAGCCTTGTCACTTTTCTTTGGCAACTCCTAAAAACCACGTATATTATTCTCTCCAGGTTCCCACCTACTTAGAATCTATCCAGCAATTTCGTGTTCCCACAAGCACGCGCAATGATTTATCCGCATTGATCGACCTGATGGATATGTTTATTTATGAACTACTGCATGGTAACGACATACAACACGGCGATATACACAGCATTTATGAAAATTTACAAAAAGTACAATTTGATCACTTTCACAGTGAGCCCGATATAAACAAGGGCATTTACCCAAGCAGCGATTTACCTAAAGAAGACCCAAGATTTCTCTATATGCCGAAAAAATATGCTGCACACATGTTTTGTGAAAAAAGTTCTTTTGCACGAGGATGCATAAGGATTTCCAACAAATCACAAGACATAAAACAACGAGATGATGGTAAATAATTTACCTCTGCACAAAAAACGCCAAAACTATTTTCAACAAATCGCGGGACTGGTTCCGGTAAAAAATTTACAGCTTGTTGTTTTAACCCATCTTGTTTTTGATCGACCAGAACTGCTTGCTGCATTATCCCAGATAGCACCCATCTCTCTGGTTATTGCTATTCCGTATTCTTTAGAACAAAATGCATACAACCAACTAGCGACAGAATATAAAATTATAACGCCCACACTAGAAGAGCTATCTGATTCAAAATATTTAATAGAAAAAGTTTTACAGTCAATAAACAAACAAAAACCATTAATTATTTTAGAAATAGGCGGATACTTTGCTCATGCTTTACCATCTTTGCATGAAAAATTAGGAAGTAATTTTATTGGAGTTATCGAAGACACAGAAACAGGACATCGCAGATATGAGGCTTTGGCTTCTTTCCCCTGTCCCGTCATTTCTGTAGCACGCAGTCCCTTAAAAAGATCAGAAGATTTTTTAATTGGTGATGCGTGTTTATTTTCTACGGAAAGATTAATACGTAAAACTGGCTATTTAATTGATTGTAAAAACACTCTGGTTCTAGGTTTTGGAAAAATTGGTATAGGTATGGCTCATGTCTTGGCAAACAAACATTGTCACGTCGTTGTTTATGACAAAGATCCCATTAAACGTACAACAGCCATAAGCGAAGGATTTTTTGTCCCAAACAAAACAGAGGCATTACAACATGCGGATATGATTTTCGGAGCAACAGGATATCAATCGATTGCAGGCGAAGATTTTGCGCATATCAAAAGCGGAACCATTTTAATCAGTTGTAGTTCAAAAGACGTAGAATTCGACCTACAATATTTAGAGAAGCATTATAAGCGCGAAGATATTTTTCCTAATTACACAAAATACACAAAATACAATCAGCATTTATATGTGTTGGCAAATGGTCGACCGGTTAATTTTCTCGATGGTTCTCCACTCGGACCAGTGCTAGCTTTGGTACAGTCAGAAATTATTTTGGCAATACGAGATATGTTATTGTTAAGCGCAAAAAAACAATATGGAATGTTTGAACTTGGTTTAGAAGACAGAAAAATGTTAGCAGCCATGTGGTTAGAACATTTTTGTGATCCCAACACTGGATATTATTCTTGATGATATATAATATATGAATGTGGATAACCCCGTAACTATCATTAAAGCAACAACTGACAAGGTAAAAAACTTTCTTAGCAAAGAAGATTTCCGTGGTACCGGGCATGATTGGTGGCACACATATCGTGTATGGAAAATGGCGCTGCATATTGCGAAAGCAGAAAAACCACGCGAGCTGTCCCAACAAAAAAATCATTTCTTTATAATCGAAATGTCTGCTTTGCTGCATGACGTTGATGATTGGAAATTTTGCGCTAATAACAGTGAAATCCACCAACCAATTGCGCGCGATATGCTATCGCAATTCCAGATTGATAATGAAACAACTGAGGCTATTTTCCAAATAATTGAAAACATATCTTTTAAGGGGGGACACAACGCAAACAATGATTTATCTTTTGCAGGACAAATAGTGCAAGATGCTGACAGGCTAGATGCCATAGGCGCTATTGGTATTGCACGCACATTTTCTTATGGCGGTTATAAAAACCGTGAAATCTACGATCCAAATACAAAACCACAGTCGCATAAATCTTTTTCAGAATATAAAAATGCTAATGGCACTACAATAAACCATTTTTATGAAAAACTATTACTGCTTGAAAGTAGGATGAACACAAAAACCGCTCAGAATATTGCTAAGCAGCGTCACAAATATATGGAAGAGTTTCTAAAACAATTTTTCACTGAATGGGATTTTTTATAGCTCTAACGCGAGATGCATTTTTTTGTTGGTTGGCTTCTACCATCTTCATTTCTTTTTTTATTTTCTCGACCTAGGAAAATAATTTTCCCTAAGAATCGACATAGATCACTGGTTTTTTTGTTTATTTGATTTGTAGATTCTCAATTTTTTAAAATTTTCCCAAAGTCGAAAACATTTATCGATTAGAACAATCTATCAAGTAGGTAAATTCAAAGGCGTCTCGAAGGAGACTCAATCCATATGGTTTGTGATGACCGACTTTTAAAATCTTCCCAAAGTCGAGAACATTCATCGGTTAGAACAATCTATCAAGCAGGTAGATTCAAAAGCGTTCCGAAGGAAACGCAATCTATATAGCTTGGGGTGACCTAACACTGAAAGTGTGACGGGAACCCCAAGAAAGATGCCCCCAGAATTTTAGCTCTGAAAGAGCGTAATATTCTATTTCGATGCACATATACAACATCTGGACATCTTAATTAAATTTATGGCAACCGAAAAACCTATAGCATTTTTAACGGTATTGCAAAACACCTGCAACTAAATATTCTTAGTATTATTAATTTACACAATACAAATTGTTGTTTATAGCAATCACAAAAATAATATATGTCACAGTCACTAGCCAATATTTTAATTCACAAAAGTGATGAAAGTCCTACTATAATAGGGTTTTGTTTAATAGAGAATATAAATAAATTCACGCCCGAAGGACTAAACATATCAGCCCAGGCTAAGACTCGCGCTGTTTGCGAGTCGCAGGTCTGGGGAAATGGGCGCAGATAAATCTAAGCTCGAAGAGCGGAATTAAATCTACTGTAGGATAAATTCCGGTATTTTTTATTATCTCATAAGATCATAAAATATATTTTTTATAGGCTCAACAAAACATGGCGCAATCATTAACAAAAATACTGGTACCTCTCGTTTTCGGTACCAAAAAAAGAAATTCATGGCTTGATGAAAAAATTAGTTATGAGCTTTATCCATATATATCGAAAATCCTAGAGAATCATAATTGTAGCTCACTACGAATAGGCGGCACAGAAAATCATATTCATATTTTATGCTTAGTGGCAAAAAATCTATCGATTGGAAAAATAGTTGAAGAAATAAAGACAAGCTCGTCAAAATGGATAAAAACCAAAGATCCAAAATACAAAGAATTTTATTGGCAACACGGCTATGGTGCATTTTCGGTTAGCTCAAGCCACAAAGAGATTGTCTGTAATTATATTGCTAATCAAAAACGGAACCACAAAACCTGGTCATTTGATGATGAACTTCGTGGTTTATTACAAAAACATGATCTGAAATTTAATAAAAAACACCCTTTGGATTGATTTTGATTACGCTCTTCGAGCTTGGATTTATCTGCGCCCATTTTCCCAGGCCTGCGACTCGCAAACAGCGCGAGTCTTAGCCTGGGCTGATATATTTAGCCCTTCGGGCGTAGTTATTTTGTGTTAAAAAATTATTTTAATTGATTTAGGATTGCAACTATCCCTGAATGGAATTTTTTATAGCTCTAACGCGATGCATTTTTTTGTTTTGTTTATTTCTCGCACCAGCCTTTTTCTTTCTTCCATCAACTCTTTTCTTTTTTGCTTAAGCTGCCGTCTTTCGCTTTGCAGATCTTTAAGCTCCTTCATATGTCGTTGTTGCCTTTGTCTCGACATTCAAAACCTCATCCAAAAATTACATACATATCACAATACTATAATAAAATCGCCCCGAAGAAAGTCGGGGCGATTGTTTTTCCATTTTCTAGATCTTAAAAACAGATCAATAATAGCCACTACTACCGTCACCTACTAGGGCAACAGTAGGCTTTATATTACCCATAAGATGTTCAACTGTCACAGCTGGTGCCTGATGCATCTGTAGCATATTTATATTATACATTGTATTTTTAAGTGGTATGGCAACAGATGGAGCACCACTATCTTCATCACGGGTAACTGTTAATATATTGCGAGAAACATAATCAGTCGGATTTGGGCTATTTGGTGATGGGAACCTTATGTCCATTTCTGCACCCTTTGGGCAAGCGTATGGGGTTAAGACAAAGTTACGTGCTGTACTAAACAATGCAAATGGTTCACCAAAGGGTGGGACGCATCTAACATAAACAACTGCAACACCTCTGCGGCGTTTACCATTAGCGGTTCTGGTATCCCAACTGGTTACAATTTCCGATTCTCCGGCTACATCTATTCCGAGAGGGGTAATGGTATATTGAGTGTGTGGCTCAGCAAGACCAATTCGCTGCCATATTGCTACTTCACCAGAGGGATAACATCCAATATTTACTGGCACATCATAGGTATCAGCATAACAAATGCTAGATGCGATTATGCTCAATACAGACATAAAGATACGAATTATAAGTGTTGGTTTTGACATATTTTTCCTCATGGTTTTGGTTTTGTAAAACTGGGACTTTCTATGGTAGGTTCTGTTACCTGTTCCCACTTAGGAACAACAGCTTCTGGGTTTTCGACATTTCCATGTTCTATTTTTTCCTTTATTCCGTCAACTTCCTCCAGCAATTCAGCTTTTTCTTTTTCCACCGCTTTCATCTTCTGATCTAATCTTTCTATATCTCGAGCAAGACCTGTATTTTCTGTTTCGAGACCTCCATTCTCTTCTAACAACTTTTTATTCTTTTCTTCTAGTCCTTTCTTCTCTGCCTCTAAATTTCCATATTTTTCTTCTAATTCGTCAAGTAGATCTAATCCTTTATCCAACTCTTCTTCTAAATCTTCCATAGACTTGGCTTTTTGCTCTTCCGACATGTCACTTGGTAACATTCCTGTATACAATCTCTTATATTTAACATCACTGTTCAAATCTCCACCAGCTAATATAATTTTATTCTCTCGCTCTTTTATTTTTTGAGCAGCTTGTTGAAACTCAAGACCTGATATTACATCTTCCGATACATGCATTCTTCTTAAGAATCTTGCAAGATTATCTTCGGGCATACTAGCCTTTCGAGCCGCAATATTGCTCTGCTGCAGTTGTATAGCAACAATGCTTGTAGTGTTTGTTTGAATTTGTGCGGTATTGGCTGCAATTTGCACGTTGTTGGCCGCAATTTGCGTGGTTTTTTGTTGAATTGTCGCACTAATAACTTTAATCTGCTGATCTAATTCCCTTATCCGAGCATTCAAATAGCCAAGTCTGGCATTCAATCTCTCTGCTTCTGATTTGTAGACTTCAAAAAACTTTTCTAACTTTTCTCTTATCGCTTTTCCTTGTACATAATAGTTTTTATCCATCTCTATTAATTCTTCTACAAGCTTTCTAGCTTTTTCTGCATCCCCTAATTGATCTTGCAATTCATCATAATCATCATCACTGATTTCTTTTTTTATTTTTTTTAGCGCTTCCTTGATTTGAGATGGATCGACAGATTTAGGATCAGACTTGAGCAGATCAAACAACCCATTTGATTTAAGTATGGAAATTAGACTCATTTTTCCATGGTTTTTTTCCATACCTTCCAGCGATTCTTCCAGCTCTTTCTTTAAGTCTTGTATTCCTATACGCACGACATGATTATTTCCACCCGGCGGGATTTTTCTCCCCAACTTATGATCCAATATCCCAACTTCTTCTAAAAACATATTTAGCATCGCCGGCTTGCGCGCTGCATCACTTGGATATTGCGATTCCACTCCTTGGGCTATCTTAGCTAGCAAAACCTTGGTTTGTTCCTTATTCATATAAATTCCATTTTTATGATCTCATTTAAACCACCAGTTCTATTTCTATATTATGATGATACCAATAAGAAACAATAGGGTCAATTGGTATATAAAACTTGTACCTTATGTAGTTGTATTTTATGGCTATTATTTAGCCCTATCCCCAATACCCCAGTCCAGCATCTTGCCGCCGGAAAAGCATAGGATTGTAGGGCAGAACTCGAATACCATAGGAATAAAACCCTGTGTCTTCAATATGATATTCAGCAACATAAGTTAACACACCGGCTTCGTGCGATCCAATTCGCTGGAGACGAACAATTACCGGATCAGGGCAACCACCATTACTCTTTGTCAAAACAAACTCTGCTTCTAGCTCTTCTGATTCCATTTTACCCGAGAACAATAACAATTTAATTTTCAATAAACCACCGGATGTAATCCTTCCGTTTTGAATCCCATTTACAAAAATAGCTTTGATTTTTACGGTATTAAAGCGTTCAGAAATATCCTGCTTCCAAGCCACTATCTTTTTCAGATCAGTTAAATCATTTTTCATTAGCTGTTCATTTCGTAATACTACCGGGCTATAAAAATTAGTAGCATAATCTCGTACCATCCTGGTGGTATTATATCTACAAGCAACCAAAGCAATGGATGCCTTCATTTTTTCTATCCACTCGGGATTAAAGCCACTACGATTAGTTTTGTAATAGAGAGGAACTATTTTTTCTTCGAGTACTTCCAACAAATACATATTTTCTACGTCATCACGCTTATCAATAATAGGTATATTTGCAAAACTTTCGATCTGCCATCCCACTTGATCACTATAGGCTTCCTCCCACCATCCATCTTTAGTAGAAAAATTCAAACCACCATTTATACCTGCTTTCATACCACTAGTGCCGCAAGCTTCACGCCCCAAGATTGGTGTGTTCAACCACACATCAACACCTTGCACTAACAATTTAGCCAAACCAATGTTGTATTCTTCAAGAAAAACAATATGTCCATTAAACATATCCAAGCGCAGAGTCTCAATAATTTCACGAATTAAATCTCTACCGCCATCATCAGCTGGATGCGCTTTTCCAGCCATTAGAACCACTACCGGCTCTTTTGTATTATTTAAAACTCGAGCCAAACGTTCTTGATCGCGTAAAAATAAGTCATTGCGTTTATATGCAGTAAAACGCCGGGATAAACCAATCAATAAAGTATTACTGGTGAGACATTTCAAAGATGCATTGATGAGCTGCTTGCTTTCATTGCGCAAAGTATATTGCTCAACCAGTAACTGTCGCACCTCTTTGACTAATTTTTCTTTTTGCATCTGATGCGCTTTCCATACTTCTCCATTATTTACTGACTTAATCTTCTCCCAAACCTTCACATCATCTTGTTGCTGAATCCATCCACCTAACAAATAATCTTCATACAACAACTTCATCGTCCCACCCAACCAAGTTGCTAAATGAACCCCATTCGTTACCACACCAATTGGCACTTCACATTCGAGCAGTCCCGGCCAAATTGCATTCCACATTGACCGTGCAACTTTACCATGAAGCCGCGAAACAGCATTAGCACTCAAGGTTAAGCGCAAGGCTAAAACCGTCATCGAAAAAACCTTCTCTTTGCAATCAACATCGCGACCCAAATCAAATAATTTATCAAACGTAATTCCCAAACGAGAAACCGCATAATCTTGTAAATATTTTTTTATCAATTCCTCAGCAAAAGTTTCATTGCCTGCAGCAACAGGAGTATGGGTAGTAAAAATTGAAGAACTACGTACTATTTCACAAGCTTCTTCAAAAACATATCCCTGATGACACAAACCCCTCACTCGTTCTAATAGTAAAAAAGCAGAATGGCCTTCATTGAGATGATATAACGCTGGCTTGATGTTGAGTTTGTCCACTACCAATCTAGTTCCACCAATTCCTAAAACCATCTCCTGCATCAAACGAATTTCACGCGACCCTCCATATAAACTATTAGTAATCTCGCGATCAGCTATAACGTTTTCTGCCACATCCGTATCAAGCAAATAAAGACTGACACGACCTACTTTTGCTTCCCACGCCTGCATGTATATCGTACGACCTAAAATCTCGATACTAACTAATACTGCTTTTCCCGCCGCGTCACTAACTGTACACATCGGAACTCGATGTGGATTCCAGGTCTCATATAAAGCTTCTTGTTCACCTTTAGAATTAATCTGTTGTCTAAAATATCCCTGCTTGTAGAATAACCCAACGGCGATCGTAGGCACCTCTAAATCTGACATTGCTTTCAAATAATCACCGGCAAGAATACCCAAACCTCCAGAATAAATTGGCAAACACTCAACAATGCCATATTCCATACAGAAATAAGCGATTGGATTTGTAGTACAAATTGAAGTAGCGCTACAAAGTTTAATGGCTTCACGATCAACTTGAATATATTTTGTAAACTCGGCAATAACCTTGTTATAAGACCACACATAGTCTTCATCGTTAGCAGCAACTTCTAAAGCGTGCGCTGAAACTAAATTCAAAAAATGCACAGGATTATGTTGCACTTGTTCCCACAACACTGGTTCAATTTTTTGGAATAATGCTTTTGCTTCTTCATGCCATGACCACCAAAAATTATAGGCTAGCTCACGTAATCCTTTTATTTTTTCAGGCAAAATACATTCATATTGAAATGTGTGGAATCGCGGTTTAGTAACTTCAGCATCATGAATACTAGTAACATACAAATTGTCCATTCCCGTAGCATCAAATTCCACAGAAGAAAGTTTATTAAACTTGATCGCTCGCGCATAGGCATCAAGATAATCTTGAAAAAATAATTTCCAATCGGCAAGACCAGCTATTTGTAAAGCTTTGACCCGCATGTTAGCAAAATATGCTTGATCACGACTGTATCCGATCACGCTAAGCAAATACTCCCCTAAAGAAACAACTACCTTTTGTTCATTACAATCTTTGCGCTTCAACACATATACTGCTGCATCGTAATCTTGTTTAAAATTATTTACCCAACAACCAAAACCGGACAAATCGGTAGTAACTGTTGGGGTAGAAGAAACAATACTTTCTAATGGAGTATAGCCCCACGGTTCATAAAAAGAAGGGAAAATACTTAAGTCACCAGCCGCAAGAATTTGCGCATAAGGAATATCAAATACTCCATCGTCACCTTGCAAGTAAGCATCTGAGAAAATAACGTGAATTTTATTTTCTGACTTTTTCAGATCTAATTCATTACTCAATCTAACAATACTATCACTGGTAGGATTGTCGATTTTATGCGTAGCGATGCCAAGAGCAGCGCCAGATTGTTCCAAATATTTAGCTGAATCTGCTTCCAACAAACTATCCAGCTTGCTATGCCAATTGGCTGCAACTAAAAAAAACATTACTATTGGCGGAGAATTTTCTGCCAAACTACTCTCCAATTGCGCCAAACTTTTTAATAATACATCGAAACCTTTGTTATGAAATTCATAGCGCCCGGAAGTAATCCATAACAAAGCGCTAGGATCAATCGGCCGTCCAATTGTTTTACTTGCGATCTGTAATAACTTTGCTCGAATTTCTGGTCTTTTATCCGGGACAATTTCTTTACGCTTTTGCTCGACATCCAAACCATTAAATACTATTTTGTCTGGATATTTACCCAACACAACTCTTGATTCATTTGCTGTAACATTACTAACCGCTGTAAAACAATCAGCTTCGTGCGCTGTTGCTTTTTCCAGTGAGTATTTAGCAAAAACTCCATGTTTGCGTGCTTCAATAGCCGGATCAAAAGTCGGCGGAAGATTATAAATTGTTTTGTTGTCTTGGGCCATAGCTCTACCCAAAACTGTGGCATGCGTAGTAAATACTGTAGCAATTTTATTGCCATGCTTTTTTAAATAGAGTAATCCTGCACCACACATCCATTCATGAAAATGCGCAATGACTTGCCGCTCTTGAACCACCATCTCTTCAGCCAATGTGCAAATTACTTCACCAGCAACTGTTGAAAATAAAATTGGCTCTTGATAGTCATAATTACTGGCTAACGAATCAACGCCAAAATCAGCCCACAAATTATAAAGAAGACTATCAATATTATAACGCTGCTTAAACTCTACTAAAATAGCGGTTGGTTTGCCTTCAGTATCCCAATAACCGACGTGACACAAAATATTTTTTGCTGCCAACTTTTTTCTAATGTCATCTAAAAACGGCGAGGATGATTCAACAAAATCTTTGCTCTGTTCATGCCACGGGCCAATTAAAATATAATTATCGCCAAAATTTTTAATGACCTGTTTGAGCTTCGAATGCAATACGGTATAAATCCCACCAACTTTGTTACAAACTTCCCAACTAACTTCAAACAAAAAATCTTGCTTACTCATACCTTACTCCCGCCCAACGATGGAAAAAATCCCCTAATTTATCCGCAAAACTCTGTTTTTCTTCAACTATTTCTGTTGTTTGCGATAATTGTTTTTTCTTTGCTGCTACTTCTTGCGCAAAATCACAAATGATATTCTGATAATTAATATAAGCTTCGTATGGATTATGATATGGATTAAAATATTTATGCACATCACCGTCAGCAGCATATTTAGTACACATATAATAAAAATGATCCGAAGTTAAAAAACTGCGCCACGTAGACAACATTGCCGGATCATGCAGAGCATGAACATCGTGCTCTAAAGCATAAACAGCCTGCAAAGCATCTTCTTGCAAAGCATTACCACGCCAAGCGCTTAAATCTCGATCAACATCTGCCCACGACATAAAATACGGAACATCCAATGCAGCGACCGGCTGCAACTTCTGACTAACTTCAGATGGCATCATAAAATTATATTCTGGATGCTGCAAAACATAATCTGGCATATGCTTTAAAAATTCAAAAATTCCTGATTCTTGCCACTGATGCTCACCAAATGTTTCAAAATCCATAAACAAATTAATAACATCGGCCTGCCCATGCAAAGCATGCAACCAATAAGCATATTTATCCGCATAAACTGGATATTCTGACCAAGTACGCTCAGAAAAACGAAAAGCAATATCATCAGTCAAACTATAGTTGCGTAACAATAATTTAAGCTGCTCACAACCTTTTGGCTGATAGACATAATTGGGACTACGCCAACCTAAAATTTTATCGGCACCTTCGGCCAAAATTGTTTTATAACCCAAAGACTCTACTACTTTAGCAAGCTCATTATTATAAATTAACTCGGTATTTCTAAAGGTAGTAGCATCATAATCAAATTCTTTTTTTATTAGCTGCCTATGTTGCATTACTTGTTGCTTAAACTCTTCTTGGGAAAATAAAAAACTTAAACTGTGATAATAAGTTTCATTGAGAAATTCCACTTGGCCAGTTGCTGCCAAACGCTTAAAAGAATCTAGCGTTTCGGGACTATAACGCTGACACTGTTCGATAAAAACCCCAGACAGGGAAAAAGCAATTTTGAATGCATTTTTATGTTTTTTAATTAGGCTTAACAGCAAAGCATTGGTTGGCAAATAACATTTGTTCGCTACCTTAAGAAAAATCTCACGATTCTTTGCATCGTCTTCGTAATAATGATTTTTACCAATATCAAAATACGTGTATTTTCTTAAGCGCTTTGGTTGGTGCACCTGAAAGTACAAACAAATTGTAACCATTTTTATTCCCTTATAATTTACGCAAAACTAAACATTAAACTAAGATTATTACGCCCCTTCAGGGCGTGATAAATTGTTTTTCATGTTTTCCCATCATGTGATTTTTCAAACCATTATTTTGTAGATTTCAATTAACTTTTCCGCTGTTCTACCCCAGGTGACTGCGCGCAACTCTTTTTGTTCGTTAGCCAAAGACGTTTGGCGCAACGCTGGATATTCAAGTAAAGCTAAAACTTTTGCTGCGATATCTTCGGTATCCCAAAAATCGGAAACCAAAGTGTGTTTTAACACTTCTGCCACACCGGATTGTTTGGTAATGATCGCCGGCACATCATAAGAAAGCGCTTCTAAAGCTGAAAGTCCAAACGGCTCCGATACACTTGGCATCACATATACATCAGCTAGCTGATAAATCTCCCGCACTTGATTGATATCAAGAAAACCAGTGAAATGTACATTTTTACCAATACGCAAACTAGCAACACGCTCAATCATCTCTATGGTTAAATCACCGGCACCAGCTAATACAAACTGCACATCGCTACGCTTTTCAAGGACACGACGCGCAACTTCAATAAAAAAATATGGGCCTTTTTGATGCGTCATCCGTCCTAAAAACAAAACCATTTTTGGTCGCGAACTATTTGTAGCCATCGGATTTAAATTATCATCACAATAAATACCATTGTGAACAACTGTGATTTTTTCCGGTGCAATACCGTAATGTTGCACAATATTATTTTTGGTATATTGACTGACCGCCACTATTCGATCAGCATGTTCCATACCATATTTTTCGATAGCAAAAATTCTTTTATCAACCCACATCCCGCTACGATCTGTTTCTAGTGCATGAATATGCAAAATTACTGGTTTGTGGCTAAAGCGCTTGGCTTCTAATGCCGCTAACATAGTTAACCAATCATGGGCGTGAATTACACTATGATCTACATTTTTGGCCAAAGCACCGGCAACCAATGCATAACGAAATACTTCTGCCAACAAATTCATGCCATATTTTCCGGTTATTTCTGCACCAAGCATTTGCGCTTCAGCAGTGGCTATTGCCATCGCTTTTAACTCTCCAGGTAAATGCATCTTTGCTAGTAATGCAAAAAAATCTTGTATGGTTTCATTACCAAGAAATCGCTTAAAATCTTTGGCTGAAACATAGGGGGATAAATAAGTAGCAAGTCCAGGATGTTTAAGATTAACACTGCCTGCAAAACTCGGCTCGTCTATGGGGAATAAATTATCGCAACCAATTAAATTAACATTATCAATATTGGATACAGCTATTGTATGCGGTAAAACCAGAGTTAAATCAACATTTCTTTTAGCTAGTTCTTTAACTATAGCATAGCATGCAATTCCCAAACCGCCACTGATCCGCGGAGGAAATTCCCAGCCATACATTAGTACTTTCATAGCCATAACTACTTATCAAGATTTAACATATAAGTTAAACGCAGTGCCTCTGCCACACTCCACGCTTGACTAATGCAGCCATTCGGTCGATACGGATGACTACCCGAAAAAATTTCAGCAATACTGCCAATACCATATTCTGCTAAATGAGCATGCAATGCTATCAAGCAAGGTTTGATAATCTCGAGAACTTTACGTCGATCGGAGGTTGTTCGTAACAAACCTTCCACAAAATGTCCGAGCAACCACGGCCATACCGTACCATTGTGGTAAGCAAGATCGCGTTTGTTTTGATCACCATCATAAAAACCGACATAACCTTCTTCATTTGGCGCAAGCGTCCTCAATCCATATGGAGTTAATAAATTATTTTTTACCGCTTCCATAATACTAACTGCCATTTTTATCAATAATGGGGAATACGGTAGTGAAACTGCAAAAATCTGATTGGGACGTAATGCAGCATTTTTCTGTTCGGCATTTACAAAATCATATAAATATCCTTTTTCTTCGCACCAAAAAGTTTCGCAAAAGCGAGTTTTAATTTTTGGCAACAAAGCCTCGAGTTCTTGGGCGATGGGATCCTTCAGTAGAGCTGCTAGTTCATCCATAAAACCGAGCATATTGAACCACAAAGCATTAACTTCAACCTGCAATCCATAGCGCGGCGTTACAGGTTTGCCACCCACCATCGCATCCATCCAGGTAAGATTTATTTCCTGACTTCCAGAAAATAACAAACCGTCTTCTTGCATTTTAATTTGGTGCAATGTTCCGAGCTTATAAAAAGCATAAATATTTTTAAGTACGGGCCAAAAATATTCTGCCACTACTTTTATTTTTTTTGTTTTTAAATAATATTGCTGCACCGCCCAAGCAAACCACAAACTTGCATCCACTGAATTATAAGCATTTTCTTCTTTGGTTTTGCCCAAATAATTGGGAATTAAGCCTTGGTGCTCGTGCTTAGCAAAAGTGTTTAAAACTTCCAAACACAAATTTTCTTGCCCAGAATAAAGCGTCAACCCAGGCAAAGAAATCATCGTATCGCGCCCCCACTCCAAAAACCAATGATAACCAGCAACTACAGCATAAGATGATTTTATTGGATCTTTGGTAATAAAGGATTGCCCCACTTTCTGGAGCTGTTGTTGTAAAGCGCTACTGTTTAGGCTCGCAGCTTCCTTAATCCGGCGCCGCATCTCTTGCTTCCACCTTGAAGCTAAATTTTCTTGTTGCTGCACCAAACTACAAGAAAAAATAATTTCAGTCTCATCATCAAAATCCGAAAAAGTAATAATTCCAGGTGAGAATAAATCTTCTTGAAAATCATAACCGCGTTCTCTTTCCTGATTATAAATAAAATTGCGATACCAAAGTGGCCGTGATAAAAACTGATGTTTGGCGCTTGTCTGAAAAAACAATACTGACAACCCTTTATAAGGCTCACAACTAAAACCAGTATTTAAACGTGTAGTTTCTTGTTGGAGCAAAGAGTTTTCTTGTTGCAGCTTATGAAAATCCCTACATGCCAGGAGCGGATTCAATGTAAGTTTAGAATTTTTATTACCACCGCTAATTTTATATTTAAACAAAACGGTATTTTCTTCTTGCAGCAGCAAAATTTCTTTGGTTAAAACAAGATTACCAAATTGAAAACGCCATGAAGGGCTAGTGGTAAGAGCAAATTCTTCTAAATTAGGAAAACTTCCGTCTTGCAAAAAATTGGGATAATTGTGCGCAGTTAAAAAATTTTCTTTACCGTCTTGAATTAACACATCTTCAAGCTTGCTAAACAACACATATTTATTCGGTAAATCATCAAGTTTGCTAACTAAGAGCCCATGATATTTACGGGTGTGACAATTGATGATGGTGCTGGAAGCATAACCGCCTAAACCGTTAGTCTCAAGCCACTCCGTGGACAATGCCTTCTCAAGAGACATTTCCATTCCTTTTTGATAACGAAAGTCCATGTCTTCCCTCCTAAAACTAAAAAATTATGGTAGCCACCATGAAAATTTGTTTTTTTGGCAGAAAGCGTGCAACAATAACTAACCACCTGATTTAGCTTGACATTGTAGCACGATTACTTAAAAAAAATAGCGTTTTCTTTCAAAATGATGGCGCACTCTTTTTAACAAATTTTACATTTAAATTTTCCTTAATAAACAAGCCATATACTAAGTTGTGTTATGAAATATAGTAACTCCCCAGGCACCCATAACTGGTACAAAAAAGCAAAATACTTATTGAGCAGAATGATTTATCAGATTGGTACGATCAAAATGTTCCGAAGGAAACAAAATATATATAGCCCGGGGTGACCGAACTGCGAAGCAGTGTTGGGAACCCCGGGAAAGGATGCCCC
>Ga0209450_10000010_pt1 | contig 188790 bp, 162 predicted proteins | sample FrelakmetLWP11LW_FD_187149 | JGI IMG/M metagenome (GOLD analysis project Ga0209450, IMG submission 187149) | Freshwater lake sediment microbial communities from the University of Notre Dame, USA, for methane emissions studies - LWP11 LW (SPAdes)... | ecosystem: Environmental > Aquatic >... | reverse complement strand
CCGAAATTGGCTATCCTATTATAACTTTTGTAGGTCGCATACGGGGATTGGGATGGAAAAATTGAGTCCGCACGCTAAGTACCTACAATTTATGTCTAAAAAGCGACAGTAACTCTGCAATAGCACAAAAAAATGACATTTTCTGTTTTTATCATATAATCTTTTTTATAAACAAAAAAGCCATCCCCTAGACGATAATCATAGGGATGGCACAGCAAACGTCTCCGAGCCAGGAGTATCATACTGTGTTCTAAAGAACAGCACAACCTTATCCGATTCTACGTAAGAACGCTGCAAAACAAAGGATGCTTCTTTTCTCCTAAGAGTAATACCTTCCAAAGAGATTCTCAATACATCATACTCTTCGAGCTTTTCCGCAAACGATTCTTCTACTCTTTGTATAAGAATCTGATACTCGTTTTCGCTCAAAGACAGATGATGTCCTTTACTGAAATCTTCGAGCACCTGCTTCATGATGGCAGACACTTTTTCCTGAGTGAAATGATGTAGTGTTTTAGGCCGTTGTTCAGCCTGTTGTTGTTTTTGGGATCCAAAGATCCAAGAGCATATTTTTTTCATTTTTTGGGGATTTTGTTATATTTTTTATATTAATATTATATAATAAGTCAATAGATTTGTTTTTTATTGATTTTTTATCAGAAAACCGTATGGTAGTATCACACAAAACAAAAATATACTTATATGAAAAAGATACTCCTTATTAGCATAACCAACAAAACAGAAGGATGTTCTACTATAACTATAACTATGTTATCCATCCTTATTGATTGTTCTTCCAATGAAGAAGCAAGCATCAAACACAATCTTGAATCCAAGAAGAATGACCCGGTATTTTTTGTTTCATTTATCAATCGTTATGTACCTAAAGAAAAGATACAACCATATCATTCTCACAGCGAAGAAATGAAGCATATGATAAGAACTTGTGAATCAATAACCGTAGAGTTTATTGAGAGTATCGACGAAAGAAAAGTAATGAATGATAGAATAAGGCAATATCAAGAATTATTTGATTTGAGCCCTAACTAGATAAAGTCCGGATTATTTCCGGACTTTTTTTTATTTGAAAAATCCCCGCTGAGTATACTCAGGACTTAGGATATTTTACTATACCATTAATTTCTCGGGGTCTGCTTGCATGTGAAACATTTCTGTTTCCGTGAAATCAATATTATCTATTGACTTTTATTTTATAATATGTATTTTTTACAAAAAATAATAATAAACAACCTATGAAACAATATCTTATTATTACCACGACCGGTGAGCCTGAAACCACGCTTTCCGTCTTCAGGTTTTTCTCTCTAGGAAACAAATGTCAAATCCTGGATGTATTTAAACCTATACGTCCTACCCCTATGAAACAACGATTGACCGCTTTCGATGAGCTTACCGAACAATTGCTTTCAAAAGAAAATCAGGAAGAGAAAGAGAAAAAAAAGCCCATCCTGGAACATCTCAGAACTTCCCTTATCGAAAATCGCGTTTTCTCTGTTGGATTCTTCTTCCCCGAACAGGTCATGAATCATCTCATCATCGATGGAATGCAGAAACAATTCGAACGTATGAGATTATAGGAAAATGTTCTTCAGATAAAGCTTGGTGTATTTTACCAAGCTTTTTTTTATTTCTGTCTCAATTCGTTGACCTTGGATCTGGTCTTGGGGCCGAGGTAGCCTCTCAAGGTAAGCGGATCTGTGTCGGAAATCAGGAAATATTTTTTTTGGAAATCATAGACGGCATTTGTCGTTGCTTTGGAATACACACCATCAATAATTCAACTATAGAGTCATTGTGATTGTAAAAATGTTTGTAATATTTTTATCTCCGAGCTTTGCTGTCACTTATTATAAGCTCTATAGAAACTGAAGATTGCAGATGATTTTTTACTGAAGATTGTAGATGATTTATCATTTCATCAATTTATCAGTTTATCAGTTTCTGGTTTACCATTATAGTATTGCGCGAGTTCTAGAAGCGCGGCAAAGCTGCCTTTGGCATAGAGATCGGTGGGCAGAAGATTCTTTTTCTGGACCTCCGCCTTCATCACTGATCTGGTCATTTTGCCGAATGTTCAACAATCAGGGTGTTTGGATCCGACTATTTTTTTCGCGACCTGGTAGGAACACAAGGCTTTTTTTGTATACGAATTGTATTCGCCATGTCGATGTTTTTTGTTGAGATATCACAGTTTTACAAGATATTTTTGTAAGGTCCAGACTCGGATATCTTTTCTTCCGGGTTTGAGCTCTTCAATCCATATTCCTACATCGAAAAAATATTTCAATACCGGGACACTATCGAAGGTCATCATACTTTTTCCTGATTTTTTGATAATTGATGCGTTACAATAATATCACGTCATATTCTTTTTGCCGAACGTGAGCGCTCTGATCAATCCTTCTTCTCCTCTTCCCATCCAGATATCGATACGATCATACTTTTGCCCTTTTTCTCCTGACAATACGATAGCCCCTCCTCTATCAGCGATTTCGCCTATACCCATCTCTGGAAAATAAATCAACGATCAGAAAGCATACGTCTTGGGTCATGCGAGCATTCAGGTGAATACTTTTTTGCCTGACGCGCCGATATGTCATTCGCCATTGAGTATTACTTCATCTTGAAAGCTTGGTTTGTAATAAAATATCTGACCCGTATCTGGCGAATAATATGCAGTCACGGTAAACATCTTCTCCTGACAACCAGAAAAACTAAAAGCACTTGTAATGCTCGCCGACAATGAACTTATTATTAATAACAAAAGAAATATTTTTTTCATAAATTAACTATATTCAAAAACTAAATTTCCTGTCACCCTAAATGGAATGAAGCCTGCCTGCGGTAGGCAGGGGTATGATAAAAAACACTATATTCTTCGACTTCGCTCAGAATGACATATCATATTACTATGTTTAATTTTTCCGTTTGCTAATTACAAGCTTTTTTTTATACATAGAGCATGAAACATAGCTTTGGAGAACGAGAAAAACGTTTCAATAGTCGACTACTTGATCGAATCATATGAGGGTCTTACGCTTGAGAATATCGACCGAAATTTTTTCAGAAAATGAGAAAAATCTGATGAGAAGCATACTCCCATATCCTACTTCAACGAGAAAAAACAAAAAAACGATATAGAGATTAACGAACAACTAACAGTGAAAAACTAACAATTATTGAAAGATATATAAAAAAATACCATCCCTGCCTGCCACAGGCTGGGTTGTTAGTTATTAGTTGTAAGTTGTTAGTTGAATTATTTATATTTCTTAGCTTCTGCAATCACCTTATTCATCACCTTAATACACTCCAAAGGATATATACCGACAGCCGTCTCTCATGACAACATAACGAATTCAGCACCTTCACGAACAGCATAAAAAATATCACTCACCTCTGCTCTCGTAGGCACCGGATTGGAAATCATAGATTCCAACATCTGCGTCGCCACTATCACGGGAGTATTTTTTATTTTGCATCTTTTGATGATATCCATCTGATGGACAGGGATAGTTTCTACAGGCAATTCAGCGCCTAGATCTCCTCTCGCCACCATAATCATATCACTCGCATCGATGATATCCTCGATATGGTCTATTCATTCCTGATTTTCTATCTTGGCGATAATTTTGATCTGCGTCCCTTTATTTTTTTCAAGGAAGGCTCTCAATTGTTGGATATCTTTTTTGCTTCTTGTGAAACTCACTGCTATATAAGAGAATTTGTTTTTTATCGCGAATGCAATATCTTCAAAATCTTTTTTGGTAAGTGTAGGTAATTTATAATGAACACCTGGTGTGTTGATGTGTCTTCTCGACCCTACCGTGAATGAGGTGAGAGCTTCCACAACCAACGAAGACGATCATTTTCCGACAACTTTCACATCCAGCAGTCATGCATCTATTTTGATGATTGTTCCGAGCTTCGCGTCCTTGATCAACGCAGGATAATCACAGAGAAGATCGCGATCCCCTCTTTTTTCTTCTTTGGCTACAATTCTAAATTTTTCACCTACGATATAAGAAATAGGCTTTGTAAGTACTCCTGTCCTTACTTGTGGTCACTCTGTATCAAGCAAAAATTGAAATTTTCCGCCGACCTTTTTTTCTATTTTGCGGATAGTTGCGATATCGCTTGCCAATGTTGTTGTATTGTAATGAGGAAAATTGAATCTCAAAATCCTAACTCCCTGCTCATAGCATTTTATCAGTTGAGACTCTGTATTCGTCGCTGGTCCTACTGTCATTACGATACCCGTCATCGGCTATATTACCAAATAAAACAATATTAATTTTTAATGTTGAATTTTGAATGCTTAATGAAGGTTTTTTGTTTTACACACACTATTGTAATTCATTATAGTTCATATTACAACAAGTCTTTCATTCAACATTTAACATTTAGCATTCAACATTATTATTTTATGATGTACATCTTCTTCTCATCCAAAAATTCTTTTGCTAATCTAATTTTGCTTTCGTCGTTTGCATACATCGTGTATATGACTTCACCTTTTTTGACCGTATCACCAAGTTTTTTGTGAAGATAGAGGCCTGCTTGCAAATCCAATGGAGAACCCAACGTTCTCGCTGCTACATTTACAACTTTCATATCGATATATTTCACTTTTCCTGATTTTTCTGCTACGATATTTTTTTGTATTTTTGCCATCTCCAATCCTTCTGAACGAACATTTGGATTACCATTCTGTGCCTTGATAATTTTCTGCATCATTGCTCGCGCCTTACCAGTGATAAGTTGTCCGTATGCTAATTTTTCTGCTTCCTTGCCTTTTGCCATACCCACAAGTTCGATGATTTTTGCACATAAATGAATCGCTTTTTTTTCAAGGTCCATAGGTCTGTTTGCGTGCTGTTGCAGCACTCTCAATACTTCTCTTACCTGTAATACTGCTCCGATACCTGCACCGATAGGCTGCAAGGCATCAGTGATTTCGACGATCATCTTCATACCGAGTTTTCTGCCAACATATTCGTATTTTTTCTTTAATCGTTTTGCAGTTTTCATATCAGGCACTTTAGCGCTTGGTCATACTGGGATATCGATCAATGAATGATTGATGCCCATTGCATATTTTTTGGCCATAATAGAAACTACAGTCCTTGAGTATGATTGCATCGATAATGGATATGCTACCTTGATAAGTTTTTCATCAGCTGGCGCCAAATCCAAACCTCCTCATCGAATCAAACAACAATTATTTTTTTTGACTAATTCTTGAATCTCTTTTTTGTTGAACGAAATATCCATCAATACACTCACACATTCTCCGGTAGCTGCTGGCGTCGTGATTGCCTTGGAAAATGTCTTTGGCATTTTGATACCTAACGACGTAAGTAATGGTATCATGATCATCGTTGTTTCGTTTCCGGGAACTCCTCCCATACAATGTTTATCAGCAACTACACCAGGGAAATGGAGCATCTCTCCTGTCTCTGCCATAGCTTTTGCCATCCGATAGAGATCCTCGTCTTTTGAAGGGAAGAAGAATCCCATCGCAGAAAAGTACGTCGTCAGGATATCAGTAAATCTATTATTTGAAATATCTTTCATGATAGCGAGAATCTCTTTCTGATTCAATCTTTTGCCGTTCAATCATTTTTTGAGGGCATCCAACGATTCTGAACTATTCTTAGTAAAAGAAATCGTTACGAGCTGTCCTGCTTTGATCTCATATTTTTCTTGAACATCCCTGAAGATACCTATTTCTCCACGTTGTACAATTTTTGACGTAAGATTTGCATCAAAGACAAATTCTTTGTCATCATAAATGAGCGAGACTTTATCCATACTCGTGATACCATGTTCTCGGGCATCTTGTTCGTTGATAAGCACAACCAAATCTTCACCCTCTTGGATGTCGATAATCCTGGTTCTTGCTGTAAACATAGCTTTTTTTGTGTGTTTTGTTTTTTTCATATTTTTATTATAAATAAAATACTTATTAACCAACAAGATCTTTAAGTTCTCTATCATCAAGATAGAAAATAACCAATCATACTACCAACGATATAAGCATACTCCATACAGGATGATCAGGGAACAAGTAGATATCCAACAATCACCATATTCCTCTCCAGATAAGCACGACCGCTACTACCATCAACAGCATATACATATTTCTCTTCGCCTTTTTCCATTGAGAAAAACGGAAACGAGTATGTTGGATATGTTTCTTGATATGATGCGGATGAAGGACACTTCAATTCATTTTTTTTGCAATTCATATAGGTAAAATTTCTAATTGCTTTCTGCTCTTTCTGCATGTCTCGTTTCTTTGTTCTCTTTTTTTTCAAAGAATGCTATCGCCTGAGCCAATTCTTCATGATCTTTGGCATATTCATGGATATCTACTCATTTTTTGAATGCTTCGCATGCTTGGACTAACGCTGTTGCGCCTTTTTGAGTTCCACCCGGGTGCGCATGACAACCAGCTCCCATCGTAGTTATAAAATCCATATTTCCCATCACATCGATGAACGGTTTGAGTAAAGTAGGATTGAGTCCACCGGAAATGATTGGACAACATTTTTTCATCGTCCTCCGAGAATCATCTTCTGAAACTAACGCATGATGAGTATCAGCTTGTATCTTTTCAATAAGATCTTTGTCTTGTTCGGGAATAGTTCCTCGTGATTGTTCAAAAATATGACCTTGTGCATGATACCCATAGATATTGTGTGCAGCGGTTACATCCTCTTCTGGACTACCCGCCATCTTTCCTACGCCTGCAGTACCAGTATGGATACCTGAAGCGCCTGCAAGTCTCGCAAATTTGGAAAGAACCAATACGGTATATCCGATAGGGTTTTCTGGTCTCGTGAATGCACCATGTCCCGCTCTATGGAAATGAATGAAGACCTTTGGATATTTTCTTCTGAGCGTCTGTACTGCCATCCGTCCTGCTGTCGTTCCATCAATAAGAAATGCATACGAACCTGGTTCCATACCAGAATTGACAATCATCTCGCATCTTTCGATCATAGTATCATAATCTGCAGCAGAAACATTGAATGAATGAACTTTTTTGTGTCCTGTCTCCTTAACTGCTTTTGCCATTGCTTCAGCTACATATTTTACCATCTTATCATAAGGACAGAAATCCTGATCAGCTTGTGGTTCATCGTTCTTCACAAAATCACCTCCTCCTGCTCGAAAATCGTATGCCACTTCAGCATATTCCGCTGAGGTCAATCACATCTTAGGCTTCACTATTGTTCACAAAATAGGTCTATCGTACACGTTTAGATATTTTCTCATATCGTCCAACGTATAGCTTGGTCCATCATACTGTTCAAGCATCGCTGGCGGAAATCGTACGTCCAATATTTTCAATGCTTGTATTTCCTTCATACCAAAAACATTTCCAGCAATATAGGTCAGAATATTTTGTACATTACCACTGCGATCAAATAGTCTCCGTGGATAAGCGATTCGTACAAGATTTTTTTCGATATCTATTTTGTACACGAGAGAATTCATTTCTTTAGAAAATGCTGTCTCTGTCTGTACCAAAAAATTTGTTCCTGTACTAGACTCTGCAGATACTTCACACGCAGCCTGCAGGATATTGAGTTTCCCTCCAGGGATAAGATGAAAACAGCAGAGCAGATACTCGCCATTTTTTGGATTTGGTAGATCCATATTCACATATGCCAACTGATGATCATTGAGCGTAGATAAGAGTTCTTTTGTATCCATTTTTGTTTGTGTTTTATAATAATAAAAGACTAATTAATTATACTGATTTTTTCTAATCTGGCAAATCTTCGAGCTGTTCATCAAGCTCTGCAAGCTCTCATGAGGTCTCCAATATTGTTATCAACTCATTGAATCCTGATTTCATTCATGGTTCCTGCATGTATGACTGATCTAAACTTTCCTCCTTCTTCATATACACGGTAAATTTCTCCATCGTTGCGATATCCATGATAGGCAAATTCCCCTTTCTCGTCGTGAAGATAGAAAAGAAATTAGCATAAGTATGGAGAAATATATACGTATTCTGCTTGTTGTCAGATTTATTGGTAGCGAAATCTCTTTCTTGATCGTCCATAAGCGACAAGAGATGTTTCTCTGTATTGATGCCTTTTTTACCTCTATTGTATACATACTGTTGTTTTTGATATGAGATATCGGCCATACTTTTTCTGAAACGTTTGAGCTGACTGATAGTGTAATAATCTAGACTGTTGTACAATAATGTATACATAGCATAAATTTCTCCATCCTGATTGACCGAGAAAGATTCTGGAGCCATATCATTTTTCTTTCCCATAAAAGCGAGAACATCCTGAGCAGCCATATTTTTGATTACTGTCCTTTCAAATAATGTTTTTCCCTCTTCCACTCCTCGATTGTTTCCTATTTGCGCTTGCGTTTTCAATTCTTTTGCAAAATTTTCTCTATATTCTTTTATACCTCCAGCATTTTTGATAACTGATGCGTAATCTACATTACTCGCTCCTTGGGTGAAATCACCTAGCTTGGGAAGATTAATATCTGCTATCTGCTTTTTGCCCTTTTCCGGATCATTGAGTATAAATGGGGCATTGATAGCTCACCTGGAAAGAAATTCCTCCTCCCATAATGTTCCGTCAGTAAGATTGTATTGGAGATTAAGTCTTTTGCCGTTTATATCGCCTTTGATATCCAAAACGATATCTTTTCCTGACTTTTGGACCATATCATCATCTTCTTCTTCCTTTACACGCTTAAATTGCTCCAAAACGTTTTCTGTTTCTGTTATGTTTATATCCATATATGATTTCAACACCTCAACACATCCTATCACAGCTTCTTCCTGAATGATGGTATTGGTTTCGTTTTTTAGAAGTTTTTCTGACCCTCTTGCCAATTTTTGAATACGTTGAGTGACTCATTCCTTTTCTTTGTCGGTTTTATTCTCTTTCTTCATTATTTTCTGTATATATACATCTTCTTGGATCAAATCATCAAGCTTCGGATATAACTTTCTGAGACTCTCATAATATTCATCATCTTTTTTCTCTTCGGTAACAAGCTCTCTGATTCCGTTATTCTTAAAATACTCATTGATGTCATCATCATACATTACTTCATTTTTTATATTTTCCATAGGCGAATCCGTCACCTCACTAGCTTCTTCAAACCATGCCTGTATTTGTGCATACAAAGCCTCAGACCATATTTCTCTGAGCTGTATTCACCATTCCAGACTCTTTTTGTAGAGTTCGTTCACTACGCTCTTGAATTCATCATCGGTCTTGAATTGTTCGTCAGCGGCCATCTTTTCCACCAATACAAACGTCCTGAAAAACTCCTTGGCTTTTTTTTCATCTCCATCCGCTTTTTCCAATGATTTCTCTTTGAGATATATATATTTCGGATCATTCCATAATTCGTTCAGATTTTCCTTTTTCACAACATCGTCGATGCTTTTGTTGTATTTTCTGCAGATATCCTCCAAATGCTCATCGATAAGTTTCAGCTCCAAAAATATTACGGCATTGTCAGTTAATTCATCACTTTGCTCTCATCATCACGTAACCTTCGTTATCGTCTCCATAGATTGACGTAGAAAAAAATAGAACTGTTTATCGTCCAAGGTATTGAATTTTTCTATTTGTGCACTAGTCAATCATTGTATAAATTTGGTCATCTGGCGAATATCATATTCACCACCTGGAATTCTCTTGATAATTTTTTGCTTATTTTCAGAAAATTTGGAGAGCGCTTCGTCAAAACTTTTCAATTCGCCAAATTGTCCTTCGATAAGTTTTTGTCTGATCAGCATGTTTTGATTGTAATTGGACTTGTACTGATCTCTCGGTATACCAGCAAATTCCGCCAATTCATATTTCACCTTATTGAAATCCATCCCCATCGAGGTAACAATAGCTCGGAGCGTCTTATCTTTTATATTTTCGTTGTCAGCTTCTTTGGTATTAATGTTGTCTATATTATTCATTGTATTTCAAACGAAACAAATAAAATTTATTTTACCATCCAAGGATAGTGCTTTTTAACTTCCTTTTTGATATCCTTTGGCTTGATGATTCCGTATTCGGTGATAATTCAGGTAATCATCTTTGCAGGAACCATATCAAAGGCATAGTTGATAATCTTCAATCCTTTCGGAGCATCCGGTCGAAGTTCTTTGCCAGATCTCTGTTCTATCTTGACGGTATTTTCCATATCGACTTTCAACAAGGAACCGACCACATAGACAGGTATCTTGGAATGCCATGCGGCCAAGGCGATGGCGAAGCTTCCGACTTTGTTGTATATTTCTCCGCCTATTCTGATTGCATCAGAACCGATAATGACCATATCGATATCTGTATCAGATTCGTACACATTATCTACGAAAAATGGTGCCGCATCATCGGTGATCATTGTATCTGGAACACCTGCTTTCACGAGGTCTGCAGATGTCTTTCTGCCTTGATACAAGGGTCTGGTTTCGGTATTGAATACCTGTATCTTCTTCCCTTGCTTATGTGCTTCCACTAAAATCTTGATTACAGAACCGCTATGACAATGCGTCATGATAGTGAATCATTTTTTTATCACCTTAGCTCCAATCAACGGTCTGAGTGCTTCTTCTGTTTCTATTTCTTGTACATATGCTTTTCAGACTTTATATAGTTTTTCTTGGATAGTTTTGAGATCGCTTTTGTTTTTCAGAAGTTGTTTATATTCAAACAAACAATCTTTGAGCCCATTGAACAACATCGGTTCGGTAGCTCTAGCAGTCTTGATGAGGACAATCGCTTGTTTGAGGAATGTGTCGAATTCCTTTCCGTCTTTGAATTTTTGTCTTTTGATTTCTTTGGCAAGAATATCGATTCCTGCTTTAGCGATATTTGTCGCACCCTGGATTTTGATGCTCTTGATATCTTCGACAACGGTTTTTATGGGTGTAAGATTCATCATAACTTCATAAGATTAACAAATTAAAAGTCTCAGATTGTTTCATATTGCTTCAGGTCGCCTCAGATCGTAGTAATATTACAACAACCTGTATCTACCTGTGGCGTGACCCCGACTTCTCGGGGGAACTTGTAACAATCTGCATCTAAAGGTTAAATAGTCTTGTTGTATAACGCCATAAAGAAAGTTTCGAAAAGATGATATTCCTCTGAATGAAAGCCTAACACAATAGGATCATCATCATCTATAAAAAACACTTTAACTCTCTTGTGTGTCTCATATTCTTCCGTAATAATATATTTTACCTGTGTTTCAAAAATCACGAGACAAGTACTTTTGAGCTCATTTGCCTTACCATCACTGAAACATACTTGCACACAATCTTTGGCTGGATTTTTGACATCCACCACTCTGAATAAATCGAAATCTAATGCCATTACTTTACATTAAAAATTAAAAATTATATATTATATATTATCTGATGTAAGAAATACGCCCTTATGCCAATCAAAACTCTGGATCAAATCATACATTTTCTGGATATTTTCATCACTCAGACAAGCCAAACAATTGCGCATTTTCATGTATTCCTCATGATCATAATCAAATTTCACCTTATCATATCGAACCTCTAGCTTTTCTGTGGTTTTTGTTATGGTTTGTGTTTTCTCCTTGAGCTTCTTCATATCTTTGCAAAATTTTTCATCCACATTATTTCTACTACTCATCCTGCTATAAAATTCTTTTCTGATATCAGCATTTTGTAAAGCATTCACTGCCTCTTCGTATGACATAATCTTGTTGTATTTCCCGTATTCTATGGGAGTATTTTGTGTATGCATATATACCTGTCCGCCTATAGGCGAATAGAAACTTGCGTATTCATTGAGGAAGGTTCTTGGAGGTACATCATCATCGTATGTATTCGTTTTGACGACAAACAGATTCAAAGGACCATATAAAAATCATACAGAATCCGTCAGATGTTTATCGGTGAACATCTCGGAAGTATATTTGCCCACACCTATAGGCACAAGAATCTCATTGCCCTGATAAAGAAGTATCGTATAGAGCTTATCATTATCTAGTTTTTGTTCATCGGCATGCGTATCGATATCGTAATAATACTGAGCTAACCTCTGAAATACTTCAATATCCTTATCCAGTTTCTCGTTTGCTTCGTTATTCTCTTCGAGTTTTTGGGTCTGTTTGAACGTATGAAAAATACTCTCCTGTATATCAGAACTTTCCTGCTTTTTTTGATGATTTTGATCATGTTCCAAATGTTTGTGCATAGCAAGGGGTAGAGCTAAAAAACATTTAATGCTTGATGCGAAATGCTGGATGTTTAATGCACTATTTAGTACTATAAGATGCTTCATGCTTTAAGCTTTCGGCTTCACACTAAAATAAGTATATCCGCAAATCCCGAGAAATACCAAAAAAGACGCCATTTAGACGTCTTTTGACTATACAAACCAAGAAATTATGATTTAATTGGTGTTTTACTTGACTATCTCTATAACATAGTAGATTTTTTTGGCTACCATATCATACAATTCTATTACAGGAACCTCATGACTATATCACTTCTCTTGCATGTATTTTTTCAGTGCTGGATACACTTTCATAACTCCTGCCATATATGACGCTGAAGTCTTAATAGAAAATTCAGCAACCATACTCTGTTTTCCTCAGATATTCTTGATCTTGATTTTAGCACCTTGAGGTACTTTGGTGATTTCAGAACCGATTACAACAGCTCCTATATCACTCCTCAAATTTTCACCAGAAATTATTTCTGGATCATCATAATAGATACCTATACCCGTTGCTGAGAGTATCCCCACTCCTGAGAGCACTTCATAGACCTTATCCATTGATGGTCACACTTTGCTATACTCACCTACGAATTCTGTGTAGGCTATAGTGTATGGACCCACCATCTGTTCTTTTACTTCTACCTTTTGGAAACCACCGAGATACCATCGATTGATGAGTGCCAACACAACGACGATTACTACCAACCGCAGAATAGTCTTGAAGAATTTTTTTAGGAATTTCATGGTATTGGATTAAAAAATTAAAAGAGGAAAGATTAAAAGATTAGATATAATTTTTGCTTGGTGATTATAATACAGAATCTTTTAATCTACAATCTTAATGTCTTTTAATTAAATCTTTACTACTGCTATCTTACCATCATTATCGATACCTTTGATTTTCACTCTGATAGTCTGAAAGAGTTTGAAGTGATTAGTAAGGGGAAGATCGTATCTTGCCCCAAGATTGGAAATATGACACAGTCCATTTTTTCCTTTTGGAAGTGCAACAAATAGTCCATAGTCTTCGATTCTCTTGATCTTCACGTCAAATTCTTGTCCTACTTCGAGATCGGAAGCTATTTCCAATATAACAGCCTCAACCGCATCAATCACTGATTGATCACTATGTCCGATATAACACGTTCCATCATCTTCAAAATCTATCTTCACTCCTGGATGTTCATCGATAATTCCATTGATTACATCACCACCCTTTCCGATGACTTCTCTTACCTTCTCAGGCTTGATATGGATAATTCTGATTTTGGGCGCATATTGTCCTACTGCTGGTCTTGGCTCAGTAATTGTCTGTAGCATCACATCCATAATTTCAAAATATCCTTCAAATGCTCTATCAATCGTTTCATGGATAATCTCCATAGTGAGTCCTTTGAGTTTGGTATCTAGCTGAATAGCTGTCATTCCATCTCTCGTTCCTGCAACTTTGAAATCCATATCTCCGGTAAAATCTTCGGTAGCCATAAGATCATTGAGTACAATATGTTTGGTAATAGTATCGTTGTCATCATGATCAGTCATCAATCACATTGCTATACCTGCAACCGGTTTTTTAATAGGTACTCATGCAGCCATTAATGATAATGTCGAGCCACAGACAGAACCCATAGAAGTAGAACCTCCTGAACCTAGACATTCGGAAACTGCTCTGATAGTATAGGGGAATTCTTCCATAGTAGGAAGTACTTTCTCCAATGCCTTTTCCGCCAATCTTCCATGTCCGATTTCTCTTCTTCCTGCTCCTCTTGTACCTTTCGCTTCTCCTACGCTGAATGGAGGGAAATTGTAATGATGGAAATATCTCTGATGAACCCCATCATTTTCCATATCATCGAGAATCAGATATTCTTTTGGTCCTCCAAGCGTAATGGTTGTCAATACCTGAGTATCTCCCCTTCGAAATAATCCGCTTCCGTGGACTCTTGGTAAAGCATCCACTTCACAGTAAATCGGTCTGATATCTTTTTGATCTCTATCGTCTATTCTTTTTCCGGTATCTAAAGTCCTGTGGCGTAAGAAATATTTGATGACATTGAATACCGCCATTTTTACCTTGGTTTCGCTGAAATCTGTTTGTTCTGTGTCAGCGATTTTTTCTTTACAAAGTTCCAATACTTCCTTTTCATATTGTGCAGATAATGTATTGAACGGCACTTTGCTATTACCCGTCAATGCATCTAATTTATCCTGAGTTATTATTTTGCTGACATATGCTATAAGATCTTCTGATGGTTTATTGTAGGTGATTTGTTTCTCTTCAACCTTTAATGTCTTGAGAAATGCTGATTGGAAATCACATGCATCATCGATAGCTTTTTGTCCAACTACAAATGCTTCTTTGAGTAATTCTTTTTCTACTTCATTTCCTTCAGCTTCAATCATATTGATAGATCATTTCTTCCCTGCAACCAACAACAAGAAAAGACTTTTTTCTGATTCTGCTTTCGTTGGATTGATAATAAATTTTCCATCGATATATCCTATCTGTGCTGCACCTACGGGACCATCAAATGGGATACCGGCAGCCATGATAGACAATGATGATCCGATAATGGTTGAAACTCCGAGATCCAATGTCTGATCTACTGCCAATGGCGTGATTGTAATAACTACATCGTTGATCATCCCTTTAGGAAACATAGGTCTAAGTGCTCTATCGGTAAGTCTACAATAGAGGACGTTTTGATCAGAAGGTCTACCTTCCCTTCTCCTATACGCTGCTCCTCCGAGTCTTCCTGCAGCTGAAAAGCTTTCTCTGAAATCGATCATGAGCGGTAAAAAATCAGAATCTGATCTTGGATTTTTTTCCATGACAGTTGAACACAATAATGTATTGTCTGCATATTGGATTTTGAGTGAACAGTCTGCTTGGACTGCCAATTTTCCTGTCTCGAATGACAGCGTTTTTCCGCTTCGGTCAAACGACTTAGCGTGAAGTGTAAACTCCTTTTTTTTGATGGGCATAAGAAAAAAAAATAATGAAAGTAAAAGGTTCATTCAGAAATTCAGCTGATTAGACAGATTAAAAAGACCAATGAACAAACTATTTGCACAAAGCTTCAAGTATAAAGCATAAAGCTGCTTCTTAGTTAAAATACAGCTTTGAACTTATAGCTTTGAACTTTAAGCTTTAAATAGTCCTTCAGTCGTTTTAATCTGTCTCGCTAACCGCGTAAATTTCTGGACAAGAGAAATATAACAATTCCGAGGGAAATTGCAAAAGAATGTCGTTTCTGCCTAGTGGATAGTCATTTCGCCCCCGCAGGACTGCGTGGGGAGAAATCCAAGTGATGTAGTTATAGGGCGTGGATTTCTCCTCGTTATTACTCGTCGAAATGACCCAAGACACGTTCGAAATAACTACGCACGGACGATCTAATAATGATAGCTCTTTCCCTGCTCTACCTTAATCAGTCCGTAAAGTCGAAGGTCCATAAAGTCGAATTTCTAATAATGATACGATTTTCATTGTTCGATAGTCTCTATCCTGTATAATTGTTCCAATAAGGTCACCTTAGCCAGACCGTGTGGCAAAGTAATCGCTCAAAAAGAAATCTTGCTATCTATATGCTTAGTCAATTCTTGTTCGTTTAGTCCATAGGGTCAGCCGATAATGAATACACAATTTTGGTTGGTAAGCAATTTATGCAACGCTAAGGTATCTACTTGTTTCCCTTCTTTGCTCAATAAAAATTTTTTATATTCTGAAAATTTTCCTAGCTTGGTGATGATATTCTCCGTATCGGCTTGAATCATCTGCTCGGTATTTCCATTTCTGTGTGGCTTGATATTTTCTATTTTTACAGATTTGCCCAAACGCTTCGTATACTCCTCGATGACGGCTTTCCAGTGTTTATCGCTATCGGAAATATTTAGAATTATGAACATGAACAAAAATGCTAAGTGTTAAATGCTAATTGTTAAGTGTCGGTAATTGCAATATCATATACTATAGTAAGAATACAATAGTCCATCCGCCATAGCGGACAAATCCTTCACTCAAAACTTAAAACTAAGAACTTAAAACTTATTTTAATATTGAATATATCTCGGTTCTAATCCTTCGTATGGACTCAACATCTTCAAAACATCTCACTTCTGTATTCCTCTGTTTTCGAACTCATCGAGGAATCATTTGCTTCCCATCTGTTTCCAGAATCGTCCTTCCGCCTCATCATTTCCTCGAGGAATTTGTCGCACAAGCTTTGTTATTTCTTCATTGTATATTTCCCAGACGCTGACATATATTGCATCCGTAGGAGTCAGATATTCATTTTCGATGAGATATTCTTTTTCTGTTTCACTAATATTTTTGATAGAATCCTGTCTCTTTTTGACTTCTCTATGCTGGATATGTTCAAACTGATAGACTTCCTTGGTATCCGTCCTTTTTATCATCTCTACTACATGTTTGAGCCAATCATCGACGCCAAAATGAGTCGCCGCAGAGATGGTGAAGGTATGTTGTGTTAGGAGTTTTTTCGTGATTTTGGTTCAGATCTTTTTGGTTTTGAAATATGCAAGGATTTCCTTCCAGAGTTGTTCTTGATATTCTTTGAGGATGTCTTTGTCGTTCACGAGATCATATTTGTTAATCAAAAACATCATCCTTTTTTCTATGACAAGATTCCCTTCTTCGTATGCATAAAAGGTAATAAATCCCTCATCCTCTCTGATCTGGACTTCGAGATATTTATCCTCGCCTCCGAGCTTGTTGTTGGCGTAAGCGATTATCTCTTCAAGCAAATCAGGTATTTCTGTGATTCATTGGTCATATCTAGAGATATCGCACATCAAACAAAACACCCTCGCTTTGAGAATATGACGCAAAAATGCATTACCCAGTCATTTTCCTTCAGCCGCTCATTTGATCAATCATGGGATATCGATAACATTGAAATGTGTATCCTGGACCGTCACAGAACCTAAGTTTGGGACTAGCGTTGTGAAGGGATAATCAGCGACTTTGGCTTTGGTATTTGAGATAGTATTGATCAATGATGTCTTACCAACACTTGGTGTCCCAATCAATGCAACATCAGCCAAAAGCTGCAATTCGAGCACGATCTCTTTTTTGTTTCCTGGTTCTCCGAGCAGACAAAAATTGGGATACTGATGAACAGCATCCTTGAAATGCATATTTCCGACGCCTCATTCTCCTCCATAGACCGCGGTCCGTTGTTCTCCATCTTCAGCAAAAGCATGGAGTATTTCATCCGTCTCTTTGTCTCTGATAATGGTCCCTACCGGTATGGTCAACACCAAATTCTCCGCGTTCGCTCCGTATTGATTCTTGGACTTTCCTGGCTCGCCGGGTTTGGCTTTGAAGTTGGCTTTGTATCTATATGACTGCAAAGTGTTTTCATCCTTGGATGCTTTTAGAACTACTGAACCTCCATCTCCGCCGTTTCCGCCAGATGGTCCGCCCAAAGGCACACCCGCCTCCCTTCTTCCGGTCACGGTTCCGTCTCATCACTTCCCGGATTGCACGGTTATCGTTATTTCATCATAAAAACGCATGGACTCAAAAAAAAAAACTTAAAATTTTTTTGTACAAGGTGGAAGGTGATAGGTAGCAAAATTTCTACCTTCTACTTTCTACCTTCTACTAAATGTAGTGTAGTAAAGTAGAAAGCAAAAAAAAGAGCAACTTCGCTAACAGTAATCACTAGTATGATTTTCTCCTCCCAAAACATTGCAATATTTTTGGATCATTGAATCAAAAAAAACCTGCCCCGTATTCAGGGCAAGTTATAGATTAGACTATTTTTTTATAATAAATTAGCTGCTAATTCAGCTAATTCGCTCCGTTCTCCTCTTTCAAGCTTTACGTGAGCAAAAAGCTTCTGACCAGACATCTTAGCTACCAAATGAGATAATCCATTGGAACGTGCATCCAAATATGGACTATCTATCTGTTCTACATCGCCGCAGAAAATTACTTTGGTATTTTCACCAGCACGAGTCACAATTGTCTTGACTTCATGAGGCGTAAGATTCTGTGTTTCATCGATAATAAAAACCGTATTATTGAAACTTCGTCCACGAATAGATGCTAGTGGTTGAATTTTTATCTTTCCTTCTCTTTCAAGTCCAGAAATATAATCCATCTCTTCTTCATTACCACCATTTTTTTGAGATTTTTTCTTTGCTCCTATTTGCTCTTCTGTAGAGATAAAATTCTTTTTACCTCTAATTTGACTCTTGATAAATGCTAAATTATCATACAATCCTTGCATATAAGGAGAAACCTTTTCATTTGCATCCCCTGGAAGAGCTCCAATATCACGATTACTTAGAGGTACCATTGCGGCTGCAATAATAATTTGATCACACTTTTCTTCTCTTAGTAAATAGATAGCTGCCGCCATAGCCAAAAGTGTTTTTCCCGTGCCTGCCTTACCAAATAATGACACAAGTTTGATTTCCGACTGAAGTAGTGCATGCATAGCAAATGCTTGTTCTGAATTCCTAGGCGTAATACCTGAAATGGTCGGTTTTTCAACCCTAATAAAAGACTCAAGATTGCCATCAGCACGAACAAGAGCGCTTTTTTTTAAACTTTTGATCACAAAGAACATGTTAGGTTTCAGATTTTCTTTTTCCACACGTTTGTAGTCAATAAGCACCTTTCTTGATTCATAGATCTTATCTATCATGCTTACCATCTCTTCATTCTCTATAATTCCTTTACCCGTGTACAATTGTTCCATATCAGGTACTTTGTCATTTTCATAATCCTCGACTTCTAAAGCGAGAGCTTCAGCTTTTAGGCGCAAATTTACATCTTTTGTAACTAAAATCACCCTTCTTTTACCTTCTTCGTGTTTTTGTAACTCAAGTACCTTACTCAGAATCCTATGGTCAGGTGTTTCTTCGATGAATGTATCTTTTACTGTTACATTGAGCTTTCTCGGAGAAGATTGAATTTCTATTTTTCCTAGTCCTTCACCTAATATTACGCCTCCATGAAACATTGCAGATACTTCCTTCTTAGATTGATTTTTTCCATTCCCAATAGATTTCTTTATACGGTATTTTCGTAATTCATCCAATTCTCGATGAAAATTACGAACATTGAATGCTTTGATATCGTTTCCTTTCTTGAAAATATCTAATTCTTCCAAGACTGTTGTCAAAATCATTATATCATTCTCCTGAAACTTATAAATACAAGTGTGATCATGTAGGATTACATTTGTATCAAGAACGAATAATTTTTTTTCTTTTTCCATATTTCGTTTTTTTTAGTTTGTATTTCTATTTTTATTTTTATGTAATAGATAGTATATATTATTTTTACAAGAAAACAATATCATTTTACTCTATTTTATATTTTATGTAAATATGTAAAAAACGGTTGATTTTCTCCTGAGTATCACTATAAGAACCCGCACTGTGGTACAGTCGTATGGGTGAATAGCTCAAACCTGCTGAAGCAGGTAGCTGCAAGGCAGCTTTGGTTAGAGCAATCCTGCTAAAACGGGAAAGGTTCGGGGTTCGATTTACAATATAAAAAACATGGGTGAATAGCTCAATTGGTTAGAGCAGGTCCCTCTTAAGGACAAGGTTCGGGGTTCGATTCCCCGTTCGCCTAAGAAAAACTTCTGAAGAAATTCAGATTTTTTTTGTTATTTTAAAGCTATAAGACCGCTGAATAATACAAATATTTATATTGTCATTTTTTATGAGTTAAACTAAGTTAAACTTCGACTTGATTTTTAGTTAAACTTAGTTATACTGAAAACATCTCGAGATGTTTTATATCATTACAGTTTTAAAAAATGAAACAATTCACAGCTACTGTACTTGCAAAATGACAGGTAGTAATACCAAAAGAGCTAAGAGATGAGCTCAATATCAAAGTTTGAGATAATCTCACTTGCTTTTCTAGAGGGAGTGCTCTCCTGTTAAAGAAAAAAACAAAATTAATGCCATCTACTGATGAATCTTTATTTTCACTATGAATAAATAAAGACAATAATATAGAGAATATTGCTATCGAAAATATGAAAGGAATAACTTATATATTGTGAAAACCAGGATTTGGTAAATCTGTTCAAGCACTAAATATGATGATCAATATGTATAATTCAGGGAAATCAATCGTAGTTTTCGATCCTTATGGTGATTGGATAGCAGAGGTAAAAAATTACATGAAAGATGTAGGAGAAGAACATTTTTACTCATATGTTGTTAATTGAGGAATCAGCCGAGATGCCTTTATTAAACAAATTAAAAAATCTAAACAAAGAGTTATAACAATACATGGGAATTATCAAGAACTTTGAACAAGAAAATGTTCAGAGTTAACAAAACCCATTATTGTTGATTGTTATAAAAAATTTGTTGATGAAGATACATTTGTCTTCTTAGATGAATTTAGTGCATATTATGATGAAGAAATTATTGATAATATTATCAAATCATCTTGATATTCTTGTTTGTTAGATCAAGGACTAGAATATTTATCAAAGTATCAAGCAAGAGATATTTTAAAAAACATATGTCACATTATGATTTATCAAGTTGGTTGAATTACAGCAAAATATTTGATTGAAAACTTAGATCTCGACCATACAGAAGAAGAGTTAAGAAGCATTGAGAAATATTGTTTTTATTATCATTCTTTTAATAAAGATAATAATGCCCGAAAATTTCTGACCTCAATATATCCATTTAACTAAAAGCAAAACAAACCACTTCCTTTATTCTTAATCAAAGAAGTGGTTTTTTTTATTCTCGTTTTTTTTATTCTCGTTTTTTATATTCTTCATACATTCCCCAGAAACTTTTGCATTTTATCAATATCTCCAATATACTATCCATAGTCGAGCAATAGCTCTCACACTCAACAGACTGCGGTTCGACTTTAGTCTTGTTTGGGTAAAGGAAAATTAAGATCTGATGAAAATTCAGATTTTTTCTTTTCTTGAAAAACCACACCCTTTACCTATAGTAATTTTAAATTTTACATTCTAAATTTTAAATTTTGTTGCAATTCGATTATCTCAAGAACCTCGATGCGCACATCACGTTGCTGCAAAAAAGGATCAAAGACAAACACACGCTTTTCTTGGTGGGTGGATGTGTCAGAGATCCACTTTTATGATTGGAAAAAAAACCTACGGATATCGATTTCACGATGGCTGGCGATCCGAAAAAATTGGATAAACTCATCGACAAGAAATGAATGTCCTACTTCATGACGGAAAAGTTCGGAACCATGACCTTGATCAAGAATCCGATAAAATATGAACTTACGCCCCTAAGAACGGAAAGCGAATATACAGATTCCCGTCATCCTGATATCATCAATCGAAGCAGCGATTTGCTTCTAGATTCTCAGAGAAGAGATTTTACGATAAACTGCATGTATTATACCAATATGCCATATAAAGCAGAATATACGAAACTCATAAACATCAAAAACATCCATAACTATGCTGACGACGAAACATTTCTCAAGAGACTCGACGACCATGGGTATCTCTACATCAAAGATCTCGCCTTGCTCATCATCCAAGACCATAAACACATTGCTAAACTTTTTGATAAAGGAATGTCTGATAATACTCACCTGAAAACAATATTGAAATCAGCCACAGTATTCACCTTAGGGAAAAAAACCGAAACGAGTAAGCAATTAAGAATACTCATCGATCCACATAAAGGCATCCACGATAGTGTGAACAAAAAACTGAAAGCTGTCGGTGATCCGGATAAGAGATTCAACGAAGACGCATTGAGGATCATCAGAGCAATAAGGTTTGTAAATGTATTGAACGAAAAGTTACGTTTGGTAGCTAAGGATAAAACCGTCCTATTCGATTACAACAAGGAAACATGGAATAGTGTCAAAAAAAATCATAATTTAGTCAAAAACGTTGCTAAGGAGAGAATCAAGGAAGAAATCATGAAAGCGTTCACGGTAGGTAATCCCTTTGGTTTTGTTTCCTTGCTCGACGAAGCACAACTTCTTGAACATCTGTTTCCTGCGTTGTATGCGACCAAAAATATCGAACAACCGATCAGATATCATCCCTTTGATGTATATGTTCACACACTCCTCTGCTTGTTTGAATTGCAAAAAATAAATAAAGATCCACTCGTGAGATTAGCGATGTTGTACCACGATGTCGGTAAAGTCGACCAATTCGGCGCATATGCAGAATGACTCACCAAAGAAGAAATCAGAGAAATCTTAGCTGGGCCCTTGAATCATAGAAGAAGCTCGCCGGAATATGCGAAGAAGGATTTTAAAGATTTATGATTTTCTAGTAAAGAGATTACAGAAATTGCTCGATATATTGCCCATCACCACACCCCAGAAGAAATGATTTTCGCCAAAGAAGAAAATAAAGAAAAAAAAGTGAGAACATTTTTTAGTGAAGCTGGCTATGAAAGAGCTATGAATGTCCTAGATATCGCTATGGCTGACAGATTGGGGCAATACAATCCTCTGCAAAATAGTTCTGACATTTCCGATGTCGACGACATAAAAAAAATTCTGAAAAAACTTCAAAAGGAAGAAGGACAATTTACGATGAAAAATCTCGCCATCGACGGCTGAGATATCATCAAACAATTCAAACTCAAGCCAGGACCAGCTATCTGAGTCTTATTAAAAAAGACGCTCGCGCGAGTGATGAGCGACCTCAAAACCAGAAATACCAAAAAGCAGATCTACGGTTTCCTAGGAACCCAGATGAAACATATGAAGTAACTCTAAAACGTGCCCTCTTTTTTTCTAAAGAGGGGGGACCGGAACGGTGGGAGATTTTACAAAGGCAACGAAATCCCCCGTCCGAAATTTCGGACACCTCCCCCTTTCAATAAAGGGGGTATGTTTTTTTTTACGACAATTTCCACACTTTGTACGTTACATTTTCTCTCGGTGTCTGAATGCCTTCGGCCATATAACGACGGAATCGACTGCGTTGCTTTTTTGCTAACTGGTGGGTGGTAACCATAATTTTGCTTTCCATTTCTTTGTAATCACAATTTCATTCTAGAAATTCTACAACTTCTTTGTAGCCGATTCACTGCATAGACTGGAGGTCTTTTTTGTATCATTGTGCTAATAATCATTTCACTTCTTCGACCAATCATCACTTCAGCATCTCTCTAACTCTTGCGTTTATTTTCATATTCGTGTCCTCTTTTTCACGTCGAAGTCACAGCATCAACAATGGCCGTTGTGGCGGTTGGGAAACGAAAGTATCCGTTTTTTTCGCTCAGCTTTTGTAAAATATTTCTAAGGCACGAACGATGTATCTCGTAGATTTAGGGTGAAGTTTCATGGCTTCTTCTGGATCTAATTTCATAAGTTCTTTGTGAAGAATTCATGGCTCTTTTTCTTCTTTGGCAAACAATTCGTCTCTCAATTTCATATCAGGGGGAATATCCGGCATAGAAAAATTTTTGTAGACCGTATCGATATAGAGTCAGGTTCACCCAACAATCATCGGAAGTTTTTTACGTGCAAGGATGTCAGGAATTATTTTGTAGACGTCATTTTTTCGTTGGCCAGAAGTATAGGCCTGCCTGTCCGGTAGGCAGGTCCCCTCTGGATCTACAATGTTTATCTGATGATGAGGAATCTTTTGTAATATTTCATCAGGGACCTTGTCCGTTCAAATATTCATGTAGCGAAAAATCTGTCTGCTATCCGCAGAAATAATTTCCGTATCAAAAATTTCTGAAAGCAAAATAGATAATTTACTTTTCCCTGTAGCCGTCGCTCATCGGATAACAACTACTCCATCGGGATTTTTTTTGCGAAAAGACTCGATTTCTTTTTTCGCTTCTGAAACTATGTTTTCTATTTCCATGAATATGGAAATCAAATTAAAAGATTAAAAGAAGAAAGATTAAAAGATTCTGTCTTATGGTCGCTATGATATCTGCATACCAAATTTTTTAATCTTCATAATCTTAATGTCTTTTAATTTATTTATATTTATCTGGATTGAAAAACGGCATAGTCGAGCAACCTTTGGTCTCACACATCAGCTTCCCTACTCTTCGGTTATCACCTTTTTTGATCAGGGTTGTAGATCGTTCTTCCGTGAATTTTTGTTGATTGCTTGTAAGCATATATTCAACCGTATATTCGAAACTTTTGATATTAGGATTGGTTGATGTATTGGCTACTTCCTGGATATTCGTCACTACTATTTTCGGTGCGACGATAGCGTCAGAAAAATTCGTAAGCCATCTTCTGCTGTAGTAGGTCTTGAACACATTAGATTCTTCTAGACGCGCGTCAGTCAGTGTATATAATGTTTCCATATCTACGCTATTGACGGCTTGATAGAAATATACAATGAGTTGCTGTTCTGTGGTAAGATTCTGAATCGTAGGTTGGACGGTTTCTGGCTTTTCGACCACAACATTTACTTCAGGCTCCTCTATCGCATTTGGTTGAGTATAATCGATATTTCCGGTTTCTACGTTGGTAATTTCTGCCATCTCTGCTTCGGTAAGATCGTTTGGATCCTTTTCCTTCATGAACGTGAAATACAACGATACTACAAATAAGACGAATGAAAGAAGGAACAAGAGCAAGATAATCAGATCCTTTTTTTTGGAATCATCGACAGATTTTGCAACAAATCACGCAATAGCAGGTGTCACTTGTTGTGAAACCGCATGCTGTTTTTGATCCTTTCTCGGTCTTCCTGGTCAGGATTTTATCTTAGTCTTTGGCTTCTTGGAGACAAATTCTTTCTTTGGTCTTCCTGGAGCTTTCTTTTTGTTTTTAACCATAATATATATTTAAGATTTAAATGACGTATCTCCATTTTTTTCCATATCATTTTTTATGAAAAAGTAAAGTCGATAAGCCAGATTACTCAATTTTTTACACTTTTATTATATAAATTCAAGTTGATTTTGGTTGTAAAAATCACTAAATTGCACATACTAATTTGCAAATCACCTCATTTTAGCGTATAATTTAACTACAAGACCATATTCGAATGTTGAATTTTGAATTTTGAATGTTGAATGTCGGAGTTGTTTTGATATGAACTATTGTAAATTACGATAGTTGATGGGCACCAATACATTCATTAAGCATTAAGCATTCAACATTAAACATTATCTTTTAATTTGTAATATAGTTCCATGACATTAATCCCAAGCGTTATTGAAAAAGTGAAATGATGAGAAAGAGCATATGATATCTATTCCAGATTGCTCGAAGATAGGATTATCTTCGTCGGCGAACCGGTCCAAGCTGGAATGGTGAATAGTATCGTTGCTCAGTTATTATTTTTGGAAAAGAAAGATCCAGACAAGGACATCATCATGTTCATCAATACTCCAGGAGGAGAGGTTTATAGCGGAATGGCTATCTACGACGTCATGCAATATGTAAAATGCGATGTCTCTACCATTTGTGTAGGGTTAGCCGCTTCTATGGGATCAGTTATCCTCGCTTGAGGAACCAAAGGAAAAAGGTTTTCGCTTCCTCATAGCAAGATTATGATTCATCAACCGTTAGGAGGCGCTGAGGGTCAAGCATCTGATATCGTTATCCAAGCTGAAGAGATTTTGAAAGTGAAGAATATGTTTATCGATATCATGGCTAAGCATTCTGGTCAAAAACGTGAAACCGTTGCCAACGATATGGAAAGAAATAAGTGGATGAACGCTGAGGAAGCGTTGAAATACGGAATTATAGATAAGATTATTAAGTAATTTTTATAACTTAGAATAAAATAAACAGTAGGGGCGGATATCATCCGCCTTTTTTTATTTGAGACACAATGAAAATTGTTTATCTTATTCTTTTAGATTGGTGTTGTACTTCATTTTAGATTTTCCGTATAGAAAAAAACTAACAAAGAAAAACAATGTTAGTTTATGTGCGATAAAATTACTATTAGTTCATCGCTTACTAAGATACATTTTTACGTATGTATCAAACGTTTGAGATTATTTCTTGACTGAGATAAGTATCCCTACAACCATCCCTACAACTATCCCTACAGATAAACTGATAGGATACCTTATCGGGATCAACATGGTAGTAAAGTACATCCATATATTAGCGACCATCAAACAGATAATCACCACAACAGAAATAATCTTATGAAGATAACGGACCCCTTTCCCTTTCTTTTTTTTTAACAAAACATAGATGGGGATATATATAAATGCCCCCAAGGAGAAAAGAACAATACCTATTCCTGTCATAATATATTGTGTTCAGTATTATCTCCCTGTCCCCGGTGTTAAATTATTATTACTTTGATAACAAGATATCTCTGAATACACTCAACACTTGAGCATACTATTCTTCGTTTGAATACTTACACTTCTTCGCAATTTTTCTGAATTCTTCGAAACCTTTTTTATATTCCTCAAGCCCATTAGTAATTTTTTCAGGGATACTTTCCTTTACTAAACATAGATGAAGAAGCTCTAATTTTTTATTTAACTTTTCCATGATTTTTGTTTTTAGTTATTATTTTTGTTAATGATCTCGTGTCACATAACTTGACATTTCCAAATTTACATAAATGCAGTTAAATATCAATAGAGACCTAGCAAATACTGTTGTCGGAAAGTTACAACATAAGAAAAAAGTCCTGCACCAGGGGCTGTCCCAAAACTATCAAAGAGACACAAATTGTTTAGCAATTTGGATCTTTTTTTCTATAAAAGAAATATCTTTAGAACTAATATATTTCTATGTTTAAAAAATACGATCAACAACAAGAATCATTACTTCCTATGTCTATAAAAGAATTTCTTTGAAAATCACATGAAGCAGTTTTGCTCAATGAGGTTATTGATAATTTAAACCTAACAAGTCTTCTTAGAACCTATAAAAATACTAATTGAGAAACTACTGCTTTTTATCCTAAAATGCTCTTGAAGATTGTATTCTATGGATATATGAATCAAACATTTAGCAGTAGATGAATAGCAAAAAAACTCTCTTAAGATCTAGGATATATGTACTTAGCTGCGAATAATAAACCAGAATAAACCTCAGCGCAGCAAGCGGCGCGGTATCAAAACCGTTAACCGCCAAATACCATTCATGCAAATAACGAAACCATTCATGTTGTATTCATATATCGTTGCTTGTATTCTTTTGATTCTCACTGATTCTGAATGTAGGACTTAATCTTATTGTTGTTGCATGCGAAGCAAGCTTCGCGGAAGATCTAGATCTTAACTTAGATTTTTTTAGAAGAAGAAAAATCTGCGCCGAAACGCAGATTTGAGTTATTTTGTCTATACGAAGCTATTTAACATATTTTTTTATAATATTTATCACCTGCTCAGGAGTAAGATTACTACTTACATTTTGTGGAGATCAAATTATTGTTCATCTACCACCTCGTCATTTTTCTAATTCAGATATTTCTTTGAGAATTGTATCAATATCTGTTGGTGTTTGTTCTGTATTTTTTGCAATAGTATATTTTTTATACTTTTCTCATGTAGGAACAAATTTATCATCTTTTTTTTCCATCACATTCATGTTTTGATTTAATGCGATTATTGTAGCTGCATATTCATATCAAAGTCAAATTGCTCATCTATGATCTGATTCTAAAAAAACTAACTTTCATTGTATTATCTCTTCAATCTTTGACGCTTTTTCTATTTCTTCCTTTTCTTTTTGTTTTGTGTTTCGATAATTTTCTACTGTATCTTGATCTATACTTCATTCCAAAACTTTTTGAACTAGTTCTACTTTTTCTTCCAATGATTTATTTCTATCAAAAGATATATATCATATCGTGTTTGTTAATTTATGCATTTCTAAATTGTCTTTCATCTCCTCTTTTAGTCACTTTGGTCATAATGTATCTAAAATAGAAATTGCACGAACTAAATCTTTGTTTATTTCTTTATTTTCTGACATAGATTTTAATACAGCCATAGCTGTGATACTGTCATTGTCTGCTCTAACTGTGGCAATAGTAAATTCATTTCAAGTCAATGCAGATAACATTTCTTCTCCTTTTTCTAATGCCTGTTGGCATACTGCTGATTTGTCAGAATGTTCTCAATGATGATCCAAGTCATTTCTCATTTCAGGTATAGTGACCTCTACTCATAGGTCATAATTTGGCTGTTGATCCTTCGGAGTTCTAGGATCAAGTTGAATAAAGTTTAATTTCTTCATATTTATTGAATTATTAAATAAAAACTACTTTTTAATTTTCCTAACATTACCGAATTTAGAAGACAGCAAATCAACGATATTATCATAGTCAATAGCCTTATTTATATCATTATGCTCTTGATTATTTTCAGATAATTGAATTCATTCATCAGTAAAATCGGAGATATCATTTCATTCAACAATACTACCACCTAATAAATTCCATCAATCACCAATATCTGGACTAGAATTACCCGATATTCATTTTATAGAACCCCATCTATCACTAATTTCATCTTCAATTTTTAAAACAGTTTTTTTTTGTTCCTCCGTCAATCAATCTAATGGTAATTTATCAACAATAAATTCATGATCAGCAGCAGTAGTTCACTTGCTTCGAGAAATAGCCAATTCTTCTGGTCATACAATATCCCATATTTTTTTTCACTCATCACGATAATGTTTTCTATAAGAAATATGATCTGACGGTCTTAATTTTCCATCTGACATAATAACTCGGTATTCTTGATTGTTGGTTGCTCACATGGTACGAAAAGATCATCACCAATTCACTAAGATATTTTTATTTTTCATAAGATTTGTAGCATTAGATCGAGACTTAATAAATTCATCCTTAAAATCATACAAATGATAATATTCATTATTTATTTTTTTTTGAACAGAAATTGGTAAATAAGAAAATTCGTCAGATGATATAATTTCTTGTTTAATAGATTGTGTATTTCTTTCATACTCATTAAAAGACTTTTCTTCTTGTTGTTCCAAAAAGACTTTAACTTCTTGAATTTTATCATTAGAAAATCATAATTGAACTAATAATCACCCCATCCAACAGCTAGCATCTTGAACATGAAATGGCTCAAATAAATTATCAAATCCCATTTTAGCTATATATATTTTTCCATTCTCCTCCTTAAGAAAAGTAGCTGATCAGTCAGTACCAGATTCCCATCAAGAATCTGGATCTCGATATTCAGAAGTTGGTTTCGTATACCAATAATTAACCTTATCATCAATAACATATTTATCCTTATCTAAACCAATAATGTCCATCATCTCTTCAGGAGAAAACATCTTTTTTGTATATTTTTCCGGAATATTAAAAGGGAAAGGAATGGTATCTACATCAGAAAGTAAATCTAATTTAATTTTACGAGATACTGCATATAAATAGGCCTCTTCTCTAGATTTTAGGTCTATATTATTAGCTTCTTCTTGAGTATCAAACCATTTCAAAATTCGTCTATCTTTCCATCAACGTTTTATAACGACTCAAGCATAACAAACATATTCCTCATCTGTAAGAAGATCCTTTCACCAAACAAATAGTTCTGGATTTTGTGGTAAATCTACAAGACAAGCATCTTCTAACTCAGTTTCTTTAGGATAATTTCTTTCTTTTTGTACTTCTTTAGATAACCCTTGATAATATCTTAATATATTTTTTCGTCTTTCATTATCATCTTGTGGAGATACAAACAAAAATTCATACAAATCTCAATAACATAGCAATCTCTCCCAATTATAATAAGGATAAATTTCTTTTATATAAATTCATATGTCCTTATAAGGCCAATTTTTTATAGATTTTAAATCATCAAGAGTCAATTCAACTATAGCATGTCAATCTATTCTTTCTGACATTAAATCTTTGTACCCAATTCATGGAATATCAACCTTTCCCAAAACATCACGTTGTTCATATAAAGAAGCATCTACTTCTTGACAAGAAAGATGAAAAATCTCAGGAATAGATGTTAATTTGGTAATACCAAGATTTTTTAATTTATCAATAAGAATATTTTGTGCCATTCATCTAATATCTCTTGGATCCTCTCAAGTAAGTAAAACTCTCTTTTGTTCCAAAGATTTTAAAGTAGAAATTACCTCCTGTATTTCCTTATACAGGGAGATGGTTAAATTACTATAACTCTTACAAAGTATTTCTGCTATAACATTTGGTCATGGCTCTTTTTCTATTTGTTCCAATGTTTCAAGTATTTTAGAACCAAGTTTTTTTACCTTGTCAGCAACAAATTTACCATCCGACAAAAATCTTTCATTCTCTTCTGTAATAACAACCTTTTCTCCAGATATTTTTTTTCATCATAGAATTTTTTCATCAGAAATAAGTAATTTACCATCACTCCATCAATTAGCCCAAGAATAAGGAAGTATGAAAATTACTCATTTGAAATCAGGAGCATTTTTTTTAAACTCTTCAAGTCTAGCTTCTTGTTGTTTTCACTTCTTACCTCATATACAAACAACAGGAACATTAGTGAGATCAATTTTTTCAGGAATATGATCAAACTCTATAATTTTTTCTCAATTATTTATAATAATTTTAAATCATCATAAAGTGTTATCTATATCAAAATTTCTAACTTCTCATTTTGACCTATAAACAATAGTTTTATTGATTCTATTTTTTTCAAAAGAACCATCATTTCATCATATGTTATTTTTCATCTTTATTTATACAGAAATAAAAAAACAATACATTCTATATATTCATATTATATATATTGATTTATCAAATGTTTTGTCAAATACTTTACGACGTTTTTATCAGATTTTGGGTATGATGATGACTTTTCTGTCATTTTTACCTCTTCTAAGAAATAAAACTATTCTGGTCTCCTAAAGACAATAGGTACACCCTCTTTTCCGATCCTTTTTGCTTTTACTGTAACAATATCTCACAATTTCATATGTGTAAACTCTGAAGCCTCTCTATACGAACAATACCCAAAGATATCTTTTCCTATGCTCACATACACTCTCCATCCTAATCAGTGTAATTGGGGTTTTATTCCCGTTATCATTCATTCATATTTTTCTTCAATATTGAGTTCACTATGTTTGATATGTGATTTTTTCGCAGAGAAATCATCTATTTTTTCACGTAGGCTGGAAAATGTTTTCTCTGAGTTGGTATCTCTTTGGTCTTTTGGCAACACAGCCATAGATTCATTATTTTCCTGTAATGTCTTTATAAATCTGCATTTTCGTCATTCCATTCATCAAAAATCAGGTCAAAAGTTTATTTTTTTACCACGATATTTTTTACACAACAATCCGATTGTTCCATTTTGCATCTCTTGGATATCCACTTTTCATTGGTATACATGAGTTCATATTCCATAGATATTTGATATCACCACGGTCTTATCTATTCATTGTATATAGATATACATCGTTGTTCCATTTCTATTGAGTATGATTTCAGATTGTTCAAATACAATGGCATGAGCTTGAAGGTACATCAACAACTCTTGTATAATATTTCCTTCCTTGATAAAATTAATCTGTTTACTTGATTTGGTCGCCGGAGCTTTTGATCATTCCTGAGTTTCTGATTCGTAAAACTCCTGCACTCTTGTTGTGTTGTAATCTATCCCCATCTGCTGTAGGATTCCTCCGACATCCTGATCCGACGATATGAGCTGCAATTTTTTATATATACTTTTTCATCATCCCTGTTTTGATGTATCAAATACATTACCATAATATGCATCCATAAGATCCTGATAGAGTTCTTCGGATATTTTTCTTTGTCTGAATAATTCTACAGTTTCTTGGTCATTGTTTTCCAGCGCACGCATATACAGAGCATTATCTTTCAAAATAGACTCATGATATTCTGGATCTCTTTCTTGTAGCTCCCTCACCTTCTGTTGGCGATCTTTCAAAAATTGAATTTTATTTTCGATATCAGTAGCATCTCCATTTTTATATGCCTTGAGTTCTTTAGTCAATGCCTGGGCAGTATCAAAATCATTTATCACCAATGCATCAAGGACAGCAGATTTTGTTTCTTCTTGAAACTGTGTTTGTGTTTCCTGTATTTCCAAATTTTTTGTTTCCAATTCTTTAATTTTTTGTTCAAAAGTTATTCATGAACTTGTCGTCTTTTTTTTCATAATAATTGTTTAATATATAAATTTTGTCATACTTGACATTTTGAAATTTATACAAATGTAATTAAATATCAATGGAGACCTAGTAAATACTGTTGTCGGAAAATTACAACATAGAGAAAAATCGCCTATAAAGCGATTTTTCATGATTATAAAATTATCGTATTTTTTATTCTTTCTTCTCTTCAGTAAGTCCTACGACATAAATTTTCATGCTTTCTATATTAGAATCAATTATCTGATCGATAATCTTCAGACCACTCTGATTCCCTTTCCCATCTAATTCTACGATATTCTGCATATCTTCGTCAGAAAATCTCTGTGATGATTGACAATGGAATGTAAATCAATACGGGAGTTTGAATCAAGTATATTTCCCTTCCTGGGTTATATATCATTTTTCTTGTAGCTTTTTGTTTTCTTCAGGTATCTCTTGCCCTCGACTAATAGGGAAGAAAATTCATTTAGAGTTTTTAACCCTGATATATATATGTATCTTATCATCGTCTTCATATTTCGCCGAGTATTCGATATCCTTTTCCGGAATATTCGATTTCTTGAACAAACATAAATACTTATCCTTGAATGTTTTATCATTATACAAATTCTCTATCTCCTTGATTTTCTTGTAATATTTTGGGTCATCTTTTGATGGTTTTGAGAAAACAGTCAATAACAGAACATCGTTTCCGAACATACATTTTTTCATATCTTGAAGAAACATTCTCTGTCAATTATTTTTTTCTTTTGCTTCATCCAACATAGTATCAACAAGATATATCACGTTTTCTATATCATACTTACTTAATTGATCTCACGGCAGAGATTGTACTGTAGTATACCTTTTTCTCCTTTCTTCCAATCTTTGTATATATTCATTCATTCGCTTATCGTTCTGGATGAAATTACCAAATGTCCCTCCTGGCACCACTATTGTCTTCTTGGTTTTCTTGAACTCATCAACATTTACGGATATATCCTTTATAGATTGGAATCTCTCATTCTCTTCCATAAATCCATTCACAAATTCTTTTTGATTAATCTCTTTTTTATTGAATAAGGACATCAAGGATCACATTTTACCCATAATATTTTTTTTATCCTCTGCGACTCTATCGTTTTTTATGAAGATATTTTTGTACGAATTCTGCATATGTACGACAGAATGCAAAGTTCACTTTTCGAAAGACTCCATTTCATCATCAGGCAAAAAATAGAGTTTTATGCTACCATCCATTATATCTTGCAATCTTCCATCAGAAAACAGGTAACTTACCTTTTTTTTATCATATACCTCCTTTTCCCGTTTATCTTTTTCGTTTTTGTAGAAATATTCCGAATCACTCTTCGACATCGCATACATCGTATCATATAGAGCTAATTCATTGCTATCAAATCATACGTAACATTGTTCTTGATTTCATGTTTTTTCCGCGCTTTTATTGATCAGTTTTTTTGCTTTCTCTCAAGTTCCGCATCAAATATCTATAATAATCTCCCTGAGATATTTCGTGATATCATCATGTGGATTATTTTTACAACGTCCTGTATCATACAGTTGTAGTTCATCCGAAATATATCTGGAATATGGACTATTATTAATAATCTGTTCCCGATATCTCTGTTCTACATCGAAATAGAAAATATCAGAATTAAGGTATATCTTTTTTTCCTTCAATAATATAGGTGTGAATAATGATCTGTGGAATTGAGATATGCTATTATCTATTTTTGGCTCAAATAGCTGATGAACGGCCATTTGGAATTCCTTATATTTATCCACGATATCTTTCCTCAATTCAGGTACTTTGTTCATCGTTTCCTTCAACTTTCACAGCAGTTTGAATTGAATATTATTATTAATGGTCTTCAGATATTCCCACGCAGACATCGTCATGCTGATTTTATCATGAGTCTCCATCGTCATCCCGCCATTATCTTGAACATGTTCGTAGTCATTTATTCAAAAGTCCAGATTCAGATTATCTATTCAGACATACCCGTTATTATTAAGCTCGAAATCTGGTACCCTGTCATAAAAACAACTCAACGCCACATCCAGTATCAACGGTTTTTTGTTGTTGCATATATACACTCCTATTGTCATCTTTCAAAGAGGATAGGGAAACGCATAAATGGGAAGTTTTGAAAACTGGACAACATTTTCTACCGAATGTATATCATAATCCATAATTTCCACCTTCTGTACCTTTATCTGATTCTCTCTTGGGTTTTTTGATAATAATAAAGGAAGAAGCTCTCACGTCACCTTCACTACCGCCTGATCAATCAATCCATTTGATATGACAAGGCCTTTTTCACTTCGAAGTACTGAATTATCTTTTTTTCCTTCCATGCTTAGCTTCCCATATCAGATTAAAAATATTAAGTAATGTATCATGCAATTTCTGGCTATGGATGATGATACCCATCATCTCATCCATTGAACGCATCGCTATTGCAATCTTCTGTTTCCCATAGATATTTATCTCTGTACCGGGCTGATGATTCTTGTATTTAACAACGATTGTTTCCGTCAGATGCTTTTTGCTATGAAGTTCCTTATATTCATTACTTTCCTTGGAATCGGATAAAATCACTTTTGCCTTGATCTTATTCCTTACTCTTTGCGGAATGAATTCTTTATCAAAATATGTTCTCAATTCAGGATGTGTATATTCCCTTCACAAGAATGCGTGGATATCCTCATCTTTTGACGTAAGTAGATCGTTGTACATCTTCTTGAGTCCCTCGAGTCATTCGAAAAACTGTACCTTAGTTTTATTTCCAAACTTCTCAGCTATAGCCAATAATTCCGGCACTTTATCCTTGAAGCTCTCGTATTTTTGTTCTAACTGTTTAAGTAAGATATCAGGACTAATTACGCTGTAATATTTCACTCCTTCTTTGGTTGTTTCGTTGGCGATACCGTCACGTTTCAAATCCTCAAGCAGTGTATACGTCGTCACTCTATTCAACTCCGCGCGTCTCGCGATAGTACTTGCGATAGACGTCCCCAATTCCAAAACCGTGAGATATACTCTCGCTTCCTTCTCGGAAAGCCCGTAATTCTGGAGGGTTATAAGTAAGTTTGCATCCATGAAAATGGTAGTAAATATCTAAAGTTTGCTCATGATATAATTGTACCCAGAATTGAAAAATTTGCAAATTTCCTAAAGGGAATTTATCCATAATTCAACCAAAATCATGAATCACGATTTTGGAGGATTATGTACAAATTTCTACTATATATATTTTTAAGAATCTCTCAAAAATAGCCTTTCACCTGCCTGTTGTAATTTTCCTACAACATTTTTTGCATACAGTATATTGACTTCTTCCTTTTTTTATGTATAATCACCATCGTTATATCAAAGTATTGTTATAGCTCTCATAGAGAGAGGCAGATGCTGAGGATTATAGAATACAGATGTTATTCATATCCTCCACTGCCGTTACACACTAAACAATACATATAACTCAATATATACTCCAAAAACAAAAATGTCTAACCTTAAAAACAAAAAACTATGGAAACTATTATGGTAATATCAAGACGTCCGGCAACTATGTCACTTGAAGAATGGATGCGTTATTTAGATCGTATGGCCGATAAATTATTAGGCAGACGTTCTACGCCACAGGAGAAATTTGAAAGGCGTCTTATCAAGACACCTACCGGCGGTAAAGTTAGACGCTAACGCGTGCATGGCGACACAAAAGCAGAGATATCAGCTTGTAATGATATCCAAGGTATGTTGTTCTCCTTGCTAGTAATTTGAACAACAATGGGTAATCTGCTCCCAAAAACGACCTAAGCAGAAAAACTAACCCATCGGTTTCTCCGATGAGGTTTTTTTAATTGAGACGCGAAAAAAAGTTGAATGTAGTTAAATCTTTTTTCGACGTCGAAATTATATTTTCGTTTCAGAAAATATATATTCTATATTTAGAAATTATACTGTCTGTAATCTCTTCATTACCCTCTCTTTCCCCATCACTTTCATGACAGAATACAGATCAGGTGTCTGTTTTGCACAACAGAGCTGAATACGCAGAAACATAGCTAAATCACCAATCTTTCCTACCCGCCTGCCGGACGGGCAGGTATATCAACCTTCTTTGAATTCTGCATTATTTCCTGCGAAACCATATTTTTTTCAGATTTCTTTCAACTGAGCGAACCAATCATCCAAAGACATCGTAAGATCAAATACAGATATATATTCTTCGACGAACTTTTTCGCAACCTCTTTTGTCATGATACTACTTTCATTCTGAATTCTGAATTCTGAACTCTGAATTAGTTTTTCCCATTCATCGTCAAAGAAAAACAACAATTGATTCTCTACATCTACATACGTTGTAAATCTTTTCGGATCTTTCTCAGTGTGGCGTTCGATATTCATCGCAGCCTTTACATATTCAACATCAGACTCCATACGTTTAGCCAATTCTGGCTTGTACTTTTTTGCCCGAGTCAAGCTTTGATTATACAATTCATCGGTTGATATTTTTGATAAGTAATTGTTATTTACACTTTGAAGTTTTACCAAATCAAAGAGCGCTCACGACTTCGGCATCTTCTCGAGATGAATATCAAAATCAAGATAGCTCTTGTCGGGATTGGCTTTTTGCCGTTCTTCGAATCCAGGATCTACGATAGTCAAAAGATATTCGATTATTCCCTGAGTAGTATATCCGTTCTCAAAAAAGAATCAGATATCTGCCTCTGGGTCATGTCTCTTGGAAAGCTTTCTCTTGTTTCCGTTATCCAATTTCAACAATGGCGCTACATGACAGTACTGTGGATGTGGCAGTCAGAATGCTGTGAATAATTGTATATGCAATGGCACTGAAGCCAACCGTTCCTCTCCTCTGATGACGTGAGACGTCCTCATGAGATAATCATCAGCGATATGTGCCAAATGATAGGTAGGCAATTCATCTCTCTTGATTAATACGATATCATTGCAATTGTCGATAGTCTCTATTCTTCCTTTGATTACATCTTCAAATACCATTCTCTGCCCCATAGTGCTTGGTGAACGAAATCTTATAACGTAGTCTTTGTTTATTTCTAACTGTTGCATAATCTCTTCGGGAGTCTTGTTTCTCCGAACGGAATAATTGCCGTAGATACCTGGGGTTACTTTGGTTTTGGTCTGCTGATCACGGATAGTCTCCAACTCCTCAGGCGTCATCCGACATGGATAGGCCAAACCATTTTCTAGCAAATATTTTGCAAATACATTGTAAATATGTTTTCTGTGAGATTGTATATATGGTCAGTAATTTCCTACATCTGTATTGTTATCACCAAGTGGTCACTCGTTGATTTCGATACCGAATGTTTTCATATAATTGACGATCAAATCTACAACTCCTTCGACCTCTCTTTTTTGGTCTGTATCTTCTATCCTGAGGATGAATGTCCCATTGTTTTGTTTGGCAAATTTCCATTCAACGAATGATGCATAAATTCCTCCGATATGCAAAAATCCTGTCGGACTCGGTGCAAAACGCGAACATATAGGGTTAGTTCTTAGTGGATATTTTTTTTCTAAGTCCTGGATAGTCTCTTTCACGTCAGGGAAAATCATATCAGCGATCTCTTTTCGAGTGGTCATAAAACAAATTTTACAATATAAATTTTTTGCCACATATTGCCACATGTCCGCCTAAGCGGACGCTACATATTGTTTCATGTCGTCATAAAAAAACTACAACCTGGAACAATCTGCGACAATCTGTGTCTATCTGCAGCCGAAATAGAATAAGGATATGGCAAGTAGTTTCAAGAAAATTCAGCTTGAATCGTCTGAACATTTTACTATATAAATGGCAAGTAATTTTATTATTTTAAAAATACAAACATGCAGAAACAAATCAACAACTGAGTGTTTATTCTCGGATGAGCATTGATCCTTGCATTAGGACTTTTCTTTGTGGGATTCTTTATGTTCAAATCCAACACCTCACAATCGCCATATGGAATGGCTAATAGTATCTCCGTTATGGGAGAAGGAAAGACTATGGTAAAACCTGATATGCTCGTTATCAATCTTTCTGTTTCAGAACTTGCTGATACGACAGAAAAAGCACAGACACAAAGCAATGAAAAAGTAAACAAAGTCAGAGAATTGCTTTCTGGATTAAATATCCCTGAAAGTCAGCTTAAGACAACAAGTGTAAACGTCTCTCCTGAATATGACTGGAGTGAACCAAGCGGAAGAACATTGCTCGGATATAGATCACGGCATAGCATGACGGTAACGCTTACCGGAGAAAATTTCTCAGAGATAGGAGGACAGATCATCACAGAAGTCTCTAAAATAGGTGGAGTGAATGTTGATGGAACCTATTTTGATCTCAAAGACAAGAATGCTGCACTCGCAGGAGCTCGCGAAATCGCTCTCGATGATGCCAAGGCAAAAGCCGAACAATTAGCTAAAGCTAGCGGTGGTAAGCTCGGAAAAGTCATAACTATCACCGACAATACCTATTACAGCATGCCTGGACCTATCTACTATGCAAAAGCAGAGGGTATGGGAGGTGTAGCTATGGATAGTGCAACAAGCAATCAATCTCTTTCACCTGGTGAAACAGAAGTAACCGTCAATGTTAATGTAGTCTACAAGATAAAATAAATCCATCTCATTACGTCATTCCCAATTTAATTGGGAATCCAATGTACTAAATCTAGATTCCCGATCGTAATCGGGAATGATGTGAATAAGCAAAAATAACTAAGGCGTCAGTGATGGCGTCTTTTTTTATAAGAAATAATTTATTTCAATCTTTTTCTATATACCAGTAGGATTATACCCAAGAGAAAAAATAATAAGAAAAACCACTGAGAAATACTGAATCGGCCATGGAATTCCAGCTGGGAATCAGCCCTCAGATATTCCAAGAAAAACCTAATGAAACTATAGCCTATCAAGAAAATGGCGACAATTTTTCCTGGCTGAACAATCTTTCTTTTCACCCGGGTGCTGACGACAGAAAGCGTAACAATCAACAATACTAGTCCTTCGAAAAAACTAGAAAGCAGATTGGTATTCACCCTCAGAAACTCATCCACCTGTGGATAGACATGGAATATTTTCACATCATTGAGCAAAGAAAATAGCGGATAACCCAATCTTGGTAATCGATCAGAAACGACAATACCATACAATTCTTGATTGAGGAAATTCCCTATTCTGCCAAGCATAATACCGAAGGGCACAATTGCCAGCACGAGATCAAACAGCAATACTATCTCTTTGAAACGCAATTTTCTTCTCCACGATACTATAGCTAGCGAAATCGTCACGCCTAACATCCCTCCGATAAACGACATCCCTCACTTCCATACTTGGACAATCTCTACCGGATGCTGGAGATAATAAGCAAGATCATAAAAAAGCACCTGACCCAATCTTCCTCAGAGCAAAACCCCCAAGAAAATAGCAAGCATGAGATCATCCAGATGTTTTTGGAGAAAATCCTGCAGACGTGGGAAAGTCTTTCAGAATATATTCTTTTTGGTAATTCGAAGAAGAAAAAGATAGCCCACAAGAAATGCGACGAAATAGAATATGCCGTATCGATAGATATCGATTGAACCGATAGAGAATGCAATCATGAGGAGTTGTAAAAATAAAATACCATAGTATGTTGTATATATTTTTCATCAAAAAAAACTAGAGATTCCTCTAGTTCCGTATGTAGATACCACCTATTAATTATACTGCAGATTTTACCGCAACGAGTTTTTTGTATTCTTGGATAAGGCCGGCCTGAATCTTGGATTTCATCAGATCGGTCGGAATGCCTGCATTGGGATTAAAACAGAAACTCACTTTCATCTCACAGGTCTTGGCATCAAATTCATTGATCAATACTTGTGTATATTCTTTGTAGATCACGAAATCATAGCTATTCACCTTCTGCAAGGTAAGATCAAGCACTTTCTCTATATCCATAGACATATCTATTTTCAGATTTATTTCCAATTTTAATACATTTTCTAAGCTATACGTTTTGATGACTGATCTCACAAACTTGGAATTTGGGATCACTACTCTCTTGAAATCAAAGGTCCTGAGAATGGTATTTTTCATATCGATCTGTTCTATTTTTCCTGTCATCTCGCCACCTAACTTGATGGTAACGATACTTCCTGGCTGATATTCTTTGGTTGTATAAATCATGATACCTGAAATCAGATTCGTTAATGTCGTTCTAAATGCAAATCCTACTCCGATAGAAATACCTCAGAGAATAAGTCCCACCTGCAATCCCACGATACTAAAACCGATGAACAAGGAGAATACTAATAATACATAGAAGATAATATCTCCGATAAGCGCTGATACATTCTCAATATCTTTATGTCCTTTTGTCAGGAAGTTCTTTGTAATCTTATTTTTGAGATAGACGGCTACAATCTTGGACAATGACATCAATACCAAACTTAGGATGATCGCCAAAATGACGGAAATTATCTTTGACACAAAAGGATAGTCATAGATCCTCATGATAAAATCCCAGAAACCTTCCGTTACATTCCCTGCTGTTTGTCCTAAAGTATTCATCCGTATCCAACAGTATGAGATAAATGATACAGTCTAATTATAGCCGGAATAGAAAAAAAAGCAAATCCTGGTGGATTTATCCATCATTCACTCAAAACTACTGAACCGTGCTTTTGAAGGATGATGTACAAATTTTTACGCTTCGCTTAGCATGAAGCTTAAAGCTATAAGCACAAAGCCGCAAATATGATATTACAGCTTTAATCTTTAAACTTTAAACTTTCCACCTTTTACTTGATACTCGTTGTAAGATATTTAGTATAACGCTGTTTATTTAGTATACAAAAAATAATGCGAACTATACTTATCCTCATAGCGGTCGTGATCCTGATTGTCGTCGTAGTGCTCGTGTTTTTCTTGAAGGAAGAAAATCAGAATTTCCTTTCTCTCTTGAATATTTTCAAAAAGAAAAAACATTCTGAACCTGCTCGTCACGTTATCGATACGAGATATTTCCAGGAGTGACTTCTCCATTTGGAATTCCACAATACCGAATTGAAACATCTCAAAGAACATATCCACAAACATATCGTCGGGATGGACGACCTTATCAACGCGATCATAATAAATATCCTCTGCGGAGGGCACGTCCTCGTCGAAGGATTTCCTGGATTAGCGAAGACGAAGACCATCCACATATTCTCTCAGCTTTTGGGATTGGAGTTTAAAAGGATCCAGTTCACGCCTGATTTATTACCAGCAGATATTTTAGGATGAGAAATTTATAATAGCAAATCACAGGAGTTTGATACGAAAATGGGACCAATTATGGCGAACATCATCTTAGCTGATGAAATCAATAGAGCGACGCCAAAAGTCCAGTCCGCACTTCTCGAAGCGATGCAGGAGCATCAAGTCACGATTGGTGGAATTACCCATAAGTTACCTGAACCCTTCTTTGTCCTCGCGACACAGAACCCGATAGAGCAAGAAGGAACCTATCCATTGCCGGAGGCACAAGTCGATAGATTCTTGTTTAAAGTGCTGGTAAAATATCCGAACCTCTCGCAAGAAAAACAGATCCTCGATACCATGGAAAAAGATCATACCCACGAGCTCAAAGCCGTGATAACTCATAAGCAATTAACCGACCTCAAAAAAGAGATTGATACGATAGCCATCTCTGATGAGATCAAGCAATACATCACGAGATTGACGCATATTACCAGACAGGAACATCAGTACATCTTATATGGGACATCACCGAGAGGTTCGATAGGATTGATGCAAGGCGCCAAAGCGGTGGCCTTGGCTGAAGGCAGAACATTCGTGACGCATGAAGACGTCCAGAGAGTTGCATTACCAGTACTTAGACATAGAGTGATTTTGAATTATCAAGCGAAATTATCCGGATTGACCGAAGATCAGGTATTACTGGAATTATTTGAGACGGTTAAACTTATATAAAACGTACCCTCTTTATTTGAAAGAGGGAGGTTATCCTTTAGGATGGGAGATTTTACTATCATAGTTACAAAATCCTCCACCGTTCCGGTCCCCCTCCTTTCAGTAAAGGAGGAACGTTTTTTTTATTGAAAAAACTTCTTCGTAGCATCTACGATATTATTTTTTATTTTAATTTTTTTTAACAAATCCCTCTCCCTTCGGGCATCTCCCTTTATCAAGGGAGAAATGTCCCCTCCTTGATAAAGGAGGGTGAGGGTGGATTTGTTGTTTTTTTACTGAAAAAACTTTTTCGTAACATCCACGATAGCATCGAGATCAGCTTTGGCAAATCTCTTATATTTTTTGCTGAGGTTACCTGTTTTTTTGGTACCATCGAGGAAGGCTAACTGCTCGGTCTGTCCTTTTACATAACTTGTCGTGAACGTATAAAGATCTTTTACGGGCTTCACATACGATGACTTCACTAGGAACGTCCTATCATTGAGCGTCACGCGCTGGATATTGAAGAGATAATAGAGTTTACTTGAATCATTTGGTTTACCTGCGTTGTAAACATCGAGGATCTTGCTGTAGAATTTTTTGGACGCGAAATCGATAACGGATCGGTCAAGTTCTCACAGTGTTCGTTTCTGTAATCCGTTGGTCAGATCCACATTAAAATAGATTGCTCCGACAATACTTGTTTCTCTAAGTAAGAAGTCTTTTAGTTGTAGTAACCAAGTGTTTTTGAGTCCGGAATTGTTGAGATATACGTCGCGAGATTTTTTGAAATCATATGCTCAGGTATAATTGACTGCGGTCGTTCCGACTTCATCGACGAAGATCGGCTTATTGAAGGTTTTGAGTCTATCTAATGTTTTCCATCCTGCCGCATTTACGATTTGATCCGGAGTTCCTCGTCGTCTATTGCTGTTTCATTTTCCTCGATTGTAAAAAGTCACGCCCATGAGATCGACATATTTGTCGCCAGGATAATAGTCTTCGAAGGTCGGGCATTTGAGCTTTGCTTTTGCATTTTGTGTACACTGGATAAAGACTGCCGTCTGTGATGGCTTACCTCATTTAGCTGGCAAATCCCGTGCGTTCACGGACATATCAAAGAGGATATTATTTTGATCAAGTCCTTCCGCTCTGGAAAGATCCCGAACATGAATCCATGCTTTTTTGAAACTTGTTGGATTGGAGCTTCGTGGATATCGTCCGCCGTTCATCTCGTGCATCGTACGGAAAATCACTCTGAGATTGTTTTTTTTCACGTCTTTGAAAAACTGTGTATATTGTTCATCAAATTTGCCTGCAGCGACTTCCGCCGCGGTGAACATATTCGGAGAGAGGGAAATATGATAAATCTTGTCTTCGCCCAATTTCTCATTGAACTGATTCATCATCGTTTCTACATGAGAACCTCGCGGATCGAAGATGAACGATACGATGGGAAGATCAAGCTTATATTCTTTCTCTATTTGCTGGATATTTGCGATGCTATTGTCCCATGATTTCATACCAAAAAGATATGCCTCTGACTTCGAACCCAGAAACAACACTCCGATAACGAAAACTATTCCTACTATGATTTTACTCTTCATGCTATTTTGATGAATAATGAATAATTAAAAATGAATAATTAAAAATGAATAATTAAAAATGAATAATTAAAAATGAATAATGAATAATTAAAAATGAATAATGAATAATTAAAAATGAATAATGAATAATTAAAAATGAATAATGAATAATTAAAAATGAATAATGAATGAATTACTAGAATAAACTATTGTACATACATCCCCAAGCTCCTATGTTCCAAATTCCTCAGTTATTTAGTCTTATATTTCCGTTACGGTCGTTCATCTAAATCCTGATTTTTTTCCTTTCCCTTTTGGTGTCGATCGCAGCTTATACAACAATCTTGGCAATTCCTCCTCCTTATCATAGGTAATATCGATAGATATCGTTGTCTCTATTATCAGGTTTTGCGATGTCAAATATACACTCTGGATATTTCACAGATTAGGATTGATATCGAATTTTCTGTCACCAATAATTAATATCATCGATGATAGTGGTTTCCCTATCTTCCTTGGACTGATATCAAATTTTTCCGGCAGATTGAATGTTTTGATCATCTCTACAGGAATTGGTTTCCCTTGTCGCTCCCCTGCTGATCCATAGTAATTGATTTTCAGCCCTCCAAGAGGGATCTGATTGATATCATTGATACCGGACAATGCTCTTTTGACGCCGTCTTTGAATACCGTCTCATGTGATCGTGTTTCTTTCTGTTGTTCTCTTTTTTTATCCATATTGTCATATATCTTTTCATGCGCAGGTTGCTCCTTTGCCGGGAGTATTTCGCTGTGAACAGTGATTCCAGGTATCAGAACTAACATAGCAGCAATAGCGCAACGAAGGTTTCAAAGCGCTGATGTTTGTGTAACTGTCTCTTGTATATATTCTCTTACTCTCATATGCTTTAGGTAGTGTCTGTCAAATAAAAAAAAACTGAAGCTCTTCTTTCTTTTTATTTTTTTCTCATGAATATTATTTGATGAAATGAGTGTATACATTCACAAAAAAATATCCAGCCATAATGATGCTGACCACTAATTTCAACAGACTACCCGTCACGAACCCGATGAATGATCCTCGTGCAGCTCTCAATGCATGCTTATCGCTTTTTCTTGCATTTTTCTCTCCGAGATAGGCTCCGACAAATGGACCAGCAATAAGTCCTACGAGTCCGAATGGTCCGAGGGTAATTCAGAGAATAGGAAGAATAATAACCGCTACTACAAGTCAAATATTGCTTCCCCTCACTCCCCGCTTGGTTCCTCAGAATTTTTTGGTTCCTCGTGCAGGAACGATATAATCGAGAATAGTTAGGAAAATAATGATGAATGCCCAAATGATGAAAAATGTCCGAGAGAATGGATCTTTGGAAGTTAATTGAAGAAGAATGAATGTGATATACGCAAGCAAAGGTCCCGGTAAAACTGGCAGCAAGGAACCGATGATGGCTATCAAGCATAGAATGCTTCAGAATATAATCAATACGATATCCATACCAAAAAAATTAAAAGTTAAAAATTAAGAATGAAGAATATTGGTATGTCTTATTATTATCTATAGTTGTATAGCAATTTTGTACCTGGGTGCAAATAGAAAAAAGATGCCACAAAAAGCGTGGCATCTTTGTCAGACATGGTTCAATTTACCCGTATAACGGGTCTTCAATGAAACTCGATATGAATATATATTTCTTTAGCTGAATTGCAAGAGTTTTTTTGGATGATTATGTAATTTTTTCTCCTCTCTACAAAAGAGCGCCGAATAAGGCGCTCTTTACTTTTTAAGTTAACGATTGATTACCATTCCCACTGGGGAGGGTACCGGCTGCCGGTAATTTACCCCATTTTGCGGGGCGTTTTTTTTATTATTACTTTTTTTCGCGATAGAATCTCACTATCATAGTCTTCTCGACGCGGGGAATCTGCTTGAAACCCTAGACTCACAACTTCATAGACTTAGCTATGGATATTATATGAAGATCCTTTCTTCATAGATATCTCTTCCATGTGACGGCGAAGATTCTTTTTCTCCTAACACCTCGAGCGGCATTGGATGAAACTCTGTCTTCCAAAGAGTCATAAAAGAGTTTTTTTATGCGTCTATCTTGAGGGAAACCTTTTTAAACCCTCGCTGCTCCGTAAGCAGACTTGCAGATGAGGCCTCCCGCCCCATGCACCGGAATTTGTGTTTCATAGCGTTTTGTAGCATTTTGTATTGGTTGAACAATACATATTTCAGCAGATAAGGGCCCATCCCTTACGCTGGCACAACCAATTTTTCATGATTATTTCTTTTTTGTTGTCTATCTTATATGTATTTATCATTAAATGTCAAGTCTTTCTGATTTTCTTTTTTAACGGTGTTTTTCGTAGGGGCGGATACCATCCGCCTTTATATTTTAAAAAATGAGGCGATTACTAATCGCCCCTACAATTTTATATATTTTTTACAAGCTCGGTACTGGAAACTTTACTGCCAACTCTCTGATTTTGTTTTTTAATTCTGAAAGTATTTCCTCATTCTCTCTATTCTTCAACGCTTGATCCATGAATTCAACGATTTGTTTCACTTCCTCTTCTTTTACTCCTCTCGTCGTCATCGCTGGCAGACCAATACGGAGTCCAGATGGTCTAAATGGTGGATTTGGATCGTCGGGTATGGTAGATTTCGAGGTCGAGATTCAGATTTTATCTAAAGTTTTTTCCGCAATAGATCAGTCTAGCTCAGTTCCGCTAAAATCAACAATCACCATATGATTGTCTGTTCCGCCAGTAACGAGTTTATATCCACGAGTTAAGAGTTCAGAGGAAAGAATTTGTGCATTCTTCAATGCTTGCTGCGCGTACGCTTTGAACTGCGGTGTCTGTGCTTCATGCAAAGCGACAGCAATAGCCGCGATGGTGTTCATATGCGGTCATCATTGCATACCAGGGAATACTGCTCTATCGATTCTGGTCGGAATATTTTCTATGGTGTCTTCAGGTTTTTTCAATGGATTGGAAACAATTCCTTTGCTAAGAATCAAAGCTCCTCTCGGTCATCTGAGTGATTTATGTGTTGTCGTCATCATAACGTGAAATCAATAATCAAGTGGATTTTTGAGTAATCACGCAGCGATAAATCCTCCGATATGCGACACATCAGCGAAGGCAATAGCTCAGACTTCCTGTGCAATTGCTACGAATTTTTCATAGTCCAATTCTCTCGGGTAGGCTGAAAATCCTGCAAGAATTATCTTGGGTTTATGTTGTAATGCTAATTCACGGACTTGGTCGAAATCGACCTTGCCATCTGGTGTTGTCTTGTAGCGGATGAAATTGAATACTTTGGAGAAAAAGGTCACCGGAGCGCCATGCGTCAGATGTCATCCGTGCGTGAGGTCCATTCAGAGAATTGTATCTCCTGGCTCCATAAGCGCAGAATAGACGCATAAGTTCGCGGCCGCTCATGATAATCCTTGTACATTCGCGTGATCCGCATGAAAGATTTCTTTGGCTCTATCGATAGCAAGCTGTTCGATGATGTCGGTATTTTCCTGTCCACCATAATATCTTCTTCCTGGTGTTCCTTCGGAATATTTGTTGGCGAATACCGAAGATTGTGCTTCAAGCACTGCGGATGATTGATAGTTTTCGCTGGCGATCAATTCCATTCCTTCAGACTGTCTTTTTTGTTCGGCGAGGATGGATGTATAAATCTGTGGATCGGTGATTTGGATAGCTTTCATAGCAAGATGATAAGAAAATAAATACCTTAGGAAATCCTAATTGATCCCATATACCCGTGCAGGAGGGATATTTAGAAATGCAAATCCCACTTTATGTATAGGGAAATCAGCATATTTTTTTTTGAAAACCGATGGGAGATAGGTAAATCCCCTAAATATCGTACCCTGAGATGTATAGAGCTTCAACTCCTGGTGAATACTTTCTGCTGGCACAAATGGCAATCATGAGATTATAAGATCTACTTTATCGATAGCATATTTTTTTTGTATATGTCTTATGTTTTTGACATCATCTTTTTCTATTATCACAATATCTTTAAACTTTTCTTGTAAGATTTTTATATATACATCAGATATCTCTATCGCGATTATTTTGGTATTTGGATGAGCATGCTTGCATATATGTTCAGTGAACACTCATGTTCATGATCCCAATTCCACTATAGTATGTATTTTTGACCAATCTATTCACTTTATCATCTCTTTTGCAAGAAATCTTGAGCTAGGCGTGATTGATGCGTTTTTCCTGCCGCTTTTTATCAACTGAAGGAAAAAAATAAGTCTTTCTTTTAGCATGATTTGTGAATATTACGTAAAAACATCGCTATTTTATTACGGATATAATCTCATCGATATTCTTTCTGTCATTGGAGACTTTGGGCACTTTATGTTGACCGCCAAGTTTATTTTTTGTCTTCATCCATTGGTAGAATGTCCCTTGTTTCACACAATGAACAGTTGGTTCACCGAGCACTTTGGTATCATATCTTTCGTCGAAATAGTAGGAATTGATGTTGCAGAGCTCCTGATCCAAAACTTTGGCGAATTCATGATCATCTCTTGGCGCTTTGGTGAATTCTATGACCCATTCATATGCTCCTCTGACACTTCCGCCGCTATAGGTGATAGGAGCTAACATATAATCAGTAGCTATAGTATCAGTTTTTTTGCAGGCTTCAAGCAACGCTCTATCAGTATAATCAGATGTTACACATTCTCCTACCACATCGATATAATATTTAGTCCTTCCGGAGATTTTGATTCTTCGTGGAGTCAATGTCGTGAACTTTACGGTATCTCCGAGCACATATCTCCGCAATCCAGAATTGTTCGTGATAAGGATCACATACTCTTTGTCTATTTCTACTTCATTAAGTGTCAGTACTATTGGATTCTCTTTTCCATATTCTTCTGTAGGTATAAATTCATAAAATACTCCATGATTGGTGAACAACAGCATATCGTCATTGAAATTGGAATCTTGTGCTGCGAAGAATCATTCAGAAGCATTATACACCTGATAAAACTTCATTTTAGGCGATGGAAACAAAGCTTGGAATTGTGGCTTATACAAGTCAATCGCCATACCTCACCAGAAAAATAACTCTATATTCGGTCGGACCTCAAGAATGTTCTTTTTGCCTGTATATTCCAGTACTTTATACATAAAATTGGATCATCGGGATGGTTGTCCATTGAAGAAAGTTATATTTTCATCGAGTCATTCCTCGATCATTACCTGTGTCTTCTCTTCCCAGTTTTCCATATACGATACTTCTGCTCTAGGGTAACGGAAATGCTGTCCTATCCATGGCGCTTCTTTCTGCAAGATAGCGGAAATGAATCCAACATTATCTTCTCCGGTATACGGATTCTTGGTAAATCCTCCTCCGATAACCAATCCTTTCCCTTGAAAAAATTGTGTCCTAGGATTGTTTCTGATATATAAACTGACAAGTTCCATTCATCCTTTGAAATGGGATGATTTGAGATTATCTTTGGTGATAGGGATATATTTTGCATTGCCTCAGGTCGTTCATGATGAGGTAGCGAATCGGTCAACTTTGCCTGGATACGTTATATCTTTTTCTCCCTTGAGCATATACACAATCCGTGGCTCAAAATCCTTGTAATGAGAAATAGGGACAAGATTCTGAAAATCCTTGATCGTTTCGATTTGCTCGAATCCGTATCTTTTTCCAAACACGGTCTTCTTACATTTGCTGATCAAACCAAAAATTATCTTCTCCTGATGTTTGTAGGAGGGTTGATGTAAGTTGGATTTGACGATAAGGAAGGTCTTGATAAGCTTATTTATGACGCGTCTCGGCGCGCTTAAGGGGTTGATCATATGAACAAAAACACATAAAAAAGACTCTATTTTTGTTGTTTTGTTTTTGGAGTCTTTTTTTATTGAATGATTTTATAAATGCAAGAAATAAATTCAGTCACTATTATTTGACTTTTTTGTTCTTTTGTTTATAATATATGTATAATATTTCTTTTTATTTTATTTTATATATCATCATGACTCCAACACCCATCAATGAAAATTTACAAACACCGTCAAAAGCGCAGAACAAAAAAACACACAAAGTACTCAAGAGCGGAATTGCACGCATTTTTGATAATTTGACGGAAGACGACAAACAGGCCTTCAGCAAACAGATAGAACAGGTGGAAAAAGATTTGGAACACAAAAATACCATTAAAGTAAAAGTAAGGCCAGGCATCATCAAATTGTTATGTAAAGCGGCTCATGTTCATGATATTAAAGGATGAGCTTTCCGAGGAGATACCGTTTATCTAGGAAATACTGACGATCTCTTTAATCTAGAATTACCGCAACATGAAAGCATCCATGTCAATCAGCAATCTGAACTCAGCAAAATTAAGTTTATCTGATTTGTAAAACGATTTCTAAAAACACTCAAAGATATGAAAGAGTATAAAGATACACACAAAGATTCTCTATATGTACAATATGAATCATCTACATTAACACCGCTAGAGCTTGAAGCTTATGCTCATCAAGCTGATAAAGACTACCTCAAAACAAGGGAACCGTTCGCATACAAAAAATATGAGACACCAGAAGGAGCACAGCACGTATTCAAAAAAATCTGAGCACGCAACGATGAAAGCATCAGAAAACAACTTACTGAAAAAAATCCGCTTGCAAAAAATACACAACACGACATCGATAAATTAGATCAGATTATCAATGAAACAAAAAATACTGATCGAACTATGCGAGTATTTAATGCCGTTGATGATGTAAATGAAGCTTCCAATGTTTTATCGCTCTTGGAAAAAAAACTTCACCTACTTCAAAAAGCTCCTGATCTCGTTCCATTTGAAAATAATAAAAAACAAGAAAAATATTCAGAAGCATATTGGAATGATGTCGATGAATTCAATAGATTAAAAACTAAACACGATCGAGAAGTAAATAAATATAATACAACTTCGCTTTTGGAAGATGATTTCAACGATGAAGAAGCAATTATACAAGAAATAGAAAAACTTACCAAACAATTAGATACATTCAAAAAAGAACCTACAAGATTTCGATTGGAATCAAAGAAAAATAAAGATGACAATATCCAGGTTGAAATCCCACTTAAAAAATAATCATAAAATATTTTCTTCACTTTTTTCTACACATCAGTATATATAGGATTGATGCTTGTTTTAAAGAACAAAAAAATAGTACCGAAATTCAAGGAAGCGATTATGATAGCGCTCGAGCATTTTCCTGAATTGAAAGATATACACATACGCTTCATAGAAAAAAAACGGTTCCACTTCACGGTCGCTTCGCTTATCAGGCGGTGGAGTCTTTTTGGTCCGAGAAAGAAGAGATGCTATACGATAGTGATAAATACTGAAGTTCCGCCTGAATACGATCACGGACTTTTCAGCAAGCTACCACTAAAATTGCAGATCGGTATGCTCGGTCATGAACTCGCGCATGTCGTCGATTATCAGCAAAGAAATATTTTCCAGATTATCAAAATAGTATTTTTCTACTTCATCCCCTCACGCAAACAAAGATTCGAACGTAGCATCGACACACTTGCTATCAAACATGATATGGGAAAATATCTCCACGGTTTCTACACCCATTTCACGAGTAAGCATCCGCACAAGACAAAAAAATTTATGGAGTCCTATCTCGATGATGATCAGATTAGATTACTCACCAAGGAGCTGACCGGCAAAGATATATAAGAAAATTTCCGCTTTATTTTCCATCAGATTTCGCTATTTTTGATTGGCTATGTTTTTTGTTTATTTTGATTATCTAGCTGTAAAATGAAGTATACATCACCACTCTTAAAAAAGTTCATCTCCATCAACGATACACCTGAAAATATCGCCAAGAATTTGATATTGAAGACCTGTGAAATCGAAGAAGTGAACCATAGAATGATTTCTGAGAGTATTGTCATAGGCTATGTGAAATCCTGCGAAAAACATCCTGATGCGGACAAATTATCTGTCTGCCAAGTGAATTGCGGAAGCAAGGGAGATTATCAAATCATCTGCTGAGGAGCCAATGTCGCAGCTGGATTGTATGTACCCGTTGCATTACCCGGAACCGTGTTTGAAAAAATATGAATCACCATAGAACCGAGAAAAATGAGAGGTTTGGAATCCAATGGTATGATCTGCAGCAAAGAGGAAATAGGTATTATGGAAGATATGGAAAAACATTGGATTTGGAAACTATCTGAAAAATCTGACAAGGCGCTGAAGAATCTGACATCTAATATTACAAAAAATACTCTCACAAGTAATGTATCAGATTTATCAGACCATTCTTCAGATTCTTCAGCAGGCGATTTCGACGATATAAGCGACGAAGATCTAGGCAAACCTCTAAAAGAAAAATACCCATGGTTAGAGAGTTGGGTGATGGAAGTCGATAACAAATCATTGACCAATAGACCTGATCTCACCGGTCATTTCGGCGCAGCAGCAGAATTGAATGCTATGTACGGAAGCGTCAAATGAGCCGTCACCTTCAACAAGATGACAGACTACTACGATCAATGCACACCTAAACATATCATGCAAATCATCGAAAACAGTACAAAACCAGAAAGACTCGTAAAATGAGAAAGTGATGGTTTGAACGCCTATCTCTTGCTTCATCTCAAAAACATCACGGTTAAACAAGCATCATTCTTTTCTAGATTGCAGATGATTGATTTATGATCTAATCCTATCAATAACCGAGTAGATTTCTCTAATCTCTTCATGAACATCAGCGGACAACCTATCCATTTCTTCGATGCGGAAAAAGTCGACGGAGATATCATCGTAAGAAATGCCAAAGATGGAGAGAAATTCACAGACTTGTTTGAAACTCAACATATATTGAAAGCGACAGATATTGTAATTACTGACAAGAAAAAAATCCTCGCACTCGCCGGAGTTGTGGGTGGACTTGAAAGTTGAATTACCGAGAGTACTAAAAATATTTTGGTAGAGATAGCAAACTTTGATCCCGTGGCAGTCAGAAAGACCTGAACAAGACTCGGATTGAGAACAGATGCAGAATTAAGATTCGAAAAAAATATCAATCCACGATACACACTATTCTGCCTGATTCTTTTCTTGGACGAATTGAATTACTACAAAAAAGATCTCGGCGACTTCGATATTGGATGACTCTCCTATTATATTAACCCAAAGCTCAAAGCCGAAAGCGAAAAGCATATTGAAGTAGATATAAAAGCTATGGAGCAATTTATCTTCGGAAAGAAAACGAAGTGACTCGATAAGAAAGTAGAAGAAATACTTACTGGTTTATGATTTACGTACGAAAAAAATATAGTAACCACCCCACTCCGAAGAGGTCCAGATGATTTAAATATACAAGAAGATATCTATGAAGAAGTAGCGAGAATCTATGGATATGATCAGATAGAAAATCTTCCCTTATTGAGCAAAACAGAATATATACCTTATACTCCATACGTTTCTCTCCAAAGGAAATTGGAAGATATCCTCGTCAGAAGTATCGGCTGCAATCAGACAGAAACCTATCCATGGATTGGTGAAAAAGCATTACAGGAATTCAATAGGAACACGGATACATTATATATGCTCCAGAACCCTGTCAATCCCGAAGCGCCATATATGAGAGATGATATGATCTACGGACTCCTCGCTCATACAGCGAGAAATAGCAAGTTCTTCGATACCTTCAAAATCTTCGACATAGGAAAGATACGGACAAAATGAACGTCAAAAAAGGAAGGAAAATTTGCTTCAGCATTCGTAGATGAACAAGCGCAATTGGGTGTGATGTTGTATGAAAAAAACATCAATCAACGAAATAAAGATCCTATCTTGGAAGCGAAACAGATCGTACAAACGATAGCCAAAGAATTGGAGCTCGGCAAAGTTACTTTTGAAAAGTCAGCAATCGCACATTTTCATCCAAAAAAACAAGCAAGAATAGTCATCAAGTCCATAAAGTCGAAAGTCGAAAGTCAATGACCTGAAGGACCTAATAGACTTGAAGGACCTTCGACTGAAATAGGTTTCGTAGGTGCTTTGCATCCATTGATCTTGCAGAATAATAAGATTGGAGAAACGAGCGGAGTTGTCTATCTCTCATTGAATATCACCACTATCGTAGAGCATTCTAGTCAAGCAAAAGAACATATCTATACCTACGAATCATTACAGGATCAGATTATCCGGAGAGATATCTGTTTCGTCGTCGACGCAGACAAAAGTTTCGATGAGGTGATTTCGGCAGTGAAGAAAGTTCCTGAAGTGAAGGAAGTCGAAGTATTCGATATCTACGCAGGCAAAAATTTGGGTGACGATAAAAAATCAGTATCAATTAAAGTTAAAATAGTTGGTGATTGAACTATGACTACAGAACAGATCAACGAAGTCTTGAACAAGGCTATCAAAGCCGGAGAAAACGCTGGCGGAAGTCTTAGAGCATAGAAAAAATTCAATATAAAAAAACCCTCGGTCTGAGGGTTTTTTCGTAACATTAACATATAGATGTATCTGTTTATTTACTTAGGCTTTGATCCTTCTGGATCTTCTAGATATCCTGCTAACATCTCATCCATATCTTCATCATTATAATCACTCGTATTACTTTCTTTTATTAATTTGCTAGTTGATGGCAACTCTACATTATTATTAAGGAATGCCTTAATAGCAGGAATTTCTGCAATAAATTCTTCATTAGAAATATCTTTTGCATAATAAGACATTCTACCTTCATCAGGATTCAAACGGATTTCAATCTTTCCTGTCGTAGGATTTACAATTACTATGAGCTGACCCTCTCCAAGGACTATTTTTCATGGAACAGCAATCACTTGTCCCTCTAATTGCAGAGTTACATCTTTTCTTGTGACATGATAACGACAAGATCAATCAGTCTTTGCTACATTATATTCTTTTCAAAATTCTTTATATACTATAGCTTCTGCTTCATTAGCCAATTCACGTGGAGTCTTGATATATCATTCTGTAGAATCTTTTGCAATAAATTTGCTGGTTACTTGGGGGAAAGTATCATTAGAGATAAATTCTTTGAGTGTATCTAATTCCTCGATTACCTCTTCATTGGACATATTCTCTCCATAATAGACCACCTTCTCTGTATCATTATATAAACTTATATTGAGTTTTCCCGTAGGAGTAACGACAATTTTTACTTGTCCGACTTCGCTAACCTTTTTTCATCCTTCATTAGAGATTACAAATCATGGCAACTGTATTATGGTATTTTTCTTTGCAATATGATAAATACGAAATCATTCTTTTTTGATAAATGTATAATCTATTCAGAAATGCTCCTTTAGTATGTTTGCTGCCTCATCTGCTAATTCGCGTGGAGTTTTGACAATGTTCTCATTTATCTCTTGGGAAGTCTTTTGTTTTATAATGTTTTGTTTGTTATCTCATTCAACAGCATCTGAAGGTATTTTATTCAATTTATCTTGCTTGTTTTTATCATCAATCATTATTTTATGGTTATTATATAAAAACTCTATTTTATTATATATAAATTTATTTTAAAGTCAACTATATCTCTTATACATTATCCCTTGTATTTTCTTGGGATTATAGTATACTCTTTGGTGGAGTTATTAAACCTCCAAAATTTTATTTACTACCACAATTATTTAATGACAACTGGTATCGTTAAGTTCTTCAACAGAACTAAAAACTTCGGATTCATCACTCCAGAAGATGGAAGCAAAGATGTATTCGTTCACGGAACAAATGTAATCGGTGAATCTATCGCTGATGGAGACACTGTAGAATTTGAAGTAGGTGAAGGAAGAAAAGGTCCTGAAGCTAAAGACGTAAAAAAGACTGGTTCTGGTTCTATGGCTGATGAAGCTATGCCTGACTAATCGCTATGCGTACAAAAAGATCTCAATTATTAATCGGATATAATATGAATTATATACCATAATAACGAAGACTTTTGAGGGAAACCCGCCAAGGCGGGTTTTTCTTATTTATGAAAACAAAGCTACTTGGTTATTTAATTTTGTCAAAAAACTCTTTCTATGGATCTTGCATGGTCCGTATTTCATCAAAGCATCACGATGCAATTGGGTACCATAGCCTTTATGTTTAGCAAATAGATATCTCGGATATTTCTTATGATAGCTCATCATCTCTGCGTCTCTTTCGACTTTTGCGAGAATAGAAGCCATACCAATCTGAGGGACTTTATCATCACCTTTGACTATTGTCTCCACTTCTACGCCCAATACGCTTCTGAGCTTGAAATCATATTTTCCATCTAGTACAAGCTTGATGTTTTGAGGACCGATATGCTTCACGATATGTTTGAGTCCTTTGACTTTTTTATCTGCAAACTTCATCAGTAATTGTTCCAATCCATCGCAGATAGCTGTATGGATTGCCATACTTATTCACTTCGTATCTATGAAATCATGCTGGCTTTTAGCAGTAGCCCGATGGATATACGGATGCTTTGTCGCTTGATTGTATAACTTTTCTCTCAACGCGGGCGTACACTTTTTTGAATCTCTATATCCTTTCAATGATACTCTCCCCTGCAACAGTACAAGTCAAACATAGACCGGTCATGCCAGCGGTCCTCTTCCTGCTTCATCGATATAGATAGTTATCTTTTTCATCAGGGAAGTGATAGCGTTAGCAAAAACAAAATCAAACAAAAAAAAATCCCTGAAATCAGGGACTAATATTTTTTGTTCTCTTTATCTTTTTAAAGGTGGCTTCTTTCTTTTATGTTCCTTGTTTGCGAGCGGATCTCTATCTTTCCCATTCTCTTGATGTAAATATTTTTTCTTTTCTTTGGTGATAAGTGTCTCTGCGTCTTCCTCATCTTCTTGATTCAAGAGAATACTTGTTCATAATTCATGCCCTCCTTCATCAAAATAATATACTTTTTTTCCATCACATCTCATATATCATCCATCATACATTACATAATCATCTTTTTCAAAAGGCAGAATCCGTTGCAATCTTTCATTGTAGATGAATATTGTGGCATTTGGTGATTCCTTACATACTATATTTTTATTATTCTTTACTATTTCTTTTACCCCTTTCTTTGTTACGAGGACAAAATTTCATGAATAAGGGTTTTTCACATCTTTGATCTCAGGAACAAACAGAATATCTTTTATTTCTCTGTTCACATCTGCTATAAATCACTCTAATGTATTGCTCATATGCGAAAAAGATGGGCATTCTCATTTTTTCTGGTGGTGTATTTTTTCTTCTTTTCGCATCACACAAAATAATTTATAAAACTCTTCTCAATTCATCTAATGTCGTTTCGCCCTTGAGCATCTTGATGATACCATCTTCTTTGAGCGTGAGAAATCATTCCTCTCTCGCTTTCGCGTAGAGGTCTATACCGATCTTGTTATCGACGATCATTTTTCTGATTTCATCTGTTATTTCGAATGTTTCGATGATTGCTATTCTTCACTGATATCCGCTACCGTTACATTGGTCACATCCTACTGCTTGCGGAATTTTTCCGTCAAACGGGAAGTCCAATTTAGGATCAAGATCCTTCATCTTTTTGAGGATATCTTTGATTTCTGCCTGTTCGCTATAATTTGCATCTCTCTTGGTTCCGCAATGGGAACATATTCTTCTGACCAATCTCTGCGCGACAATAAGATTCAATGCTGGTGCCAACATGTACGGTTTGACTTCCATGCTCGACAATCTCGGAATAGATTCTATGGCTGAATTGGTATGTAAAGTAGTAAACACCAAGTGACCAGTCAACGCTGCATTGATAGCAATCTCTGCGGTTTCCTGTGATCTCGTTTCTCAGATGAGAATAATATCCGGATCATGTCTGAGAATTGCCTTCAATCAAATTTCGTAGGTATATCATTTCGAATAATTTATCTGTGATTGCTGAATACCTTTCACTTCGTATTCGATCGGATCTTCCAGGGTGATGATTTTCCTCTTTCCATCATTCAAGGTATTCAAAATCGTATATAAGGTTGTCGTCTTTCATGATCATGTCGGTCCCGTGAAGATGGTGATTCCGGTATTTCTTTCCAGATTTCTTTTTAATACTTCATAGGTCCTTTCGGTGAATCAGATTTTTTCGAAGGTCGAAATTCATTTGGTTGGATCCAAGAATCTGAGAACCGTACTTTCTGATTCTACACCCGGCATGAAATTCACTCTCACATCCACTTTTCTATTTTCTCCGTGAATGTCCGTCGCCTCAAAGGAAAATCTACCGTCCTGTGGTAAGTAGTCGATATTCATTTTGGTTCCTGAGATGAATTTCATCTTTTGGAGATATTTTATGAAATCCTGATGAGTGAATTGGAGTAGTTCCTGCAAAACTCCATCAATTCTTATCCTTACAATAAGTCCGTCTTCCTGGGGCTGGAAATGCAGATCGGATGCTCCAGTCTGGAACGCAAGTCTGATGAGTTCCATGATAAAATCACCTGGCTCCATCGTATCTCTGGTTTCAAAAATTTTCTGAATCATCGCTATTGCGCCTTTTCCTGCAGCCTGTTTCTGCTCTGTTTCCGATTTCCTTTTTTGTTCAGCGATATTTTCCATGTCTGTATACCAGCTCAATGCATAATGAAATCCTGCTGGAGACGTATAGAATACTTCGTATTTGTATCACTTGTCCTCTAGGCTCTTGAGCAGTTGTGCCAATGCGTCGGAAAAATTATTCGTCGTTAATATCTTCAAGGTATTTTTATCTTTGGAGAAAATAAGCGTCTCGATTTTTTCGGCCGTCTCTTGGGGAAGAATTTTGAGTTGCTCAAAATTGGGGCTTATGCCCTGTAACTCATCAACTTCCAAAATACTTTTGCTAATTTCTGTTGGCATATAATCTTCATGGTTCTGAAGTAAATACTTGTGCCCTTACTACATATATCAATCAGTCAGGACTAACGCCACGATATAAGTATACCCTCGAAGAGAGTTTTTTCAAAGTTTTAGCAGATGTTTTAATAAAGTTTACTTGACTTTTTTGTTATAATTTATATAAAATTCTTGCTTCAAGCCAAAACCCCGCCCCTCAAAAGAACATACTTCAAGCTTTGAACTTTACGCTTTAGGCTAATTATATGGCATTCACTCCAGCAATTATCCAATATCTCGATATCAAGAAGCAGCATGAAGATTGCATCTTGTTTTTCCGTATGGGAGATTTTTATGAAACGTTTTTTGAAGACGCGAAGATTTGTAGTAAAGTTCTGGATATTGTCCTCACCAGCAAGAATAAAAACTCTGAAAATTCCGTCCCTATGGCAGGCATCCCCTATCATAGCGCGGACAAATATATCACGAAACTGATCAATAATGGATACAAAGTAGCCATCGCAGAACAGACAAGCGAACCGATTCCAGGAAAAATAGTTGAGAGAGAAGTGGTTTCAATTATAACGCCGTGAACGTATATCCAAGAATCGAAGAAAGAATTCACCTACACCATGGCGGTAACATTCATCCCGCATACTAATGGGAATTCCTATCATCTTGCACGATGAGATTTTAGTATCGGCGAGTACTGGACCAAAAGCTTTTCAGATATCAGCGAAGCGCAAAAATTTATCCTCACCATCAGACCTGTGGAACTTGTCTTTGATGTGGACTTTCCTGAAAAGGAAACTATTTCCGTACCGGTGCAGCAAGCGATGAAAGCGTTAATCTCTGTACGAGATATTCCACCTGATCCAGAAAAATTCTTAGTATGAATGACTGGAGTTCAGCAGATTGCGAGCTATGGTAAAGCAGTCGAAGACGGTAAATTAGCAACGATAACCCTATTACTTTCTTATCTCAACCATACCCAAAAATCTTCACTGACCAATATCACGAAAATCTCCTTTCATTCACAGGATACCTATCTCATTCTGGATGAAGTCACGATAAAAAATCTAGAACTTTTATCGTCGACCTATGAGGGAAGCGAGAGATACAGTCTTTTTCATATTTTGAATACCACGAAAACCGCAGGAGGAACAAGACTTCTCCACCACCTTCTCACAAATCCTATCAAAGATCAACAGCAACTTCAACGAAGATTGGATACGATAGAAAATTATTTCACCAAGACAGAAGAAAGCAAAAATATCCATCAGCTCTTGAGCAATGTGCGCGATATACCAAAATTGGTAACGACCATATTGTACAAAAAGTTGTTGCCAAATACCTTTATCAAACTCAGAGCTACCCTAAGAATTTTCTTTGAAAACGCATTTTTGCTCAATGAACTGAAAACACTATGATTGACTGAGGTTGGTCATAATTATCTCCAGCATCTCTACAACTATCTGGAACAGCTTTTGAAAAATGATGAAGAATACAAAGATGATATCGACTATATCCGCGATGGATATAACGAGAAAATAGACGACTTAAGGAAAATTGCATATCACAGTGATGAACTACTTTTGCAGTACCAACAAGAACTCGCACAGACTGCAGGAATCCCAAATGTGAAAGTGAAGTACGTCTTAAATCAAGGATATTTTTTGGAAGTAACAAACAAAGACGTTGAGACTTTTGAAAATAAATTAGCTGAAAAATCTGAAAAAGACCTGAGAAATCTGAAAAACAATTCATCAAGTAATTCTTCAGATATTTCAGATAATTCCTCAGATTTTTCAGAAAAGTTTAATATAATACGCAAAAATACGCTGAAATGAGGTCAGAGATATTCTTCTCCGTATCTAGAAAATCTTCAAGGAAAAATACTGGAAGCCAAAGACATATTGAGCAAGATGGAGCGCGAATTCCTCGACCAAGCAAAAACGAAAATAGCCAACGGCACCAAAGAACTCCATGAATTCGCTGAACGAATTTCATGGCTCGACCTCTTCGTTTCCCAAGCGATACTGGCGCATGAAAAAAAATTCACCAAACCAGAATTTGTAAAGAATGACACCCTCCATATCGTCGACGGCAGACACCCCGTGATTGAAGAATTTCTTCCCCGCGACCAGCAATTCATCCCTAACGATTTATTCTTACAGAATGTAGAAGGTAATAGGTATAAGGTAGAAAAAAACTCCAATAACGGCCTTCTACCTTCTACCTCCGACCTTTCACCAGGTTTTCTACATATCATTACCGGCCCGAATATGGGAGGTAAATCCACCTATTTGAGACAGAATGCGTTAATCGTGTTGATGGCGCATTGCGGATTATTCGTGCCAGCCAAAGAATGCCAATTGAGTCTGATGGACGCATTATTCGCGCGTATCGGCAGCGGAGATAATATCGCAAAAAACCAGTCCACCTTCATGACGGAAATGATTGAAGTAGCAAACATATTGAACAATGCCAGCAAAAAATCTTTCATCATCTTTGATGAACTCGGACGCGGAACGGCGACTTACGATGGTCTCGCTTTAACCAAAGCGATACTGGAATATCTCGTTACGAAAATAGGAGCGAAAACCTTGATTGCGACGCATTATCATGAATTGATCCAGCTCGAAGATACCTTACCTGGAGTAAAAAATTATTCTGTTAGCGTGTATGAAACAGACAAAGAAGTTATTTTTATGAAAAAAATAGTGAAGTGATGAGCGAGCAAAAGCTACGGTCTCGACGTCGCGAAATTAGCAGGCATCCCGCAAGCAATAATCGAAAGGGCAAAGGGACATCTCAATGAATTAGAAACTGAAAGAGAACCACAAAAAGAAATAGAAAAAGCACCGCTAGCATTCGATTTTAGTTTCCAAGCGCAAGTCGATAGCAGATACGAAAAAGTAAAAACATTGCTCGAAACCTACGACCTCAACAACATCACTCCTCTGCAAGCATTGCAGTTATTGGATAAGATAAAAGACGAATTAAAATAATTTTTATCTACTCATCTTTTTCTGATGACACTCACTTTCAATTGAGCTCAAGCACAAGTTCACGAACGAATAAGCCAGCATCCAGATTGATATTTCCCGAACAAGAAACTGATTGAAAAGTTGAAGGAAGAATGACTAGAGATAGAAGAAGCATTAGAAACATACGCGCAATCACCTACCGAAGAAAATAAAGAAGCACTAAAGATAGAGATTGGCGACGAGCTTTTCGCACTTATCTGTTTAGCCAACAGCAAAGGCATATCTTTGGATGAATGTTTTGATCTGATGATGGAGAAAAATAGGAATAGAGCGAAAAATAATTACAAGAAAGAAGAAAAATAAAAATCTCACAGATTTATCAAACTTTTTTGCTAACATTTCCTGACACTAAAGTACCAAGTCAACCAACCCCATCCTTTAGGGTGGGGAGATGATCCCACTATATTTTCTGATACCTTTTTGCTTCCTGGCACTAACTAATCATTATTTTTCTGCTTCCTGACACCATTTTCTTTGCTTTTGCTTCCTGACACCATTTTCTTTGCTTTTGCTTCCTGGCACTAAAGTACCAGGTTTGTTATATAGATTTTCACTGCACATAGTGCGATTTAGATTGATGTTTGAGATGATTATTTTTTATATATTCAAAAACATTTTCCAAATATTTCTCATTATCAACGCACATATCACTATATCATACAGCCCATACAGGACCCTTATGTTTGAATGTACGATTATATATATAAGAACTATATCATTTTAGTTTTTGAACAATTTCTGATATTGGCATATCATTACTATCAATCAGGACATGAGCATGATCTGACAAAATATTTTCTATTATTATGTCTATTCCCAATACTTGTGCTTGTCTTTTGAATGCATTTCAAATCAATTCAACTCATTTATTATCAAAAGCCAACGGCTCTTTTCCTATTTCCATCATGGCATCATATCGCAGTAATGCAATCTCTTCATCTGGAATACGAGAATATTTAGTCACAAAAGTAAGATGATGAAACTGTGATTTTTCTATCATATACACAATATCACTCAATAAAACCAACCCCATCCTTTAGGGTGGGGAGATAATCACATTATTATACTATTTTCCACTCCCCCACGTTAATATCTCCTAAGCTATATTCTCATTCACGGATTCTTTTGAGATCCAGGACACGATAACCGAGCGCCAAAAACAATCTGCGGATGTGGCGTTTTTTTCATTCATTCAAAAGAATAGTGTAATGATATTTCTTTTTTCTGGTAATTTTGATTGCTTTCAAAATTTCATCTTCATCTTTTACCCCGCTCATCGCTCTCTGGATATCCTTGAGAGAAAGGTCATTGTCTAGCTCTATGTCGTACTCTTTCTCGATACCGTTTTTGGGATGCTCGTAGTCATTGACCAATCCGGGATCGTCTGTCAGAAGAAGTAGTCAATGTGAATCTTTGTCGAGTCTTCAGATATAATAGTAGTTTTTGAATTCAGGAGGAAGGATATCATAGATGGTCTTATTGTGAGGGTCAGATTTGGATGCGACATAGCCCTTTGGTTTGTTAAGCAGGATGATTTTTGAGGACTTCTCTTCGGTCTGCACGGCTTCATTGATACTGAATTTCGGACTCTTGATAGCTATCATATCGCCCGCCTGGATTTCCTGAGTATAGGAATCCACCTTTTTCCCGTTCACGGAAACATATCCTTGATTGATCAAAGCAACGAAGTTTCTGCGAGAGATCTGATGACGAGTTTGTATATAAGTTGTTAAGCGCATACTTTTAGACAATAGATAAATATTTCATGATAAAAGCGCTTCTCCCGATAAACACTTCGTGATAAATTTTATCAATTTATCATTTTATCGGCTGAAAGCCTTTTATCAACCTTTTTTTTTGCTTCGCAAAAAAAAAGAGTCTTTCGACTCTCTTTTAGTGGTTTTACAGAGGATTTCAATCCGACATGTCGGAGAATTATTCTGCTGTGGCTTCAGGAGCAATTTCTTCAGCTGGAGCTTCAGGAGTAACTTCTTCAGTTGTAACTTCAGGAGCAACTTCTTCAGTAACTACTTCTTCTACTACTGGAGTTTCCTCAACGATCACTTCTTCTTCTACTGGTTGATTCATGCATCCAGCGAAAAGAGCAACACCAGCTATAAGAGCTGTAAGAGTAAGTAATTTCTTCATAACAACAGTTTTTTATTATATAAAAATACGTTTAACACATAGTTAACGCACCCGCTATATAAAAAAATCTAATACAAATGCAAGAGTATTGTTGACATTTTTTACTAGAAGCTTAGATACGTAGAAGCTTAGATACGTAGGGACTTAAAAGTTTAAAAATAGTCTCATCATCTAACAATCTAATCATCTAGCAATCTAATAGTCTTAAAGTTGACAAATGAGACAAAAAACCGTATAATTAAGAGCATAAAAAACGCTTTACCTGGAACATGCGTATGGAAGAAACCCAAACAAAAATCATAAACACCTACAAAAAAGTATCAAGATTCTTCTTTCATTACCTTATTTTTTTCGTTGCGCTCATTGTAGGATTTTTTGTTTTCCAGGGTGTCCTTTCCAAATCCGTGAATATCGAGATCTTCCAGGAAAACGACAATCTCCTGATGCAAAAAATGAAACTCATCGCAGAATTCAGTAAATTTATGAAACAGAATATCAAAGACAACGACCTTGAAATCCATATTCTCCATGGCGATCTTCAGACAGAAGAAGGCTTCATCAAATCTGTCAATAATCTCATCAGCTACAAATGATTCATCGTACCCAGATATTTCTATTTCTATAGTACCCTACCCATCAAAAATATTTCGTATTTCTCGGGATGAGCGTATGCTCTCGATGAATTAGAAAATTTCGTAAATACTTTTGTTTTTACCAAGAAAATTACGGTCAATAAACCGTTCACTCGTGTACAACTCCCGCTAGAATGATCTCTTAGAGAAAATTTCAACCTTTCGTGCATCTTTGAAAACAAAATATCCAGAAAGACCTGTAATTATTATCTGGATGATTTCTTAGATAATTTCTTCATTTATATGGTTGCTAAGGACTACGCAGGACTCTGAGAAATATTCAATGTCATCAAAAACAATGAGAATACCAAAGAGAAATTTTGCAAATGACTCTCTAATTATCTTCTCTATTCCAATGATCAAAGCAAAGATATTGAGAATCTCTTTGATGCTTGTGGAACGACATACACAAATATATTCAAAAGAACTATACTCTTCATGGAGATACAAAATACTTTAGAAAACCAATCATTCGAAGAAACAAGCTACAAGGACAAAACACTGAATGCATATAAACTACTTTCTTATCAACAACAACTCTACCAAGATTTTCTTGTCAACAAAGCGGATACCTATAAGATAAGCGCCTATTTGGATTTTGTAAGGGAAATTCTCAAAAAAAACGCTATCGATCCTTTCTATAAAGATGAAATCTATCGATACAATAACAAATACCTTGCTTTGTCGCTTGAAAAATCTGCACATCAGACGACGCTGTTTACACAAAATCTTGGTGGAAACAAAATCGCTTCCTTACTTACCACTATCAGCATATTAAATGAAGGAGAAATGTTGCTAGGTTTTTCGTGACTCCAGTATGAAGTCACCAATACAACCTTAATTACTCAACATGAAAACATCACATGAACAATCACTACCATGAGCATAGAAGAAAGAATCCAAAAAAAACTTCAAGGAATCTCATATATGACTATTGAGAAAAAGAGTGTTTCAGATAGTACTATTGATATTGTCTGATATCTTAAGTTTTTTTCTCCTGACAAAAACGAAACCATCAAGACACATATCATCATGACCTACGAAAACGATATGCTACTAGTGAAAAGCATTGAGCTCCAAAACAGACCCGAAATCAATGATGTCATCAAGAATCTTCTCCTTATACAGAGTTTTTCTATAGGAGAACTCTATAGCTATATTTCCAAAAATCTTATTTTTTATGAGCAAGAGAATTTTTCTCTCAGCATTGAAAGCAATCTTTGCTCCGATTTGGGAATACTCAAAAACATATCTCTCATCTCATGTACCAATAGCGAAGTGATTATAGAAAAAAATACTGTACGTTATGTATTCACGCTAAAAGATGGTCGGCTAGAGAACGTCACAACATCCGACATAGCATTGGAAAACGCAATCAAAACTTCATACAGTGAAATTATATGAAACACGTATTCATTGGATGAGGCAATCAAAGAGATCCTGAATTATGAAGCACCCGAAAAAATATATGAAGGAACAACGAATGCTATTGTTGTCTTTGAAAAGATTCAGCATTATCTCTGAATAAAAGCAAATGACATCGCTGACAAGGAAGGAAAGATTCTCGTCGATTTTACCCTCGGAGCTATCAATTTCATTGTATATTACACTTTAGAAACAAACACACTCGGACCACGATATTTCAAGGATATCATAGCTGGTGGTAAACCATATCTGATACAAAATCTCAATTTACCGCTTGATGATGCACACCAAAACAGTATAAATTCTTTCGTCATTGATCCGCTGACAGCTATCAAAAACGCTGATTTCACGGCATGGCAGAACTATAATGAACGACTTAAACAATCAACGAACAACTAACAGTGAAAAACTAACAGTGTAGGAATTACTCTTTTATGAACTATGGTAAATTCACAATAGTTCGTTTAAGTAAATCCTTCACTTTTCACTATTCACTTTTCACTATTCACTAAGTTTAAAGGTATGTACAAAAGATTCACGCTCAACGAACTCAAAACCGTGCAGAATACTTTTCTCAGTAATTTTTACAGTATCTTGAAAAAAGAGCATTGTATGATGGCGACTGACCTCTTCAAAAAGATTTTCAAGGAAGGTAATGAGATCTATTATATGTACAGAGGTGATTTCACCTTCAGATTTCAGAATATGCCAAATGAAGTGGTTCTCATGGATGAAAAAGAAAAGATCCAGGTCATCCTTGATGAACAAGACAAAAGAGAGTTTCAGAGTCTGTTGAAAAATTTCATTTTAAAGAAAGAGAAGATTACCGGCCAAAAATCCATCGAACAGATACTCCTCGACGAATTCCATACCGGACAATATTCGACTATCTGAGGCAAAAATTATATGGTTTACGATATAGAGACCGATACCAACATCCAAAATCTCAAAGAAACAAAATTCCTCCTCGCATATGCAATGCACCCGACTGCAGGCAATAAGATGACCTATGAATATATCGATCAAGAGTGATTACAAAAATTCGTCCAAAAAATGTTAGATTTCGATGGTTATATCGTTGGATTCAACAGCATCGCATTTGATAATATCGTCTCTGTATACAATGTAGGAGGAAATGAAGATGATATCAAGAAATTGAACGATAAAAGTATTGATCTCTTCTTGTTTGTACGAGCTATGACCGGCAAAAGACTATGATTGAACAAAATAGCGGAAGCACTAGTCAACGTCAGCAAGACGCTCACCTCATGAACCGAAGGAGAAATATTATATAAGAAATATATTGAGGAAAATGACGTAGACGCATTGGAAGAATTTAAGAAATATTGTAAGAACGATGTAAGGATGACGATGCTTGTTTTTCTCTATCTCATGCACTTCAAAAAACTTTTTATCGAATGAGAAGAGATCACGTTCACGCTCGAAGAACTTGAAAACAAATCCCGCCAAGAGATCAAAGAAACCAATCATATGATTTGACAGAATATCTTTGAATAGTTAACAACTAATAACTAATAATGAAAGAATTGTACATCTAAACTATTGTAAAATACAATAACTCATAAATAAGACAAATCCATCACTGTTAACTGTTAGTTGTTCACTGTTAGTTAATGTTTATTTGTTGGTATATTAATGGATATCAAAACATCATTGGCGAGCTTCTATGACGCTCAAGCAGAAAAGTATTATCATACGAGAAACAAACATCGAGCCGATGCAGATATTTTTCTGAATGAAATAAACAGTAGCGGAAAAAAAACGGTCAATATATTGGAATTTGGCTGTGGCAGCGGAAGATTACTCGCTCATCTCGCTCAGTTGAAATGAATAAAAATCAATTATATCGGGGTTGATATTTCGAAAAAATTATTGGCATTTGCGAAAAAACAAATCAACGGAAAATCCGCACCTAAACATATCACTGCCACTTTCGTATGTGACGATATCATCCATTATATGAAATGAACGAAACAAGAATCATTCGATTTTGTTATTGGCATAGCGAGTTTTCAGCATATCCCAACTATCAAAGAAAGATTTTTCCTGACCAAAAACGCCTACAGAATACTCAAATACGAAGGGAAACTCCTTATGACAAATCGATCTTTTTCCCGACGATTTCTGAAAAAATATCAGAAAGATTTTTTGTCTTCGTTGTGGAAATATATCAGCACCTTAGGTAAACATCAATGGAACGACCTTATGATTCCATGGAAAGACGGCAAGACGACATCCAAAAGATTCTATCATATCTATACCCTAGCGGAATTGAAAAAGTTTGTTTCGCTCAGTGGCTTCATCACGGAAAAAATCTGTTATCTGAGCAAAGGAAACACGACAAATTCATGGAAAGACGCTAAGAATTCACTCGTAATAGCCAAGAAAAGCATCTTCGCCCACGACCTTGTAGCTCAATGAGAGAAGTCTGCCCTTGGGTAATCTTCTTGAAAAATGAATAACTTTTGCTATGCTTATACAAATAAGCAGTTTCACAATAGCTACAGATAAATTCAGCGTATTTCAAATCGCTACGATCTGAAGCAATATGTGGCAAAATGGAACAATCTATGGTAAGTTTTTTTTATCGTTTACTCTACAAAAAATGAAAAAACTATTTTCACTCGTATTGGCTACATCGCTTCTCGTTCTTTTTGGATGTACAAAAAGTACACCTGCTCCAACCGATACCACTACCCTACCTGCCGACCAGCAAAATGTTGCTGAATGGCAAACCTATGAAAGCAAAACTGAAGGGTTTATGATCCAATATCCAGGGACATGGACATTCCAAGAAAAGGCATATGGGTCTGCTGTTATGTTTTTTACTCCATTCCTAGAATGAGATCAACTCAAAGAAAACGTTGGCATCATGAAAAATATTTTGGATAAAACATATACGTTGGACGAATATTATGCAATGACCAAACCTGAGCTTATCAATCTCATCCCTGACTTTACGGAAGTGAGCAATGAAAACATCATAGTAAATGATATCGACGCGAAAAAAATTATCTACAAGGGAGTGCAGTCAGATACTAAACTCCAACGAGAACAAGTATATCTCATCAAAGATACCACTGTATACATCATTACCTATACTGCTTCAGAAGCTACCTTCAATGAGTTTGCACAGAAAGTTGATGAGATGATTGCTACACTAGAGATTAAGTAATCGTAATATAGTACTATAAGCAAAAAGACTCCGGTAATTACCGGAATCTTTTTTTTTGGTGAAGTGTTAACTTCTGTTTCTTAAAATAATTTTCGACTAATTTCGTGAAATTTTTCAACATCCAGTACCTTTTCGTACAAGAAACGCTTACCCATAAGTTTGCCAGCATTGATATTTTCCAGACAGGCTCCACACCGATTAGGACATGTGTCGATAAAACCATCATCAGATTTTGGTACTCCTTTCTTTGCGGAACAGTTATGGGGCGTAAATTTCACCCCAAGAGAAATCGTACACACGCAGTCTTTGATTGGAAGCTTCTGAGAAGATAAATCAGACTGTCTTTTTTCTTCTTTTATTTTTGTCAAAAGATTTCTCATCACACCTGTGTACAACAATTTTTGAATTCGTTGTCTTTCAATATGGGAAATTTCATCGTTATGTTCTTTGTTTTTCATTGTTTTTTGTTTTTTTGGGTTTATTATTTTATACTATATATATTTTCCTATAAATAGCAAGTCTTTGTTGCTAGCTATAAAACTGATTGTAGGCTCGCATAAAGATAGCTGACGTCTGTCCGACATTGAGCGATTCCTTGATACCCTGCATCGGGATATGTACGATTTGATCTACAGATTTCAAGGTAGACTCAAGCACACCGTCGACCTCGTTTCCAAAAATGATAGCGATACCATCCTTTTGCTTCTTGACGGTATCCAAAGCAACGGAATCCTTGGCTATTTCGGCTGCAATAACCAACAATCATTGCTCTTTCGCAAATTCTATCGCTTCCGGCGTATGGCCAAATTGCTTCAATCAAACATTGTTTTCCGCGCCAAGCGAGGTCTTTACGACTTTCTGAGTGTCCTCCGGCGATGGTGTATATCCGGTCAATCGGACCTGCCATCCGAGCGCGTCTGCAGTACGGATAATATTACCTACATTGTAGGCAGAACGAATATTTTCGAGGATAACGACATTCATGATATTATTTTTTCTCTATAATAAAACCCATATATCTACCTACATACCTGTTATATAACAATGTATACCCAATAATATTTATCACATCAACAATTTCATTTTCATGAGATGCTTTATCATGAATACAATAGATTTTTCCTCATGGCTTGAGTATACGATATGCATTTTCCAATACCAACCTTATTTCATCTTCTAGACTATCGCCTTTCAATTTATCCAGAATAAAATTCATAAACACCGCATCCTGACTATCTGGTGCTATTCATTCAATATGTTGTGCAAGTGAATCATTAATTACTATTTTGGGATTAGCATTGTTTGTGTATTTTTGTCGTTTTTCTATACCTTCACATACCTCTTTTTCAACCTTAAGTATCTCTATCAATCTTTCTGGTGTCAGTTGCAGATTCTTATTACGTAATCTTTTTTCTGCACTCTGTTTCTGTGCTTCCATACGTTCCTTGATATCGTCATAATGAAATATAGGATCTACCACTATTATTTGCTTCACACTTGGATAGAGTTCAAATGCTAGACTACTCAATCACCCGCCAATATCTGTCACCTGCTTGTTCTCAAACTCAGTATATATATCTCCTTTTTTTTCAAACTTCCAAATATTCATAATTTCTGATCCTGGTGTCTGAGGTGCAACAAGCACACCATTATCAATACCATTATCAACATATTTTTCTTCATAGAGTTTTCTTTTTTCCATTACATACTTATAGAGAATAAATACTATTTTTTATATTCATTTTCTTATTTTTTTCAATAAAGGTTGAATTACTTCACTACATCAGTATTTTTTAATTCGTAGAGACGCGATTCATCGCGTGTGATTATAAACAAATGAGATGTCACTTGTCCACGAAGGTGGGTAAATGGACATCTCTACGAAATCACAATCATTTTAGCAATTTAGCAATTGAATATGTGAATCACCGAATTCCTCGCAACCTATATCACTGAGTTTATCCAATCGACAGGATATATTACTATCTTCATCTGAATGATGATGGAAAGTATGATCTTTCCTGTGCCGAGTGAAGCCATTATGCCGTTCGCAGGCTTTTTGGTAGCAACGAAACATTTCAGCCTTTCAGGAGTGATTATCGTGAGTACGATAGCGAGTATCGTCGGATCGTTGTTGTCCTATGCGATAGGATATTATGGAGGCAAACCATTCATCAGAAGATTCTGAAAATATTTTCTTCTTGATCAAGAAGAGTTGGATTCTACAGAACATTTCTTCAAAAGGAAAGGAAGCATCACTATTTTTATCTGCAGATTTATACCCGTCATCAGACATCTTATTTCGTTGCCTGCGGGAATGGGAAAAATGAATCTGACCAAATTCATCATCTATACGACTATCGGTGCGGGACTCCGAAATGCCTTTCTCACTATCGTCGGGAAATATCTCAAAGAAAATTGGGAACTCGTCATGAAATATAGTGAAGTTGTGGATGTCGTTGTAATAATCATTTTCGTTTGAATCATATGACGATTTATCTACCGTCAACTCAAAAAAAGACATAGACTAAAACATACAGTCTAATTTGAAATAATAATGATCTAAGCCATCATTCTCGTTTCCCAGTTGTATCACTTGAATATAGCTAGCCTATAGCGCTTATACATTTGAAAATAAAATTTTCCCGTTGGAAATTTTCCAGACTTTCTATACAGTAATTAAAAATTTAAAATTGTAAATTTAAAATTAATATGATATTAGGTTTAGCGCCCATGGACTGATTTACTGATTGTGCCTTCCGCCAGATTGTGAAGGAGATTTTTGATACATATTGAGAAAAGAGAATTTTAGACGACAGTCAACAGTCTATAGTCTATAGCAAAAAAAATAAAAATAATTCTAAATCATCAATTATCGACCATTGACTAAAGACTAACGACTTATATTTGCGGACCGAATTTATGAACGCGGACGGATACGTTATCAATCCTCCGGGGGTGATCAAACATCTATTAACGGACAAAAGCCAGAAAAATGTTATTGCTCAGATTTTCTGATCCGATGAGAAGATGCTCGTGAAATGCTTTTCAGATATAGAGAAAAAATATTTTTTGAATGCAGAATATTCTGAACTCTGAACTCTGAATTCTGAATTCAGTTTCGCGTGAATAGAATTGAATATGTGATGCCCCGCAAGAAACGTCATGAATACCGGCTGAGGAAGCGCATTATTAAAAGATAGAAAAAAAACATTAGAGCTGATAAAAAAATTACGCAAGACGGTAAAAATGCCTTTTAGCATCAAAACGAGAACGGGAATAGATGAAAAAGATACCAAAAAACAGATGGAATTTCTCATCGAAGCGAGCGATTACGTCGACATGATCTCCGTCCATGGAAGGACGACAAAACAGATATATTCATGAGATGTAGACTGGAAATTTATCTGTGAACTAAAAAAACATTGCAACCCAAAATGTAAAATAATTGGTAACTGAGGAATCACTTCATACAAACAAGCAATTAATTACTCCAAATGAATATACGAATCATATAGTGATTTTGATTTTCACGAATCAGCAGATCAGCTTAAAAAAAGATGACTTATTACCGATGGAAAATATCTTCCTTACGATCCCTTATTACAAGAAAGAGCTAGAGAATTAAGAAAACATATGACCCCAACAGAAAAAAAAATCCGAAAACAATGTTTCAAATTTTTGGACATAAATGTTTTAAGACAAAAAGTTATAGATCATTATATTGTAGATTTTTATATTCCTAGCAGAAGTTTGGTTATAGAAATAGATGGAGATAGTCATTTCAATGAAGAAGCAGAATGATATGATGAAGCAAGAACAAAAATTTTAGAAGCTTATTGATTGGAAGTATTGAGAATAACCAATGATGAAGTATATAATAATTTTGATTGAGTGTGTAAAATAGTCGAAAATAAAATCACCCCTAACCCCTCTTTAGCAAAGAGGGGGGCTCTCACAACTTCCTCTGGCGTCTACCCCGCACAAAGCGGGGCTAAAGGAGGTGCCCGTAGGGAGGAGGATTCTATTATTGACTGAGTTATGATTGGTCAAGCAGCAATCGGAAACCCGCGAATCTTCACGCCACACACTCCAGACAGGAAAGAATTGAAAGAGACGATACTAAAACATCTCGACTATATGGTTGCTTATGAGCAAGTTTTCCAAGAAGAGAAAAAAAAATTTACAGGCATTTTGAACATGCCAAATCATCCCAAAATCCAGCATAAAGAGATCCCGCAAATCGTTATCGTGGAATTCAGGAAACACTTATTCCAATATTTGAAATGAATCCCGTGATCCAAAGAAATGAAACAGAAATTGAGCACTATTGTAGAATACGAGTCGCTCGTCGAAGCAATCCAGGAATTTTTTGGATAATTAGATACATATTTCTATGCGAAGGACGCCTTCGGGAATATTTTTTTTTGGTCCATAACGATCCATAATCAATATTTTTTCTTTTATATCAACTGTTGTGCATCTTTTTATCAGACCTATATTGAAACGATCCATCACATCCTGAGCACCAATTTCCTTGATTATCTCGTCAAGACTATCCCATTTTGCTTTCTGCATTTTAGAAACAAATCGAGACCATTTCTCTTTACTGAAAAAAATATATTCTCTTTCTTGTTTTTCCCAGAGCATTCATGTTTCCGGCAAGGTCAATATATTCAAAAGATCTGATTTGATTATCTCGATATTGCCTTGCTGATTTTTTGCTTCTACGAAAATTCTTTCTTTTTCCATAATTATTTTTTTAATAAATCCTTGTATGCTTCATCGGCTTTTCTACACAAGAATGCATATAATTTAGGATATTTCTTATGTCTTTCGTGAAACTCTTTTTTGGGATAGAGAACAAGATGCTTATCGGTCGCTTTGGAAAGTTTCTGCAGTTCCTGTAATTCTTTTGAATCAATAATCTCTGCAAGCGGTTTTACTTGTCCTTCATGTCTCGTGAGATAATGTGTTCATGGCTTAAACGGTGGTGTTTTGAGATAATGCACCGGAACATTGAAATCTAATTTTTTTCTGAGTCATTCTATATCTGCTATTGCTTCCTCCTTGGTATCATGGATATGGGTATCGAAAAATTCATAGGTCGTCACAGGATTATAATCGAGAATGCCTTTATTGCAACATGCTTCGATAACGAATTCATTGATGGATAATCATTTATCAGTCATTCATTTCTGCAATTGATCCAAGCTTAGATAGCCTTCTTCTACGAGATATTGGAGCATCAATCAGAAATATTCTTCCCTTGTTCGGAGGTATGGATTGAGATACACGAGATTGTGCATATTTGCTCTCACGGTCATAATATCCTTCAATCTCTCAGAATTTTCGAATACTATCTGATTGTCTTTGACGGAAATTTCCATGATAATATCGAATAAAGAGGGATCTTTCTTGATAATCTTCTGTATTTCCCTTCCATATATGACTCTTGAATCATTTGAAAGGAATGCACCATTCCCGATTGCGGATGAATCTCTAGCAGTATATGCTAACCTATCAGCTATATCGATAATTTTTCCTACTACGCCCTCATTTTTTATCCATGATTGCAAGTCTTCCAATGAGACATTAAAATGTTTTTCTATATATTCTAATATCTCCGGATAATAACCAAGATATGCTGAAAATCATTGTTCTTCTTTCAATTGAGGAAATGCTTTCATCGTCAGATCGCCAAAAGATGGTGTAGCAATATCATGCAAACATCCTGCAATCACTGCTTTCTTAATTTCCTCTTCGGAGAATCAATTATTCCTCATGATGAGTTCGATATTACATGCCGTATCAAAGCTATGCACCAAACGGTTATGATGATGGATATAGATGGTATTTTTATCTATAGGCTGGACATCTACGCCGTATTGGAGCAATCCGCTGAGTTTCTTGTAGAATGGCATAATCTGTGTAATTACGGAATAGGGATTATTTTTATCCTCCCCTTTGATGATTTGATTCGCGATATTGGAATATGGCCTATCTAGTATCGGAAAATCATCTGTATCGCTGAGTATATGATAGAAATTCTTGGATTCCAATCTACTGATATCATTCTTCGATATCTGAAAAATCTGCATCAGTTCTTTTTTGTATTTTTTGATACATTGCGGTGTAACGATAAAATGAGCATACGGTCATTCGAGACTATATGCCTGTTGTTTTTTCTCTAATTTTTTCATATGTCTTTCAAACTCTTTATCGAAAGATTCGCTCATAGGAATATTAAAAATAAACACTATTTTTATATATATTTACTATAAAAAGTCAATCTCACCTTCTGACTTGGACTTTTTTCCCGTTTTCCAATACATACCATACAGAAAATGAACTACGAACGTTTTGATCACGAAACACAGGGCACCAAGAAGTCTATCTTCCTGGTAAATATGACCAAGGAGCTTGCTCCGCATTTTTCCGAGTTGGCGCGCAATGGCATAGAAAAATATCTCAAGCAAGGAAAGAGAATAGGAATCCTCGTGAATAAGAAATGATATGCATGATGAATCATCTGTCACGAATGTGGACACATCCCGAAATGCAAAAACTGTTCTGTCAGCATCAGCTATCACAAGATAGAATCGTGAGAAACAATAGGACTTTGTCATATTTGCAAGACACAATATTCAGTGCCTACAAGTTGTCCGGTCTGTCGCAGCAAGAAAATGAAAGACTTCGGCTTGTGAACACAGAAAGTCGCTGAGTTTTTGAAACATGAATACAACAAAGAAGCGTTGATAATAGAATCCGAAACCGTCAATTCTCCCAACAAAATTAGAAAATTACAAGAACAGATAGCTGAACACCAGATTATCATATGAACTTCACTCCTCACCTGTCCTCCTATCAACGCACCGTTTGATCTCGTCATTTTCTTGAACGCGGACCTGTGATTGAATGTTCCGGATTACACATCAGCAGAAAGGAATTTCTATTTTTTGTATGAAACATTCGTGAAACACAAGACATGAAGCTTCATCGTACAATCATTTAATCCTGATCAGTATAGTATCCGCAATGCATGTAGGATGAATAAAGAGAAATTTTATGAAGAAGATAATGTTTTTAGGAAAACAAACGGCTATCCACCCTTTGGTGAATTATGCGTGATCTTGTATAAAAATGAGATTGAAGAAAGCTTATATACCAAGGTCGATACCTTATATAAAGACCTCCTATATTTGAAAGAAAAATATAGTCTAAAAGATATTGAGATTTATTCTACTCCTCCGCTCATTTATAAAATGTTTGGAAAATATAGATACAATATCATCTTGAAATGACCTAATGTCAGGCAATTTATGGATATCATTTTCACGAAGTTGAATTTAGCCAAGAAGGGATTTAAAGTGGATTGGATGGCGGAAAGCATCGTATAATTACAAAAGATAAACGAACCCTCTTAATCCCCCTTATCCCGACCCCCAGACTCCCTTTGGTCACAAGGGGATTTTATGGAAAATATTTATTTTCCTTTGGCCTCCCTGTCAAGGGAGGTCGGGTGGGTTTGTTGAAAAATAAAAAAAAATTAAATCAAATCAAAAAAAATTCCCAGAAAAAAGCTCCGGGAATTTTTTACATCAATTAAGATCTGATTCTTTTTGATTAAGTACATGACTGATGTTATGGCAGATACGATCCATAACGCTTTGCTTGTGTTTCTTGACACGCGAAAGAGAGGTAATCGCCTTGGTATCCAATAAGATATAATCAAGATAGCCGTTAGTATACTTGATCATCTTGAACGGGAAAGAGGTGACGTGAACTTTGATGAACTCTAGTTCACCGCTCCTGAATCCGCAATATTTGCCTCTCAGCGTAGGGCAAGCTACCCACCCTTCTTCCGTGTTTTTGTTATAGCCGTAATCAAGTTTTTTATAACTTCCCTCTTCGGTTAGCTTATAAAAAAAGTTTTTTAACGTTATCTCCAAACTATCATGGATGTTCAGAAATAACAAAGATAACTCCTGTGTTGTCATAAGCGCATTTTTTATTGGGTTTTTGTACTTATCTTATATATATTTCCTACAGAAAGTCAATCTTTTAAAAATAACAAAAACTCCGGAAAAATCCAGGAGTTTTTTTAATACTTTTTACCAGGCAATAGCGACAAATTCCCTGGTAGTCACTGTTTTACACAATACTACTCTGCCTCTGGTGGCAGCATCCGTACCTAGGCAAATCACTGGCGGAATTTCAGGATTTTTGAATCCGTACACATTTACAACAATTACAGTATCGCCCTTTTTTATGTTCACCGGCAATGGATTTTCTGGGCCATATTTTTCCGATGAATAAAATGCACTCTCGAGCCATCGCCAGCTTTGATGATACTGTTCAGGAACGTACCCAGCGTATTCCGGAAGTTCGTTCCAGTGTTCTCCGAATCCAAAATGCGATTTTATTTCAGGGGTTTCTATTCCTATGGGCTTGTAGCCGAGAGCAGCGAATTTTAACATGATTGCGATGTATAGTTGCGAAGAGCATGCGCAAAGCTCGTTTATCCCTTCATAAATGGATTTTTCAGAGACGATGGTAACATCTTTTTCAGGGATTTTCTGTTTTGCTGATTCTATTTCACGCAAGATTCTTTCCATATCTTCTTGCGCCCCCGGTTGTTTGGCAAACGGCTTCGCTGCTTCCAAAAATTCGTGTAATTTATACTTTTTCATAGGCTTTTATTTTTTTGATTTCTATTTATTTTATACATATTTCCTATATAAAGTCAATCTCTTTAAAAATAACAAAAACTCCGGAAAAATCCAGGAGTTTTTTTAATAATCAAATATAAGAATATAATTTTTTGCGGGATCATTAGGTTTTCCTGCAAAATATCTTATAATCATGATATTTGATTTTACTGTAATATTTTTATACATCACATAAAGATTGATGTTGCTTTCCACCATAAGCATATCATATCCTTTTGGTGGCGGAGGTATTTTTATACTAGCATTTCCCTCCTCACTAGGAATAATTTCTGCACCATTTTCTAAGGTCCCTCTTGTACATCCTAGTATGAGAATACTACATAACAAAAATATAATTTTTCTATTCATAATTGTATTTTTTTGTTTTTAATATTTTTTTATTAATATTGTTTTATATATTTATTCATTAAAGTCAACATCTAATAGATATTTATTTATTTGTCAACGCTAAATAGTAGCTATATGCTTCATTTTTTTGCTTATAGGCCCAAAACCGAATATACTTGATTACTATACAACGGCTCGACGATACATCGATAAAATAATAAAAGCTGTCCGGCACACCGAAACCAGGTCGCGATAAAACGATAAACAGCATTATTGGTCAGTTTTAAAGCCATTTATCAATTCATCATTTTAACAATTTATCATTCTTCATGGAAGTCATTCAGAATGTCGTCTACGATACAAACTATAGCGGATACATTGCCGATGGCGGATTTCCTCTTTTTCAGGCTCCAGAAAAAAAGCAGGAGCTTGGATTTTTTGATAAGATCCTTTCAGGGGTTTTTCCTAGTCTGTTTGCAAAAAAATGAGTGCCTGCTGCTGGTCTTCTTGGGGGAAAGCCAAAAGAACCGCTTCCGGAAAATATAGAGATCAAAGACAAAGAGCTCAGAGATCAGGTAAAATATCTGCTTGAATTGCCCGATGACCAGTATAATGACCAAAAGCTCACTAGCAAGATGAGACAATTTATCACAGAAACGGAAAAGGAATATACTAGTGTGATCAACGACTACAAAACGCATATAGCTCCTTCTTACCGGGAATTTACCCCTACACATTACAATGTAGCAGGTATTTTCTGAAAAACATATTATGCACAGAGCTATCCGTCGTATATCGATGCATTACGAACAAGAGATATTTTTGGCTTCCATGCAAAATGGGATATGAGCCGATTTATCTATCCTGAAGATGATGCAGCGATCCAATCCATGCTCAAAAATAGAGCTACGCAATTGAAAGCGGAAGTAAAAGATGCAATGGCAAAAGGTATCACGCTCGATACAGAGATTGAACAACAATACAGAGATGTAGAGATGATCAGAGAGAAGCTTACTACCCGTGAAGAGAGATATTTTGAAAATTCTTTTTATATCAACATCTATGATGATACAGAAGAAAAATTAAAAGAAACAGGAAAAAAAATGGAACAAAAAATATCAGGATACGGAATCAGGATCAAGAACGCAATCCAAAGGATGGACGAATGATTCGTCTCCGGTCTGCCAATCTGTTCAGATGAATTAGGTATCAGCAGAAGCTCAGTGACTTCGTCATTGGCTGGTGGTTTCCCTTTTATATCCAACGATATGGTCCAAGAAACAGGAATATTATACGGAATAAATCTCCATACCTGAGGACTCGTTATCTTTGATAGATACAATCAGAAATTGCCGAATATGAATAGTGTCATCCTAGCGACTTCCGGAGCCGGAAAATCGTTTACCGTGAAATTAGAAGTCTTGAGATATCTCATCAACGGCATCGATGTAATTATCATCGATCCAGAAAATGAATATAAAGCACTCTGTCAGAAGGTAGGGGGAACCTATGTAAACATCGCTACGAATTCTCAGCAATATTTGAATCCGTTTGATATTCCACCAAGAATCGAAGATGTGGAATATGGAAAAGGAGATCTTCTCAGATCGCACATCATGAGCCTGATTGGAATGATCCAAATCCTTATCGGAGGATGTACTCCAGAAGAAGAAGCGTTACTCGACAAAGCGTTGCAAAGCACCTATTCACTCAAAGGATTCTCATTGGAAAACGATAATTACGAAGGAAAACAACCACCGATCATGGGTGATCTTATGAACGTCCTAGAAGGCATGGAAGGTGGAGATAGATTAGCATTGAGATTGAGCAAATACGTCAATGGAACATTCGGGAAAGTATTCAACAATTATACCAACATAGATATCAACAATAAGCTTACGGTTATCAGTATCAGGGATTTGGAAGACGCATTGAAGACCCCTGCAATGTTCAACGTTTTGAATCGAATTCGGACCAAGGTCAGATCACACAAGAAAAAAAGATTGCTTGCTTGTGATGAAGCATGGATCATGTTCCAAAACGACACCTCAGCAGAATTCTTATTTGGACTCACCAAGAGAGCAAGAAAATATGGACTAGGAATTACCGTGATTTCACAGGATATTGAAGATTTCGTCAGAAGCAAATATGGCAAGCCAATCATCTCCAACTGTGCATTACAAATACTCTTGAAACAATCTACAACTTCTATCAAAGCATTGAATGAATTGTTATGATTGTCTGATGCAGAACAAAGAAGATTGGTCGCATCGGGGATCGGAGAAGGATTAATCTTCGCAGGAAACCAGCATGTAGGCGTGAAAATTCTTGCTTCACCTGAAGAGAAAGCATTTATCACGACAGACGTAAAATAAACTAACAACTAAGAGTGAATAACTAACAACGAAAGAATCTGATCATTATTCACTATTGTAAACCACGATAGCCCATAAGAAAGCATACCAACATTCAACATTCAACATTTAAAATTTAAAATTATTTTTTAGATGGAAGAAACGAAAGCACCGGACACCAATACCAAGACTCAGCTTTCGCTGGCAGCAGCATTGTTTTTTTCGCCATTGGTACAAAATATGCTCGACAAAAACAATCGAGATATCACCGAAAAAGATAGGCAATTTATCCGTGGATACATCAAATTCGGATATATCACACTCCTCTTCTGAGTCATCACCATTGCCGCAGGAGTTTTGAATTATTTGTTTGCTTTGAATATTTTGAGTGTAACCTATACCATCAGCATCTTTATCTTGATCTGACTACTGATTATCAGTGTCGTAAGCATACTCTCTGATATCTCACTCGTGAGATGAGAGGGTCATCTTCTGCAGACTTACACTATCGAGGGTAATAAAAAGGATATTATACTCAAATATCTGCCCATCTATAACATCTATCTCCGATACAAAGAACACAGCTTCGATAAGCCGAATCGATGGATCAAGGAATCTATCCTCTGGCGATTACTGTTTCTGACATTCTGTATGATGGGAAATGTTATGATCAGCAGTAGTATACTTATCATCATCATCTTAAGAGTTGCCTCACTGATGTCGGATATCGACGTATTGAACCATAAAACCAAACAGTATCTCAATACGCTCTTCTTTAAAAATCCTGAAGAACTCTGGGGATATGTCACAGGATTCCTCATCTATCTAGGAAAATCATTTGTTCATCTGTTTACAAAGATGGAAGTATATACATTACGTAATGAAGTCATTCAAGAAAAAGAGAGATATAGTCATATCATAGATATACAAAACAACATCAAACTTATCATCGAATACATCATATGAACAATCATACTTATCTGACTCATCTACTTCATCAAACCGGATTTCACTGTGCGAACATATTATGCAGGACTAGGACTCTTGATAGCAAGGTACCTCACTATGGCGATACAGCTGAAGCATCTTCCCCATCTTCCTATCGCAAGAGAGATCATGACTCTTGTACTAGGTATCGGATTGCTTTTCAAGAAAAAATCCGCGATGTACAATTCGTAATCAAATAATCACGTAATTTATATTTAAAAAAATAAGATGATGAATTACTCAACAACCCTCGCTACAAGAGTAAGCAAACACCTAGGCATACTTATAATGATGGTTTTCGCTTTTGTTGCATTTGCTCATGGACAATCTGAATTCTGCACGACTCCTCGATGAACAACGCTTTCGGATTGAGCATCTACACTAGCATATTCAGCTACATGAGCCGAATTTCCTGAAAGCTGCGACCAGTTGTCTGCTACGCTTTCTTGCAATAATGGTACTCTTGATGGCAACCGACAGGTATACAGCTATGCTTCATGCATCCAAAGCTGAGCATTAGTCCCCTGAGTCGATCTTAGTATCGATCAATCTCCTGTACGTAGCGAATATCTCATCGCTCAGTGATCAAGCCCCGAGTTTACTATCATCTTCTACAACAATGGAACATCATGAATAGCTCTGAGTGATGTTGCTCCAGAACTACTGACTTGTGCATGGAGAGATACAGATATCAACATCAACGTCTATAGTTCCAAAACACTCAAGCAATTCAGTCTAGCACCGGGAACCAAGCTAGGGGTGAATATCAGAATACAACCAATATTTACCCAAGCATTGGGACAAAAGACTATGGTATGCAGGATAGATACTCGTCTTGTATGAAGCCCTGGTGATATCCTAAGCAACAATAGTCGAACAGGAACTTTTGAGGTGGTTGAAGCAGATAGATTTGATCTCGCACTCAGCCAAAGTATTGAATCCATAAGCCAAAACCTAGAAGCTGCAGAATGAGCAAAAGGGACTGCAGGATTGCAGAATTTCCTTTTCAATAAGATTATGAATGTCCTTGTTCCATTGGTCATCATTATCGGCATCCTTTCTGCTATCTTAGGATTTTATAAACTCATGTTCTCTAGCGATGAGAACGCTACCAAAGAATGAACCAGATATATCGTATTCTGAATCATAGGCATCATTCTGATCATGAGTGCCAAGTTTATAGGTCAGAATGTTTATGATATGCTAGTAACACAAGAAATTGTCTGAAGGACTATAGCACAATGACTGTATGAAAATATATTCTATCCGTTCATCAAACTTGCTATCTATCTTGTTCTCGGCGCAATGTTTGTACTCCTTGTATCGCGCGTCATCACCTTTATCTTTGGAAGCGACGCAGATGCTCAGAAAAAAGCAGGAACATTGATCGGACGAAATATCATCTCTATGCTGATCATCATAGGAGCCAAACAGATTGTTGAAGTCATCTATGGTAAACAAGAAGATGTCATGAATGCCAATGTCACAAACCTTTGAGAGATAGGTAGTTGAGTATTGGCCGACAAACATATTCCTATCCTCTATCAAGTCATCAATTATGCTCTAGGGATAGCGTCATTGGTCATCCTCGTCATCATCATCATACAAACGGTCAAACTCCTCATGAAACCTGATGATCCCGCACAGATCAAAAACATAAAAAATTCCCTACTCTATATGTTTATAGGTATCTTGATCTTGTGAGCAGGGTATCTGATCGTCAACTTTGCTATCATCAACTAATGTTGACATATAGTTCCTAATAACCTCAGAAAGTCATATATTTTTATTATCTGGAACCATTTAGAACAACATAAATAAGAATAAAACCACGAAAAATGGTGGTTATATGTCTTTTTGTATTCGAGTTGAATTTTCAAGCTGGATATATATAAAATAACCACTTTATTTTTGTTATTGTAGAAAATGCATACTCTTTTGATTATCGTACTTGTCCTTGCATGAATAGCTTTCGTAGCTTCTGTTTTGCTTATGTCACCAAAAGGAGGTTTAGGATTGGGAATCGGCGGAATGGCTGGAGGTAACGAATACTGAAGCAAAAAAACACTTGAAAATAAGCTCAAGAAAGTCGCTCTTGTTACTGGAGTCCTTTTTCTTCTTGTTTCGCTTATTTTACCGTATACCAAATAGACAATGATATTTTCTATTAAACAGAAACTCGTGAGAGATATTGTGAGATATACCTTTTTTCTCTCTTTGTTTTTTTGGGTCTTGGTGAGTATCTATGTAGGATATCAATACGTCGGATTCTCCTCTACACAAGTAAGCACCAAATGATGAACTTTCGTTGAGGGTATTTTTGGTAATACCTCATATCTTCCTTATCTTCGCAATGATACACAGAGCAGTTTCTACCAATGATTACTCTTCAATGGATGCTTGAAACCATCATACGATAGCTGAACATCAGCATATATACCCGACCTTTGTACGGTTACGACCAAAGATAACCAGAACTATAGCGTTAGCCTCAACAAATGATTTATCCGATCTGATGGAACTCCTGTGTCCTTGGAAGATATATTTTTCACCTATAACGAGATTTTACATAATAATATACGGAAACTTAACTCATTGACGCCATATACCACTATCACCGTCACTAAGGATGTAAATAATACACTCAAAATCAACTTTCCCAATGCATCATCTGACAACATTCTTTTTTTCACCAATTATATCCTTCCCAAACACATACTCATCAACGCTGAGCTGAATGACTATACCTCCTTATTTGCTTTCAATCCTGTCTACACTAATTGTGCCAATCTCGTAGGACAATCCAATGATGAATATAGTTTGGTTTTTAATCTCGTAAACTGCAATCAGAGCAACCTCAATTTCTACCAAGTCAAAAATACCACATCATTCGAAGCATTCAAAAGATCCATAGAAGACTGAGAGAGTTCTATTATAGATGCTTATGTTAGTGAAGAAGCATTACATGGATATATAACCAAAAAACTCTCTACCAATCAGCTCATCATGATTTTCTTCAATACCAATTCGGACAAGCTTCGTGTCAGAGGAAGAAGAGTTCTTGGAGGCCTCATCAAGCATAATTTTTATGGAACATGATATGAAGAATACTTCAGCAAAAACGACGATGGGCTTTTTGATGTCTTCCAATCTACATGAGCAGGAGTAAAAGATATGCTTAACCGTGAATATAGCGAGAATCTGATTACCAAGGATGATCTTTTGGATATCAATATCCAAGTACTACCCAAGACCATAGCTATCCAAGGAGAGAACAAAAAATTTGTCTACTTTATCGACACATGAGCCTCTCTTCCTACAGAATTCACCTTTGATACCGCCTATGATAAAGTCACCATAGAATACAAAGGTAAAATCTATACACCCAAACATTTCGTCAAATGAGGGAAATCTTGACGATATACGTTTGGTATCACAGAAAACAATTTCTGATCATGATTGAATAAATATACTATCTACGGGTATGTAAATACAAAAAAGACCACTTTAGCTTCTCTTGATATCTATAATGTCATACCTGAAATTCAATCTGAAGAATATATTGGCGAACCTGTCAAATTCACGGTAATCTACTATACTAATCCTATCAATGACTTTATAGTAGCGAGATTGCAACGCATCTTCAAAGAAGCGGATATCTGAGAAAATTTTGTCTTTGAAAAAATCACGACGCCAGAACAACTTCAGTGAAGACTTATGGTCAACGATTATGATATTCTCATTAATGCTGTAGATATGGGACTCAAACATGATCTTACAAAACTCTTCAGTACAGATAAATCAGAGATCAATCCGTCCCAATATCAGAATCAGAAGCTCTCAAGCTTACTCAAACAATATATCGCAGCCAATGATACATGAAAAAGAAAATCACTTACTGAGATCAACAGCATTTATTCCAAAGACATGCCGTTCGTAATTCTTGGCAAGGAATATCTCAATCTCAATATTAAACCGGACGTTATGCAAAAACTTTTTGGGACAGGAGACATTATCGATATCAACGAATACAACCGAAGAAATTATATCTACAGAAATCTCAAACTCGTAAGCAATATCCATATCGATGGAAAGAGAGTGTGGAATTTCGAAAATTTTGAGAATTTTTTGACCAATGCTATGAAATAAACCAAAAAATAATTAAGGATTAAGCATTTATGTAAAAAATATTCCAAAATTCTTAATAGGCGAAACCCTTAATTCTTAATAAGCGAAGCTCTTAATCTCTAATATAGCAAAACAAGCATGTGAATTTTTGAAATCATCCAGTTAGCCATCATCTTGGCAGTATCCATCTGAATGCATGAATATGCGCATGCATATGTTTCCTATCGTCTTGGAGATCCTACGCCTAAATTACAATGAAGATTGACGCCCAATCCGTTGAAACATATAGATCCCATAGGATTTCTTATGGTATTTATAGCACATTTTGGACGAGGAAAACCGGTACAGATCAATCCATTGTATTATAAGAATCCTCGCAAAGGAGAGCTTATGGTTGCGCTTGCAGGACCAGCAACAAATATCTTGTTGGCTATTGTAGGAATTTTTGTCATGCTTATCTATGTCAAAATCATAGGAAAAACACCTAATGATATCTTCATGAACAACATCGATCTGATGGTTGGTTTTTGGATAAATTTCAGTTTTCTCAATATAGCACTCGCCATCTTCAACCTTATCCCTATAGCACCTTTGGATGGCTACAGATTGATCAAAATACGACGACATGAAGGAGCTGAACGAATGGAAAAGTATGCACGTTTCGGAGTTATTTTCGTTATTGCTCTCGTCTATATCGCAAGCCCTATCTTCGTCAAAGTCAGCACTGCTATCTTCAATTTTCTCTTCACTATCATAGGACAAGTATTTTACTAACGCTACATAATTTGATATATTTGTAGGGGCGATTAGTAATCGCCCAAGGCGGATAGTATCCGCCCCTACGTTCAAATTATTTATTCGTTAATTATATAAAAAGATGCTCGATAAGTTAAGCAATATAGAAAAAAGGTATCTCGACCTCAGAGAGCAATCCATGGATTCTGAGATCATTTCTGATCAGAAAAAATCTATAGCTATAAACAAGGAAATATCTTCTCTTCAGGATATTTATGATTTGATACAGGCATATAAATATGCAGACCAACAACATAGAGAAGCTCAAGAAATGATTGATACAGAAAAAGATACGGACATGATTGATATGGCAAAAGAACAACTCAAAGAATCTGAAGCGACACTCGAAGACTTGGATAAAAAAATAAAAATCGAGCTTCTTCCCAAAGATCCGAATGATGACAAAAACATTTTCTTGGAAATAAGACCAGCAGCTGGTGGTGATGAAGCAGGATTGTTCGCAGCAGAATTACTGAAAATGTACCTCGGATATGCAGTGAAAAAATGATGGAAAGCAGAAATCGAAGAAGAACAACTTTCCGATATCGGAGGCATCAAATTCGTGACCGTAAAAATCAGTGGAAGTAGTGTCTATTCTATTATGAAGTTTGAAAGCTGAGTCCATAGAGTACAAAGGATCCCTGCAACCGAATCGCAAGGAAGAGTCCACACATCAACGGTAACCGTAGCTATCATGCCAGAAGCAGAAGATATAGATTTTCATATTGATCCCAAAGACGTAGAAACAGACACGTATGCGTGATCAACAGCAGGAGGACAAAATGCTAACAAAAACCAGACGTGAGTGAGATTGCGTCATATTCCTAGTGGAGTTATCGTCAATATCCAAGATAGTAAATCTCAAATGCACAACAAAGAAAAAGCTTGGTCAATCCTCAAAGCAAGATTATATCAGGTAGAAATTGACAAAAAGAATGCTGAAACAAAAACCCTCAGGGGCGATCAGATTGGAAACGGCGATAGGTCCGAGAAAATCAGAACCTACAACTTCCCTCAAGATAGGATTACCGATCACCGCATCCATCAATCGTGGTCGAATATACCGGTATTTATGACCGGAGAAATCGATGATATGATCAACGCGTTGGTCCTAGAAAACCAGTCGAGATTACTCCAAGAAAGCATGAAATAATTTCCTTTAAAAAATCATTTGAAAAAACATAGGTAATGAATAGTTTTACTTGTATCTTAGACTAAAAAAAAACCCTTCATTTTGAGGTATTACTTAGAAAAAATAGGTGATACGGGCAGTTTCTTTAGTCTTTTTTTATTTATTACGAATATACCATGAAATTGATTTTTGTTACGTGAGGAGTGATTTCTGGTCTAGGAAAATGAATAACAGCCGCTTCCATAGGAAGACTCCTTAAGGCATGCGGATATACTGTGAACATCATGAAGATGGATCCTTATCTCCAGATAGATGCAGGCACTATGTCACCATTTGAACATGGTGAGACCTTTGTGACTATTGATGGATTTGAGACTGATCTTGATTTGTGACATTATGAGAGATTCATCGATCAGAGCATGACTAGCAAAAGTAGCGTGACTTCAGGTCAGATATATCTTTCTGTCATAGAAAAAGAAAGGAGATGAGAATATCTCTGACAAACGGTCCAAGTCATCCCGCATATCACCAATGAAATCAAAGAGAAAATCATATCTTCGGCTCAGGATACCGAAGTGACTATCATAGAGATATGAGGCACCGTCTGAGATATAGAATGACTGCATTTCATAGAAGCCATCAGACAGCTTCGTCAGGAATTGGGAAGAGAAAATGTCATGATAGTCCATGTCGTCCCTATGATCAGTGTCTCTACATCAGGAGAGATGAAATCCAAAGCCATACAACATTCAGTCATCAAACTCAGGGAATTATGAATACACCCAAGTATTCTCGTCTGCAGAACACGTGAACCTATACCTATGGAGATAAAGAACAAATTATCTATGTTCACAGATATAGATCCCGATCATATCATAGAAGCTATCGATCAACAATCCATTTATACTGTTCCCCTAGCATTGCAAGAACAACAGATTCATCTTCTTATCCAGAGAAGACTCTTTGGAGAGCAGAGAGAGCCTGATATGCAGCACCGAAAAACCCTTGTGGAGAGGATCAAGCATCCTCAACAAACCATTCATATTGCATTGGCAGGAAAATATACACATCTCACCGATAGTTATATGAGTGTCATCGAAGCATTGCAGCATGCAGGAGTCCATTTTGATAGTACCGTCAAAGTGCATTTGTTGGATATGGAATCTTTTGAAGGGAACGACCGAAAAGAAAAACTAGCTGAATATATTACCCAACACAACATACAAGGGATTGTAGTGCCTGGAGGATTTGGATCCAGATGAATCGAAGGAAAGATTAACATAGCAAATTACTGTAGGATCAACAATATTCCATATCTTTGACTCTGTCTGGGATTGCAAATCGCAGTCATCTCCTTTGCAAGACATGTCTGTTGACTTACCCAAGCTAATTCCACGGAATTCGATGAACATTGTGGAGATCCCGTCATCGACATCATGGAAGATCAGAAACACATCAAGAAAAAATGAGGGACTATGCGTTTGTGATTGTATGAAGCGCTTCTAAAAAAATGAAGCAAAGTCCATACACTCTACGGCCAAGATAAGATCAAAGAAAGACATCGCCATAGATATGAAGTTAATCCTACCTACCATGAAATTCTTGAAAAAAATGGCATGGTTATAAGTGGCATATCTCCTGATGGGCAATTGGTAGAATATATAGAATTACCTGAACATCCCTACTATATCGCCACTCAATCACATCCGGAATTCAATTCAAGGCTCAATGCTCCTCATCCATTGTTTCTCTGACTTATCAAGGCATGTGTGTAAAATAATGACGAATAGCTAATAACTAATCACTGCATCCATCAATCATGATCAAAGATACTGGTATTTGTGACGGGAAAAATCGACGATATGATTAACGCGTTGGTATTAGAGAACCAAAGTAGACTATTAGCCGAAAGTATGAAATAAGTTTCTTTTAGATTACTATATCTCCTTTTATGAACAATACAGCATCACTATCTTTGCGTAAATTCATAACACAACATATCTCTCTTGTGTCCGAAAAATATAAGGATGCTTGTCTAACCTATTTCAATGCGATTACATCTGGCAAAGAAGAAGATTATAATTCTGCTACTGAAGCCAATATTCAGCTAAGCAAAATATATGCCAACAGAAATGATTTTGCCAACATAAGAGCATTTATGGACATGGAAGAGATAGAAGATCCTCTTCTTAGACGTGAACTTGAAATGCTTTTTTTGGCCTATCAGGGAAAACAAGTTGATGAAAAAAAATTGGAGGCATTGATAGAACTCCAGAATAAGATAGAGAGTAAATTTGCCACCTTCAGAGCTGATGTCGATGGGAAACAGTGTACAGACAATCAAATAGAAGAAATACTCTCCACGTCTACTGATAGCGAAGAAGTAAAAAATGTATGGTTAGCAAGCAAAACTATCGGTGGCATTGTAGCTACAGATGTCATCAATATCGTAAAAATGCGTAACGATATTGCTCAGGAATTATGATACGAAAATTACCATACCATGAGTCTACAATTGGACGAACAAGATCCTGAAGAAATCAGCAGACTATTTGATGAGCTTGATATCCTCACCCGCGACGCTTTCATCAGAGAAAAAGAATCTATCGACACGTATTTGGCAAACAAATTTCATATACAAGAACAAGATTTGATGCCTTGGCACTATCAAAACAGATATTTTCAAGAAGCACCAAAAATATATACAACAGATATTGATACCTATTATAAAGATCAGGATATCGTCGAACTTTCGATTAAATATTACGCTAGTATATGATTGCCTGTAGAAAGTATTTTGGCGAATAGTGATCTCTATGAAAGAGAAGGAAAATACCAACACGCTTGCTGCATCCATATAGATAAAATGGGAGATGTTCGTATCGTCTGTAACATCAAGCCCAATACCAAACGGATGAATACTCAGCTTCATGAACTGGGCCATGCGGTCTACGATAAATATCTAGATGAAAACACTCCATATCTCTTACGCGATCCTGCACACACCTTCACTACTGAAGCGATTGCTATGTTATTTTGAAGATTTGCTTCAAATCCTCAACGGATCAAAGATATGATCTGAATTTCTGAAAACGAAAAACAAAAGATAGCAGATGCATGTTTTCGTACGCTTCGTTTGGAGCAATTAGTCTCCTCTCGTTGGATGCAAGTCATGTATCGTTTCGAAAAAAGCATGTATGCAAATCCTGAACAAGACTTAAATACTTTACGATGGGATCTTGTGGAAAAATATCAGATGATGAAACATCCTATGCATAGAGATGAGGCTGATCGAGCGTCAAAAATCCATATAGCCTGTTATCCTTGTTATTATCACAACTATCAATTGGGAGAACTATTAGCATCACAAATCTACTATCATATCGTTTCCAAAGTCTTGAATTCATCGGAATATGCATTCCAAAGTTTCTATGACAAACCGGAAGTCGGTACGTATCTCAAAGAAAAAATATTTCATGCAGGACGCAAACACCATCGAAATACTATGATCAAATCAGCTACGGGTGAAGAATTGACTCCCAAATATTTTGCACAACAATTTGTACAATAAATAACTTTAGCTCATTTATCATACACCATGAAGAAAGCCATAGACACAGGAATTTCTTTTTTTGTATGATTGTTAGTTTTGTTTTTTGTGTTAATACTATTTTCTCTTCTATTTCCCAATACAATCCCATTTCTTGATGGCATCAGACTTCCTGTACAATCAGCCATAATGAAAGCTGTAAGCCATGTAGCAATTAGAGATTTTACATTGGATGACCATTACAATATTGTGACAGATCAAACAGAATCACTGACACGGCTAGATATCAAATCCTCCATAGCACAATTACAACCTGGAGATATTTTTTTCACCGATAGTAGATATGCCAGCAGTTTTTTCATCCCGTGAAAACGGCAACATTCGATTATCTATCTCGGCAACAGTGCCAAATTAGCTCAAATGTTCTGAACAGGAAGTGATATGTACTATTCAATTGAACCCTACTTTACAAACGATATGGAAGAGCTTATCATAGATAGCACATCAGCATGAGTTCATATCAGAAATCTTATGGATGTGGCAAATCTCAAAGACAATGACAATTCGTATTTAGAATCGCTTATTGCTTTCAGGATAGTAACGGATACAAATAGTCTTCAGAAATTTTTGCATCACGCACTCGATAACATTGGGACAACATACGATTTTGACTTAATCACTGAAGATCCTAGCTCACTTTACTGTTCAGAACTTATCTACGAATCACTCAAAAAAATCTGAATCAAACTGAAGGTAAAGAGTTCGATATTATGAAGACTTTACGTCTCTCCAAATGATATTGTAGACCACGTCTTGTGAAAAGGGATCGAAGACAATGATTTTTCATTATTGTTTGCTCTAGAGAAAAAAGACGGAAATGTAATCAGCATCGATACACAAAAAAAAGAATAATATTATAATTTTCTACTATCATATGCTCGATGTAATACAGCTTGTCTCTGTCTTTTTCTACACTCCCGATCGAGAGGATAGCAATTATTTTTGATAGCGGAAATATGTCTCTTGATCGCTCTTCGACGTTTGATCTGACGTTCATCATCCGGTCCTCTCCTCCCCATATAATATCTGCAATATCGTTGAAACCGACCACGCGGATCTTCTTGATTGACCCATCATTTTTCCTGTCGAAATTTTAATGACATGGATGCTCTGACTCAAAAAAAATTGAGTTTAGGGTTTGATTTTTGTTGAGAAAGTTTTGCGTTTTTGAATCGAGACGAAGGAAATTCTTTCTGACCATCCGTCATGTATTTTCCTCAGAATACGCCCATCTCGAGCATCTCTTGCGGCGTCAATTCCGGATGAAACATCGGAGAAAAATTCTTCCCTATCGGTTCAGTCAGATAATAGATATAGTTTTTTTGCATAGTATCGTTGACGACGATTTTCTTCTTCATAGCTGAAATATCCTACACATAAAATGATTGAATTTTCTTTCTTAATAGATCTGCATCTTTTTTTGACTTCCTTACTGAAATCTTATATTTGGCTTTCATTTTGAATATACTATAAAAGAGTTCAGAATCAAAATCCTCTATTTTCTGAACCTTGGAGAATATCTGTTCGAAAAATCGTCCGATATTACTTGGCATAACTAATTCTATAATATAATCTCATAATATTCTTAATGTATATCACACCTTTAAAAAGTCATGCTTCTCAACTATCCTTAAGTCTATTCTTTTGTCTCATATAATTTGATATACATAGTTATCAAGGAATGTATTGTTTCCTATTATATTATATATTTTATGCTCTCCTTGCAAAAACATATTGTATGCATCTATAAATCTTTCATACATTCATAACAGATAATATGCGTGAGAATCATAATAATACAAATCACATGGTCATGTCTCCATAAATATTTTTGCATTAATATCAGTTCGCGTTTTTTCTGAATCTATTTTACTTGTAGCATAAAAAAAGAATTGTTCTCCATCTTTGAGTAACGAAAACTCTTTTTGATTGAAATATGTTTCTTCGACATTGTTCATGATGATTTTCATTTTATTGATCCAAAGAACATTTAATGAATATTTCCCTTCTCTTTTGGTGACGACATAATCAGCGATCAGTTTTGAAATGGTCTTGTAGAGCTGAGCAGTAGATATTCTTATTCCATATTGCTTATCAAGTTTTTCATAGATTTCTTTTGTAGAAATATCCTTATTTAAAGAAAGTATTTCCAAAACTCAATTTATAAGCGGATTTAAGCTTAACATATTCAGATGGTTACTAAATAAATATTCTCATAAAATGAGAATATTATATTCATATATTCAATAAAAGCAATATTTTTCTCTTTAAATGAGAATGATAGATTGACATTTTTATTTATATATTTATTGTATACTTAAACAAAAAATAAAAATTATGGAAAAGTTAAAACTCTTTACATGTGGTCCTAATGATCAAAAAGAAACTGAAAAATTATACAAAGAATGGATTTTAGAACAATCTAGAAGAGTTATGTTCGAAATTATACAACGTGAAGTATCTGTATGTTCAGTATCAAGCGGGGATTTTTTAGTGGACTTTACAACGATTAGTATATTTTATACTGATTAATAATACTAAATTTAACCTATGAAATTTCTTACAAAAAAGACCGAGCGTTTTTACTTGGTCTTTTTCTGTAAAAACGTAAGGGACGCTCGCGAGCGTCCCCTACAACCTTATCTAAGGTCTAATATCTAAGTTCTAAAGTCTAATTATTCAGCGTCCATAGCCTTGATCTTGCCTGATCTTTCTTCGATGATTTTCTTTGCAACATTGTCAGGCACCTTTTCGTATGATGCGAAGCTCATAGATGATTGAGCTCTTCCCTGGGTATTTGATCTCAAATCAGTCGTATATCCAAACATTTCAGACAATGGAACTTTGGCTTTGATCACTGCTGCATTTCCTCTCTTGTCTTGTCCTTGGATCATTCCTCTTCTAGAAGAAAGATCACCCATCACATCTCCTACATAATCTTCTGGAGTAACTACTTCTACATCCATGATAGGTTCCAAAATACATGGACCTGCTTTCATGAAAGCATCCTTGAATGCTCTATAGGTAGCGATTTTGAAGGCGATTTCTGATGAATCCACATCATGGTAAGATCCATCATAAGGAACTACTCTTACATTGATGATAGGATATCCTGCCAATACTCCCTGAGCAACAGTTTCTTTTGCTCCCTTGTCGATAGCTGGGATAAATTCCTTAGGGATTGTTCCTCCTGATACTTCATCTTTGAATTCGTAATCTTTTTCCATGTTCTTCTGGAGATGCATCAATACGTGTCCGAATTGTCCTCTACCTCCTGTCTGTCTCTTGAAAATTCCTTCTCCGTCAGCATCGTGAGTAATGGTTTCTCTGTATGCAACTTGCGGTTTACCAGTATTTACTTCTACTTTATGTTCTCTTCTCAATCTATCTACGATGATTTCCAAATGCAACTCTCCCATTCCTGCGATGATTGTCTGATTGCTTTCTGGATCTGAGTAATATTTGAATGAAGGATCTTCATATGCAAGCTTAGAAAGACCGATACCCATCCTTTCTTGATCCGCTTTTGATTTTGGTTCAATGGCGATATCGATAACTGGAGCTGGGAATTCCATCTTTTCAAGGATAATAGGATCCTTGATATCACAAAGCGTGTGTCCTGTTCTTGTATCTTTAAGTCCCAAGAACGCACAGATATGACCTGCATGTATTTCTGAAATTTCTTCTCTCTTGTTTGCATGCATAAGCAATAACCTTCCTACTCTTTCTTTTTGTCTCGTAAGTGGATTGAGTAATGTATCTCCTGTCTTGATAACTCCTGAATATACTCTAACGAAGGTAAGTGTACCGACAAATGGGTCAGTCGCGATCTTGAATGCGATAGCTGCTACTGGTTGATTGTCGTCGATTTTCCTTTCGATAACCTTGGTTTCATCATCTGGATCGATTCCTTTGATAGCTACTCTATCCAACGGAGTTGGTAGGAAATCAATAACTGCATCAAGTACCAATTGCACTCATTTGTTTCCAAGTGCTGATCCACACATGATTGGATATAATTCTCCAGTTATAGTACCTTTTCTGATAGCTTTTTTGATAAGATCGATTGATGGTTCTTCTCCTGCGAGGAATTTTTCTGCTAATTCATCGTCGAACATAGAAACCTTGTCGATCATTTCTTCTCTATATGTTTTTGCTTTTTCGAGCATATCTGCTGGTATATCGTGTTCTATCTGATCAATACCCATCACTCCTTCGAAAGTATACATCTTCATCGTAAGCAAAGATATAACCGCCTTGAATTCGTCTGCTTGTCCTACAGGAAGTTGAAGAACAACTCCTTTGTCAGTAATTCTAGACTTGATAGAATCTACGGACATATAGAAATCAGCTCCAAGTTTGTCCATCTTGTTTGCGAAGATGATTCTTGGTACACCGTATTTGTCAGCTTGTCTCCAAACTGTTTCTGTCTGAGGTTCTACTCCTTGAGAACTATCAAGAAGCGCAACGGCTCCGTCTAGAACTCTTAGTGATCTTTCTACTTCTACAGTAAAATCAACGTGCCCTGGGGTGTCGATGATGTTGATCTGGCAATCATGCCGGAAACAGGTAGTAGCAGCGGAAGTGATGGTAATTCCTCTCTCTTTTTCTTGTTCCATCCAATCCATCTCTGCTGCACCATCATGCACTTCTCAGATTTTGTGTTTCTTCCCTGTATAAAACAACACTCTTTCAGTGGTAGTAGTCTTACCTGCGTCGATGTGAGCCATGATTCCAATGTTTCTCACGTGTTTCAGGTCTTTTCGCTCGGCCATAATAATGATTAAACGATAAAATAACTTTGTCACAGATTGTCGCAAGTCCCGACAAGTCGGGACGCTACATACCTGCCTGCGGCATGCAGGTTGCTACAGATTGTAGTAATATCACAACAACCTGAGACGACCTGTAGCCATCTGTATCTATCTGAGACGATTTTTTTCTTATAAAAAAATCTCTTTCGAGACTTTATATAGCAAATCACCGATCTTTTTCAAGAGGAACTACTAAATAACTAATAATGAAAAACTAAAAATGAAAAACGATTGAATTGTATATTTACTGGCTATCGCACACACAATAGTCCATGAAAAGACAATTCATACATTTTTCACTATTCATTATTCACTTTTCACTAAATTTAAGATAACACTGATTTTATGACTATGGAATTATTGACTACCCCATGTTTGACGTTTTTCATGATTCTCTTGCTATCTTGATCCTGTTTTACTCCAACTACAGTCCTCAACGTAAGCTTTGAACTTTGGACTTTGGACTTTGGACTTTGGACTTTCGCTTCCGGGAGTTGTCCGAGAAAAGAGATAATATCGTTAAGTTGTTTTCAGAGTTTTTTTTCTTCTTCTGGAGAAAGTGCTATACAAGAAAGCTTTTGGAGTCTTTTTATCTCAGTAGTAAAATCCATACTATAGTCTATAAAGTCTAAAGTTCGTAAAGTCAAATTTCGTTAGTTTCTTATACAAAAAAAATGATAGTTTTCAATGGTAAAAATGCCTATTTCCGCCTTTTTTAGATTTCTCAGAATCTTTTCAGATGCTTAATAACAAAAAAGTCTTCGAAAATTTGCACATCATCCTTCAAAAGCATATTTCATGGTTTTGAGTGAATGATGGGTAAATTACGTCCGAATAAAAGTACCCGAAAATTTGCACATCATCCTTCAAAAGCATATTTCATGGTTTTGAGTGAGTGATGGGTAAATTACGTCCGAATAAAAGTACCCGAAAATTTGACAAAATCGACCTTCGCCAGTATAATGATAGTGTACCATATTGTACATGCGCGATCTTTAACACTATCTACCCCCAACCTTCAATGTAAAATGCAGAATGTAAAATGCAGAAAAATTTCTGAATTATGAATTATATATTCTGAATTTATTTGATGGATAGTATAGTCTAGGAACAATCTTATTTTTGGCTTGTAAAGCTGTACGCTTTTGAGCTCAAAAGCTTTTACTCTTTATACAAAGAAAACAAAATGAAACATCTTAAACTTATCGGCGTATTATCTACGCTTATCGTAGCTGCTTTCGCGATACTCACTATCGGAAACACTAATGCAGCAACATCAAATACCAATACAACTCTCGGGATTAGAACTTGAGTACTTAGCTTCTACAAAGACACAGGAACAACTATGAATTCATACTTCTCTCATTCACCAAGCACTGCTACAACTATCGATATTGGTACGTATGATGCTAGCCTTGATGCTATCAGCGCTGCTTCTAGTGGATATCATAGATTCACTGTGAGCGATCTTAGAGGAAAATCGTTTACTATCACTGTACAAAGCTCTGCACTTAATGGTGTAGATGAAGATTCACAAGCGGTCACTATTGCAGCAAATACCGTCAGCTATACTGGAACTACTCGGTTTGGAACTGGTAAGGCACTTACTTCTGCTCCTACATCAGCAGCAGATATCGGAACTGCTCCAGTCACATTCGTAGCTAGAGCTAACTCTTCTGGAGTATCAAAGTTCTCACAAGAAATCACCCTTAAAGTAGCAGTTCCAGCTGCTCAAACCCCAGCAGCTTATACTGGATTATTGACTTTCACTTACTAGACATATAGAATAAGACGCCAAAACTTCCATAAGAAGTTTAACGTCGTTTCTATCCAGCTCAGCTGGACAAAAACGTCTAGGAACTCTTGTTCCGTAGCGCTACGGAGCAGCTTTCCTAGACTATACTATCTACCAGAACGGGGGACGTACGCGTACGATAGAAAAAACAACTGCCTATTTTTTATGGGCAGTTTTTTTTGTTACTGTCTTTTTTTTGTGAAATTTTGTAAAGAATAGCAAAAGCATCATTATACCAAATACCAATCAAACGGCCTTAAACTTTAAACTTTGAACTTTATGCTTTATGGTTATATCAATAAATTTTGCTTTGCGCATCAAGACCGTAAAGTTCATCTGACCTCACATCTCCACTCATTTTGTATAGTAGACCAGACATCCATATACTGTTCATTTGCTCGTCAAAGGGAGTTGAATGCTTGCATGCTGATAAGAAATATTATTTGCACTAACCGTAAACGTCTGCGTATATCCGGTGATGTATTGCCCGAAATTTTGGACTTCTCACTGTTGTTTACATGCCTTGTTTTTTCGTTGATCATTGGTAAATGTTCCATCTACAAATCATATGGTAACTTCGATATCCTTATCAGAAACGTTATTCGCCTTAAAACATATATCTTGTATTCATCATGCCTGAATGGAATATTCTATAGCTTTTTCACCTTCTCTATCACAAAAATCTATCTCTATCTGAGATAAATCAGCGTTTGCTTCCTCTAATTTTCCTGCATCGAGCTTAGCATCTATCTCCACCATTCAGGTCTGTGCACTGCACAATCAGAAAGCGGAAAAAAAGACCACGAGCATAGCGACATATTTCATGAATATTTTTTTGGAGATAAACTACCTTTTATTTTCTTTTTTTAATAATCTTCTTTTGAGCCTTCTTGACAGACTTCTTTGATGTATGATCGTGAATTATCTTTATCTTCACTTTTACGTTTTTTCTTCTCTTGATATCCTTGATAAGTAGGATGATGATACCAGTAATGATAAGTATTCAGACGATAGTAATGAATGTTACGATATTCCAAATCCAGATATTGGTCTTTTCTTTGAGATGTCCGAGTATGGGTTTGATATCTCAAAATGTCATAGGTGAATTGGTTATATCGAGTTTTAGTTTCAGATTATAGAGAGGTAGAGTATCAAATTTCTTTGTTATCAATAGAGATTCTCCCTTGAGGATTTTGCGCGTTTCGATGAACGTATTTTTGATACCGATAACATTAAGCGCTGTTCATGTGATAGTTACATCTTGTTGTGTCCTAGAGATATTTTTGACCTTGATCTGCATTACATATTTATCATCTGAACTATCCTGATAGATTCTGATCTTTGGATTATGAGAGAGATTCTCTCTGTCTTCGTCAGTGAAATCTTCCAACAATATCCCCTTTTCCTGAGCATTTGCTGGATCTCCGACTATTACATCGAGAAACTTTGCTCTACGCATAAGGATTGTGAAGCTTGTCCCCATTCCTTCGTTAGCGGGCTGTGCTTCTACTACGGAATACACGACACACCCATAATATAATCCATCCATTCCTTTGGGATACATGAGCTTAGCTTCTTTTCTGACACTCTCTCATGGATTCAAGGTCAGTAATTCTTCGTAATCAGTAACATATCTTCAGAAATTTTCTGTATCTGCATCACTTAAGCATGCTTTATTCTGCCATTGATCATTGGTAAATGTACCATCTACAAATGATAACTTTATCGTTACAGGATTTTTTGCGTTGTTGGAAAGCATATAACAAATGCCTGTTTCTACTCCCGGGTCTAATTGATATTTCATCACACTATCCTGAGTATCACAATAATCGAGTGATACATATGCCAAATCATCTGCCATAGAAAATCCTCATACTATGCAGAGTAAAGAAAGCAGTCCTAATAATTTTTTCATAGGGAAAATAAGAACATGTAAAATTTTTTTGATTGTAAAAATTCCGCCTGACTAATCAAGCGGAATCCTCTTGCCTTTAGCTATTTTTGATATAGACTTATTTTTAATAAGCCATTTCTTGGAATGTTATATCACTTGGTAGTTCAAACGCATCTGATTTATCTACACCTTTTGTACAATTAAATTTTACTGGAGAGCTCATTCCGCCTTCATCAGCAGCATCTGAATCAGACTCCATTTCATCTTCATTGAATGCTATCTTCATTCCTTCATTGGCCATACTGCTCCGTACATATGAATATCCATCTTTGGTAATAGTACTCATACTATAATTCATACCACCTGCCGCTCCGTTGAAGTCATATCTCATCTTCTTTCCGTCGAGATACATGATTCCCTTCATTTCTACTCATTCTTGATTCATAGTGATTGCACATGTCACTTTGCTTCACTTTTTGTACATCTTGATAAATGTAGATTCAAATTCTTCTTGAGAAATTTCATCGCTTTCCATAGTTACATTGGTTTCGTCTTCAACTTCATCAGTAGGTGTTTGGTTTCCGCATCCTGCAAACATAAAGAGTCCGAGCAACAATGCGAGAGAAAATACTCATTTTTTCATAAGGTTACAATAAATAATTAAAAAGACACTGCCTTATATTTTTTGGGCAGTGTTTTTCAATATATTATACTAGAACATTATTCATACAACGTGTAGGTAATCACTCATGTATAATCACCTATATTTTGCATTGCTGGAATATCTATTTTCCAAATAGTGTGAAGTCCATAGGTTCCTGTCAATCAGCTATTTGCAGCGGTATCTCTCTTGATAAAGGTCAATGGTGAAGCTGTGAAATATTGATATATTCCTGTAATGGACGAATATACTCTCGAATTAACGGCTCAACTCAAGGTTACGATACCCGTCAATGATTTTACTGCTATCGATGTATATGGTAGGATATCTCAACTTACCGTTGTCATATTACTCATAGAAAGTGTTGTGTAATATCAGGTATTGTCTCCTACATTATCAATAAGTTTGAAATAATCGGAAACTCAACTAAAGGTTCTTTCTAGAGTATATACCTGATCACTCACATCTCGGATACCGAAATCAAAACTTACTGGACCAGCAATATATGGTACTTCCTTGGTGATGACAGTAAATACTCATGAAGTTATTCCTATCGTCATCGTAGATGTTACAGTTACCAAGACATTTCCACTAGAAAGTAAGCGGATATAGAATTGATCTCCGTCGGTTCCTGTGGTCGAATTTCCCGTCACCGCAATTCAGTTTTTATATAAAATTCCGCTCGTCACACTTACCGTAGTAATTCATGTTCCATAACCAGCGATAGTGATAATATTGGAAGTATAGAGCTGATTGATGTTCGCTCACGTTATCGTTCAGAGAATTGGATTGATCCGATACACACGAGCAATGGTCGCTCATGTCTGTCATAAATCATCCACATACGTGAAAGTGAATGATCCATTGCCCGTAAAGGTATATTGATTAGATCCAGAATTATTGGTTATAGTGATTGGTTTAGAGTATCCTGTAAGCGTTGCAATAACATTTCCACTTGTCGCAGAACCGGATCCTGGATTGTACGAAACATTTGCTGTCGGCAGACTATGATCGCCCAACTGAATATACTGACTTCGGATTTCTCCCGTAGTCAATACTTGATCGAAAATACGGAAATCGTCGATATATCATTTATAGAATCCTGTCGTGCCATCACTCACTCTACCCAGTACAAGATTGTTTGCTGGCGTATACGTACTGGTATTCAAAGAAGAATCTATAAGTTCGTAAAGTCCATCTACATATACTACTATGCGATATTTTCCAGGAACTACGCCATTATTATCCACACTGATAGTATAATAATGCCAACTTCAATTTATGAGTTCATTATATACGCCACTTCCCAAAATAAACAATGACTGATTTCCATTCACATATGTTCTGAGTGTCTGCGTTGCGTGATCTAAAATCACGTTGATTGAACTCGTATCAGCATCTCCTCAATGAGAGAACAAATGCATATTATCTCCTGTAGATGTAGTCTTGAACCAGAATCCTATCGTATAACGAGAACCGTAATTGAAATTTACGATACTTGTATTGTCATTAACCGCATCATAATTAAATGATTTCCCCGTATCGACTCATGGTTGATTTATCAACGGACTTCCAAAAATAATTCCATCATGGAAACCTCATTCTGCGGAATCATACGCGATGGTTCATGCCGTCTCTTCAAATTTCAACCAAGCCACAGGAGTAGGATAATAGGTAGTTGTTATTCCCGTATATTGGGACTCTTGACTGTCGCCTCAGCTATTAGTAGCAACAACCTTGTAATAATATGTTGTTGAATAAACTATTCCACTATCCACTTTATAATCTATTCCTGTGATTCCCGTAGCTGGCCCATATCATGTCACATATGAAGTAAATCCGGAATTCGTAGAAAGATAAAATTTATAACTGCTTGCTCAAGTGACCGCATTCCAATGCGTCACAAACATATGATTATCTATTTTGGTGGGAGAAAAAATAACCGGTTGTGCTGGTCTGGTAATGAATCCGGTTTCAGATGTATATGCCATACCATACGAATTGACTGTTATACCCTTGAAGTATACCCGAGTTCACGCTGGCAATCAGCTAATAGGAAGTGTAAATAATCCAGTTCCTAATGATGTTCCGGTTTCTGAAACTCTCGTTCCCACACAATCATTGAATCACGGAATCGTACTTCGACAAAATCCGCGTTCGGTGACTGAAGATGATCATGTACTCGTAATCGTCGCACCGAAAATTCCTGTTGTCGCATATATTCCGGTAAAATAATTTCATGTAATAACTGCTAACTGAGCAGTATCTACAGTAGTAAATTTCCATGTTCCTGATCAAGCAAATCCTGTATATACATTACCTACTTTATCTCTAAATGCACCACTCGCCACTTCTATATAATATCCTGTATTGCTTGCAAAATTATTTGTAGGACTAATCTTCACTTCATTATTGGTGATGGTGACTTTGCCCGTATTAGCTGCATTGATGTTTTCTACTAACGATCAATCCACTAATTTTCTTATTGAGATATTATAGCCTGTCGTTGCAAATATATTTTCTGAGAAATACATGAAGAGTTTGGCATTTACCGCAACACCTATTTCATTATTTACTGGATTGATAGACGAAAGAGAAGGTCTGGTGGCATCTACATAGTATGTGAGCCTCAATAACGGTCTTTCACCAGTGGTTGTTGATTCTTTAGATCTCACACAAAGCCAATGATCAGTAGTCGTAGGAATATCACCCATTATCAACCCCTGATTTTCTCAGCTTTCAGCTCGTGCTTGGAGCACTGTGATACCATTACTATTGAATGAGAATTCTTGACTATACGAAGTATTATTTGGTCATGTGAATCCCACACCAGAAATCAAATTTGTACTATTATAATCAAGTCCTTGTTGCATACCCGGACTTCCATTGTACCGATATTCTTGTTGCCGTTTACGTTGAATATAGTTAGGTTCTCATGTTAACGCTGTCGTAGCATCTCTGGTTCCTTCTATCCATCCCGCATTATTGATTATTTTTTTGATAGTGAATCCTGTCGCATCAGTGGCGCCATTGATCTGATATCTGTAAAGTCTGAGCGATGCCGAAGTAATCACTGCTCCGGTTGGTAAACTCGCAAGATTAAATCTGAAAAGATTTTTCGATCAAAAATCCGAAGCACAGATATAATTTGTCGCCCCGTAATTGAATCTTTGACATTTTCCATCGGCACAGTTACCAACTCCCGTAGGATTCGTATCCGCATCAATCATCGTATCGTCACTCGGTGTAAGCCCATTTGATGAATTAGGATCGTAGAATGTCACTGAAATTCATGTCTGTGTCGACGATAGCATGTCACTAGGAGTATATCATGAGAATGCTCCTGTTAAGAATGTTATGATTAAGTTTCACGTACTATTAATAGCAGCGTGATTGGTCGCTGTTCCGCTCAATGTTATAATAAGTTTATTTGTTCCGCTTAATGTAAAGACTCATGTAAGTCAGGCTGGCACGTTAGTTAAAGTAACATAATTTGCCACTACTCAGCTGAATGATCCTGTTCATAGAGTGACAACGATATTTCCCGTGATGCTTCAATTATTTATCACCTGATTTTCATACAAATTAAGTGTAGAATAATTAAGTCGATTTCTGATCCATGTCACGGTAGCAGTCGCACTTCAGGTCAGACCGTTCGCATCCATGAGATTAAAGATAAAGTTTCCATTCCATCCGAATGTGTATGATGTAGATCAGCTATTGTTAGTAACTGTGACACCTGTTTTATTGAATCACGTCAGCGTGGCGACAACCGTTCCCGTGGTTATAATTCCCGATGTCGGAACATAGGTAACAGTGGCTGTAGGTGTAGTCTTATCTATAGTAAATATAGCTCAAGTGTTATTTCCTGCTTTATCATATACGGTGAATATATATCTTCCTGTTCAACTCACGATTGATCCGCTTTGGAAATTTCAACTATAATATGAGTTATCCAATCATGACAATATCGCTCAGGAAAGATTCGCATCGCTGAAAGTGATGGTCACATTTCATGTATAGGTCGCACCCGAAACTACTCAAGCGAATGTAGGTGCGGTAGTATCTATCCACGTGACTATACCCGTAGCATATCAGGTATTTCATGCAAGGTCCAGAAAAGTGAACACAAAACTTCCATTTCATGTAAACGTATATCCGGTAGCATTCAGACCAGTAACCGGTTCACTAAATCCTGTCACTATCGCTACTACGCTTCCACTAGTGACTGAACCTGATCATGGCACATACGTCACGGTTGCTGTCGGTGGTGTAATATCAATAACCGTAAATGTAGAACTGGCTGGTCAGCTTATAGTTCCATCGCTCACGGTAATGGTGATACCAGTTTTTGCTTGTGTTAATGTTGTATTTAATATAGTAGTAGATTGTCCCGCAGTGAAACTTACTCCTGTCGTATAGGTAGGCGTTCATCATGGTCATGTATATGAAATCGTCTTAGCTCATGCATACGATGTGACTATATTATAGAACTGATCCGCTGCAGTAATTTTAGGAATCACAAAACCGCTCCGTGCAGTCTGATTCGTGGCTGTTCCGCTATTACCGGATGAAGCGACATATGTCTGTCCTGGCATAGTTACGACTAAATATTTATGCGCACCGAAGGTCTGTGAGAGTGATCAGAAGTTCGTCACATTATTTGTAATTCATGCAATGGTCGCAGTTCCAGGATTCCCTGAAGTCCTAAGGATATTTCATGTAGAAGGTAAAATATTTCCCGTAATCGCCTGGACATAAATATTACTGATGGTTATTGTATCCCTTCTGTTTGCGTTAGTGTCTGTCGTGAATGTCACTGTAATAGTGGAAGTAGTGACTGCTATAGATGCTGCGGTAACATCTCTTCCTGCTGTATAGGAAACCGTTCCTGATCCTGCTCTAAATTTTCGATTTGTAGGAATCGTTAGAATTAATGTTCTATTAGTCTGGTTCGCAGCTAAATCACCATTTGCTCATTCAGCGATCACGATATTACTTAGTGCTGTATATGCCGATCCACTCGTTGAATTAGTTGCTTTATCTGCTGAAAGATTTGTACCATTGTTTGCTGCAGTGACAGCAACACTCATGTGCGTTGCTTCAAAAACCACATATGGTTGTCCACTGATTAAGATCGTACGAACCGTAGTATGATATAAGAAAGTATTTCCATCTTCTGACAAAAACACATCTACAAGATCGCCATCATCTTTTCCTGGAACTGGCATCCTATAGGTGATTGTTAGATCATTAGCTCATGTATCTTTGAAATAGATATGATTGGTACTTCCTACGCTTATCGCAGAAATTGCTGTCGTGCCGATAGCAGAATCATAATTGCTTGCGGTTTGGAATACTGGTACATTCAATATTCATACGAATGGTGTCGCTCCTACATTTTCAAGTACTGCTCCTGCTGGGATTTCTACTTCCGAACTATTTCCTCATAAAGTATTTGAAGATTGCAACACGGTCGCGACAAGAAGATTTCCCGTAAATGGGGCCATATTGATATTGGTAGTTCAGATATAATAATTTCCATCAAGAGCAACAAGCGAAGTAGATCCGACAGTATATCATGAAGAAATGAGTTGATTGTTTATGATTTCTTCTGTCTCTAGATAGACAGTGAATGTAGCTCACGTTGTATTTCCTGCAAGATCGCTTACCTCAAATACATAATTTCCCGCTCATGTAATGACCGTTCATGAAATATATGGCATACCATTTAAGATAGCTCATGAGAGATTATCATCAGAAAAAGTAATGGCCACATTACCCAGATATAGTCATCCAGACAAAGCTCCCGTATAGGTAGTTCACGAAACGACTCCTGCAAAAGTCGGCATGGTTCTATCTATCCGATTTACACTAGCGTCTAATGTTCCTATCGTCCCTTGTTTATCTACAAATTGATAGGTAAAACTTCCATTACCAGTGAATATATACGATTCGCTTCAGTAATTATTTACTATCATATACGTAGGATCCATTCCCGTCAAAGTAGCAATAACATTACCACTTGTCCATCATGTAGTCGAATAAGAAATACGTAATCACGTCGATGATGGCAAAGAAACAACCAATCCTCATGTGTAGGTTACGGTTCCTGTCTTTCCGTAGACATTGGAATAATTGATAGTTACATTATAGGTACCATTCGCGAGCCCTGTAGTAAAGGGAACTGTTTTCCACCTTCCTGGACCGTCACTCATGGTATTTATCATATATCCACTTATCACAACAGTAGTTCCTGAAAGATATTCTTTTGGAGTAAATTCTCCGTATAAGGTAGGCGTTCAAGTAAACGCCGTCTGCGTATCAAAGGTCGGAGGAATCATATACAATCATCATATTTCAGTAGTACTAAGCTGTCTATTGTAGATACGAACTTCATCAATATTTCCACTAAAATAATCTGTTGTCGTAGTTGTTCAAGGACGTCTTCCTATTCTTCGCTGTTGATTGGAGACATTCAAAGTAGCAGACTGTGTGTTACTACCCACTTGAACTCCATCAACATACACCACCCTATTGCTATTACCGGTAAATATACCAACGATATGATATCGCCTATTTGCAACCAAAGTTGTAGAAGAAACTGCGGCTCTATTATTAGAACGTGCTTCTGCTTTTCAACCGTTAGTCAGATCAATACCAAACCACGGACTAGTAGCATTATTTGGACCAAACATGACTATCGTTTGATTAACGTTCATTCTACTACTTTTTATCCAAGCAGAAATAGTAAATGGATATCCTGTTATAATTCCTGAATCGTTTTGTATATAATCACCATTTCCATCTACGAAAATCATATCCTCTCATGATACTGTTGTTGTTCTCGCATTACCATATCCTGTGAAATATAAATTTCTAGATGAGAGATTATAAAATCTTGTTCATCAGGTTGATCCATCAAGATGTGCTTGTAATCATGAGGCCATAGATCATGTACTCGTATCGTAAATAATACTATCTGACACATTTCTCACGACTCCATTTCCACTAAACTGCGCGTAGACTCGTTTGATTCCATCACCACCTATTCACGTCAAATTCCATGATTTCGTTCATGTGTAGGTAATCCATCCTGTTCCATCCCTTTCGGTGATAGTGTTTCAGAATCTCATATGTGTCGCTCATGTTACGTTTGAATTCAAAGTAACTGCCAATCATGTCGCATATGTTGCGTCATTATCAATCACGAATGTTCCCGTAGTCGTTCACAAATAGAAAGTCGTAAAGTGGTTTGCTTCAAATATTGCATATGGTTCTCCATCAATATCTTGCACATTTACTGAACTCATATAAATCCGATTTTCTCCATCTTCAGAATAATTGACATCAATAGTGTCTCCCATATTCATGCCAGGAGCAGGCACTCTAAATGTCGCATACAAATCATTTCCGCTACCATCTTCAAATCAAATATGCTCATCACTTCCTACATCTATCACCGCAATCACTTCTTGCTCTATATCGTTTTGAATTTTTTCTGGATCTATAAATTCTGGTGGCATCAGTTCACCCGTAAAAGTTTCTCCATCAGCAGTTTTGAATATTAATCACTGTGGCATAGATACTTCAGCTATTTGTCAGCTCAATTCATTTACAGACTGCAAAACAATCGGCATCATAAGTTCTCATCGTATTTCACTCATATCTAAGGTTTCTGATCCAACCAAAGATTCCTTGAGCATCTTCACAAGGCCTTTTTTGGTGAGTATATATCACTTATCAATCAATGTATTCTGTAATTCTTGCTTCCTGCATTTCAGATCTTCTTTTTCACAAGACGACAACCACAACTCAGCAACGTGTTCAAGCTGATCAAGCTGATAATTAACGTACGCTGCATTCAACACCTTTCTTGTAGAAGGTCCAAGATATCCTCTTAAGTTCACAGAATCTTTCTCTGTCAAAATATTATTTACTAATTGATACTGATAGATCGCCTCCATAGTCGCATCACTATAGACTCCATCGACCATGCCTGCATATATCTGCACTCGAATAAGTAATTTTTGGAGTTCAATTATTTTTTCGCTAAAATCTCCTCTCGTATACGCCTTGGTAAAATATCACGTAATAATCTCTTCTTCATCTCCGATTATTATTTCAGATATTTCTTCAATTTCTCCGGTAGACTGTATATATTCTTCATCTCATATATTTAGATTTTCTCCTGAAATATTTTCACTAACGACTTCTTCGATAATAATTTCTCCGGTTGTTATTTCTATCGCTCACGTCTCCGTCTGAATATCTCACGTGAAAATAATTTGTTCTCACGTTGCTACTTCTCATGTAAAAATCTCTCATGTCAAAATTTCTTCTTCAACAATCTGCTGGAATAATTGTGCGATGTTTTCGTATACCGTGAATCCATCTTTGATAATAGAAGGAGAATATCCCTGCCCTATATATCGATGGACATCTTGTTCATCAGTATAATACGCAAGATAGTCTGAAAGCTTTTGTGGTGCAGTTGTCCTCACTCCGCGTAAAGTATCAAGCACATATCGCCCCGAAGCGTCGGGGTCGTCTGTATATACGAAAGTAATTCTGTGATACACCCTTTCTCAATCGACGACAAAAGTAGTATAGACGTCATATATTTGAGCGCTAATAGCAAACAAATCTCCGCTGAAGATTTTTGCTATATCACCTGATGATACTTCAAGTATTTTTTTATCAATAATTCCTTGTTCGAGTAGTTGATCTGTATCACCCTGTACTACAAAATCATTGGTTTCTCTTCGTGTCCGTATTCATGCTTTGAGGATACTAGAAATATTTTCGTAGGCAATGCGCGAGCAATAAGTCATTCAATATATTCATCATGTTGTCACAACAGAATTCAAAGTATCAATCAACACATATCATGACACATTCACTTGTATATTTTTGGTTGGATAGATTACCGACAATGGTTCTGTCAGCAATGAAGTACCACTCAAATCCACAGGGATGATTGCTCCTGATTCGATATATATCTCTCCTATAATATCGCCAGAAATATTATAAATTTCTTCTCAACTCAAAGAATCTATCATTCACGAAAAATATTCTTGAGCACCACTAATCAATGTTTCTCACTGTGTTATTTCTCATACCATCACTTCTCATATTGCTATCTCTCATGTTGCTATCTCTCATGTTGCTATCTCTCATTCTACTACCTCTCATGGTAGCATCTCTACTGATGGTTGTTCTGAAATAATTTCTTCAATCGGATTAGGAAGTATCTGTGGTTCATTTTGTATCACAATACCAACCTCATCTATAGGGGTCGTTATGTCTTCTGCTTTATTGAATGCAACAAGGTTATACAAACAAATGATAAGTATTAACATAAAGACATGAATATAGTTTGGCAAATGATGTCTCCTCTTGTGTACATGATGGAGTATTGTCTTGTGTGTATGATGTACATATTTTCTGACTATACAAAAAATCCTCTGAACGACATTCAGCAATCTATTGGAATGAAAATTTTTATTACATAATCTCAACATACAATTCACTTTGCGTATAAATCTACACCGACTGTTTTCGAAATCTATAATCACTTCATTTCATTTGTGTTTTTAGATTCTCAAATCGCCGGTATAACTTCGACCTCATGAAAACCTTCAATACTTTTGGTTTTCATTGGGTCTCACTTAAATTTTTCTGTACATTACTATTATATGTACGGAAAGATTTTTGAGCAATAAATGAGCTCTTTTATCATTAAAAAGACTTGCTTTTTTTTGAAAAAATGATTTAATATATATACAGTGAGAAATACCAAATTAAGTCTGGAATTTCCCCGAAAAAACGATACATATAGCCATACATGGTTTTATTCTCGAACATATGTTTTGTTTGATGATGAATAAAAAAACGCTCATATATAGAATCTTTTTGTTTTTTTTGGCGATATCTTGTGGTATAGGATATATTTTTGCTAATACTTCGGTACATACTACTTTAGCGATATTACCACCTACCTATGAGGTAATATATACACCCCCATATATTCCATGAACATATATCAGCTGATTTCTCTCTGTCTCCATAAGCGGAGCAGGCATCAGATCAAATAACAGTGGGATATGGAACAATTGAACCTATACTTTTGAATTTTATCGGGGAACATGACCATTCACCACATGAGCCGAATATTCTAGCGGGAATACCTGGACGCTCATGAGAACGACTACAACCATCGATCGAATAGATAATATATTGCCAACTTTTGCTGGTGGTGCAGAGTGAATGACCTATGATGCTCCTGTAACTATAACTTTTTCAGACAACCATCCAGGCGTCACTGCAACACTCAATGGGAATCCATTCGTAAATGGAACGACTCTATCCACCAATTGAACCTATCAACTGATTGTCACTGATGCTGTAGGAAACAGTACATGAGCGACATTTATTATCTATCTTGATAGCACGCCTTCTGGATGATGATGAGGATGATGAGCCGGTATAGGACTCCGAGAATTATACGAAAATTTCTGCAAAGCAAGAAGCTGTTATAGCTATCGATATGACGGTCTCTGTGGAATATGTACAATCCAAGAAGAAGAATTTTATCTTCCTGGTGATCGACCGTCTTATCACTATATCACGCCTGGTACGCCTATCATAGATTGATCATCCTATCCACAAGAACGGATAGATGCCTATCAATGGGCATATAGATTATGAATCACCACCATCCCCGATATCAAAGATGCAAATCTTGAATGACTGCTCTATAGAAAAATAGCCGCAAAAATGGCTTCTGAATTTGCTATAAAAGTCATTGGACTCACTCCTGACAAAAGCAGGATTTGTGAATTCGATGATATCGCAGACGAAGATCTAGAACTCCAATATTATATGAAACTCTCCTGTCAGTTGGGTATCATGGGATTGGACTATTACGGCAGCCCAGACACGATATTCAATCCAAATTATTTCGTCACAAGAGATCAACTCGTAACAATACTATCGAGAATACTCTTCAGAACGACATTCAATCTCTATCGTGAGGAATATTCCTTCTTTGATAAAGTCAGAAATCTTGCAGTCCATACTTTGACGAATATAAGCAGCGCATTATGATTGAATATACAAATACATACACCTATCGACTGGTATACCAAACATTTAGAAGCTATCAAAAAATTATGAATCATCACCAATTATACCATTACACTCAAAGAATTTAAATGATATACTATGCTCATAATGTATAGAATCGATCAGATGTGATTGAAAAATGTACAAAATATTTTCAAATAAATTTTCTCAACGAATTATACTATTTTTGAAATATATCACTCATGAATATAGTACGCAAAAAGAATAGATTGGAAAAAATGTTATACAATACATAATGATTTTTTGTGACCATATGCACAAAAAATAAAATTTCATATTTTTGAGATGTAGGGGCGGATAATATCCGCCTAAATTTATATTGAAAAATCATAGAAGAATGTTGGTTGAATATTACATCAATATACAAAAAAATCACATTGACAGATTTTGTTATGACACCAAATCATATACATGCAATTATCTTTATTGATGAAGAAAAAAATGAGGCGATTGATAATCGCCTAACGCTCCGCTAGGGTAACTTTTGCCTGCTCGCAAAAGTCACCAAAAAGAGCTTTCTTTTTTTTTCTCGCCATCAGTGCAATATCACGAACATCTTCTATCATGTACAGTTCACTATCCCTCTATCCTGTCTTACGACAAACGGATATTCGGGATGTCACGATTGGACTACGATGTATGTTGGTAGATTGATGGCTCAAAATCCTAGCCTACTCATTTACACATATCTCATTTTTAAAAAAAGCTCCCGATAATGTTCGGAAGTTTTTTTTATAATTATAGAATATTATTAGTTGATCTTGATGGTAATAGTACCATCTATAGTCGGCTGGCTTTCGTATGCAACTGATGCTCTCACCGTATACGTTCATGGAGCAGAATAGATATTAGTAGTCGCCCCACATTCCTGTCTCGTATTGCAGGTCAAGGTTTTTCCGTCACCAAAATTCCAACTGATTTCTGATGGTAATCCATTGAATTCTATAGAAAACATTACCCTATCACCTACATTCGCAACTTGTGCAGGATGAGAATCTATATTTATCTGCAATGTCTGATTAGCTCTCTTTACGATGATATTATTTTCTGGAGAAACGATCACTTCACGTCCCTTCTTTGTCTTGATGGTGATAACTGGATGAAATGTTCCGTTATCGTTGATAGTATCGTATCTGTAGGTATGCGTGATGATAGACTCAGAGAAATTATTTTTGATAGGAGATCCGTCTCAGAAATCCCGAGTAAAGGAAACTATCTCATCACCCGTATCGTTGAGTACGCTTGTAGAAGCATCGAAAGTGACATCAAATGGATCAGTACCCACGCTAGATGGAGTCACGATAATCTTGCCTATGATATCTTCTCTATCGATCTTGATAGGGATCACTATTTCTGATTTTGCACCACTCGGTGTATCCTCTACGATGAGTTTTGCCTCATGATCCGCGCTATCATCGATAGTGAATTCAAAGACATTTGGCGTAGCAGAAATCACTTGTTTACCGTCGAGCAATAATCTTTTTGTCGCAGTAGTAGTATTGGGTATAATCTGATTTATTTGGATTTTTATCACGGTCGGAATCTCTGTCAGTATAAGATCTCCATCAACATAAGCAACGATACCTTCATCGTCCACTTTTTGAAATTGAGGTGATTGCGGTGACTTGAAATAGGTATCATATTTGACTTGGAAATCACTTACTCCAATCTGAATATCATCGCTTTCGCACTGCCCTTGCTTGTCATCTTCCGTGAGGAAAGTATTTACGATAGCATAATTGCCTGCGTTCTGAAATAGGTAGGTGAATATACCGTTGGCATTTCTGATTGTATCAACAACTTTGTCTTTGTTGTTTCTATCGATAACATCAAATTGATAACTGGTGATCTTTACCGTTTTATCAAAAAAACTTGTGGTGACATTATACTCTTTTCCTTCCGTTTTCTCTAGTACTATCTGACATACAGGCACATCAGATTGTTCTACTCTGAGTGGGAAAGAATAAATGTAATCATTGAGTTCAGGAAATCTTACGTACACGTTGTAGAGTTTCGCTTCATTATATACAAAAGTTGTGGACACGATATTTTGTTTGTCTGCCTCACCATCGCTATTGAAATCCCGTATGATTTTGTAGTCGGTAAGTGATAAATCTCTAAATACCGCACCCGCATCAAAGAGCACTTTACTTGGCGCTTTTCCTACAATCATCTCTGTTTTGGTGTCGTTGAATGTCAAAGCGTTTTTGGTTGGCTCGACGATGATCTCGGATTCGAATATAATCGATCATCCAGAAAATGTTTTTTGGATTTGTTCTGATGTCGGAATATTGATGTAGGTCGTTTCAAGATTGAGCAGATATTCTCCCTTTTTGAAATAGATACATGATCACTCAAATTGTGAGGTTGTGAAATTCAATGGAATTTTCTGTCCGTTTCCACAATCCAAGATAACCTCTGTAAAATTCACTTGTCCCAACGGAGGAACTATCTGTGAATTGAAATAATTGTTGTTGAGTGCATAATACATCATAGCAGGAGCTATGAGTTTCAATGTCGCGTCTTCACGAGTATATTGTGTTCCGTCCTTCAGCTGGATATATGGCATAATCAGTTTATCACTGTCGAGAATATTTTCTACAGAAAAATTTCTTACCAGAGTAATCACTCTCGATCCAAGAGCAATAGCCAAGATAAAGATAATAAATCAAAAAAATGCACCAATGATATATCTGAGTCTCGATTTGTTTTTCACGGTGATGATTCTGTAGAGATTAACTATGAGGAAACCGATTCCTAGGAAGGTAAGTAATCCAAAAAAGAGCACAGAAAACGTCTGTAATAATGTCTTGGTGGTGTTTGGATCCAAACCAACGCTCGCAAGTTGTGTCGGATTATTCATAAGATTATAGAACACTATAGAGAGTCCTCCTATTACAAACATAAAGATTATACCGCATCCTATAGCTACTCCTCTCATAGAAATCTTGGAAGCAGGTTTGATGATATTCGCTGTCTGCTGAGGACGTCCATTTGCTTGTGGCGCTGGCTGTACAGGAGCTTGTTGCAAAGGTGCTCACGGCATCTGCTGAGGTGCAAATCCCCCTTCGTTTCCCCCTTTATCAAGGGGGCTCTTAGTTGGTTGTTGAGCCTGTTGTGATTGTTGTGGCGCTTGTGGTACTTGATCGACCATAATTCTACTAATATAGTAAAAAATGAATGAATGCTTTGTGCATTATAAAGTAAATACAGTTTTCTCTTTGAGTTTCAATGGTTTTGAACGATTCCATATTCCATAACATTTCAGTCAAAAAGCAAGTTAAATACATTCTAGATATGGTAATATTTCGCATTTTTTCGTTCCACCTATATAATAGTATATAAGTACTTTATGTTATTCACAAAAATAATTATGGAAAACAGTAACAACTCTGTATTCTCAAAACTCATGAGCATCGTTTTCATTGCTATGGGAATCTTTCTTGGTATCTACGCATTTTTCGCAAATGCCACCAATCGAGAATATGGACTTCTACAAAACGAATCTTGGGTGATTTCTATTACGTGAGATAATGTAACAACATATTGAGACATCACAACAGATATAGATAATGATATTTATGTATGAGGAATATTTAGTTCTGAAATATTCTTTTGATCAACTACACTAACCTCTCGATGAGTTTCTGATGCTTTTGTCGCCAAGATGGATGAAAACAAAACACCGCTATGGATACAACAGATGGGATGAAGTTGAAGCGATGATATCTATTGAACAACGATTGATTCCTCTTGAAATACATATGTCATAGGAACCTTTTCTGAAACAGGAGTTTTCGGATCTACACAGCTAATAAGTTCATGATCATCCGATATCTTCATAGCAAAATTAGATAACAATGGTAATCGGCTCCGAGCTAAAAAAGCCGGTGGTCTTGGTTCTGATATATGAAATACAATAGTTATAGACCCTTCCTGAAATCTCTATGTCGGCTGATATTTCTATGAAACAGGATATTTTGGTTCTACTCAACTAGTAAATTCATGATCCGCTGATATTTTTATTGCAAAATTGGATAATAACGGTAATCGGCTCCGAACTCAAAAAGCTGGGGGGACTAATCTTGATAAATGAAACGAAATTACTGTAGATACCTTCTGAAATATCTATTCTATTTGATTCTTCTATTGAACAGGATATTTTGGTTCTACTCAATTGGTAAGTTCATGAAATAATGACGTATTTGTCGCAAAATTGGATAGTGATGGCAATCGATTATGGGCTCAAAAAGCCGGCGGTACAGCTTCTGATCAATGATATGACATAACAAGCGATCTCTCTTGAAACATTTATACCATCTGAGTATTCACTCAAACTGGATACTTTGATGCTATTCAACTTCCAAATTCATGATCCACTGATATTTTTATTGCAAAACTTGATAGCGATGGCAATCGGTTGCGAGCTCAAAAAGCTGGGGGTACAGCTTCTGATCAATGATATGGGATAACTCTTGATTCTTCATGAAATATCTATGCTATTTGATTGTTTGCTCAGACATGATATTTCGGTTCTACTCAGCTTGTAAGTTCATGATTATCCGATATCTTCATAGCAAAATTGGATAGTAATGGTAATCGATTATATAGTAAACAAGCAGGATGAACAAACAACGATTATTGATATTGAGTTACTATGGATGTTTCTGGAAGTATATATACTCTATGATATTTTTCCCAGACAGGATATTTTGGGTCTAGCATGTTATCTGGATGAAATAATAACTCTGTATTTATAAGCAAATTCGTTTTTGATGAAACCATACCAACCTACACATGAATCACTCAAGCAGGTACTATAGTAATAAGTGGATGATTGTACAATACCGGTATAACTATAACGTTCTTCGACCTCCAGCTCTCTGGCGCCACTCTTGACGGAAACCAATATACTGGGAATACTCTTATCACTGGCGAGGGAATACATCATTTCTTTGTGCAGGATCTTGCTGATAATGCTATCAGTACGATCTTCACTATCGATACTAGCTCCCCTTCTATGACGTGAACTACTCAGGACAGTGTTATCATCTCTTCTGGGTGATATTATACTACTAGTGCTATGATAACTTTTTATGATGATAACCTCTCCGGAGCTAGACTCAATGGAATCTCATATCAGAGCTGAGATGCTATCACTGGTGATGGTTTGTATGTGTTTCTGGTTCAAGATCTTGTTGATAACTCTACCGGCATGATCTTCACTATAGATACTACCAAACCTACAATCACAGGCAACTATCCTACACAAGGGCTTACCATAACTACTGGCAGTACGGTTACTTTCAGATGGTCGGGATATGATGCCTTGGGTATCTCCTGATACATCCTTCATATCAGTTGAACGACTGCATATGATATAGCAACATCAGGTACTACATATACCCAAACGGTAGTGAATAGCATTTATACCTGGTATGTAGAAATCGTTGATAAAGCAGGCAATACATGAACAAGTGCACCCCTTACTTTCACTATAAATACCCCTCTCTTGCCTACTATGACATTGCTTACCGGAAATCTGAAATACACTGGCGGTAATCGATATACTAAAGATTATGCATCCATCAGACTCTGGACAAACAAATCGGCTGATTATACGTTTACTGGTGATTTCTACAATCCTGAACCTCCATTTATTTGAACATGACTTAATTGAACGCTCACGGTCAACGTAAATCTCACATGAACTGACGGACAAAAAAAGATTTATCTCAACGTTACTGATGGTATCAACAATACATGAATGATATTCACTGTATATCTCGATACAATAGCTCCTATACCTACACTTACAAGCCCTATAAGCTGATCAACGATATCAGGAGTTACTGTTACGCTCACTCGATGAGCAGTAGGCGCAGATCCTAGCGGGGCTGGATTATCCGGATATCAATATTTCGTAGCCAATAACTCATGAACAACCGTTACTTCTGGTTTCACCACCTCAACATCAGCGATAGTGTCTAATCTAGGAATAGGGACGCTCTGAATATTCTCATGGTATGTGAGAGCAATAGATAATGTGGGCAATTACGGAACATCTGCAATCCGATCATTCATCTATAGTGGCATTGCTGATATCATACCTAACAGTTTTTCATTCAATGATGTGACCAATGCAGATCTCAATGAAATCTACGCGTCAAATACCGTAACCATTACAGGAATGACAGCCAACACGCCTGTTCTCGCTAGCATCAATAGATGAGCCCTCTATATCAGCGGCAATATGATAGGAACAACATGATATATACAAAATGGACGGACAGTGAAAATAGAGCTCACCTCTAGTAACGAATATGATGATGAAGTTTCCAGTACATTGACTATCTGAGGCATATCAGACATCTTCAAAGTCACTACCAAAGAATGAAATCATGACACCGCAGATGATTATGATCATATCGAGACCGATCTCTCCAATACAGAAAAACTCATGGTTATCGCCATCTTTGAAACGCTCAAAGATGTTTATGCTGGTGACAAAGAAGAAGAATTTTTCAATACTATGATGCTCATGCTCGAAGAGCAAATGGATGAATATGATGATACCGATGATGAATACATAGCATTGAAATATCTCTACGATGTTATAGAGATGTATTATGACGAAGGAAATTTTGAAGGTGACGATATTGATATCATGGATTGGATCACTGATGGTATCTACACAGCACCTAACGGAAAAAAATACACTATCACCTATGATTCGACTACGCAACGATTCACTTCTACGAATTTCGTGGTACCAAAATACTTCCCTACGCTCGATACCTTGAAATATATCATCGACATCAACAATCCTGCAGGATCGCAATATGCAAATGCTAAACCAATCCTCGCGCGATGGAAGAATGCACGTATCGATGGAACTTGGCAGACATCACCATATACTGCACCCAATAGGAAAGCATTCTACTTCTTCAAAGATATCTATGGGAAATATTCTTCCTACACCTTCACAACAGAAAGATATTTTGATACTTTGAATGATGTAAAAGAGTTCATCTACAACAGTAATAGATAAAAATTTTAAATGACAAAAAATATTCCCTCTTTGTTTCAAAGAGGGGGGACCGGAACGGTGGGAGATTTTACTTATATTGCTTACAAAAATCCTCCGCCTTCGGCACCTCCTTCCAGTAAAGGAGGAACGTTTTTTAGTTTTTAGTGATAGAGCTTTATAATTTCCTTGACGGTAGTGTTCCGTGAAAATTCTTTGTATGGTAATGTATATTCAGGATTCTGTATCCATTGATCGCGTTCTAGAATAGCTTGTACTATTTCCCTTCTAGAAGCTGGAGCGATGAATTTCACATTTCCTCGGACAACTTCAGGGATAGAAGCAATATATGTAGTCAGTAATGGCTTTTTCATAGCGACCGCTTCTGTATGCACGGAACCGAATCCTTCCGAAATCGATGGCGCCACAATCACATCAGAGCTAGCAACCAAAGTGCGGAGCTCCTCTTTTTCCAGTCCGTTGAATATCTGGACTGATGATCCAAAACCTGCCCCGTACGAAGCTACGGGATGATATTTTCTTATTTTTTCTTTGATATATGCAGTTCTCTTGGAATCAATCAAATTGAAGACGAAGAGCAATTGTGTATCAACCGTAACCAATTCAGGCAAAGCACGGACCAGATAATCGAGTCATTTTGATTTTCCGGCATGGCCGTAATAGGTTACTACAAAACGATTATTCCATCCATATTGATTCTTCCAATTTTTGATATCGAAGCTTGTTACTTCATCAGGATTTCGAAATGTTGTATCTACTCCGTTATGGATCATCCTTATTTTCTTGTCTGCTATGCCGTATACCATCCTGATTGCGTTCATAGTATAGGAAGATACACAATGATAAATATCATACGGAAACCTGAAAACAATACGCTCAAATAATCTATATATCCAACCCGCTCATCGTCATTTGTAACAATTCCGGAGTCTTCCGAAAATTTCATGTACTGTCAAAATCACCTTCTTGCGAAATATTTTGCCTAATACCGAAGCAGGGATAGCGCCTCCGTAGGTGCTCGTATGAATGAATGAAATATCTTTGTAGTGTCTGAGAAGAGAAATTCCTTTGATCAATGCCCGAAATATAAAACTGATTCTCCCCTTTCCGATTCTATAGATATGCATATTTTCTTTTTTTTCCTCGGCTGGTAATGCTGGATCAAAGCGACTAGTAAGTATGGAAATCGTATATCATTTTGCCAACAAACGCGAAATAATGGCTTCAAAAACCGTTTCCGATCAGCCTTTATGAGGAAGATAATAATCTAGAACGAATAAGATATGTTTGTTCATAAGCTTCGCTGATTAAAAGACATTAATATTTAGAAGATTAAAAGATTTAGTACTTAAATAACTTGGTCACGAATCTTTTAATCTTTTAATCTTTTAATTTTTTAATCAAATATTGCAAACAAAAAAGTCCTTCAGAATTTGATACACAATCCTCCAAAGATATGTTTCAGTAACTTTGTTTGAATTGTGCATCAAATTCTCATAGCAAGAAAAAAGTCCTTCAGAATTTGATATATTCTCCTTCAAAAATGCGTTTTAGCAGTTTTGATTGAAGAATGGATCAAATTTTAAGCCTTTGAAAAAGTCCCTTAAAATTTGACAAATTTCACGTTTCTGAATATAATTGAATATGAACTTTTACTTGCGGAAACTCGATGAGAAGAAAGAAACAGAAGCTAACACTTCATCAAAAAATCCATCATCATCTGAGAAAGCATTTTCATAGGCACGTACATAAGGTGCTTCATTTTTCCAATCATCTCCACCATAGCCTTTTGCATATGGGAGAACTTATGATTATCACTTTGATTACTATTTTTTCCTGATCCCTCATGTTCGCTAATCTTACAGGATATAGCGAAGAATTATATAGAGACAATAGTAGTGAGACTGCACAAGCACTACTTGATGCAATGCAGAATCCAGGACAATCACTTAAGCAAGGGAACATAATCTCTATCCGAGATATGAATATGGATGTAGAAAATACATTTGTAAAATGATATTGTACCTACGGAGCAGCAAGAGTTTCTCCAGAGTTTTTCCCATTCATCGATAGCATGACCCAACAGAGAACACGATGAGGAAATGCGGTAGATCGATGCAAGAACGCAGCAGAAACCTGATATAAAATTTGAACAACACCCGCACAAGGAGCTTTGGTTGTGTATGATGCATGAGGAAGATTCTGAGCTTACGGACACGTAGGAAAAGTTCTCCATTATGACAAATCCATGAAAAAAATTATCGTCAGAGATATGGCCCGAGTAGCAAGAGGCAAAATGTCTGATCGTCGGGAAGATCTCACGACTGCACAAGTGAAATGTTATATCTACAACAATAAAAACGCAACACCTCCTATCATAGATATACCACCAGTAACGAATACAGGGACTATCCCGAATGTAATTACCACAGGAACTACTACACCAACCACTCCTACAACACCAGTAGTAACACCACCCACCACACCTACACAACCAGTAGTCGTACCACCAACTACACCTACAGAACCAGTAGTCGTGCCACAAGGATTTATTAATAAAAATTTATCACTCAAGCTGGAAGATTTAAGCGATATGGCTGAACACTTTCTAACACAGAATGATTTTACTATAACGCTCGTCTCAAAATCGCCATTGAGATTTGGCGAAGCAGCGACAGTCACTCTTGAAATAAAAGATAAGAACTGAGAGAAATATTCAGGTTTACTCCCATTCGCATTCACTATGCTTTCAACAAACGATACCCTGAAGCCAGATATTTCTAATATCAAAATCATCAATGACGGTAAAGTGGATATCGCTATCTTAGCCCAAAAAATCTGAACAGCAACTATTGTCATCACCATGGACAGTGTCAAAATAGGCGAATTTACTTTAGAGGTAAAATAATATAATAACGAATCAATATATCCATCCAATAAGTATATATAGAGAAAAAGAGCTTTCGCTCTTTTTTTTTAGAAATTATTTACACAGGATTTTTTTCTAAATATCATTAATATTCCCTTATGCGATACCATAATATAGTGAGCGTTCATTTTTCTCAAAATCTAGTTTGGATTTTATTTCATATTTTGATTCACCACGTTCTTGTTGTATAAAGGATATATTATCTTTTTTTCATGCCAAAGGATTTAATTTTAATTTTGGAGTTCACTTCTTACTATCAATGTCTGCTTCTATAGCATATTCCATAAATATATCCTTACCCTCAGGATCAATATACGAAACTTTTATATTAGGTAAATTACTGTTTTTTTCTAATCACTCCAAAAGTAATTCTTCAGTTGTTTTTTTTACGTCTGGTCATTGATCAATAGCAGATACCAAAGATTCAAGAGAATTCTCTTGGATAGTCGGAAGAGATACATTATTTGAATTTTCAGCGTGTTTAACATTTAATAAACGGTCAAAAGACCGTTTAATACACTCCTCTTTCAATTTTTCTCTCCATTCAAACATATTAATCTTCGCGTCAAGTTCTTCAAGTTTACGATTGATATCTCTATCCTTATTATATTCCTTTGTCTCTATATTGTTCATAACACATATTTACAGGATAAATATATAAAGTATACTTAATTCTTTGTTTATGTCAAATTTTTATGTATTTGAAAAAACTCCGCCGAAACGGAGCTCTTCATACCCATTAATTATAGACAATATCCTTATATCCTGTCCATAGAGATATCGCATAAACTAGGCGATAATATTATATAACTATAATTACTAAGCTACTAATTCACCGGCCTCAGCTAATGCTTCAGCTGCATCATCTTCCACTTCCGTTTCTACAGCGATAAGCGCTTCATCTTTTATACTTGACATTTAATATTGAATAGTTATAGTATTTTTATTAATTAATAAAAATATAAATTTAAATACATTTATATGGAAAACTTTAATTCATCGGATTCTAATCCGATATTACAAAAAAAAATTGCCAGAATTCGCCAATGGCTATTTGGTTGGTTAGTGCTAGTGTTTGTTATTTGTAGCTTCGGTTCCTACGTCCAAAACAACATGAGTTCTATGAAAAAATCTTTCTTGGCGTATGAAAACAGACAAATGATTTTATTTAGTTATCTTTACAGAGCATCTGAAGATTCTGCCAGCGTTTCCGTCATAAGCAAAATGTTTAATGTGAAAAAGCAGGATATTCAAAAAGGAATTGTTCAATTCACAGAAGAACAACAAGCAGCTTTTTATGAGAATATCCGTATACCAAAAATCGACGTGAGTATAGAAGAAACTTATCTCTCTGGTGAAAGTAATAATTTCACATACTTCTACTTCTCACTAATCGTTTTTTCTGGTACTACTATTCTCCTTGCTCTTGCGTATCTTATTTCCCATTTTTTGACAATCCGACAACTAAGTAAGAATAATTATGAAGGTATTGTTGTTACAAGTGAAGATAGTCAGTCCATGTATGCTCTTTTAGGTATTCCCATGGGAGTGTCCTTTGTGATTATGGTAGCATCTCTTCCCATATCAACATTCTCCATTATTCTTGTACTACTTGGTGGTTGTTCCGCAATAGGTATGGTTATGCATTTCAGTTCTTCTGAAGGATTAGTTAAGGAATTTAAAGATAATGTGAATTTATCTATTCTATTCCCGGAACACTATCCACAAGAAAATCTTCTATCTGTGAGTTGTTATTTCCCTATAGGAGAGGATTATCTACCATTTTGGACTGATGCAGTGAAAAAGGCTATAGAGAGAAAAAAAACAATCATCTATTGTGTATAAGTTATTTATAAAAAATACCAACCAGAATTCTGGTTGGTATTTTTTATAAAAAAACACCTCTAAATTTTTTAATCGAGGTGTTTTTATCTATATAATGAGTAGGTTGCTAAGCCACTAATTCACCAGCTTCGGCTAATGCTTCAGCTGCATCTTCTTCTACTTCCGTTTCTACAGCGATAAGCGCTTCGTCATCGAGGACTTTCTTTCCCATTCTCATCTCTTTGACCTTGTTTTGGATATCTTTTTCTATGCTCGCTCTTGTCTTTTCATCAGAATCCAAAGCAGCGATGAATTTTTCTTTCCCTTGAAATTTCTGTTTACCGAAGGTATAAAAAGCTCATGCTTTATCTACTAACTTGAGTGCTGTCGCTGCTTCGACTATATCAGCGGTCTTGTCATATCATATTCCCCACTTGACTGGTAATTCTGCTGTCTTGAACGGTGCAGAGATTTTGTTTTTAGCTATCTTGATCTTTGCCAAATATCCAATCTGCTCTTTGTCTTGCAATAATTTATCTCCTCTACGAATCTCCACTCTCTGAGATGCGAAGAATTTCAACGCATTACCTCCTGGAGTTGTTTCTGGGTTACCGAACATGACCCCAATTTTCATACGGATCTGATTGATGAAGATACAGGTTGTTCAACTTTTTGCTAAGACAGAGGAAAGTTTCCTCAATCCTTGAGACATCATCCTCGCTTGAAGTCCCATATAGGAATCTCCCATATCACCTTCTACTTCAGCTCTAGGAACCAATGCCGCTACTGAATCGATGACAATCAATCTGACTGCTCCTGTCTTCGCTAATTCTTCAGCAATCTGCAATGCTTGTTCTCCGAAATCTGGTTGGGATAATAATAAGTTATCAACATCCACACCGAGCTTTCTCGCATACTGCGGATCGAGTGCATGTTCTGCATCGATGAATGCACAGGTCTCTCCTCTCTTCTGAATCTCAGCGATCGCGTGTAATGCGATAGTAGTTTTACCAGATGATTCTGGTCCGTAGATCTCTACGACTCTCCCTTCTGGATATCCTCAACCGAGGATCAAATCTAATACGTACGATCAGCTGTGAAATGTGTTAACAAGACCTACATTTGCATTGTCCCCCATTCTCATAATGGCTCCTTTTCCGAATTGCTTTTCAATACTCTTGAAAGCTTCCTGCAATTCTTGTTTTTTTGTTGTCATACTATATTGCGATAAGATTATAAAACAAATTTCAGTTCAAAGCTCAAAGCATGAAGCTTAAAGCATTATAAAGTTTTCATATGTTAATGATAATTCTCTTAGAGATTCGGATGAATTACGATATCGATCGTACAAAACATGTGAATCATTTTTTAGGAGTCTTTTTCATCAACAGCATCAATATTAATGAATCTTTTTAGAAAATCAAGAGATTTTTATAGTATGGAGAACTACATTTTCAATATCTGTCAAAAATATGATTGATTTTGTCAAAAATGATTTGACACCGTCAAGGAAATAATTAAAATTGACGGCATCAATGATTAAAATACATTAATATTATGAAGATTAAAAGATTCGTACACTGATATTTTAGTAATAATACATGAACATGAAATTCACAGAATTTGAAAATATGGAAGTTCGACAAGACTCCATATCATTAACAACACTTATTTATACTATTACCAAACATTGAGAATTCACTAGAGATTTCTGACTTAAAGATCAAATAAGAAGAGCTGTCAATTCTGTAAGTAGTAATATAGTAGAATGATTTGAAAGACAGAACAATAATGAGTTTATTAGATTTCTGAAAATAGCTAAATGAAGCTGTGGAGAGGTAAGAAACCAAATACATATTGCTTTTAGAATAGGATATATAGACCAAACAAATTTTGAAACACTAAAAAACAATTGCCTATCTTTATCCAAACAAATCGCCTGATTTATAAAATATCTAGAAAAAAATAGGAAATGATGAAACTTTACAACCAAATAACCAAATCTTTTAATCTTACCGTCTTTTAATCTTTTAATCAAAGTAAAAATGAAAGAATTAGACAACATCCAAAAATCATTGATCGCTTTCTTCAAAAAGAATACGAATCAAGAAGGAATCACCCTGAGAGAAATCGCACACAACATCGGAGCGAGCCATCCTCAGACCGTGCTCAATAAATTAAATCAATTGGTATTGAAGTGATATTTTGTAAAAGATGATCAAGGATACAGACTCATCAGAGAGAACATCACGGATAACTTGAACGATATTGTCCAGCTCCCCATCTATGGTTTTGCTCAATGTGGAAATAGAGGAAAAAACATTCTCGACGAATACACCCAAGAAAAAATTCCGGCGACGATGGCGATGCTTGGCGTCAAAGATGTCAGCAAATGTTTTTTTGTCAGAGCGAAAGGAAATAGTATGGAACCAAAAATACAAGATGGTGATTTGGTACTCATCAAACAACAACCAAGCTATGACGTAAACGATTATGTCTTCATCATCCACAACGATCTACCTAAATTGAAAAAAATCGTCAAACAGGACGGCAAATTATATCTGGAGTCTGTGAATAGGTTTTTTGATAACGTAGAAATCACCAAGTACGATGAGACCAAGGTGATTTGAGTAGTAAAGAAAATTATCAAAGATATCTAAGCTGCAGCCAATAGTGGCTCTTGTCCCTCACTAAAGAGCGTATCTAATTTTTGCGCTTCTGGAAGCCTTGCTGCTTTATCATCATAATATTTGTCTACAAATTCTTTGTAATCAAAATGCCAATCCTCTGAAGAGATAGGATGAAAATTAAATATTTCGGCTATTTTTTTCAATCAATCAACACCACCTATTTCTTCATCGTACCTTGTCTCTTTGCTAATATCGATAGAATATCATAGATTATGTCAGCTATATCACGGATCCGCAGTAGGCACTCATGTAGCTGCGTTCTTTTCTTTAAGCTCTTCTTGATGTGCTATCGTCCTATATGCACTTTCCAAGAGGATTTTTTTTTCTGTCTTTTTATAATACAGCAAAGACAATCAAATCAGATCTGATGCAGCCTTGGAATTGATATATGGAGTCTCTCCTCTACATTCCAAAACAATATTCCCATCTTTGTCCTTTATCTCTTTTATCTCACTCAAATCTCCTTTGATCTCCAAATGTTCTACAATTTCTTTTGCATTAGCTTCCACATAAACAATTTCATCTTGTGAAATATCTTCTCCAACTTTCAAAGCTTCATATGCTGTATACATAGGCAATACATCTGTAGTAGGATTTTTTTCTTGATTCTGTTCTGGTTGTGCATCATTAGACGTGACATCAGGTTGAGGATTTTCCGTAGGATCGACACCATTCTGTATCTGTTCCATCAGTTTCGTAAGTTCTGCTTCATTATCTTTATTCGCGATAATCAAAGATCTCATCTTATCTAATTTTGCTTTATCATATCCAAAACTCATTCATTCTGCTTCTAATCATACCATACCCACATTCTCCATTATTTTTTTCTTAATATTTTTCCCAATGGTTTTGAAGATATCATTCTTTTTATCACCACTTTCCTGATTGGTAAGATATTTTATAGTACTTTTTTGGAAAGGATTGAGATTAACTCATAGTCCTGCTCATGTACCCAAAATTCCTCATTTCTTTTGATCGAGAAACATGAGATACGTCTTTGCAAGAAGTTCCCTAGTCTCTTCTATCGTAGCCATTTCTCAGATTTCTTGGTCTCCACTTTCGTTTACCTGAGATTGCTTAATTTCTTTTTCTTCCATATTTTTTGAACAACTAAAATAAAGATGTTGCTTATTTTCTAGATAACTCCTGAGCTATGATGACTAGATATTTTCTTCCTATCTCCTTATTGAGATATCTATCACCCGTTCAGATATCTATCAAATCATTTTTTTCTACTTTCTGCTGGATATCTCTTTTTATCTGTTCTATGGTCTGTACATCATTTCACTTGTATTTCGTATCTCAGAAATAATTACCATTTATTCTCAAGTTTCATTCATCAAAATAGATTCAGTAGGTTTGTTCATTTGTCTCAGAAAATACCTGCTGAAGATCTTCCATGGTATTTGTTGTTTCCGCTCCTACCACTTCAGTCGCGATTCTATATAGAATGTTCTGCAACTTATTGCCTGACGCATAGAGTTCTTTTTCCGGTACATGGCTATTTGTCTGAAAATTGGAGAAAAAGTCCCTGATTATGGTGAAATTTGGCTGAGCGAATCAAGAAGATTCTGTGATAACGGATATTCATTCCCCTTTTATTTTATACGTCATATATTCATCAAAATATTCCATATTCTGTATAATTGCATCATATATTGGTTCTATACATTTACCTTCATCATCAAATCAGAATTGTTCCATATGTTGTCTAAATTCATTGAGGTAACGATAAAAATACAAGAGAGAAGGCTTATCTGTATAAAATGTTTTTTCTAGCATAAGAAGTTTTTCTTTGTCTTTTCCTAATATTACTTTTGTCTCCTCTTCCCGCTTTACCATCTGTTCTTTGCTTCAGAAACGTTCAGAATTATGCAATGCATATTCCGATTCTATCATCAATTGATCCAAGAGATGTATTCCTTCTCACTGTTTGACGTTATCTATCGATACTATGCTCTGTATATCTATAGCGGTTTTGCCATCATGAGAGAATGTCCCACATTTTTCCTTCAAATATTCATACCTTTTCTCTACATTTTTTTCAACTTCATCTTTTGCCAAGGCTATCTGTTCACGCGTGATAGGAGGATTTTCTTGTGCTAATTGTTTTATCAGATCGGTATCATCTATATCTATCATAGCTAGAGGATTCTTTTTCCATTCCTCCGTAAACAGAAGCGCCTTGATTGATTCTGATCACGTCTTCTTTGTTAATTCCTTGATGGTACTTTCCATACCTGGCTGCACTCCGACAATCCAATCTCAGAATCCACGATCTTCTCCTGCTGAACCCATGATTGTAGTCAATATATGTTGTTTTATCAATATCGGTGTTGAATATACAAAATCTTTGTAATTTTTTTTGTATTTATCCAGCGTATCGAACACGTATTCTTTTACTACTGAGGCTAGAGTCGTTACCGCAACAATGATTCATGAAGCAACCCATCAGATACCAGGAATAAAAGCACATGCTCACGCTACTGTCATTCCTATATCTACAAATGATTCTGTCTGCATCAGTTCTCATCTTTCTTTATTTGTCTTTGCAAGTTCACTTCCTTCTTTATAGGTATTGTATACTAAGACTCATCACACAACAACAGTTCAAACAACGAATACCTTTCATAGCACCCTGGCTGCGTATTTCATACCCGGTTTCTGAAGTATTTTTCATACTTTGCTCAGCTTTTCATATCTCTCTACATAACGCATCGTATCTATAATTTTTTTTGTATTCTTTGTTTTTGATAAGGCTAGAGTAAACTCTTCTGGAATATCTTTTATTCACTTACTTGCAAACAACTCTCTGACCGTATCTATAGTTTTTTTAGATGAAAGCTCTTTTAGAAATACCTTATCATTGAACAAAGGAGACAATCTTTTTATCAGATTTGTGTTTTTGCTCATGATCGATATCCAATTCCCGTTTCCTATGCGTTGAGCTTCCGCCATCAATGTAATATCTTCGTTAGGCATTCTCACAATCTCATCTAAGTTATTAGCTACAGAAGAAACATTTCCTGTATATGGTGTTCTCTTTTCTGCTACCAGCTTTCTCAATGTTTCCGCGGACTTTCTGAAATTGTCCTTCATGGAACCTATACGTCTCTCCAGAAAACTCGACTCCAGCTGTGCTGATTCTATATATCTTGCCTGATCAGTAGCATTCATCACTTTAAGCTTGCTTCGATTGCCTATAGTATTTGATGCAAAAGTATTGAAATTAGTAACTCCCTGTTTTCTCGTTAACAAGAAATTAAGATACGTCTCTACCTCTTGCACAGAAGTAAATTTATGAAAATTCTTTGCGAATATCCTAGAAAATTTCAAATAATCATCTGATTGCTTTCCTATATTCATTGCCAATGTCATCAATTTTTCGTTTTTCACGAAATCCTCAATACGATCCAACGCCTTTATATTGCCCATAAATGCTTCCATAAATTTTCCTGCATCATCTGAGGTTCCTACAATCTTTGTTATCTGAGCATCTAGAGATGTAAGTTTCTTTAGTGCATTTGTATCTATTTTTATCTCTTTCTTTAGTACTCTATCTTTGAATGTATGGAGCACATTCTTCTCTCGTTTCTGATAGGTAAACTTCTCGGTATGCATCAGCATATTCCTTATATTCTTATTCTTGAAATGTTTGATAAAGACCGCCCTTTCCTTGGGGTCAACAATTTCCCATTTCTTTAGCATCTCATCAAAAGATTTTACAGATGGTACTGAGCCTATAGTTTCATATAATATCAATGCCTTTTTTTCTGATATTTCACCTCTCAGAAAAGCATACTTTATCATCCTTTCTTGTTCTGCTGGTGTGTACAGATATGATTTCACACTATTACTATTTCCTGGCTTCAATATCAGATCTGATCGTCCCATACCAGTAAGATATGTTCTTCACATACTCAATGTAATACCCTTTTTCAACATTTCGATAGGTAAACTTCCTATCTTGATACATTGCTTTCCTGCATATTGTAGTACTTCCCCGGGTATCTTTGCGCCAAATCTCTTGGCTACAAATCAGTAGATATACAACGATCCTCAACCAACAAAAGCACCCCCCAATCCGCGGCCTATCCTTTCCCGCCAAGAATTTGTTTTGCCGAAACCAAATGCTTTTCCTATATCAAGGAATGGAGCTATAAAGACATTTGTAAGTACCTCTCATATATCGACTCCTGTTCATGACCCATTTTTTTCAAGGTCTTTCATATGTTCTGTGAAAGTTGTCTTGTTTTCAAAATACGTATCAAATTGGTTCTGCATATTAGAGAGATCCTCTTTAGTGAAGGTGTTGTTTTGTAATTTCTGTTGATATATATCCACATCTCATTTCAGCTCGATCATTAATTCATCGAATTCCATCTCTTTCATATATCTCTCGGCAAGCTCATTATTCCCATCAAAGAGTTCTGTGATAAGATGTGTGTATGCTCAGAAAAATCCCATCTCTTGCTCTCCTCAAAACATATTATTCTCTATATATTTACATGAATCAATAAGATCCTCCTTTGAAGAATTTTCAAGCGAGCCATCAACAAAATCTGTTTCAGCTCTCGTGAATACTGATTCTCCATCATCATCTATATCATAGCATTCTTCTTTTTCTTCCTGTATTTTGTCTCTTATCTCTTTTGTATCTTTAGATATTTCATCTCTCTCTATCTTATATTTTTCCATAAGTTTAGGCATATCTACCAGTTTTACATTTTCCAATTGTTTGTTGCACCATACCTCGTCTTTACGGAACTTTTCTATCAATTCCTCCTGATCTGTATTTGGATCCTTGTCAATATTCTCAGGTCACATCACTTTCTCTTTTGCCTTTCTATCAAGTAAAAGTTCTCTCTTGTTAGTGATATACGAAAGTACGTTCATATACTCCTTATAAAAATTTGATAATATTTTTTCACGTTCTTCCGGAGTTCATCCTTTGAGCCATTCTTTCAATGTTTCTGCAGGTTCAGAGACAAATTTTGCTCATAATGGTTGAAATGATGCTACACGAGAAAGAAACTTTCACAACGATTTGTATAATAGCCCTTTTGCATTATTTTTCAGACGATCAATGATACCATCGCTTGTCTCGTCTTGGATATAGTCCAAAGTAGCACTTTCATGAAAATGAGCAAGATCTCAAATTTCATTATCTAGATCATGCAATAATGCTCATTTTTGATTATTATCTTCATCTTCCTTTTCCGAAAAATTCACATTAGCTGATCAACTAAACGTATCAATCTCCTTGGATAAATTATAATACTCTTGCTTTTTGTCTTGAGGAAGATCCTCAAAATCTGACTCAAAATCCGTATCCGATTCTTCTTTATCTTCCTTTTTGGAAAAGATTCCATTGAATCGATTTTTTATCTTATCTCTATTTTTCCATACCATCACTCAACCAAATATTCATCACCCCCAAAGAAGTATTCTTTTCCATAATGATTTTTTTTCTTTCTTCTCCTGCTTCTGTTCTGATTCTTTCTCTTTATTTCTACCAAATAATTTTTTTAATCAACTGACCGCTAAAGCAACTATTCCTATTCCTCATACTACACGTACAATATTTGATCATGTGTTTGTTTTCCATTCTTCTTTGCTTGTGACTGCATTCCATTGTTTCTGTACCCAGTTTCTCCCTTTTTTCTCTTCTTTTTTCTCATCTTTTTCTTCCTCTTTTTCTTCTTTCTCATCTGCTTGATCTCATTTCTCAGGTAATGCGACAGATGATTTGAGCACAATAAGATCCTCATGGGAACTTTCTAATGTCAGAAGCATAGATTCAAGCTTCTTTGATTCTTCTAGAGAAATATCGTCGGTGAATCATTTGAGCGCTTCAAGCTTTTTTTTTATTTTTTCTTTGGTAATGCTGACATTTTTTTCCAATGTTTCTGTTTTCGTTTGTTTGATAGTTTCATCTGTTTCATTCTTGAGCGCTTCCAAATCGTTTTTCACTTGATTCACTTCAGTCTGCAATATCTCCACGCTATTTCCTCTTTCTGTCATGTATATCTAATCTACAATGTAAAAGGCATACTATAATACAGCAATAGTATACCCAGAAACCCTTTTTTTTACAAAAAAAAGCCCCCTAAACAGCTAGGAAGGCTTGACTTCTTGTTTTAAATGATATGGTTAACTTATTTGATCCAAAACCTCGAAGAAACGTGCTATATCCTGCTCATCATTGTAGACATATCCACTCATTCTACACGTACCTGGTTTTTTGAAATGCTTGTGAAGCGGATATGCGCAGTGACCACCACAGCGAATTGCGATATTTTGGTCTGAAAATGTTTCGCCGATATTGTTGAAATTGGTATTGTTGGCAAGGAGGAAAGAAAAAACAGCGACCCTATCGGAATTTAGGGGTCAGAGAATTTCTATTTTGTCTTGGCGTTTTTTGAATCCTTCCAGACACAACTTCACTAGTTTCTGTTCATGTTCCCGGATTTTTTTCATTCATCAGATGGATGTGATATATTCGATCGCTTTTGTCAGACTGACCGCTCAAATAATATTCGGTGTTCCTGCCTCAAATTTATCGGAATTGGTCGCTAAGGTATGTCATGTAATATCAACATCTTCGATTGTTCCTCCTCCACGAATCATAGGGACGAGTTTTTTTATCCGTTCTTTTTTTACATATATTGCTCAGATTCCTGTGTAGGCCATCATCTTGTGTCACGTGAATACCAGACAATCACAGCCAATATCCTGCACATTTACTGGGAAATTTGGGACTGATTGTGAACCGTCCACGAGAAAAAAGGTATCATCACGAAGTTTGGATTTGATTTTTTTGACGTCGTAAATTTTTCCGGTGACGTTGGAAACATGAGCCACGGAAACAACTTTCACCTTGTCCGTATATTTTTTATCGAAATCATTTCGATCGATTTCATACTGATCATCGATGGTGAAAAATTCTATAGTGAATCATTTTCTTTCAGCAAGAATTTGTCGAGGAAGAATATTTGCATGATGCTCTCGAATTCAAAGGAGAACTACATCTCAAGCTTTTATGACATCTGAAATAACGAGTGATTGAGCAATCAAGTTTATCGCGTAGGTAGAGTTATAGCTGTAGATAATTTCACTCGCTTTGCAGTTGAGCAATTCACCGACAAGTTCTTTGGAATGATGATATGCCTCTTCGGATTTTTCAGAAAGTGAATACAATCCTCTATGGATATTCGCATACGATGAAGTGACAAATTCCGAGACACCCTCAATGACATATAGCGGTTTCTGCGTCGAAGCGGCGTTATCGAGAAATACCAGTCCAGGATTATTATCGAAAATAGGGAAATCGTTTTTGATCATGAGTGATGAATAATATGTAAATTAATATTCTATCTTATCTTGTTTCTCCGTCCATGCCTTGAACACTTCCAACGCTTCATCATGCAGCAATTGCTGTACGGGGACACTTCTCTGAGTAAATTCCTTTTTGATATCTTCTCGAAACGCGCTATCGTCGAATCCGATATTTGCCGCATCATGTTGTGTATTTCCATAATACATCTTAGCTATTCTTGCTCGTGACATCGCTCCGTAACACATCGGACATGGCTCGCATGAGGTATAAATTTCACAACCAGACAAATCAAATGTTCATAAATTTTTACATGCGTCGCGGATAGCAACCACCTCACCGTGAGCGGTAGGATCATTACTTGAAGTTACTTGATTCCAGCCTCTGCCTACGATCTTTCCGTCTTTGACGATAACTGCTCCGAAGGGTCATCCGGCATTTTTTTGCATATTCTCTAGCGATAACTTGATCGCCTCTCTCATAAATTCTTCTTGTACCATAGTCAAAAGTCTTAAAGTCTAAAGTCTATAACGTCAGCCTTATGACGTTGTATTGAGGTAAGTTATAAATTTTGATGTCATTTTTGATATTTCCAAACAAAGAGCAATAATTTCTTTGAACACTTCTCCTGATATATATTTTTGATCATATGCAACGTATAATTGAGCCCTAATTTCTGCACAGGATCATTTAGCCATATAGAGAAACTGCTTAAATTGTCTGTATTTCTTTCAAATCATTCTGCGATATTACTCACTATCGATACAGCAGCTCTTCTTAATTGATCCCTTAATCACCGATCCTTGTCGAATTCTTTTGAACGGGTAATATCATACATTTTATTCGTCAATTCTCTTCATTTCTGCCATGCTTGTATATCCTCGAATGTTTCTATTTTCATTACGACATATTAAGAAGATAAATGACTTTACAAGACCTTACAGACCTTCGACTTTATAGACCATTTAAAATTTCCTTACTATCACCCTATCTTTTTCCAAACTTCAGAGGTCGATTTCGTACAAAGCATTGAAGTCCTTGTAGTATTTTTTGAGTAATTGGTAATTTCTAATCTGATTGGGGATGTCTCAGAGATTGTTGATATAATATTTTCTTCCCTCCAAGTAAACGATAGATCTCTCTCCTCAAGCCAGATATTCTATATGATGAAGTCCAGGAAAGCCTTGATACAAGAGCTCTATCTGTTGCACCAAGCCGGTTCCCGGCAATCTATAAAACAATCAGGACATAACACTCATACCACTCAGATATTCTGGCATATCCAGTATTTTTATATTATTACTCATTTTGTTTCATGAATACAATGGCAACAAAGTGTTGTCGACCAATGCTCGTCTCATATCTTGGTTTCTAATCACCATATCGATAGGCCTAAACGTCAGTTTGACAAAGACGGTATTGGACGAACGATAATCGATTGCCACATTGGTAATCATGGGATATCTTGCTTGAATATCTTCCAGTATCCTAGAATCATACATCTTGATGATATAATAATTTTCACCTCTGATCCAATTTGTGATACGTCTATACATATACGGTTCGTCATATCGAGCAACATCTCACGAATCATATATCACCCTTTTGATTGTATACTGATGATTGAATAGAGAGTTTTTGAGTAACAAGAAACTTCAGTAAATAAGTGCGAAAACTATAAATATGATCCAAACTATTTTTATAGAAAAAAAATGAAATCAGACTTTCACTTTCTTTTTGTCTGACTCTATCGGGGTATAGGTTCTCTTTATTTTCTTGACCGGTCTAGGGACAACAAACTTTATCATCTGGCTATAAAACTATAAATTGTATTTCCGACATAGGATTGGATTATTTTCAAGGACGGATTTCATTTTGTATTGCTTCATATCGCTTCATGTTCGCCTATAGGCGAACGCCACATATCGTTACAGTTTGTAGTAATATTATAACAATCTGAAGCGACCTGGAGCAATCTGAAACAATCTGAAACTAAGTTTTATTGTATAAAAAACATGTAGTACAATATGTACGTCAACACAGAACCGACAACTATTCCTCATGCAACCTCCCGTGGTGTATGTCCCAATCTTTCTTTGAGTGGTAGTTTCTCTTTTTTTTGTAATATCGATTCAAGATCAGATCTAAGCGTATTGATATACTGTGCATGTTGTCCTGTCTCATATCTCAAGTTCATGGCATCGTACGCGAAGAGCACGCTGAACGCGAATGCGACCGCAAAAAACACGCTATCGAAACCATATTGCAATCGTACCAACATAGTTACGCTGCTCGCCAATCCGCTATGAAAAGAGGGAAATCCTCCGGAAGCGAAGATGTGTCCGGTATAAATGCGCTTATATCTGATGATATCAATAATGACTTTTGTCACTTGGATGATACAACCGACGATAATCACCAAAAAGATAGGATACATATGAAATCCGTTACCTATAAGGTTCTTTATCCCAGCAATTGCGTACTCTATCATCAAAAATATGGGCTCGAACTAAAGCTACTATAGTATGTAGCGAAAAACAGGTGAAATTCAATTACAAAAACAACAAAAAAACTGCCACAGATTGTCACATATTGCTACAGATAGACACAGATCGTAGTAATTCCTATATGTGACGTCCGCCTAGGCGGACTTGTGGCAATATGCAGCGCGAGTGAAACGAGCTTGTGGTCATTACGTATTGAATTAGCTTGCCAAAATGATAAAAATTTACTGTTTGTTTCATTAGTATACTGATATATGCAGCTTTTCGTGACCGACTATCAAAAAAAGGACAATACGGTGATTATCAATAATCTGGAGCTTTTGTCGCAGATCAGGAAAGTCCTCAGAGCAAGTATAGGAGATATCATCTGGATCCAAAGTCCCAAGCATGAATTAAAAAAAACAAGATATGAGCTCCGTATAGAGGTACGGGACAATCAAACATTGGAATGAACCATTCTCTCTGAACAACTTCACGAATCGACTCCAGAACAAACGAAAATGATTGTTGCGATGCCGAACAAATGGGAAAAAGCCGAACTCATCGTCCAAAAACTAACTGAAATAGGAATCAATACAATCATATTTTGGCCAAGCGAAAGATCAGTCATCAAAGAATGGAATAGTAAAAAAGAGGAAAGAATTCAAAAAATCATCAAAGAAGCCGTTGAACAATCACGAGGACGAACCATTCCAGAACTCCATTTCACTACCGATATAACAAAATATCTCCAAGACAGCGAATTGATTATTTTTGACAGAAATATTAAGGATGAAGAATTAAGGATTAAGAATTGAACATCTAAAGTCCAAAGACTAAAGTCTAAAGTCTGAATAGTCGGTCCTGAATGATGACTTACTCTTAGAGATTATAAGCAATTCGAATCACATAAGCCAAAAATAATACATCTATGAGAAACGGTTTTGAGGATGGAAACAGCAGCCATCATCGGATGACGACTACTCAAAAACAATTAAATTAGCTACATATTGATTCAAGGTCCGCCTAAACGGACCGCCACATATCGCCACAGATTGTTGTAAAATTACTACAATCTGAAACGATCTGAAACCAACACCAATATTATTTATATACTAGTTCTTATAATGTTAAAATCACTGATAAAAAAAATCACGTTCTATGATAAATTATATTTCTTGCTCAAAGATAGTTTTCTCTATCAAGTACGGAAGAAGTTCAATGGTCAGCTCGCGAATACTATCTATGGCTACCCTTCTAGAAATTTTTTCGTTATCGGCGTCACGGGAACAAATGGGAAAACAACAACGGTAAATCTCATCCATAGGATATTGAACGACCATGTAGCGAAGACCGTTATGGTCAGCACCGCGAACATCAAAATAGGAAATCAGGATCTCCAAAACAATAAAAAAATGACCTCACTCGATGTCTATGACTTACAATCTATACTCGCAACAGCCAAAGATTCGTGATGTAAGATAGCAGTTCTCGAAGCATCTTCTCATGGATTGAATCAGTATAGATTTGAATGAGTCGAATTCGATTTTGCCGTACTAACGAATATCACTCACGATCACTTGGATTTTCATGGAACTATGGAACGCTATACCAAAGCCAAAGAGAAGCTGTTTAGATATGTTTTGGAAAATAAAAAACAGAATAAATATGCCGCCTTTCCTGCGGATGATAAGATAGGAAGAAAACGATACGACGATATGCCATTCGACAAAAAATTGAGTTATAGTATCGTCTGATCATCCAATCTCAAAGCAGAAAATATCAACATATCACTAACTTGAACAACCTTTTCATTTACCTATCTCGGCAAATCATATGATGTCGTGACGAAATTAGTTGGCGACTTCAATGTCTACAACATCTTGTCTGCACTCAGTGTCGTCCTCCAAATAGGCGTACCTATCCAGCAAGCAATCCAATCTATAAGCACATTTGAAACGGTCAGTGGAAGGATGGAAACTATCCAAGCGAAATGAGCACATTACTTCGTCGACTTCGCGCATACACCAGATGCACTGGAAAAAACATTGGACTATCTCAGCAAAATAAAATGAACCGGAAAACTTATAACTGTCTTCTGAGCACCCGGGTGCAGAGACAAAACCAAGAGACCAATCATGGGAGAAATAGCAGATACCTACAGTGATATTCTGATTGCGACTGACGATGATCCCAATACCGAAAACAGACTCGAGATTCTCGAACAATTGACGATGAACGTAAAAAAAATTCAGGGAAAAGATTTTTTCACCATTCCGGAAAGGACATTGGCGATCAGATTTGCATGCGAATTAGCCCAACCAGGCGATGTGGTCATGTTCGCCGGCAAAGGTCATGAGACCATGCAATTCACAAACTTCGGCAAGAGACCGCGAAATGATAAGGAAGAGATCAAGAAAAATTTATGAATGTAACATAACTAAAATATATTCCTCCTTTACTGGAAGGAGGTGCCGAAGGCGGAGGATTTTCGTGACAGCATAAGTAAAATCTCCCATCCCTAAATACGGATACCCCTGCCTACCGCAGGCAGGTCCCTCTTTCAAATAAAGAGGGTATTTTACTTGGGTAATGGTTCATGAAAAAAAATTTTAGCATAAAACTCACGAAGCCGATTGTCGGAAAGCGATTCGGTGCGTTTCAGAGTATCATGAAATGATCAGGAATAGAAAAAGTCGATATGAGAAAATATTCCGCCGGCGATAGTGCGTCACAGATCAATCGGAAACTTTCAGCAAAATACCAAGAACTCTACACGAATATTTTCCAGCAAGAAAAATCACTTACGCTGGATCTTTTTTTGGATATCAACTACAATCGGAGAGGTGGTGAGTATCCAAATCGGAAGCAGGTTCTCGCATATTCCGAAGATATCATCTCCTACTGCCAGCATCAACAAATTGGCATCAGATTTTTCCGACCCAAAACGACATTCTGGTGATCTTCGAAATTGGAAGATAAAGTGATGAAAAAAAATACGCAAGAAATATTTACCACTCTGCACGATATTCTTTCGTGAGTAAAAAAGACGAAAAAATTCTATCAGAGTCTTCTACAGAAATTTCTGGAAGAAGCAGCGAAAGAGAAATGAAAAAGAGCAATAGTTATTTTCTCGGACTTTCTGGCGATGGATGCTGAAGCAAAGAAGCTGCTTCACTACCTCAAAAAACAGCACATCCTCTTTCTGTTTCAATTACCCATCGACCCCGAACAAGGACAGAATTATAGTAAATTTTTTCTTAAGTTCGACCACCAAAAAAACAAGTGAAACGAAGATTTTTTGGATACGAGAACAATACTGGCAACTTGAGGAATTGAAAGCACAAATACAATGAAGTGATTTCAAAATTCGAAAGCAGTCGGTGTGAAAAAAAATACCGCTCCAGCTAAAAAGCCGAGCGGAGAAATAGAATTATTACAAGTGGATTAAGCATTATTTTATTTGCTTTCCAAATTATGAGAGCGTATCAAACGATATTTTTTGATTTCGATGGTGTCCTCTGTAAGGACCGTTTTTTTACTACCTTAAAGGAAACACACCCTGAAGTCTATAATTTCATACAAGAACATATATTCTGAAAAAGAAATGATATCTGCAATACATGGATGAAAAATGAAATGACTATGTATGATATACATAGATATATTAGTAAACAAACTGGCATTGAGTATGAAACACTTCTCATGCTCTTTGAAAAAAGCGTCAAAAATATGCAGATAAACAAAGATCTTATAACCATTGCTCTGCAGTTAAAACAACAGTGAAAAAATATTGCTATAGTCACAAACAATATGGACGTTTTTACCACTATAAGCATTTCACATCATAAACTTGATGAAATTTTTCCTCACATCATTAATTCTTCCGATTACGGAATTCTCAAACATGAACAGGAGTGAAAACTATTTGATATCGCTATGAGCAAAACATGAACTACCGATTATACAAAAACATTATTAATAGATGACTCTGCAAATGCTCGTGCAGTCTTCGAACAAAAATGAGGGCATACATTCCCTTATACTGATTTTGTAACATTCAAAAAATGGGCAAATATACATCTTCTATAAAAAATACCGCTCCAGCTAAAAAGCCGAGCGGAGAAATTGAATTGTTACGGGTGGATTAAGATTTTATGCTCTGGCGTAAGACATCTCTCTTATCTAGATATAATGCCAGAAGTTCTCACAATTCCATGAGCGTCTTTTTTTTTAGATTTTCCAAAACAATCTCGTCGATATTTATGATATATGCCATGATATCATATAAATCCGCTTTAGCAAGATCATGATTTCGCTCTACTCAGCAGACGAATCTAAAACAAGAGCCTTTTTTTAGAAGGCATCATATTTCTTCATTATTTTCCAACTGATCTATTTTTTCTATTATCTCAATTTCTTTTTGTTTAATTTTTTCTTCTACAATACTATGTTCCATGTGTAGATAGATAAAAATTAAAAATTATTTATTGTCTTTTAATCCTCTCTCTAAAATCAACATTGCGCTGACTGTATCGGTAGCGGCGTTTTTTTTGAAGTTGGAAACAATATCGCCGGATTGTACGGTTGTGTAATCCTCCTCTACAAGCTGAATCTCTATCTCTCTATGTTCAATAATATATCACAGACTCTTCATAAACGTTTGGATTTTTTCTTGGATATCTTTTTGCTTCGCTGGTCGTCATAACATGATTTTACTGACATTGTGCTTCTCTATGAGACCGGCGATGTTGAAATACATCATCTTATCGTTCAAAATGTAGCCGATAGGAAAAACTACTTCGCTGCCTGGCAATGCATACGCGAGTCAGATATACTTCGTCCCTCGATCGATACCGAGGATAGCTTTGATTTTGCGGTGATTTGTTTGCATAATTATATAACTGAATGATTAAAAGATTAAAATATTGCGGATTTCAAATTGCGAATTGTTGTATAGCTATTATCTCACCCCATGCCTCGGCGTCATTCCCGCGAAAGCGGGAATCCATCTTGCTCCATAGCTAACTTGCCTGCGGCAGGCAGGTTGGATTCCCGATCAGGTCGGGAATGACGCTAAAACGGGGGTGAGTTTTTTTAATTCATGGTTGGTTCAATCATATATTGTGGTTCTACGGTTGTCGTCAATGGAATACGAAGATTCATAAGTTCTATCTCATGAGCAGCGTTTTTGTAGTGAAGATATAAGGTATTGTTACTCATCGAAAAGGAGACCATCTGTTCATCGTTCTCCCGATAGCGATCATGGACGAAATCGAGGAAGATGTTGTCAGAATATTCTATCTCTTCAAGGGTTATCTGTTCCTGTTTCTTTTCTTGGAAATCATATTTCCAGACATTATGCTTCTGTCAGATATAGATGATACCATATCTCGGAAGTCGTCATTGCTGATACGCGTACGTATAGAGGTCAATTTTTGTTATCGATGCTAAGGGAATGAAAGTACCAGTATCATGTTCCAATAAGGCATTCATCGTGTTGAGTGTCAACGTTCCTACTCTAAGATTGGTAAATCACCCAGGTCCATTGAGAAGAAAAACAGTCTCCACAGGGTGGCTTTGTGTATATTCTAGAAGCTTCGGTCAGAGGGTATTCTCTATCCCGTTGCGTTCGAGGAATTGCTCACTCTGATCATCAAGCAGATGGGTATGGTCGCTAGAAATGTTTACAAATAGCATAAACTGATTGATTAAATAAAATTTGCCTCAGATCGCTACAGATCGCCCCAGACCTGCCTGTAGCAGACAGGTTGACTCAGGTTGTTGCTAAATCGTTACAATCTGGAACGATATGCGGCTACATGAGTCTATATGAAGCTATATTTCGTTCAATCCTGCAGAATTCGGAAAGTTATCCGTCAAATGGTAACATGTTATATACAATTTTACGGAAATTGCAAGGTAACTACAAGAGAAAGCGCGCGTTTATTTGGTCTTTTGGTCTTTTGCGAGTATACTTTACTATATAATGCAAATGCCACGAATTTATCATATATAGCTATAGCTTATGAGTCGATTAAGATCACATATAGTCAAGAAAGTGCTCGGCGCACTGATCATCGTTGGATGTTCAGGTGTTTTCCTAAATGGATATGTCGGGGTAAATGAAGCTCATGCAGTCGGACAAGGAGAAATTGCTGCAGAAAGCACAAGTACGGACACCGGGATCAATGACGCTATGGGACTGCGAGAAATTCTCAATGTGGTGCTTAAACTCATCTATCTCCTCCTCTGGCCACTCTTGGTTGTAGCAGGACTTTCTCTGGACAATACCCTTGTCTATGCCTCTATTTTCCATCTGGATGCTCCGCTTCGGAAATTCCGGAATATGATGAAAAATTTTGCGAATTTTACTTTATGATTCATGGTACTCTTTGCTATCATCAAAAGCATCCTTTCCGGTAGTGGTGGATGATCAGTCAAAGACGAAAAAACCCCTTTGGGTATCATAAAAAAAACATTGATAGCAGGTATTCTCATCCAAGCGAGTCGATTCCTGATGGCAGCATTGGTGGATATCTCTACGATAGCGACCTACGCCGTAGGAGGACTGCCACTCAGCGTCCTCAAAAATACCGAAATTGGTAATCAAAAAATATTAGCAGTACATAGCCAGATGGATCTTGATAAATTCAGCGCTTTCAATGAAAGGAATGAGGGATTCAAAGTCCGATATTCTACGACATACAAAGAGAAACCGATGGATATATCGCCATGCCTGGTAAAAGATCATTATATCATAGGAAGAGAATTTGGTGATGCACAATTTAAACATACAGATGAATTTTTAGGAACGGAATATGAATGATTGGAGGTGTGTGTAGTATTCACCAATCAATTGGCAATGTGGAAAGAAGATGAATTCATGGAAGCAATCTTATCTGAATGATACCGATGAAATGTAGCTACACCAGCCACGAAACCGACCTATGATACGGATATATGATACAAATCTTATATAAAAAATCTCACCGATACCAGTTGACGACAATATTTGGATATAGTCCAAAAATATGCTATCAATCTCAGTTCCTGATCAAAGGCAGGGGGAATAAAGACATGAAGCAATTTCTTCAATGACACAACATCGATCACTATGTCTGAACTTATCAGCAAATCCAAAGGATTTGTAGGTCCTCTGGTGACCATGTATTCTTCATTGCTCAATTTTGCACAGCTTACGGATACACAAACTACGACGCTTGGTGAAACATCAGGGATTTTTCTCATAAAATCATTAGTAGCTATCGCACTCTTTTTCCCATTACTTGCGCTTGCAGTTGTTTTGGTTGCGAGAATAGGACTGCTCCGGCTCTATATCGCTGGATCACCATTTCTTATCATAAAAGCCGTCTTTGACAAACTTATCCCAAAAGATGCATTAGGAAATCTGGATAAGCATCTCGATATCGGCAATGTTATGAAATTGGTCTTTGCCCCAGTCATCACCGTCGCAGCATTGAGCATATCACTGATTTTTATGACTGCACTCATCAATGGATTCAAGTCTGACAACAACCAACAAATATCCAGTGATATAGCAGAAAATCTTAGCATCACACCTATCGAGACCACCCCAGGCAGCCAAAAGTTTAGGATCGCCAATACCCAAGAAGTTGAATTCAAAAACTTCGATCGATGAGGATCGCTTGATTGGTTTTCACGGCTTGTGGTAAACTTTTTTGCTATAGGTATCTTGTGGACCATACTCTTTGCAGCTATCAAAGCCAATGAACTCGGAAAGAAAATCGGTGGCGGTATCCAGGACTTCGGTGCGAATGTCTTCCAGACGCTTCCTGTCATCCCATTGAACAAAGGAGAACAAAGGGTTGGTGTCGGTAGTATGCTGACACAACTTCCCAAAGCTCCTCAGAGACGAGTACAAGAAAGAGAAAGTGACCAAAGAAGCAAAGTCCAAAACTTTATTGAAGGAAGTGGAGAAACCCGCATCATCACTACAGAAGAAGCCAACAAGATTATCACTTCAAACGCTACTCAAGAAAGCATCACTCAATGAATACAAAGTCTTGGGGTGAAATCAGGACTGGTGGATGAATCGATCAACGCCAGCACAGAAAGTCTTGCAACGGCTATAAATGCTATTGTTGACACAACAACAAAAAACAATCTTGCATCATATGTCTCTGCGGCATCATCAGGGAAACTCTCTGCAGATTGGCTCAAAGACAGGAACAAATCCAAACTAGATACCTATATCACCAACTGAAACCCAGCCAGCCAACAAGACATTGCAGCTTTATTCAACAATGCTGGAGAGCCAAATCTAACTACTATAAAAAATTACTTTGATGTTTCTGGCAACACATATACAACAAATATAGGTGCACAGACATATACGGTAACAAAGACTAATGATACGTATACAGTTGCTCCTAGCAGCACTCCATAAAACCATTAGCTCACGGTAGCTCCTTTATATCCACTTCATCTTAATATCTCCCCTATGAACAGTAAGAAACTTATTAGAACGGTATTTCATCCCACGACGATAAAGGTTGTTGCTGTTTTCCTTATTGTCTCATATTTTTTTATTCTGCCTACCCATGCAGCTACCACCAACACTAGTCTAGAAAATTTCAAAGGATTTCTCAGTAACATCCTTGGAGTCTGTTCTCGATTGTGGATTATCCTCTCTATCCTTGCAGGAAAACTGATGACCAACGACCGAGTATACGGCTCTATTCTCCATATGGATATCTACCTCCGAAAAATATGGAATATCATGAAAAATTTTGCAAATTTTACCTTGGTAGGAATCGTACTCCGAAATATCGTCAGCAATCTTGTAGGGAAAAAAGGTATGGATATCAAAGATCTGATAACCAAAACACTCATCGCTGGAGTGCTTATCCAAGCAAGCTGGTTTCTTGTGGGTGCATTGGTGGATGTTTCTACGATAGCGACCTCAGCAGTCGGAGCTTTTCCGGCAAGTTTTCTCAAAACAGACGCCAAACTCCAAAAAAACATACAGGATTCGCTCATCAAGACGCCCAAAAATATTGTCATAGACATGGAAAACATCAACGAGCAGATAGAGACCATAAGTACTGACAATACTATCAATGAAAGCGCACGGAATGAAGTCTTACCTACATACAATTCTGTAAGCTGACCACTTCTCTATCTATGATTCAGTGTATTCAAATTCCAAAACTATATGAACGTAGGATATACACATACTGGCACAGAAATCACGATAGCATTTCTTCTGAGGCTGGTGTTGATTCTGATGTATACTCTATGACTAGCACTGCTTTTTATCGCAAATATTATCAGAGTAGCTTTTCTTTGGATCTTCGTGATAGGAGCTCCGTTGATTATTCTTTCACGGTTGTTCTTCAAGGATGCCGGCCTTTGATGAAGCAGCAGCAAATGAATAGGTAAGTACTTGAAATTTTCCGTCATGGTATCTATGATCTTCAAACCAGTGATATTTGTCGCAGGATTCTGATTTATCATCATCCTCGTGGCAAGCATGCAAAATATCATGCAATGAAGCATCCCCTCATCATTTAATGGGGTAGATATCTCCGTATCTGATTGAGCATCTACCTTGGCAGTAGCATGAATCAGCAGCATAGAAGTCAAAGAAAATGGTGTTCTTGGAGAGGATGTGACAGCAATCAATGATATAAAAGATATCTGACAGAGTATTTTCGTCAATCTAATCATCTTCTTTTTGACGATATTCCTTGTATGGCAATTCATCAAGATATCGCTCACCACAGGAGAATGACCGATACAAAACGTCATGAAACCGCTGACCAAATTCATCGAAGATACCTTCAAAACACTTCCGATTCTTCCTCTAGGAAAGGGTGCATCTCTCTCTTCTGCTTCCCAATTTTTTGAATCAAGCAGGAAGAAAACATTTGAATGAATGTGAATCAATACCAAAGGACAGTTTTGAGAATTGGATGAAAACTGAAGAAATTTTGCCACTCATGAAGAACAATTCACTGATTTCCTTAACGACAAGATGGGTCTTCAAAAATGACGAAAAGATTCTGACCGAAAAGAATTGAATACGATAGCCAAGCGTGGTGATGCAGAAGCATTCTTTACAAAGACAAGAGAGTTGGCGAACCAGAGAGATTGAGGATTGAATATCACGAATGAGTCTTGGAATACTGCCTTCCTTACACTTATGAAAAAAAGAGAATGGAATGGGCTTCCTAAAGTTGAAGGAAACGAAACTGCAGATCAGTATTTCACTAGACTTACTTCTGCTGAAAAGATAAAAACACTGTATACTGCACTCTGAGGACAAACAGCTGCTCCAAACTTCAGCACTCCTACAACGTACGAGGAACTCAAAAATATCACCTTCTATCCTAACAGTCAAAAGTAACTATGCTACTATAGCTCCATTATAACCAGATCCTGTCCTATCGGTAATAAAAAAAATTTAATGAGGAGAGGTATATTGTATATCACGTATGTCATATTTAAGAGTATATTTCTCCTTGAAACAGAAACAGATATTTGAGACACAACTCTGCAGTATTTGCAGGGTGATGTCGAAAACATCTCACGATAAATAGTATATTTCTCCTTGAAACAGAGTGAGATATTTGAGACACATAAAAACTCGAACCATTGTAGATTACCAACCAAATACATTCGAAATATAATGAGAATTTATTGAGTTGGTAACTATATATGTTTCAATCAAAAACATAAAGAATGTTTTTGAAGGAACATATAAGAGTTTTTTGATGTCGAAAACATCTCATCAAAGCAACATATTTATCATTGAAATTAGATGAGATAAATCTACATTGAAAGTTGAACTATTTTGTAGAATCCCGCTTCAGCGGTTTTGGATTTATCTTTTCCTTTTTTATGATGAGAAAACTTATCTTTTCCTTTGTGTGTATCGGATTTTTTTTCGGTGTATCACTGGCTTATCAACCAACTACTCAAGATGTCACCGCAATTACTTCCCTCAAAAACCAACTTAATACCATTAGTTCTGGTGACCTTCAGATCAAATGAGATTTTTATATTCAACTCAAAAACCTCAAGGAGCAGTTTTCTTACCATGAAAAGCTCAGTTATTACTTGGATACCATAGCTGCATACCTCATTACCGATATCAACACGAAGAAGACTGAAGCTAAGGTAATATCCAAATCATTCAAGCAAAACTTCGTCAATCAATATAGCGGCGTCAGTAAGGAAATCACGGCAGCAGATACCTGTACCGGACGATACAATACTATAGACAGTATTAGCTTCGCAAACAATTTCCCTACAGCGCTCACTATCGCAACGCGATATAGAGAGACGAATTGTGGGTATTATCTGCCAGCTAATGGTGACGGACCATTCCAAATCCTAAGTAAGGACTACGGAACGGGTACTATCACTGAAGCGAAATTTTTGAACGCTATCCAGGACTTCATAGAGTTCTCCCAAGCAAAACATCTCCAATACAAATCCAAGCTCTGAATCTCATTGACCTATACTGGCTTCGATATGACCTGACTTGTAAACCATGCAGGACTCTACAACGGCGGAATTATTTCAGGAAATGTTGTCACACCTATCAATCCGAATTATCTGTATGATGGATACACCCAAGAATACAGTGGAGCTACCAGATACGGACTGATTCCAAAATTCGTAAAAGTATTGGATCGAGAATTGAAGAACACATATTAATTTTGAATTTGAAATTTTAAATTTTGAATTTAAAAAAATGATAACGTATGATAAACTCGTTAGAGACAATATTATAGAAAAGATAGAAAACAGCTGAGGAACAGCTAAGCATCATAGAGCGAGTGATGAAGAATTTGAGATAAAGCTCAAAGAGAAACTCGTCGAAGAATCTAAGGAACTTACCGAAGCGAAAACTGTCGATGAAATAAAAAACGAACTTGCTGACGTACTCAAAGTCACTCAAGAGATAAAGAAACTCTATAACATCAGCGAAGAAGAAATTATAGAGCTCATACAAAAAAAAGATGAAAAAGCTGGCTGATTCGACAAAAAAATTATCCTCGACGAAGCATCAGAATATTAAGCATACATAGGAAATATGAAGAATAAAACATAATTGTAGGGGACGTTCGCGAACGTCCCTTACGACAATGATTATTATTTTAAATTGTTAGTTTACATTAATTATGCCCAAGAAAAACGCTGATAAACATATCATACAGAATTTGGAACATCTTGAAACGAAGATTACTTTTCAATGAGTGAAAACACACAATCTAAAAAATATCGATATCGAAATCCCAAAAAACAAGCTGATCACCATCACGGGAGTTTCTGGTTCCGGTAAATCATCTCTCGCATTTGATACCATCTACAAAGAAGGGCAATATAGATATATAGAATCTCTTTCAAGCTATTTGAGACAATTTTTCAATTTGTGAGAAAGACCAGATATCGACCACTGCAGCGGGCTCTCTCCTGCCATCGCCATCGAACAGAACAAAAAAGGAGGAAACTCAAGAAGTTCCGTTTGAACCTTGACGGAAATCGATGATTATCTGAGATTATTGTATGCCAAACTCGGAGATAGTTATTGTTACAACTGCGGAAAAGAGATCAAACCACAGACTATTGAACAAGTCATGAAAGAAATAGAATCCAGTTATATCGGTCAGAAAATATACCTTTTACAAGAATCAGGACATTTCGAAAAGAAAGAAGATTTGATGGAATTTGTGAAAAAAAATAGAAATAAGGTCGAAAAATGAAAAGGATTTACCCGTTACTTGATAGTATCTGACAAATCTGAGAAAGAATCTGAAACATCTGATACATCTTCTATTAAAAAAATATCTAAAAAGAATTCATCAGATTCTTCAGATTTGAGTCCGATAGAGTATTTCTACCTCGAGACGCCAAACATCCCGTCTGAATATTTTCCGATACATATCTATGGAATCTATGATAGGGTAACCGTAGAAGAAACTAAATTGTGAAGACTAAAAGAAGATATCATTAAGATACTGGGCGAGTTCAAAAAATTCGGAATCTATATGACTGAAAATACCAGATGATGAAAACAGAAGATTTCCGATGATAAAAAAACCAAGAAGACATCAACATCTATCATCTGAAATCATCAGATAGTATCTTCTGAAATCATCCGTTGGTTCACTGACAAAATGTATTGTGCGGATTGTAATATCACCTATCCGGAATTTACACCACAGCATTTTTCACCCAACAGACAGGAATGAGCATGTACACTCTGTCATGGAATCGGAGAGATTTTGCAGATAGATTTTGATAAGATACTCGATCCGTTCAGTCCGTATATGAAAGCTATCTTGCCATGGAGAGATTCTAATCTCGGGCAATCACTGCTTTTGAAGTTAGCACAAAAATATAGTATCGATCCAGATAAGTTATGGAAAGATCTACCTGAGCGATTCCAACATGTAATACTTTTTGGTGATGAAGAACTCATCAGAGTTAATTATGGCGGAAAATATATGAGTATGCATTACAAAGGCATCGAAGAGATTGTCAAAGACCAGTATGCAAAAGGGCTTTTGACCGTAGATTTCCAAGCGATGCTCGATATGAGAACTTGTCCTGAATGTAATGGTACAAAACTCAAAAAAGAAAGCTTGAATGTTTTCCTTAGTTTAAAGCCTAAAGCTTGAAGCACAAAGCCATCTAAAACACAGCTTGAAGCTTGAAGCTTGGAGCTTTGAACTAAATTCAATATCGCAAGTCTACAGAGAATGCCATTGAATGAACTCATCACCTTCGTCGATCTCTACAAAGAACATACCACGAAAGATAAAAATCTTGTCGACAGAATCATCAATCCGCTCATCGATAGAGCCAAAACCATCCAAGATCTCGGGTTGTGATATCTCAGTCTCAATAGATGAATAGACACACTTTCCTGATGAGAAATCCAGAGATTGAGATTAGCTAAACAATTATGAAATAAATTAACCTGAATTATTTATGTCCTCGACGAACCAACCATCGGACTCGATATCAGAGAAATCAATAGAGCTATCGTAGCCATCAAAAAACTCAGAGAGATGGGCAACACTATCATCGTTGTAGAACACAATGAAGAATTCATCAAAGCATCTGACCGAGTCGTAGAGATAGGACCAGGCGCTGGAGATTTCGGTGGAAAGCTTATGTTCAACTGAACTTACGATGATTTTCTGAAGTCGAATACCTTGACCGCACAATATATATTAGGGAAGAAAAAGGTGACAGCAAATTTTGAGCACACACCGAGCAACAATTACATCAAGATAAAAAAAGCGTCGAAATACAATCTTCAAGGGGTTGATGTGCAGATCAGACTAGGAACATTCACGATCATTACGTGACCTTCTGGAGCAGGAAAAACGACGCTGATGTATACAACGCTCTTCAGATTTTTGAATGAAAAACAAAAATTCATCCAGAGTTTCATCAGATTGGAACTCCTAAAAAAATGATGGAACCGAACGGATATCCTCTCTGCTCCAATCATGCACAAGGATGATTATGAGCACTATGAAAATATGGCAGTACAAGAGTTCTACAAAGACTTGGCCGTGGACACCATCATCGGCCATGAAGAAATCAAAAATACTATCTATGTAGATCAGACCAGTATCGGAAAAACACCGAGATCATGTCCTGCTACGTTTATCTGAACATTCGACCATATCAGACAACTCTACGCAGGGACGACAGAGAGTAAATATCTCTGATTCAATGCAAGCTACTATAGCTTCAATTCGAATAAATGAGCCTGCCCTGCCTGCGATGGATACGGGTATAAAAAAGTAGAATTGCAATTTTTGCCGGACACCTACATCCCGTGCGAATTGTGTAATGGAAAAAGATATAAAACAGAAATATTATGAATCAAACGAAGAGGGAAAACAATTTCTGAAGTCTTATGAATGTATATCAATGATGCGTTAGCATTCTTTTCTGAGATTGATCACATCCGCGAAGACCTGCAACTCATGGTAGATATAGGACTTTGATATCTGAGAATGTGACAGCCTGCGCATACACTTTCTTGAGGAGAAAGTCAGAGACTGAAACTCGTAAAACATCTATTGAAATCATACAAAGGACATACGATGTATTTCTTGGATGAACCTACCGTAGGTCTCCACTCAGAAGATATTGTCAAACTTATGAGAGTTCTCAAAGAATTTTTGGACAAAGGAGATACTATTCTGATGATTGAACACGACAAGAATATCCTGAAGTTTGCGGATGATATTATCACCCTGGATAACGGAAAAATAATTAAACAATAAATAATTGGGAGTTTTTTGTAGGGTACGGTTTGAAACCGTACCTTACGCTAATACCAACCAATCAAAAAAACTACGCATATTTCAGCGTAGTTGTTTTATATAAGAAAAATCTTGCTACGCGGCGCAGTCCTCACAGACGACAACAGGCGAAAGGTATGTCTGACCGCTCCGATCTATGTCTGCACCATCACTATCCCATATTACTCCGTATACACCATTTTTATTTACTCTCGACAATGTCGCGTGGCCGACGGAATCGACATCGCTCCATCTCTCATTACTTGGATTCCAATACCCGGCCTTTTCTAAGCCAAATAATTGGACAAAATTCCTGCATTTTTCTTCTTCATCCGCTCCTGGAAAGTAACTGATAAACTGTTCAACTTCCGCTTCATCCTTAAGTAATCATGGGATTAATCATTGTTTTTTACACTCATCCTGAGCTGCTTCACCAGTAAAATATGTCACTCAAGCTATTCCTTTTTTTCTGTTTTTATCTTCATATTCTCCTTTGAAAATATCTTTACCATTATGATCTGCAGCAAGAAGTGAGAATTTCTTTTTCATCTTAATCATCTCTATCTTTCCATCAGCGCTTATTCTGATATTTTTTTTCATCTCTTTCTGCATTTTAGGTTTGTCTTTAAGTTTCTTCCAAAGTTCAGCATAACCTTTGTGTTGTGGAAAAGGACAAGCTTTTTCTACAGGAGTCTGTGTAAGCTCTTTTGTATCAAGCAATCACAAGAGATCAAGTACTTGCTGTGCGGTGTTCTTCTTCTGTTCCGCTTTGTTTTTTATGGAATTGAGAAATATGTCTCTCAATGCAGGATCAGCGAGACATTCCTCTATCTCTCTAGGATCTTGTGTCGTCAATTTTAATTCGTCGATTGCTGATGTTAATTTTCTATCGTTTTCATTGAGAAGGATTTTTTCTGTTGCCATGGATAGAGCGGATTAATATAAAAATAATATACTTTTTATACATATTTCATCGCTAAAGTCAACACTATTGTCTTACAAAAAATATTTTCAACATCCCAGGTAGTGTCTATTCTTTCCATAACTTGCAAATTTTCTGAACCCAATTACAATTAGATATTAGTAGAAAATATTAACTAAAAGACAGAAAGACACTCTTTACCTTCCATCTTTTACCTTCTACCTACAATTATGTTAAATAGTAGCGACATCATCAACTACAAAAAAGACGGCTTCGATGGTGACAAATATATCAGACTCCAAAAAGAAAAAATCCTAGACAGGATCGCTAATTTTGGTGGTGGAAGATTGTATCTGGAGATTGGCGGAAAATTTATGTATGACGCACACGCAGCGAGAGTTCTCCCAGGATTCGATCCAGAATCGAAGAAGAAAATATTTGAATCATTGAAGGGTCAGGCTGAAGTCTTATTTTGTGTCAATGCGAACGATATCCTATCCAACAGACAATTGAGCAACCAAAACATAGAGTACAAAGAGTATGTCTATCAAATGGTGAGAAATATCGAGAAGAATATCTGAATCAAACCACATATCGTAGTCAACAATATCGATATCAGCACTATGTTTGATATTATCCTCGAATTCGAAAAAGATTTTCAAAGAAAACAATATAGAGTACGAGAAAGATATAAAATCCAAGGATACCCATACACCACTGATTTCATCCTTAGCGAAGAAGGCTTCGGCAATGACGATCATATCCCCCTGACAAAAAATCTGATCTTGGTGACGGGAGCTGCATCTAGCAGTGGAAAGATGTCTACCTGTCTGGGTCAAATCTACAATGATCATCAAATCGATATCAAATCATGATATGCAAAATATGAGACGTTCCCTGTTTGGAACCTGCCACTCAACCATCCAGTGAATTTGGCTTATGAAGCGGCTACGGTCGATATCGGCGATGGTAATATGCTCGATACCTATCATAAAAAAGCCTACGGACAAGATGCAGTCAATTATAATAGAGATATGGAAGCATTTGAAATCGTTATGAGTATCGCGAAAAAAATCGTGAATCACAAAAATTATATGGTCAAATATCAATCCCCTACTGATATGTGAATCAGCTGCGCTGGCTTCGCTATTACCAACGATGAAATCGTCAGCATCGCTTCGCTCGAAGAGATAACAAGAAGAAAGGGTCGATATCAAGAGCAGATCGATAGGAAAGAAGGTAAGGAAGAACGAGTGAAAAAATGCGATGAGCTCTACGAAAAAGCGAAGAAATATTGCGAAGACAAAAAATACGATATCGATATGAAAATATAACTAACAACGAATAACTAATAGTGAACAACGAATGACTTGTTATATTATTACCTATCGTAAATCGCAATAGGCCATAGAATAACGAATCCAACATTTTTCATTATCAATTAGTAAATAAGGCGCCAGGACTTCCTGAGAAGTCCAACGCCGCTTTTATCTATAGGAATTGTTTTGAAATTCCTATATGGTAAAAAAATCCGTATCCACGGATTTCTTATTACGTATTGACTTTTTCATTTATATCTCTATTATATAGGCGATTTATCTTATTATTACTCATTTCTTATGAAGTCTACATTCAACATTGAAAAAAATCTCATAGATTACGTCTATGAGGGATCATTATTGGAAAAGATTGAAGGCATCAACAAGTATTGATCTAAGGTCAGCGAACTCTTCGCTACATTAAAAGTAAATATCGATAAGAACAAAGAAATACACTACATTCAACTATTATCGGAGATGACGTATCGTTATCAATATCTTTTGGGAGCTATCCAATCCTATGATATCACTTGACTCAGAACTATTGCAGACAACAATCAGCAACAACAACGAAGAAACTCTTCAGAGAAAAATTCTATTACTGATGATATGATCAAGTATCTGATAGAGATTAATATCATAAAAACTATCGACACTACACAGTTGGCACTCATTGAAAAATACTTCCATGATAAATCACACAAAAACCAAGTAAAAGGTCTATCTACTGATTTTACAAGATACAGAGCCATCCAAGGACATATCCTCTCAGATGCCGTCAAACATCTCAGACAAGAAGTCCAATATATTCAAGATGCTCTTCAGGGCAAAACAGGATTAGCTTACCAGAAAGCTTCTGAAATAAAAAATGCTTTGGATGCCTATAAAGGCAAAATACCTTCCACGCTGTACAGAGGGAAATATTCATGAAAAGAAAACACAAGTTTGAAGCCATCTTTTTCAAATGCTAAATTTTTCTGATCTCTTACCACCATCAAAGAAACACTTCCTTCTTTTCCTTACAAGAAGATAAAAGAGATACTTTCTTCGTATGATCAACAGCAAGAATCTATGTATGATATAAGCGAATATACTAATATTGATAGCTTGAAATTCGTTCGTGATACATCATAAAAAAAACAACAAACATGATCTATGGAAAACATATAATCCATCATCACTTATCGTAAGACAAGAAACCAAAATTTCAAAAGAAGTTTATTATCGTATATATCTTCCCTTTGGAACAATATCTTCTATACTTGATTGAAGTATATGGAGCTTGTACCAAAAAAATCCGTATCCACGGATTTTTTGTTTATGATTGTAGGCGTACCTACCTAGGGAGTAATCTTTTAATTAAGTACTTTCTAATCCCACCTTGCGAAACCCTATTTCGTTTCGTTTTTTAACGACTATAGACTATTTCATAGTCGCTTGAGAGCTATGAAGTAGTGGATTGTAGCAACGAAAAAGGAGATTGATAACATCAGATGTTGTCACTTTTTCTGCTCCTATTCCCATGCCTGCGAGTCCATCTATGATAAGATTCACTCTGGTTTCCAGACCGGTCCTTCCTTTGAGGAATTGCCTATATCTCTGAACAACTTTTTCTACGGTATCTTTTGCATTGAGTACATCTAAGAGTTTTCCTCGTCGTGATCTTTTTATCTGTCATTTATCCTGTTCACTTTCATAATACGGCACGATAATATAAAATTCCTTGTTGTAGATCAATCATTGCTGCATATCGATATTTTGTAGAAACCTATAATATGCTTCGCCCTGTCACTTAAGCACAGGATTCTCTATCGGATCTATATTGTTTTTGATATAGGTAAGGTAATTGGAAAGATCCAAAAAAGTATTGCGGATAAGTATCTGAATAGGATATTCCAATCAATTGAGGAATTTTTTGTATTGCTCGAGCACTATTTGCTGCTCATCGAAATTTTTGAGATCGAGATTTATACCGTTGATTCTGAGAATTGCTCTGATTCCTCCGTCCTTCATAATGATTGTATCGTTTCTGATTTCAGAGATCGGCAACATTGTCTCTGTATTGAAGAGATTTTCATGCGCTTTTTTTTGGATTTTTTTTTGATCTCAGAGAGTAAACAACATCAATCATCAAAAGAAGATAAAATTATGCTCCTGTCACGGTTCCATAGATATCAAAGAAGAAGCTTGCAATGAATCGTGAGAGTCACATGATTGCAAGCGCTATACCTACACCGATAAGAATCTTTTTCGCTTTTCCGACCGCTTCTTCGCCTTTTGAAAAGAAGATAAGATAGAATGCAAAGATAATCATGACTAGCGAAAGGAAGCTTACCAATCAAAGTAATATATTGAGTATCCACTTGATATAATTGGTGGCAGGCGTGGTAGGATCATCATATTCCGTACCACTGAGCCTGAAATAATTTGTCAATCTTTGGAGCAGGCTTGTCTGGTTTTGGGTATCGTTTTTGATAAGTTCTGAAGCAATATCTGTAGTTTCATTGCCCTCTACATATTCTTCTCCTTGGATGTCATAAGGAAAACTTGTATCATCATAAAACTGTCATAGAGAAATCATAGGAGCAAATCCTACCGCAACAAAAAGCCCTCCTAGGAAATAGTAGACGAATTTTGAGAATCTCTGTCAGATATATGTTTCCATGTTTTTATTATCAAATAATTAAAGCAATCAATCGGAATATTCCGCTGACGATAATCCAGCTTGCTCCGATGCCAGCGATAGCTATGGCTGCAAATTTGAGTCCTTTGAGTCCTTTCTTGTATTGCGTATCATCACCCGATGCAGTCAAAATAAGGAATCCATGGTATATCAGATACACCAACGCTACCAATCCTAGCATTCACAACGCATAATTGATGATGCTCTTAATGACATTTATGGTTTTGGTCTGGGCATTCTGATAATTTGTTATTTTTTCATCAGCACTCACTACATCAAGCGCATTGGCTGAATCTCATGATTGTATGATGGTATATGCTCCATCTCTCAATGGATCGTTGATATCATCTGACCTCAAGATTTCTTCCTCTGACTCAGTAAGGATATAATTCGTAGAATCAGGAACTATCATCTGAGCATATCAGACAACAATCAGTGACGCATAGATAATGATACCTGCTAACATAATTTTTTTCATATTATCATATCGGGCAAAGTAAATAATTTATTGAGCTTGAAGCTTTGAGCTTGAAGCTTTGAACTTTAGGCTTTGAGCTATAATTAAGTTTATTCGTTTATGGAATTTTTGCAACTTTTACCCTTGAAAAACACTTTGTATTGTATATATATGCCGATATATAGGTAAAATTAGTTGACATCTTTATTTAATATTATAGAGATCGATGAAAAAAAATCTTTTTCTTCTCTTCAGTATCTATTTCTTTGTTCTACAACCGCTGATTGTCTGAATATTGCGGAGTCAAGTTAATTTTTTCCGATTGGGAGCCATCAACCTCGTAGCGATTATCCTCATCGGCATCCTTTACCATACCGTAGAGGGGAATCCCGATGGAGAAAAGTCTCTCGAAAAGAAACCTGTACAAGAATCCAAGGTAGCTTTCCATGAACACTTTCGCACAACGATCAAAGAACATAAAAAGAAGACAGAACTTCTCTTTCCTGCAATCATAGGCTTCCTCATAACGATTGCTATTTTCTTTATGCTCCAATACAATAGCGGAGCTATAGAGGCTATGCTCGTGCTCGCTCTAGTTCTCGGATTCATCGTATTCCTCTCTTTGACAATGATATTCAAGCATCGCATCACCAAAAGTATACGATCACTGATAGGGACCAAAATATATATCATACTTCTTATCATCAGCATAGCACTTACCGCATATGATTATTATCAGATGCACAAAGAATTCGACGCAACTTTCCAAGATTATATTGCACAGAATTTTCTCGGACAAGAAAGAATACCTACCGACGGATATATCTTCACCGGCGAATGAACTGTTATCGGCACAGGAGTATGAGACACTACATGAATGCAAAATATCTCTTCAGATGTATTTACTGGTACAACCACTGACATACAAGCAGAAACCGGGACAGTAATAGGAACATCGATAGATACGCTTGATGAAGCCGATCCCGTAGTTCCTGAGACTATTGGCAACCAGAAGATCATGGACGCCGTTATTTATCTGCTTAAAAAATACGAAATACCATTGATCACGAAACAAGATATCACTTTCACCTACGTAACTACCAAAAATCCTTACTATGCGCAGCGAAGGACAGCATATGCCAACAAAATGATTGGGAAGACTACCAACCCAAGCAAATACATCGTCTGCGAAAGCTATATTGTCATGAAGTGATTATTGGAAAAACGGCCAGTGACCTATACATCAACAACCGTGTTAACGAAATTCCGAACTGAAGCAGTCAAGAGAGACGCCCTCAATGGATGTGTAAAAGGTAAGATTGTAACTGATAAAACCTTATAGTATTTACATAAAAAAATCCTCCGAATGTATGGGGGATTTTTTGGAAGAGTGATTGTATCGTATAATATGTTGTATCACTATATTTTAGATAAACACTACAACTAGTTATAATAACTAATAAAATCCAAAGTGCTAGTAGTTATTTACTGATTAATCATACGACTATCATGAAAAGACTTAGAAATATTTTATGAGCATTTCGATTCATACACCTGATGGTGTTTTTAGGATTAGCAGCAGTATTTGGTTATCTGATGACTGATAGCAAGCTTTTGATCTTCTTGGCGGTGCTCTCGTATTCTGGAGCGTTCTGCGGATGATATATCAGGATCATCGATAATATACAACAAAGAAATCATAAAAAATAAGGAAACTGAATGTGACATATCTTTTTAGGAAAGACTTGTCGATTCAACTGTTATCTCTATATTACTCTCCTCCTTACCGGACTTTTTTACAATGTGCACCCTTTCCTTGAATTGCTGGATCGCTTCCTTCAACTCTTGGCTCATAGCTTCTTCTCCTGAGTCCAATTTGGCATCTTTATGGATGATCAATTCTCTGAGATTCTCAAGCTTCATCAGATCTTGTATATCAATTCATATATTTGCATTGTCTGATACATCCAATGTCCTTATGCTGTTTATCGCATAGATGACCTTAGGCAATTTAGCTCTAGTGGATTTCCATACTATTTCCTCTAGGTTCATCTCTTTCAGAATATCCATATTTTTTAAATCCTCATTGTATAGCAATGATATTTTTTTGAGATTTTTCAGTTGTGCAATCTCTTCCGGTAGCTTCAAAAATTCATTCGATTCGCGGATGATCAGGTGTTCTATATTTTTCATGACGTACAATTCATCAGGCAGAGTATGAATTTGAAAAAATCCCATATCTACACTTCTTATATCATCATATTTCTCCTTGTAAGCAAGTCCTGTATATGATTTTCCCTCTGCGTCATAAAAAATTGCATTATATAAGAGCATATGTGTCTTTAGTGGATTATTGTTTTTTTCAGCCCATAATAACAAAAGGGTATTGGCTTGTTCCCATGTGATTAAATCTTTTTCCATGAATTGTTGGATATAGATATACGATTCATTCTCAGTGATTTTATCATAAATAATTTTATACCCTAGCGAATTATATATCAAAATTCTAAGCTTATCAGAAACATTATCAGAAACATTATCAGTAATCTCATCAGTATATATAAGTGCATAATACATAATCTTCTCTCTGATATCTGTAGATATTCCTCAATTCTTATATATATCTTTCAATATATTTCTCCAGTCAGTTCCCGACTTTCGTTTATGAGTCTTTTTTTTCGTTGTTGAAGTGTCGCATTTTTCTTCACTAATTAATTTTGTAGACTCACTGGGAACGAGTATCTCTTGTTTTTTATCAGATTCTTCTTTATCCAAATCGCTTGTATCTATTTTTCTCTCACTATCTGAAGACGAAATTCACAAGAATCACTTTACAACATGTAATGCGGCTGCATCAAGCGACAGCATTTGTTGTAAAAGCTGAAAGAGTTCTTCTTTATGTGTTTGTATGACCTTCCAGTCTTTTATAAACTCTTCCTTGAATATATCCAACTCCTCCTTCTTCATCTCTAGGGGGAGGGACATCTCCATAATCTCTCATATCTCTCGAGCTGTATCATTGAGTATTTTTCGCTCTTGCGATGTGTAAACATGAGTATTATCCAATCTTCCTTCCATACTCTTTAGTATAACAAAATAAATCACCAACATATAGAATTATTTATAGGAGTTTTTCCCATATACTTCACAATTTTTTTGTTCGAATAGCAAGATTTTTGCTGGTGTTGTCTTTTTGGAATTCCTCCAGGAACAGTGATTTGTATTTTTTTGTTTCTCCAATCCCAAATTTGTTTTTTAGATTAGAGAGTTCTTGATTGATTCTATCAAGTTTATTCAATGGAGACGTATCTTGAGAGATTATCGCTTTTACGGCTATAGCTGTGACGATTATGGCTTTTTCTCTATTATCAACATCCACATCTTTCAACACATCAAAAATACCGGTTTTCACTGTTTCAATTTCATCTTGAGGAAACATGGGATCTTTGTTCTTTTTTCGGTCCTGCTCTATTGGTACTAATATTATATAGATAAAATATTTTGATCGCTGATATATTATTCTTCTCTATTTTATTTATCATTGACTTATCTTATATATTGTATCTTGTATTTCAAGAGAAAATAGATATTTAATGTTTATTTAAGGTAAATAGATATATATATATCAACAATGAATTTTCAATTTTTAAACAAAGAAATGGAAATATTCTTTCGTAAACTCAAGGAACACTCACAAAATCTAGGGAAAATGTTCAGATTCGATTTTTCACATCTCAAAACTTCGACACAGATTAGTCTGAAATTCACGCTTTTTACGATGCTGCAAGTGTTGCTCTTTAGTCTTTTGGCGAATGGGATATTTTTCCAGAACCGATACAATAGACAAGCAGCATCGATACCGCCAAGACCCAATGCTATTATGATACAAAAGATGGTGCTCGGCAAAAACAGGATGCCGGAGACAGAGATCTTTGCTATCAATAGTACCGAATGACAAACATTACTTCAGTTTCATCGATGGAAAGATATCGCCAAAATCGATGATATGTACTTTATGTACAAACAAGTGAACAACCAATTACTCGTAACCAATGTCACCCAACATATGGCCGTACAGAAGAATTTGATTTGGATCAGTATCTATCTCATGGTTGTCTTTGGTGCCATCGCGTATATTCTTTCCCTTTTCTTTGTAAAATCTTCTCTCAGAAAACTCAATACATTACTCTGATTTCTCGACAATTTGCACATCGACAATTTGAATGAAAAAATCGAGATTACCGGACATCCCGATGATGAGATCAACAAAGTCAGTGAAAAGTTTAATGAGGCATTTGAAAAAATTCATAAACAGACTTTGAACTTGAAAGATTTTGTCACCAACGCTTCACATGAATTGAAGACGCCACTGATGAGTATGAGCACGGAAATAGATTATGCGATGAAGACCAAAGGATATGAACAAGGCTTGAGTAATCTCAAACAGCAGCTCAAAGGTATGAATAGTCTTTTGGACACACTCGTCGCTATAAGCAAATTAGAAGCTATCGAAACATTAGACAAACAGGACGCCGATCTCAGCGTCATCACGGAACATATAGTGAATGATGTTCAAAAAATACATACAGACAAACATATCACGCTCACCACTGCCATCAACGAACACATCATCAAGAAGGCGCACAAAGAAAGTCGGAACATCATCGTAAAAAATATTTTGGAAAATGCATATAAATTCACACCGGAATGAGGTTCTATAGATATAATATTAGAGGAAAAAAAACTCGTCATCAAAGATAGCGGCAAAGGAATTGACGAAAAGGATCTCGAGCATATCCGAGAAAGATTCCGGCAAGCGGATAGGTCTAAAACGGATACCAAGAGTTTTGGACTCGGTCTCTATTTGGTTAAATTACTCGTAGAGAAACATGGATGGAAAATATCCATGAGTAGCAAAGTGAATAAAGGAACTACATGCACTATAACATTTTAATCGTTTACTTATTTTATCATGAGAATATTAGTCGTCGAAGATAACAAGACTATCGGCAACAATATCAAGAAATATCTCGAGCTAGAGAACCACACAGTCATCCGAGCCGAAAATGGCTTGTATGCCTTGGAAGTAATCAAGCGCAATGAATTCGATGTCATCGTACTCGATCTTATGCTACCAGGAATGGACGGTATCACGCTATGTAAAAACATCAGAAAAACACATCCAGATACGTCTATCATTATGGCAACTGCCAAAGGACAATTGGATGATAAGCTCGAAGGATTTCAGTCCGGTGCAGATGATTATCTCGTGAAACCGTTTGATCTGAAGGAATTGGATGTGAGAATCCAAGCCATAACCAAAAGGAATGGACCGAAGAATATTTTGGAATATAAATCTCTCCGTCTCGATAAGGATCAAAAAAAAGTCATGAAAGGTTCCAAAGAAATCAAGCTAACCTTGAAAGAATTTCAGATCATAGAATATCTTTTGGAAAGGAAAGGAAGGAGTATTTCCAGGACGGAAATCATAGAAGAGATCCGAGGCAATGATCAAGTGTTTGAAGAAGATGCAAAGCTCGACGTCTACATCTCCACACTCAGAAAGAAATTGGGAAAGACGATCATAGAAACTATTAAATGATTTGGTTACCAAATTGCTAAATAAACATTTTATAGTGCTAAGTTTTAAATTCTAAGTTTTAAGTAAAAGATTTGTCTTTAAACGAACTATCGTAATATACAATAGTCCATACCAAAAAGAATACATATATTTAGCACTTAACACTTAGCATTTAACATTAAATTAGTTTTAAGGTAATATTTAGTTTCCTTTAAGGTCAATGTATATACTGAGGGCGTCATCTAGAAATAGACAGACGCCTTTTAACTTTTAATATGTAATGACATGAAAACAAAATCTATCGTAGCGAGTACCATCGGTTTGCTTGGGATAACCAGCATGATTGTAGGCGCTGTGACATTAGCAGGAAACACTACTACTACAACACTCCATGGTATGTGAATGGGTTCCGGACAAAGGATGGGTATGTGATCCGGACAAAGGACAATGCCTCAATTTACAAGCACAGCAGAAGCACAAGCATTTAGAACTGCCGTAGAGACAGCTACAGACAACAATGATTACAAAGCATTCGTTGCTGCTCATACAAAGTATGGAGTAGAAAACGTTGCTACTCAAGCTGAATTTACTGCTATGATCGAAAGGAAAGCTAATCAGGAAAAAATCCAGACTGCACTCGAAGCATGAGATTATTCAACCTGGAAGACATTGAACGCATGACGTCCTATCCTCGATATCATTGACACCGAAGCAGAATTCAAAAGACTTCAAGAGATGCATACGTACAACGAAAAAGCTAGAACAATCAGAGAAGAACTAGGTATAGCTCAACAAAGAGGCGCAGGCATGGGAATGGGTATGTGAAGATGAATGAAGGGAGGAAAGTGAATGGGAATGCAAGAATAACATTGCCAGTAAGAACTGGAAATAAAGTAAACAAAAAAATCTGGTCGTAGGGCCGGGTTTTTTCGAACACAAAAAAGGCGAATGGTATTCGCCCCTACAAACACACGAATAATTTTATCACGAAGTGTTTATCAATTTATCGCACAGCTTTTATCATGAACGCAGTGAATTATTCAAACATTCTTTGTAGATCTTTATCTTTTATCATCGTCTGATTCCGAGGTGGTTCGAAGGTAACCTCGATTTCAACGGTGAATGTCGGCACTACCTCGAGAATAGCATTCTGAATCATTTCTTTGATCATATCAGCCATAGGACAAAATGGTGTCGTGAAGGTCATAAGGATATTTACTATTTTTTTAGTTTCATCAACATCTACTTTGTAGATAAGTCACAAAGTATACATATCAATCATAGGAAATTCAGGATCGTAGACCGTCTTGAGCTTTTCCTCGATTTTATGAACTGTTTTAGATATTTGGGAATTCATTGGTTGTTTTCTTTTGCTCAGAGAATAAAACTACTTGTAGAATGATGAACCCTACGAGCAATATGATTCAGAGGAATTTGCTTCGATATCATAAGAGCAAAAACAATGCATTGATAAGCACGTAGATACCAAACAACAACGAGAGCTTGTAACTATCCTTGATCAAGCGTGTCTGTGATACCTCACGGAACCGTTTTTGGATACCGAGGAAGAGATAAAAACTCGCTCCCCATGATGCGATAAACAATCAAAGTATCAGCAATCCTATACCGATCACAGGATCTTCATATACATTGATAGATGTATAGGTGATCAGCAAAATCGATGCTCCAAGCAATAATTTGATAAGTGATGCTATATGATACAATTGCATACTATGAAACTAATTTTAAATAATTATTTTTAGATTAAGTATTAAGAGCTTCGCTTATTAAGATCGCCTTTGGCAATTATTAAGAATTTTGGAATACGTATTTATTAATCCTTAATTTCTTAATTCTTAATCCTTAATTTATTTTTTTAATTTTCTACGTTTACATCATCTCCTCCGCTAGTACTTACTCCTGGTGCAGACTCCTCTTCTTCATCAACTTCGGTAGCTGATGGTATATACAATCCGTTATTTCCCATCTCGTAGAATTTGTAATAGATTTTTTCTCGGATGCCTGAACCAAATGGAATTAAACCATATCCAACTACTGGAGGAACGAGCATGAACAAGTAGATTTTTTGCTGTACTTCTGCAGATCATGACATCTTGTAGATTAACGCATAGAGGAAAAATGCCAAAACAAAACCAAGCGTATTTCCCATAAATGATGATGCACTATAATTAGGATTGGTAGAAAATTCTATCTGAGCCGCTGAAGCGAAAACTGAAAATAAGACATGAAATCCTAGGACAAGAAACAACACGTCTATCTGGCTTGAAAAGATAATATAGATTGGAGCAAGAAAGAAGAAGAGTATTCCATTGGTGAGAAATAACAATCCGAACATCTTGCTGGTGTTGTAATATTTTCTGCTGTAGAATAAACTATAAATTCCGCCTACACCGATATTTCCGATGAAGGTGCTGAGAAATCCTATGAAAAGCAGGATCAATGATAACATGGGATTGACTGAAGCGCCAGCCTGTCCACCAAATGCAGTCGTGAACATTCCTCCTATAAATGAAAGGATGACAAACAACAAGGCTGCGATCACTCCTCCGATAAGGACACCAATAACTACTTTACCGACTAATTGTCGTCAAGTGAGATTGCTTGGTTCGTTAAAGAAATCTGATTGAGGTGTCATAATGATAAGGCTAAAAACTAAAAGTTTATTTTGTGGTATTATTCGTCTTAGATTGCTTCAGACCTGCCTGCGGTAGGCAGGTTGTTTCAGATCGTAGCTATTTTAGACAACAACATGTAGCAATATGTAACGCGAATGTAATGAGCTTGCAACAACATGCGGCTTATTTCACACATGCTAGAGTCTTTATACTTTTGACAAATTGTTTGATATCATCGTCAGTTTCGCTACTCAATGAAATCAGATATGCGTTTTCATTATCCATGAACATATATTGTCCTCAGAAGATAATATCCTTATCCACTTGATAGGAAAATGTCGCCATATATCAAGAATATTGTATATCATCACATTCTAGATTCTGCTTTTCGTTGCTGAGAGATGTATATCTAAAGAGTTTTAATTGGAGCTGTTTTATATTTGCATCGAAAAGCTCCTGTGTATCGATTCATGAATAGAGTGAAGTCTTGAAGATAACAAACGAATTGATGAATCCTGTATAGCCATCTGGCACTTGCTCTTTTATCTGTTTGAGGACTACCATCCCTTCTATACTTGTATCTACGGTGTTGTTCATATATTGAAGATCATTGTCATAGAATTTCATAGTGAACTCATCGAAGGTCATAGAAAAAGATGATTTGGATCCGCACCCAGTGAGAAGCAATAATGTACATAGTAAAATCAGAGAATATCGTTTCATTGGATTATATAAACTAAATAATTTTGAATGTTGAATTTTGGATGTTGAATGTAGGACTTTGTCCGCCTAAGCAGATGGACTATTGTAAATTACTATAGTTTATGAGTACAAATACTTTCATTAAGCATTAAGCATTCAACATTTAGCATTATTTTTTTAGATGAACATGTAGATGACAGCCAATACTATACCCAACAACACACCGAAAATAAATGATCTGACATAGATTTTATTTTTGTGTGGATGGTCATCTTCGTAGCCGAGCTGGATACGTGCGACAATATATCCAAACATCGTTCCGCAGAACACGAGATATCATGGCATCAGCATTTGTTTGATTAGTACCTGATATTCAGGACCGAAAATTACGCCTCCTCTAAGCAGAAAAAGCCCTACAACCACGGTCAGGAAAAAAAATATTCACTTAATTATTTCAAAGAAGGTATTCATGTAAAAACGACGAAACGATAAAACGACGAAACGACCAAATAATTTTTTATTTAACACTTAGCATTTAGCACTTAACATTTGAGGAAATTAGTTTCCTAATTCCTGTACTTTGTCTATAATCTGTTGCATGAGATCGATATCCTCTTCGGTAAGTTTCGTATCATCTTTGGGTTGATCGTCTCTGTCTTCTATAAGATCATCGACTTCAGCTACTACACCGGTATCCGTGTTCATATCGTCACTTCCATCAACCGTAGAAACCTCACCCGCATCAAATTCTCCTGTGAGCTCTTCCATTTCAGAACCCGTAACTATAGCTCCTGTCATCTCAGTTCATGTGAGCACTTCTCAGGTTAATTCAGGAACTGTTGGTGCTTTGAGATTGATAGCGCATCATGCTAGACTCACTGCAACAAGCGCGAACATCACCATGTATAGTTTTTTCATTGTTTTGTTTGAATAGGATAAAAAAATCACCTACAGTAATAGCGGTTTGGCGGATAAAATCAACTACTTTTAGACATAAATAACACGCTTGCCTGAAGCTTAAAGCATAAAGTTTAAAGCTGCTTCTTGGACTATATTACGGCTTTGAGCTTAAAGCTTTGGGCTTTATGCTAATGATTGATTTGTAAACTTATAAGCTATTGTTATATAACAATAGTCAGTATAAAACAATTCCATCGCTCTTAGTTTTTAGTTTTTCACTTTTAGTTATGTTTCTTGCCGTCGACAAGCCAGCACGAATTACGAGTTTTGACGTCATCCGTATAGTCAGAAAGCATATTCCTCATAAAAAAATATGACATGGATGAACACTTGATCCTATGGCTACAGGACTAATGATTTTGGCGTTGGACAATGACACAAAGAAGCTGACAGAAATCATTTGAAAGGATAAATCCTATATTGCTACGATTGATTTTTCGAAATCCACGGACACGCGAGATATGGAAATACGAAAAGACATTAAGAATTATGAATTAAGGATTAAGGATTGAAAGAAAATAGGTCTGGAAATGGAAAATGGTACGGTAGAAGCGCCGAGTTTGAAAGAGATTGAAAAAAAGTTAGATAAATTGATCCCGGAATATGAGCTTCCGCTCCCCGCATTCAGCGCGAAAAAAATAGCTGGCAAAAGGTCCTATCATGATGCCAGAGCAGGTAAAATTAGAGAAGAAAATAAAGTGATGAAGACAAATAGCTATGAAATACTCAGCTATGATTTTCCGATATTGCAGCTAAAAATAGATGTCGGATCTGGCACCTACATAAGATCCATCGCCTATCGACTTGGCAAAAAACTTTGACTCTGAGGAACATTGATCCAACTGAGAAGGACCAGGATTGGCGACATCGACATCGATCACCTTCCGAACCGGGAAGACTTACATAATACGTACAAAGAAAAGGAAGAAATAGTGAGATTTTCTAGAATATAAAATACACTTGACTTTTATATATAAATATGTATTATAATTCTAATATATAAACATAAATAAAACGTTATGAAAAGCTACAAACAATTATTTAACGAAGCACATCAAAATGAAATTGAACAAAATGAGATTGAACAAAACGAAACAAAATACAATTCCGTAAAACAAAAAATCAAATCTATTGTTCTTTCCGTTCTTATTTTTTTGGGGTGGATGATATTTTTTATGGGGATAGGTTTTTTATTGAGATTTCAGGTGGCTGGGATCCATGATTTGAAACTTCTCAAGATAGATTGGTTTGCTTTACTTCTTATTTCGTTGATTTCTTTTACATTAACTTTAACTATTATAAATCCAATCAAAGATAAAAGAGATTCAAAAAAGAAAGAAGAAGAAAAAGAAAAAAGAAAATTATTGGAAGATAAGGCTAAAGAATTTGCAACAAGCGTTTTGCTAATTGATATCTGTACTGTTCTTACCAAATTTGGTAATCTCGAATCCGAGTTCACTAACAAATTTAAGCTAATTATGGAACAGTATAGATGGATCAGAAACGAACAATTCGATATCAAAGGATTTCAATTGGATTATACCAAAGAAACAGAAAGATTATTGTTGCATAAAGATGAATATCGCTGGTATCTTACCGGATGGGCACATATTGAAGGAGAATCTTCCTTTAAGTTCAAATTCGCAAGAATCGACGAAACAAACGAAGTCAAAAAATTTAGTTTCTTGTTAAGTTAATTAAATCATTTCACAATGAAGCCGGCGTTGAGCCGGCTTTTTCTATGTGTTCTCCTATAAAAATATGACTTCTAATACCAATAAAACTAGACTATAAAATATACTTGACATTTATATATAAATATGTATTATAAAGTCAATATATAAACATAAATAAAACGTTATGAAAACCTACAAACAATTGTTTGCTGAAAATTATGCAGCTATCATCAAACGCTCACCACGAAAAGCAGAATGCATTACGTTACTGATAGTCTTAGGAATACCCATTGGTATAACTATCATATTAGCAACATTATCGTACTTGACGCTCGACTACTTTTCTTTAAGAGCATTCCTTATCATTTTTATGGCATCTTTCTGGATATTATATCTTCTGTTTCATAAACACCTTCCTGAAGATAGCTCTGAGGTTCGCGCCAAAGCTATGGAATTCGTGAAGACCGTTGTCTTGGATGATCTGTATCAGAAACTTGCAGCATTCGGGAACATCAATCCGGAAGCCAAAGCAACATTGATTGCCATTCTAGATGATTACGTTTGTTTCTATGAAGGAAATCTGGATCTCAGTAGAGTCGAATTTAATTACGCAGAAAAAGAAGAGCGAATATCGATCCAAAAGGATTATGCTACCTACTATCTTACCAACTGGGCACATGCAGAAGGTCTGGCATTCCTCTGCTCGTTCGACAAAGTCGATAAAACAGGACAAGTTGAAAAAGTGCAATTCCATCTCTCATAATTTCATTCTGAAGCCGGCGTTGAGCCGGCTTTTTTCGTTATTTACTCTTGAAACGTGTAGTCTAAATGCTAATAGTATTTCTCTTATAGACGACAAAATCCATTTCACCAGACTCATCCGATATTCTTTCTGTTTCGACAAAATCCTGCTCAAATTCTGGAAAACTTGTATCCCCTTCATATGCTTTTTTGATTTCCGTGAGATAAATAACGTCCGCGATAGGAAGAAATTGGCGATAAATACTCGCTCATCCGATGATAAATATCTGATCAATGTTTTCTGATTCCAATTGTCTTGTCATATCTTCAATGCTTGTGTACGTTTCCAATCCTTCAACTGGTGCTTTGGAAAGAACGATATTTCTTCTATTGGGAAGCGGTCTTCCTATAGATAGGAATGTATTGTATCCCATCACCACGATATGTCCGGAAGTGACTTTTTTGAAATGCTGCAAATCCTGCGAATAATGCCGAGGAAGTTGATTGTTTTTTCCCACGATTCTATTGGACGCCATCGCAGCAATCATATTGATGATCATATTTCGCTGATTAAAAGATTAAAAGAAGGAAGATGTAAAGATTCGTAACCAAATGATTATTAGACAAAATCTTTTAATTTGCAATCTTAATGTCTTTTAATCATATCATTTTCAGATTGCTTTTTGGGGCTATATTACTATATACTTGGAGCTATTTTTTACTATTTTCTGAATATTCTATGACCATAGCAACACAGGATCTTCTGAAGAAATACGGAGAGATCATCAAAGAAGAAGTGAATGTAAAAACGATTGAAGAGATAGACGGATCCATGAAAATCAACAAAATATTCAAACCTATCGGATCACAACTTTCCGCGAAATTCGGCAAAGATACCGGTAAGATTATTCAGTATGGAAAACAAGGAAATATCAAGGACGCTGGCGATGGGAAAATGACTATTTTTGACAACGAAGGAAATGAGTGGACCTTGGAACAAGGTGACTATGAAATCGCCTATGAAGGTTTGGAATGAGACAATATGGCTGTCGATCAGAACATTATAGCGAAGCTTGATCTCGAGTTGACACCTGAATTACAGAGAGAATGAGTCGCAAGAGAAATCTCTAGGTTTTTGAATCAGATGAGAAAAGATGCTGATTATAGCGTAGATAGCAAAGTACTTATGTTATATTCTACGACCGATGAACATTTAGGCAACATAGTACAAGAATTTAAGGATTTTTTCAAACATGAAGCATTAATCTCTGACATACAATCCACGGACAAACCCGAAGGCGACATCGTGGCGCTCTTCACCAACGACCAATCCGCTATTAATTTTGCTTTGAAAAAATAACCCATGCAGTGTTTTGATTACGCATTAAAATATATCTACCGTTTCCCAAAGACTGAAAAAGAGTTGAGGATTCAGCTGTATACAAAATGATATTCAACCAGCGATGTAGATCGAGCTATCAATGAATTGAAGAAAAAGAATTATGTAAATGATGAGATGTTCGCAGAAAGTTATATCAGAAGTGAGGTAGTGAATAAAGGAAAACCTGCCATTAGAATTATCCAAAAGCTTCAACAGAAAGGCGTTCCGCAAGATATTGTGAGAGAGGTATTGAGAAAATATGACGAAGAAATGTGACAAGGCGTCCATCAAAAAATCAAAAAAGAAATCGCAGCATATAAAAAAAGAGATATAGACGGATTTGATATCATCCAAAAGCTAATGAGAAAGGGGTATAAGTTAGATGATATCAAGAAAGTAATTGAGAATAGATAAATTTACCTATTAGTCCTGCATAATGGCAACACACATAACCCATATAGTCTTAACTGATAAAATATATGAAGAACAATTTTGAAATTGCGACAGAAAAAACATAATTTTATGAACACTCCTACCGGACATAAGATACTTAGATAACAGTATACCAAAAGAAAGTACACATTCTTACAATATATCATTGGAAGCGATACAATCACTCACTACATGCTTCGAAAAGGGAATGCTTTTTCATTCACTCTTGGATCGTGTAAGAGATGAATTTTATATCTCAAGATGAATATACACATTTTGATGAGATGAAGACTTTATTATGGCGCTTAAATTATTAGAAGATGAATATCTCTACAACAAGATAAAAAATCGAGATATGTACCTAGAATATTTTGATAATATACCATATCAAAACACACCAAATATAAAAAAAGATACTTTAGATACATGGTATGCAATGATCAAAGAATGCGTTGCACATCAACCGAACAATATAACAAGAGAGAATTTTCAGTGAAAACTTTGAGTACCTATCGAATATACCAATAAAATCAACAATCTAATAAACAAACTACAGAAAGATAAAAAAATCCTTCAATTAATTGATGAACTCTATGAATCATTTTGATCACTCATTAAACAACAATTTTAATAATTAATTTCATACACCCATGGGAAGACGACATAGTATTGCAGCCAGAAAAGCATCATGAGATGCGAAGAAATCGCAAGCATATGCAAAAGTTTGAAAGACCATACAGATAGCTGCAAGAAAATGAGCAGACCCAAAAATGAATCCATCACTCGAGCTCGCGTTGAGTAAAGCGAAACAATATAACCTGCCGAGAGAAGTCGTAGAAAAAGCGATCTTGAAAGGCTCAGGACAATTGGAAGGAGAAAATCTTGAGGAGATTTTTTACGAAGGGTATGGTCCGGAAGGAGTTGCCTTGTTGATCAAAGCATTAACATCAAACACCAATAGAAGTGCAACCAATATTAAAAATATCATGCAGAAACATGGCTGAACCATGGGCGCTATCGGTTCTGTAGCACGGCAATTCAAAGAACAAGGAGTATTTGTCATAGACGGAATTTCAGAGACTATTCAAGATAAATGAAAAACAGTAGAAAAAGTTTTACCACTGAATAAGGAAGAACTCGAAGAACGTGCCATGGAGCTTCCTATAGCAGATATTGAAGTGGAAGACGATACCGTAGTTATTTACGCAGACAAAAAAGATTTTGCCACCGTACAAGACGGACTAGCAAAATTCAATTATCATACTGCAGAAGCAGATATCCAGTTCATCCCAGAAAATATGGTAAAACTTGACGAGGAAAACATGAACAGACTCTATACCCTGCTCGATGCTTTGGATGAAGATGAAGACGTAGACCACGTCCGGCACAACCTTTGAAACTAATTGATAGTGAAAAGTGAACAATGAAAAGCGTAGGATTCCCTGTATTATGAACTATCGTAAATCTTACAATAGTCTATGAACATATAAATTCCTATACTTTTAGTTTTTCATTTTTAGTTATTCACTAGTTTTATTTACAAAGTCCTGAATCGAAGAGCATCCTATAAAGTTCAAAAAGCTTTATAGTTTTTTTGTAATTGCTTAGTTTCGAATAATTGTTATCCATCTCCTCGACTATTGTTTTGAGTTCCCATAGATTATCTCCATGACTTTTATCTGTTGTACTAATTTCAGACAGTTTCATAATGGTTGTTTGGATCAGATTAAGTCAGTCTTGAGTAGTCAAAGGCTTTGTTTCTCAGAGGCATTTTTGACCCAGAGCTAGAGCTATCTCATCTACTTCTTTGGAAGTTGCGCTTCTTCCATATACTATAATAGTAACCTTCCCCTGATATGAACTATTGATGGCATCTGAGAGTGTCGGTGATTTTATCTTATCAAATTCAAATTCCTTGAGAGAAAAGATTGGTGGCAGTTGTAAGACAAATTTTTTGAAATTCTCGGTTCCATTACTTCCAAAATCAGTCCCTATCAAATAGCCTAGACTTGGTATATTTCTATATCTCTCTCTAAATTTATAATAACATCCCTCATTTGATTCGTTATTGCACGAAATAATGCTTTTTACCGTCTTGTCGATAATTTCCTCATCTATGAGCGTATTCTCTGCATTTTTGAAAATCCAATTGTAGAGATGATATCAGATTACTTTATTTTCATCGATCTTCTGACCAGATCAGAATACAGTCACATACTTAGATTCTAAATCCTTTATCTCTTTTTCTTTTCATTTTTTTATCTCATTCCAAAGATAATAGAAAAATTCATTGATCAATGAGATGTTCTCTTTGTTTGACGTCATAGAAAGTTTATCGGAAAGCAGTAAGAATGCGCGTTTGGAATTTGCCCTAAATGACACGGTGATCGGCATACTAAAAAATCCCCTTTCATCTTCTGTGATATCTCCAATTTTCATATCGAGAACGTCATTGGATTCATTATTGTCTCAGAGGCTCTTGAAAAAATCTCCCCGTTTCTGAAGCAAGGTAATATCGTTGAATGGATTCTGTTGCAAAAATTTTAATCAGATCAAATTAGTATCGATCTTGTCGGTATATTTTTCCTTTCGTACATTGAGCGAAGGGAGATAGATATATTGAAGCAGATAGGTATACGGCACCTGCAGTGAAGCCAGATAATCGCTATATTTGTTTATCTCTCCCTCGACCAAAATATTCTCTTCTACAAGATCCTGTAGCGTATCTGATATTTTCACTATAGGTTGCGTCAAATTATTTGTCTGCAATTCACGCATATCATAACTTTTGAGATATACGAGCTCAGATGTTTTATTGTTGAAATATTTGATAGTGGTGAAGAGTTGGGCACCAAAATAGACAGCGACACCAAAGGTTACAAGTGCAATAAAGAGCATTACTTTGCTGTTGTTTTTATTGTCTCTGAAAAAACTATATACTCCTCCAAAATATTTTTTCACTACATCGAGAAAAGATTTCATCTTCTGTAGATCTATGTTCAGTGTCTTCCCGCCTTGCGGGACTCCTTTCTTTCAGTCATACGTTTTCTCTGGCGTCTGCTCTATCATCTCTCGTTACTCGGAAGAAGTAAAAATAGGATCTATATAATCACTGATTTCTCTCTCTGATCATTTTTGGATAGGTAATACAAAATCGAGCGTCGAATTGTTGACGTTGTACACTGATGTCCCAATCTTGATAACCTTTGGAATGATCTTGATGGATTTCGCATCGATATTTTCCGATACGACGAATATACTCTGTTTAATCAGATTCAATAGATTGCTCAGAATGAAGATATGTGGGTTGATGATTCACTTTTTGATCAACGCTACTTCGTCCTGTTTGAAGGTATTCACATCCACCGTAAAGCTGATTTGCTTTTGGGTCGGATCGTATTTTTTGAAGGTGATAGAAAAACTTGGCAAATCTGTTTGCTCCAATTTGTTGTCCACATAATAGATCATCTTCTTGAAAAATTCGGTATCCGGTCTAGGATCTTCCTTGTCGACCAGATTGTAATACCTATCGAAATCGCCGACCATATTGCAGTCGTAATCGATCTCATATGGATTGAGGTAACAGTTATTTAAGTATACGAGAATATCTTTTTCTCCTCTATTTGCGAATGTCTCCATGCGTTCCTGTACCAAGGTAGTCGGCGCGTTGAGCGCATTCGCTAAGCTGGAAACGAATGTATCTAGATAACTGAAGACTTTGATTGCACTGCTAAACTTGATAATTTCTAGTGAAAGCAGGTATTTCTTGATCGAAGTCGAATAACTTTCGCTCTCAATCAAATCGTATATCTCCTGAGGGAAGAAGCCATATTTCGAAACATCTTCCTTGAATATGCTGAGCTTTTTTGTGTTTTCGATAAATACCGTTGAAAAACTATGTATTGCTTGCTGAATGATATCCTTCTTCTGAATATAACTTAAGCTTCTATCTGCGATAACCGTAGCGACACCTTCCTGGCTACCACTTCATTCCAACGAAAAAGATGTATATTGTTCATAATTACTAAGTTTCAACGTCTTATCTAAGAATTGCTGACCTTTTTTGTACGTATCGATATAGGTTTGATAATTTGTATCAGGCACTGCTTGCGCTGCAAAATAGATATAACGGCCGTACAAACGTAGCATGATGGATGCAAATCCGCTTACTAGAATCACAAAAAATGATATCAAAAACAATCTTCGATACTGATCATGATATTTGGACTTATGTACACCGATTATTCCGCTTTCCCCTAAATTCACTTTTTTTCCTTTCTCTTCTTCAGTCGGCTGTATGTTCATACCGAGATTCTCAAATTTCACTTCCTCTTGAGGAATAATTGCAGACTCCCTAGCATTAGCCTGAGAAATAAGATTAGGCGCTGCTTGTGGTACTTCCAAGTCATTGAGCTTCAGATTCCCCATTTCTGAAAAATCTGGTCCTAATGAACCTCATTCATTGATATTGGGTGTACTTGTGATTTCGTGTTCTTTTTGTTCTCCCATTGAGATTACGTAATATAAATCTCGTACTATAAGTATACGCAGAATAGAAAAAAAAACCAAAAAAAGCTTGTTCTCGGGCTATTTAGGATTGACAAAATGAACAAAAATGACGCTACTAAATCACAAGCTACTAGACTAAGAAGATTTTGGTAGGAAAATTAACATAAAAAAAAGAACGGATGTACCGTTCTGATTTGTATTACCAAATTTTTTCTACATACCCGATGAGTTCATCGGTGGGATACGACCGTTTTACACTTTTCCCGCTTAATAAACCGGGGCTTTCTTGTACAAAACCATCAATCAGCACCTTCACTTCGTTGAGTAGTGATTTAATATCCTTTTTGATAGTGGATCCTAAAAAAATTTCATCAGGATTTTTTATCGTACATTGAACGATAATCATAAGCATTTCCATGGCGAAACATATTTCTCCTATAAGTTCTGATGGAAGCATATGATTTATTTCTTTATCCAATGAGCTCTTATAATGCTCTATACTTCTTCGTATGGAGATGATATGAAAATATGTTATACCACATATTGCATCATCGTGTAATCCGAAATATACCCTAAATATATCGGTCACTTTTGCGTTTGCTTTTATTTTTCTATAATTCATAATTTTTTTGTTTTTTATTAATAGTTTAATTTTTTATATCTATTTACTATTTAATGTCAATATCTTTTGAAGGAACATCAAAAATCGGATATTTTCAATCTCATGAAAAATTTCATTGCTTTACATCTTTATTGGATCTCAAATAAAAAAAATTCCGTTTTTGTCCTTTCTCCTTACTACTTATGTCCTTGCGAGCCTGCCTGTGGTAGGCAGGGAGTGAAACAACAAAGTAATCTTCGTAATATCACAGATTGCTTCGCCCGTACTTCTGCGGGATCGCAATGACGGGTCTTTTTACCCTCTAATCTTAAATCGCAGTTTAAATGCTCTATAAAGAAATTTATTTAACACGATATCGTAGCTACCAAACAATTCTGTCTTGGTTCATCCTAACGATTCTTTGAATGCGCTGACACTTGCTAATTCATGTTTAGGAAAACCTGTCGGTGCTCATCCACCCGTATCTACGCTTGTAAATCCATTGTCTCTCGCTCGTGAGAAGAATTTGTATTTTAAGAAATGTTGTACTCAGATATTGCTGTATTTTCTATCGAAAAATCCGTAGGGACAGTAGATCATTTTATCGGTAAATAAGCAGATAGTTCACGCGATCATCCTGCCTTCGAAGAAGGCACCGATCAGCATTCATTTGCCGTTTTCTATATATTCTAAGAGTCTGTCATATTGTGCTTTTGAGATAGTATTGAATCATTTGGTATCTGCTGTCTGTTGTCGTTTGATGAAGAATTCCGCGTACTGGTGTTCGCCAATAATCTGATATTCCATTCATCATGCAATAGCTTTTTTGACGCGTTTGCGGCAACTTTCATTCATATCTTTCAAAAGTTCTTCGTCGGATTTTTTTGTATCGTAGGTAATTCCCGCGGTCGGCATATTCTCGCGAAAAGCAGTTTTCAAGCCGTAATTATAATGAAGCACTTTTTGCAATCATAATCTGAAATCATGTATATCCTGATTAAATTCTGAACATCTTTTCATGCTATTGTCGAAATGAACAATCTCATTGGTAATTCCTAATTGGAAAAATATTCCCTTGCCAGCGTACTGTTTTTTGAGCTTTGCAAGCTCCTTGTGTATGTAATCCTGATCGTCGGGAAATTGTACTCCCATGATTTGATATCGTTGTGTAATGAAAGGTCAGAATTTTTTGGTCTTGATAGTTCAGAAATATTCTTTACCAAAAAGCTCCACAGTAACCGTCGGGTTACGATAGATGGTGCCTTGGATATCCTTTCGTAGTTTGGATTGATAGAGGTTGTACATCAATAACCAAAAAGTAAAGTTTTTTATTCTGTAGAGCCAATTCATGAATTGGCTTGTTTGTGAGATAATTCGTGAATTATCTCTACAGATTATTTTTTAATAACTCTATATTTTTCTTGAGTTTTTCTATCTTCTCCACATATTCCGCTTCATTATTCTTTTCCCTTTCGATGACTTGTGCTGGCGCTTTGGACATAAAGGTCTCATCAGCCAATTTTTTCTTGCATGAAAACAATCATACTTCTAATTTTTCTATCTGATCATGTATTTTTTTGGACTCTGCTTCGACATCGAGCAAGCCTGCCAATGGGATATACATCTCCGATTTTCACACCACTCTAAATCCCGCCAAATCAGGTTTTGCTGTATCTTTTCATGCTTCCAAAGCGTCGAGTTTCGCGAGTTTCATAATGAATCATTTGTTGTTTTCGATAACCTCCAACTCTTTTTTGTCCGCTGACTTGATCAAGGCAGTGACATTTTTTGCTGGTGAAACATTTGCTTCTGCTCTGATGTTTCTGATAGATGTCGTCACTTCTTGGATATAATTCATAGCGGATTCTATCGCTGAAGAAATCTTTTTTTCATCTAATTTTGGATACTCCTCGAGCATAATAGTTTTATGACCGATACCGAGTTGTTGTCGACATTCCTCAGTTACGAACGGCATAAATGGATGAAGCAATCTCAATGATTGTTCGAGTACATCTCGGAGAACATATTGTGCAGTCGCTTTACTTACAGCATCTTCGTTGTTGTACAATCTTACTTTTGCCATCTCTACGTATCGATCACAGAAGTCTCATTTGATAAATTCAAATACCCCTTTTGCAGCTTCGTCGAGAATATATTTATCAAGTTTTTCGTTAACGGTTTGTATTGTGGAATGGAGTCTAGAATAGATTCGATTATCAACGAGCTCGAGTTTCAGATCAGATGCTTGTATCTTCGTATGGTCAAATCATTCCAAGTTCATAAGTACGAAATTGCTTGCGTTCCATACTTTATTGGCGAAGTTTCTTCCCATCTCCAAAAGCTTGTCAGAGAAGTGAACATCTTGTCCTTGAGAAGTATTGTAGATCATAGTAAATCTGATTGCATCTGCTCCGTAGTCTTTGATCAAATCTAATGGATCAGGAGAATTACCGAGCGATTTGGACATCTTCCTACCCTGCTCGTCTCTCACGATTCCGTGAAGGAATACGTCGTGGAATGGTATCTCTTTCATCTCATACATTCCCATCATGATCATTCTCGCAACTCGGAAGAAGATGATATCCGCAGCGGTGACTAACACATTTGTCGGATAGAACATTTCGAGTTCTTTGGTTTTTTCTGGTCGTCCCATAGTTGAGAATGGCCGTAATGCAGAGCTAAACCGAGTATCTAAGACATCTTGTTCTTGGGTCAACGTAACGGTTTTGCCGTAATGTTTGTCTGCCTGTACTTGTGCTTCGGCATCATTTCTTGCGACAAAGACCGTATTGTCTGGTCCGTATCGAGCTGGGATTCTATGTCCTCGTCGAATCTGTCTGGAGATACATCGATCGCGAATATTTTCTAACCAGTGATAATATACTTTTTCTCGTCTCTTTGGTTGAATAGTTATTTTACCGCTTTTTACCACTTCGATAGCGGGCTGTGCCAATGGCGCCATCTTTACAAATCGTTGTCTAGAAATCCTTGGTTCGACGATCGTCGAACATCTGTAACAATGTCCGATAGCGTGCGTATGTTTTTTGATAGTACCCAAAAATCATCCTGCTTTCAGATCTTCGACGATAATTTTTCTCGCTTCGAATCTGTCCATGCCTGCATATTTGCCTCCGTTCTCATTGATCTTGCCGTCAGGCGTGAAGATATTGAGTACTTCGAGACCCGTTCTTTTGGAAACTTCGTAGTCATTTGGATCATGCGCTGGTGTCATCTTGACGACTCCGGTTCAGAATTCCATATCCACATATTCATCAGCTACTACAGGAATTTCTTTGTTGACGAGTGGTAAGAGTACTTTTTTGCCGACTAAATCTTTGTATCTCTTATCGTTTGGATTAACAGCAATTCAGGTATCACCAAGCATCGTCTCTGGTCTTGTGGTTGCCAAGGTAACGAAGTCGTCGCTTCCTACGATAGGATATTTTAGTTCCCGAAAAAATCCTTCCTCGTCTTCGTGATTGACCTCATCATCAGCCAAAGCCGTTCCACACCTAGGACATCGATTGACCATATATTCTCCTTGGTAGATCAAATTATCGTTGTAGAGTTTGATGAAAATTTCTTTGACGGCATTGGAAAGTCCTTCGTCCATAGTGAATCTTTCTCTATCTCGATCGAGAGAAGCTCCCAACTTTCTCAGTTGAGTGGTGATAAGTCCTCCGTGTTTTTCTTTCCATTCCCGCGTCTGTCTAATGAATTCATCTCTTCCGATATCTTCTTTGGTTTTTCCTTCATCAGCAAGTTTCCTCTCCACCTTGTTCTGAGTCGCAATCCCCGCATGATCAGTTCCTGGCATCCGTAAGGTATTGTAACCGCTCATCCTTTTTCGTCTTACCAAAACATCTTGAATACTATTATTCAAAACATGGCCCATATGTAAAATTCCCGTCACATTTGGAGGCGGGATAACGATGCTATAATTGGGCTTTTTTGGATCCATAGTCGCTGCGAAATATTTATTATCTTCTCGAAATTTCGCTCGTTTCGCTTCCACATCCTGATGACTATACGCGTTCGCCATTTTTTGAAACAACAATAAAATAAGGTGATTTGTGTATAATAAGTTGACTAAAAAATGCAAGATTAAAAGGTATGCAACCGGATGCAATACTCACTAAAATAACTCATTAAGCTAAAAAATAAAATTTTCCACCCGGGTGGAAACAAAAAAGACAAGTCACCGAAACAACTTGTCTGAAAATATAATATATAATAAAATATTTATTTTAACAATCTTCACATACAAGAAAAGGCAAGTATTCTTTACCACCAAAACCACTTATATACTTATCAAGATCACTGAAGTTTATTGTATTATAATTACCACCACTTATTTCCGAAAGTGCCACTTCTCCAGCACTACCAACAGAATACCATACATTGGATATTGTTAAACGACTCGTTTTTTTTAGTCCTAACAAGTTAACCAAATTATTTATTTTTGCTGGAAGTCTTTTCCCTGGGAAAGAATCAATAAATTGTTTCAATTCCATTTCATTTTTAAGAAACATTTTTTCTTGTTTCTTACATTCTCTCGCTGCTGCTTCTCTAGTAAAATATTTTGCTCATGAAATACCTTTATCTCTAGGAGATTCTCAATTTACATCCTTATAATTTTCATCAAGAATATCTTTCCCATTTGGCGTTGCTTCAAGCATAGAAAATTTCTTATGTAACTTTATTGATTCTACTTTTCCATCAGTACTTATTCTAAAATTTTCTTTCATTTGTTGTTGTTCTTCTGGTTTAAGTTTTTTCCAGACTTTAGCATATCCTTCATGTTCTGGGAAAGGACAGGGAACAGCTTCTAGAATATCTTTCACTTCTTTCTTTGTCTGATTTTTTTCTTTTCTCGGAATAAATTCTTGATTCTCTGGTATATGCTTATTATCATTTAGACTATTCTTTGCCATAAGTATTTTTTAAAAATAAAATAACTCTTTTTTATATAATACACATTTTTATTGATTTGTCAAATTTTGTGTCTTGATTTTTTTGTGACCTATCATATAAATAATTCATTTATATCGTGAATTTTTGTATGCGAGTACTTATTATATTTTTAGGACTTGTCTTCTGATCTCTCGGCTCTGTCATGATGACGAGATTTGCTGAGGGCGTGACGCGAACAAAACTTCGTGGCTTCTTTTTCTGATATTCTCAATGTCCTCACTGCCACCATAGATTGACTGCTAGAAATTTAATTCCCGTCGTAAGCTATCTCATCCAATGAGGGAAGTGTGAATATTGTAAGAAAAAAATCTCTCGAATATATTCTGTCTTAGAGTTGTTGTGTGCGGGAATTTTCGTGGCAACCTATTTTCTATTACAAAACTTCTGAACACCGACTCTGATTTTCTGACTATTGACGAACCGACTCTTGATTCTCCTTTTTGTCTACGATCTGAAGGAATATGAATTACATATGATAGGACGAATTCTGCTAGCACTAGTATGAATTTTAGCAAATCTCTTTTTGCCGGGAGGGAACCTCCGATATGCATTACGGATGGCATTACTTTTCGGATGATTTTTTACGGGAATATTTTTTTTCGGGAAACGATATGCGAAGATGAGATTCAATCAACCTGAGGGGTTCGGCGAAGGAGATATCTATCTCGCAGTGACTATCTGAATTCTATTTCCTCTCGTGTTCTCGCTTCAATGACTAGCATTCTCATCACGAATGATAGTGAATAGCTTGATTTTGTTTATCCTGATGAGTAGTATCATCGGGTTGATATGGTCAGGATTCCAATATATATTTCAAAAAATATTCCATAATTCTGAACTCTGAATTCTGAATTCTAAATTAAAAATCATTCCTTTTTTCCCTGCAATGATTATCGCATTTCGGATACTCGCATGGAAATTACCGTATTTTATACCTCTACTCTTCTGATAAATGGTCAAAAAACATACACCGCTCGATAGAATATGAGTCATCAAAGCCACAGAAAACAAATTCCGCTCTCCCAAAGCACGGGTTTTTCTCTGACTAACATTAGTAGCATATTGACTGATTTTTTTTAGATTATTCGGACAATTCCTCGTTCTGGAATCTATGATCTACGTCATGATTTTCTTCTTATTCTTTCATTTCTTCTATTTGGAAGTCCGTAAATTACCGATAAAATATCTTCTTATTCTGATGCTCGGCATCACCGCTCTGCAGGGTTTCTTCGTTGGATATAATAACATTTTCCTTGTGGCCTCTATACTTTCCATCAATATGGGTATCGTTTATTTCGCACGATTCCTTCAAGGAGAATCACATGAAAAGACCATCCGAAGCTCTCGAGGATACTTCAATGTATGATGATATATATTCACCGTATTTATCACCATAGCATATAGCTTTTTTATTGTAGGATATTATGAAAAATTTCCTTTCACCTGCGAATGACTCTCTCAAGCGTCCAACAGCGTAATCGATTTTGTCGCTAAACCATTCAAACTCTGATTGGACGAAGCCAAGGACATCAAAACTAGTACACAGAATTTTTTCTCCTCTAAACTTTGAGATGTCGTCTCTGTTTCACAAAACATTACTATACAACCAGATAGCGAATGACCAAAATTCCTAGAAAGATTGAATATCTACAAGAAACAGCTCATCGATCAAACCATCCAAGACAATACAAAGGTAAATATGTGAATTTGTGATTATATTTTGGGTGAGATAAACAACATATACAATACGCCTGGTGTCAAATTTTCTGTAATCGCTTTGCTTTTCTTACTGCTCTATGGATTCATCAGAATTGAATTCTGGGTCATGACAGGTATCGCCATCATCTTCTTCAAAATCCTCTATGCATTGAAAATCTATCGCATCAAAAAAATAATGAAAGAAGTCGAAGAGCTCGAATAAGGGACATTGATTTCTCACAAAAAATACATATCATTAAGAAAAAATACACTATGAAAAAGACTAAAAGCAAAAAAAGAGCTATACGTATAAGGCTCATGAATAAAAAAGCACTCCGTTTTTTCGTCAAGTGGGCATTCCCCTCCTTATTGATTCTCCTTGGCATCGTTGTGTTCGTAGCAATCAAAGTATATTGGAACCTTTCTTTCAGATGGGATTCATTAGAATTAGGGATACTTTTAGTAATTCTCCTAATCACCATTATTCTTATACCGACAGAAAAAAATCCTAAAAAGAAACAAGACTGACATGTATTTCTATGGTCAGTCTTTTCAATTAAGACACAATGAAAATATGAAGCATTGAATATTTTCATGACGTCGAAATTGAATTTTCCGTTTCAAGAATATATCATTGAAAATTTTATCGACTACTATATACTTACTTTATTATATTCCTCCTTTACTGAAAGGAGGGGGACCGGAACGGTGGAGGATTTTGCGACTAAGTAAAATCTCCCATCCTTAAAGCCTGCCTGCCGCAGGCAGGGATACCTCCCTCTTTGAAAATAAAGAGGGTATGTTTATTTAGCAATAAGGATAAATGCACAAACCAACTATAGTCGCGCCAGGGTGATCATACGAAAAAGCCATGGTAGCGAGTCAATATGGAGCCGAAGAAGTCTATGTCGGTGTACCGTTTACCTCCTTGAGGATGAGGCAGAATAAAATCTATAATTTTGATGATCTCAAAAAAACGGTCGATGATCTGCATAAAAATGGAAGTAAAGTCTTGCTCACGATGAACATCTTCCCGAGGAACGTCGACATCCAGATCTTTGAAAAGACGGTAAAAGAAATAGCCAATGTCGGCGCAGATGCCATTATCTTTTCTGATCCAGGAACCTTTCATATTATCAGAAAATATCTCCCAGACACACCATTGCATTTAAGTACCCAAAGCTCAACAATGAACCGAGCTGCAGTGAAATTTTGGAAAGAGATGGGCGTAAAAAGGATAGTCTTCGCGAGAGAATTATCGCTCGAAGAAATCAAGGAAATCAGAGAAAAAGTTCCTGGAATGGAGATAGAAGTTTTTGTTCATGGAGCAATGTGTATGAGTTATTCTGGTCGTTGTTTGCTCGGTGACTATATGTCAGGAAGACCAGGCAATAAGGGTGAATGTTCGCATGCCTGTAGGTTTAAATACAAGGTCCGGCTCGAAGAAGAACGTAGACCAGGAAAACTGTTTCAATTGGAATGAGATGAAGATGGCAGTCATATCTTGTCGTCAAAAGATTTGTGTACGATAGATAAATTAGAAGCAATTATTCCCTACGTCGATGCGATCAAGATTGAAGGAAGAAGTAAATCAGAATTTTATGTTTGAGCGATTGTGAAAGCATATAAACATGTTCGTGATGCTATTTTGGCAAAGAAAAAAATAGATGAGAAAATAGCAAATTTGGTGAACGTTATACCACATAGAGAATACTGGGATGGATTTTTGTTTAATAAGTTGAGCGACTTTCCAGAGTGAGAAACAAATCCACCCTCACCCTCCTTTATCAAGGAGGGAACATCTCTCCCTTGACAAAGGGAGATGAAGAGGGATTTGGAAAACTATACTGGCTCGACGACTCTGGACAGTGCCTGACCGTTGTTCAATAGAAATTACTTCGGTATGTTCTCTGATGAATTCATAGAAAAAGATGGCAAAAAATATTTTCATATCGAGCCAAAGGAGGTCATCACTCCAGGGATGAAAATTAAGTATCTGAGTCCTGATAAAATGGGAGAATTGACTATTTTGGACATATTAGCGCCTGATCATCAGAAATCTTCTGAAAAAATCATCTGATATCATCAGGTAGAAAAAGCACATTGCAATAGCTGAGCTATGTATATGTTGACCGACAAAAAATTGGAAGGTCGAGAGATTTTATATGAATAATATATATCTTATGACTGAATTTAGCATACAGGTCAAACTCGATATCGAAAAGGATGCTCGAAATTATCGATCAGCATTCAACAAAAACACTCATTCAAGCAAACGAAAAGAACAAGTTGCACAAATTACTTCTATTGATTTACAAAATCTACAAGGCATGAAACAAGAAGATGCCTACCCCTTTTTACGTGAATATTTAGAAAATTTCTGGGAAGAACACGCAGAAGAAACACAACATAAAATTGAAAAAATGATGAAGTTATTCAATAAAAATAAAAATGTTATATTTAAAAAAATGACAATACTCACTAAGCATCCTATATATAGGAATGATTTTACTATTTTTCTTACTTCGTTTAATCGTGGTCCGTATAATGTTCATCTTGGACAAACTTGGTCCAATATAGATCGACCATGAGTATGCAAAGCATTTATCCACGAACTACTTCATTTTCAAACTATCATATACTATAAGAAATATATTATGGAAAAACTTCATGATGAAAAAAAATTCGAAGATCTTAAAGAATCTCTTACCTTTCTATTGAATTATGAATTCAAAAATATCATAGAAAACCCCGATCAATGATATCCACAACATCAAGAACTAAGAAAAAAACTCGAAACATATCGAGTCAATTCAGATAAGGATTTTGACAAATTAGTGGAATATGGATGTGATCTATTGATCAGTGAATAATATTATTTCATTTCTTTGAAAAACCAGAATCTCTTGATGATACCTGCTATAGCTACCAACATGATGACTATTCCTATAACGATGAATGACGCCTGCAAACCGAATATCGCTGAGCTTATACCAAATCAGAGTACTCCTATAATCTCTCACAATTTTCCAATAAACTCTCCTACTCATGTCATCGTTCCTTCATCTTCCGGTCTGGTGCAATCAGAAACATATGCTGAAATAACAGGACGCATGAGTGAAAGCCCGAGTGAAATACCCAGGGTGATTATCATGATATTTCGGAATCATTCATTATATCCTAGCAACAAATAGAGCAGAGAAAGGAAGAGCAATACGATGAAAAGAAATTTTCTCTTGCTGCCGTTTTTGGCTATGTCTCCAGTAAAAAAATCTATCAAATATGGCAATCTCATCGCAGCGAACACAATCGCTACCTGAGACAAACTCAGATTGTTTGCAATAGAAACGATAGGTATGAAGATAAATCCTATGTAATTTAGGAGATTAAACAAAGCCTCGAATCCGAGCGCGTAATACATTCTGGAAGAATATGTTTTGAGTGTTGTGATAACTTTTTTGATTGCACGAAAAGAAAATACCTCATGAAAAAACCTTTGCGTGAAACTCTCACCCTGCAAAAATTCTTTGATTTTTCATTTACTGAGACTTGGAAGTTTATTGTCTGTCAGTAATGAAAGCAAGGCGAAGATAGGTATAAAGATAAATAGATGATGAAGATCCATGATGGTTATCAGATATGCGCTGATCAAAGCACCTATAATATACGCGAGATTTATGATCGAAAAATAAAATCCAAAAACCTTTCATCTTTTTTGAGCTCTCGTATGTTTACGGATAAATGTCTGATAGGTCGTCAACAACGAAGCAGTGCCCAAACCATTGAGTATGACGGCCAATATAAGCAATATAGTAGAATCATATACTCATGCCAAGACATAGAAAATACCCATAATCACATAGACAAATTTACTGAGAAACAATACGGATTTTAGATTTGCATGATCGTCGATTTCTCCGATGGGTATGGAAAAAAACATTTTCCCTAGAGACAAAATCGCTCCGATGATGGAGATGAGAAATACTTTATCTACGATGCTTTTGATATAGAGAGAAAAGAATACATCTGCCCCCAATCACCGTCCCAATATGAAAATAAACAGAGAGAATCCTACTACTCTGATTGATACAGGAACCGAAAAAAAATCCTTCTGGATAATCCTGATGATTCCGTTGTGTTGATGATTATGAATTTTGTGCATCTATAGAGTACTATATAAAGAGCACTGTATCTATTGTAGCCAAAAAAGCTTTTTTGTCAAAATTTCAACGACAAAAAAATCCGCTTACGCGGATTTGTCTAGAACATATATGGTAATTATTTTTTTACTGCCATTGATTTTCTCAATCTTCCTCTCGTTCGTCCTGACTGTGGTGCGATTACTACCTCGCTTCCTCCTGATGGCGTCTTGATAAATCTATATCCATCGGGATCTGTCCTCAATCTTGTCTCCCGACAGATTTTCCTGCCTCTAAGAAACCAGCTATAATCACGGCCTTTAGGATTTTTTACTACACCGACTACACCGAGATCTTTTGCTTCTTCGATAGTCAATTTTCTTTTTGGATATTCAAATCTCTTAGCTCCTCTTGTTCTGGAAGCTGCTTTTTGTTGTTGAGATTTTTTCTTTGCTATTCCCTGTTTGTTTGTTCTACTTGCCATTGCACTGCATAAATAATAAAGTGAGTATAGTATAATGAATGCTTTTTTGTTTTCAAGTTAGACAGTAAATTGACCATTTTTGTAGATAACTTTCTGAGTACCGTCAAACAATGTCGCCGTAACTTTTCTTCTTTTAGTCGAAACGATATCGGTATGTTCAGCGCTCTGATTGAATCACAAATCAGCTAATTCTTTCTCGGTCATCTCGCTTATATCGCCCCTGAATGAATCGGGATACGCATTTCCTATAGCGATATGGGTGTTTCCTTCGGCTCATCCAGTGTTTTCATCATACAATGTTTCTCCCATGAATTTGGTGATATGAGAAAACCTTCCATCAGTCAAAGAAAATTCTCAGATTTTATTCGCGTTGGGAATACTGATCATCTCTTTCAACAACTCCTTATTCTCTGATGCATCGAAATCTACGATAATTCAATGCTCAAATTTGAGATAAACATCTTTTATCATCTGTCCGTAACTGTAGAGCGGTTGGTTGAATCTCATCCATCCATCAGTTCCTCTTCGATCAGGAGAAATGAAGATTTCGAAGGAAGGAATATTGCGTCATCATCATCCCAATCGTTGTCTATTGGTTCAGAGTTGGATTTTTATATCAGCATCTTCTCATTGCACATGCACCCATTCTATCGGCAAGGCATCTAATTTTTTCTTTATCTCTTCTGTCGCTTTGAATGTCTTTTTTCGTTCAGCAATAGGATCATCGAAGTCTAAATAGCAAGCTTTGATGATTTCATTTCGATAGTCTTCCAATGACATTCATGCTTCGTCAGCCATAGCCTGAGTTCCGTACAGACCTAATGTTCGTGTATGTTTTCCTTCATTCTCTTTTTTGTGACGTCTGTCAAAATATTCCTTGCGGGATTGTCTCCTTGCTGCTAGTTTTTTCGGATCAACATCTTTGAGTTCATGTTTGTCGGCTTCAGCGATAACGGAAATAACATGCGTCATCTGTTCGACTTTGCCATGCAAGAAATGGCTTGGATAAAAGACTATCTGATCATCGTTTGCGTGGTCAAAAAAATGCTTCGCCACACCGTCAGGCAAATATTCCATGATCGGATGAGCGCCAGCCTCGAGGATGGATTTCTGCAAGGGCAGATAGAATGGTTTTGCACATTCCGGTATCTGAACAAAAATCACATCATCCTTTTTGACTCATTCCCCTGATCGGAGTGCGAATTTCACTAAGACATCGGCGTATTTTTTGAGGATCTCAGAACTAGGCATATACATCATCATGAGTAAAAAATAAAAAAAACGAGTATCAGTAGATATATTCTTACCTCTATATATTGTCAACCAAAAAAAAAAAATCATTAGCCATGGATCCCGTAGAACTACGGGACGACCTCAAAATATTTATTTCTCTTGTTACGTTACATTTATTCTCATTAGCCACGGACTGGGATCGAACCGGCGACCTCCCCGTAGGACTACGGGGCTACTCTACCTACTGAATATATGCAAAAATCTATAATGTTATCATTAGCCACGGACTGGGATCGAACCGGCGACCTCCCCGTAGGACTACGGGGCTACTCTACCTACTGAATATATGCAAAAATCTATAATGTTCTCATTAGCCACGGACTGGGATCGAAC